>Ga0302320_10008731_pt1 | contig 21953 bp, 17 predicted proteins | sample Bog_T0_3_FD_202130 | JGI IMG/M metagenome (GOLD analysis project Ga0302320, IMG submission 202130) | Peat permafrost microbial communities from Stordalen Mire near Abisko, Sweden - Bog_T0_3 | ecosystem: Environmental > Terrestrial > Soil > Wetlands > Peat | place: Sweden: Abisko, Stordalen Mire...
CTCGCGGGATCCGCCGGCCACCCAAAGCATATCTTCATCCGGCGCGGAGGGGTGCCGGCTGAGCGATTCGCAAATGTGGGTCTTGGTATAGAGCGGATCCATCATCAACCGGACGATCCTTGACCTTTGATACCGCCCGTCGTCAAGGCGAGAGGATCCAGCAGGCGGCGCAACACCTCGGCATCGAGGTCGGTCATCTCGGCAGCCACCTCCAAAATCGGCCGCCCCTCCGCATACGCTCTTTTGGCGATCGCCGCGCCTTTTTCGTAGCCGATGATGCGGTTGAGCGCCGTCACGAGAATTGGATTGCGCTCGAGTGCCGCTTCCAGGCGTTCTTCGTTGAGCTTGAATCCTGCCAGCGCGTGGTCAGCCAGGTTGCGGGCCGCGATACCGAGCAATCCGAGACTCTGCAGCAGATTGTAGGCGATCACCGGCAGCATGACGTTGAGCTGGAAATTTCCCGACTGGCCGCCGATGGTGATGGTTGCATCGTTGCCGATGACCTGCGCCGCGATCATGGTGACCGCCTCCGGCACCACGGGGTTCACCTTGCCCGGCATGATGCTCGATCCCGGCTGAAGCGCGGGGAGCGCAATCTCCCCGAGCCCGGCCAACGGTCCGCTGTTCATCCATCGTAGATCGTTCGCGATCTTCATGAGGCTGACCGCGACCACTTTCAGCTGCCCGGAAAGCTCGACCGCGGTATCCTGGCTCGACAAGGCCTCAAAATAATTGTGGCTCGGAACGAACTCGAGGCGCGTGTCGGCCGCCAGATGGCGCGTAAACGCCGCTCCGAATCTCGGATCGGCGTTGATCCCCGTGCCGACGGCGGTTCCCCCTTGCGCCAACGCCAGCAGCCGGGGCATCACGGAGGTGAGCCGCGCGCACCCTTTGTCGATTTGCGCGCGCCATCCGCCGAGTTCCTGGCCCAGAGTGATCGGCATCGCATCCATCAAGTGCGTGCGGCCGGTTTTCACCACCCGTTTCAATTCATGCGCGCGCTGCTCGAGCACACCGCTCAGGTGGCGGAGCGCGGGAAGCAAGTCCTCGTTCAACATCAGCGCCGCCGCGACGTGAATCGCGGTCGGCACGACGTCATTGCTGCTTTGGCTCATGTTCACGTGGTCGTTCGCGTGCACCGGCTTATGCAGGCGCCGGGCGGCCAGCGTCGCGATGACTTCGTTCGCGTTCATATTGCTGCTGGTGCCGCTACCCGTTTGAAACACATCGACCGGGAATTGATCGTCATGATGCCCTTGCGCCACCTCGAGCGCAGCGGCTTCTATGGCCGAGGACACCTCTAAGGGCAGGTCGCCCAGCTCCGCATTCGCGCCCGCGGCCGCGCGTTTGATCAACCCCAAGGCACGAATGAAGGCGCGCGGCAGGCGCAGGCCGCTCGGCGGGAAATTCTGGATCGCGCGCTGGGTCTGGGCGCCCCACAGCGCGTCCGTCGGGACATCGAGCGCGCCCATGCTGTCATGCTCGACGCGATAGTCGGATCTGGTCACCGCGTTCCTACTAGAGCCCGTCTTCGGATGGTTTACTGTAATATCGGGGTCGTATTCTATCATTTAGCGACGGCATCCGAGAGACCCATGGCCGCGACCGACCACGCCACCGATGCGCTTTCGCCGCTCGACGGCCGATACGCCGCCAAGCTCGCCGCGGTGCGCGGGCTGTTCAGCGAAGCGGGGCTGATGCGCGAGCGCGTACGCGTGGAATGCGCCTGGATGCTGGCCCTCGCCCGCGGCCCGGCCGCGGTGCAGATGGCGGGCTTTCCAGCCGCCGCCCGAGAATGGCTGCAACGCGTCGCCGCAGATCCACAGGCGACCGACGTACTTGCCATCAAGCAGATCGAATCGCGCACCAAGCACGACGTGAAAGCCGTGGAGTATTGGATCCGCGCCGAGCTGCTCGCACGCGGCGCGGTCCCCGCGCAGCTCGAGTGGGTGCACTTCGCCTGCACCTCGGAGGACATCAACAATCTGGCCTATGCGCTGATGTTGAGGAACGCGCGCGAAAAGCTGCTGCTGCCCATGCTGGACGGCATCGGCGCGGCGCTCGATTCGCTCGCCGCGCGATACGCCGCTTCCGGCATGCTGGCGCGCACCCACGGACAGACCGCTACGCCGACTACGGTGGGGAAGGAACTCGCCAATGTCGCCGCACGCCTGGAGCGGCAGCGCGACGGAATCGCGCGGGTGGCGGTGCTCGGAAAAATGAACGGCGCGGTCGGAAATTTCAACGCGCATGTCGCGGCGCTTCCGGCGGTCGACTGGCCTCGATTCAGCGCCGAGTTCGTGCAGTCGCTCGGCATCGAGGCCAATCCGTACACAACGCAGATCGAGCCTCACGATTGGATCGCAGAGTATTGCCATGCCGTGCTGCGCGCCAACACCGTGCTCGTCGATTTCGCGCGCGACATGTGGAGCTACATATCCCTCGGCTACTTCAAGCAGCCGCCGGTTGCCGGAGAGGTCGGCTCATCGACGATGCCGCACAAGGTCAATCCCATCGATTTCGAGAACGCCGAGGGGAATCTCGGACTCGCGAACGCGCTGCTCGCGCACTTCGCGGAGAAACTTCCGGTGTCGCGGCTGCAGCGCGACTTGACCGACTCGACAGTGCTGCGCAATATCGGAGTTGCCCTGGGCCATGCGGTCCTCGCGTATCAATCGCTCGAGGCGGGCATGAAGAAAATCGAGCTCGACGAGGCGCGAATCGCCGAGGATCTGGATCGCGCCTGGGAGGTGTTGGGGGAAGCCGTGCAAACCGTGATGCGTGCCCATGGAATCCCCGATGCCTACGATCGGCTGAAGGAGTTCACCCGCGGACGACCGATGGACGAGGCCGCCATGCGCGGGTTCATCGGCTCCCTGAAGCTGCCGGCGGAGGAGCAAAAGCGGCTGCTGCGCCTCACTCCCGGCACCTACCTGGGACTTGCGCCGACACTCGCCCGACGCGGCCCTAGGGGGGAGTGATGCAGCCGGCCGTTCGAAACGTGACGCAGTTGACACGGCCGCATTTATCCAATCTGTACTATCGAGTCCAAAGTACGAGGCGTGGGAAAGACGCCCCGGTACCTCCAATTGAGGCATCGATCTATGGCGGGTAATTCGGACGACAGGACGCAGGGCGCCGTGCCGGCAAGTGACGTGGAGTCGAGCACCCGCACTATTTTGACCACGATGCCCGAGGTGCGTGAAGCGAGCCTCAAGGTGGCCAAATCGGCCCAGCGCCTTCTGTCGATTTTTACCCAGGATTTGGAACCCTTGATCTACGGAGAGGAGCCCTTCCTCGAAGCGATCAAGCGTCTGGTGCTGGCGCGATCCTACGCCAAGGTCCGGGTGCTTCTGGCGGATCCGTCCCGCGCGATGGTCGACAACAACCGCTTTCTCGCCCTGGCTCGCCGTCTGACGAGCTGCATCGACATGCGCGCCATGAGCCCCGAGTACCCGGCCAGTGCCGGCGCATTCATCATCGCGGACGACAAGGCGCTCGTGTATCGCCTGCAGGCGGATCGCTGGGATGGGATCTCCGACATGAACGATCCCGCCGTGGTGCGGCGCTACCTGAATTTTTTCGACGAGGTTTGGCAGACGAGCATGCAAGAGTCGCAGATGCGGCAAATGCTGATGTAGCCGGTCGCTTCGACCTCATCCCTTCCGCGCCGGTATAATCGGCGCATGTCGACCCCCTCTCCCCCACCTGCCCGCACGGACACCGTCATTGTCGGCATGTCCGGCGGCGTCGATTCCGCGGTGGCCGCCCTCCTCCTCCAGCAGCAAGGCCTCAACGTCGAGGGCCTGTTCATGTCGAATTGGGAAGGCGACGACGATGAGTACTGCACCTCGGCCGAAGACTTCCAGGACGCCCGCCGCGTGTGCGACGCGTTGGGCATTCCGCTCCACCGGGTGAGTTTTGCCGCCGAATACCGGGAGCGCGTGTTTGCCCATTTTTTGCGCGAGTACAGCGCCGGGCGCACGCCCAACCCCGACGTTCTATGCAACCGGGAGATCAAGTTCGGCGTGTGCTTCGACTACATGCACCGCCTTGGAGCATCAAGCGTTGCCACCGGACATTACGCACGACTGCGTCGCTCTGATCGGGGCACGCTGCTCATGAAGGCGGCGGACCCTGCGAAGGACCAAAGCTACTTCCTCCACGGCGTCGAGCCTCACGCCCTTGACCAGACCCGGTTCCCGCTGGGCGAGTTGCACAAGGACGAGGTTCGCCGCCGCGCACACGCGGCGGGCCTGAGCGTTTTCGATAAACCGGACAGCACCGGCATCTGCTTCATCGGCGAGCGCCCGTTTCAGGATTTCTTGAGCCGATACATCAGCGCCGCGGTCGGGCCGATCGAAGATGCCGAGGGCAAGGTGATCGGGACCCATCGAGGGCTATCGTTTTACACCCTGGGGCAGCGTTCAGGCCTGGGCCTTGGGGGGCGAGCCGGGGCGGCTGAAGCGCCCTGGTATGTCGCGATCAAGGATCTGCCCCGCAATGCACTCGTGGTCGTGCAGGAGCACGATCATCCGCTGCTCATGTCCGATTGCTTCGAGGTCGAGGAGTTGCGCTGGCTGAACGGGCTCGGTTCTCCGGCCGCGAACGCGGACTTCGATTGCACGGTGAAGACCCGCTACCGCCAAAAAGATCTCGGCTGCCGCGTGCGCTACCTCGGCGGCGGACGCGCGCAAATCCGACTGCACCATCCGGCTCGTGCCGTGACGCCCGGGCAATACGCGGTTTTCTACGACGGCGAAGTCTGCCTGGGCGGCGGCGTGATCGCGCAGCCGCAGAAGGCGCGCGCGGAACTCGACCGCCAGGTTGTATAATGGCGGTATTTCGCGGGAGGGTTCATGACCGACAGCTTCAAGGCAAGGACGACGCTCAATGTGGGCAGGCAGACATACGACATCTGCAGCTTGGGCGCACTCAAGGCGCACAACGTGGATCGGCTGCCCTTCTCGCTGAAGATCCTCCTGGAGAACCTCCTTCGCTTTGAAGACGGGATCAATGTCAAACGCAGCGATATCGAGGCGCTGCTCAACTGGGATGCCAAGGCGGCGCCGCATTACGAAATCGCCTTCACGCCGGCGCGCGTCATCATGCAGGACTTCACCGGCGTGCCTTGCATTGTGGATCTGGCGGCCATGCGCGAAGCGATCGAGCGTCTCGGCGGCGATCCGCAGCGGGTGAATCCGCTCGCACCCGCGGAACTCGTGATCGATCATTCCGTTCAAGTCGACGAATACGGCACCGCCGACTCCCTCAAGCACAACAATGAAATCGAGTTCAGCCGCAACGGCGAGCGCTACATGTTTCTGCGCTGGGGTCAGACCGCATTCAGCAATTTCAAAGTGGTGCCGCCCAACACCGGCATCGTGCACCAAGTCAACATCGAGCGCCTGGCACGCGTGATCTTCGCGGACGACACCGGCACCGCGCCGCGCGCGTATCCCGACACCCTGGTCGGAACCGACTCGCACACAACCATGGTCAACGGACTGGGCGTGCTCGGCTGGGGGGTCGGCGGCATCGAAGCGGAAGCTGCGATGCTGGGGCAACCGGTTACCATGCTGATTCCGCAGGTGATCGGCTTCAAGCTCACCGGCAGCCTCCCGGCCGGCACCACCGCCACCGATCTGGTGCTGATGGTGACGGAGATCCTCCGCAAGAAAGGCGTGGTCGATAAATTCGTGGAATTCTTCGGCGACGGCCTCAAGGGCTTGCCGCTGGCCGACCGCGCCACCATCGCGAACATGTCGCCGGAATTTGGCTCGACCTGCGCGATTTTTCCGATCGACGAGGAAACCATCCGCTACCTCGAGCTCACCGGACGCGTGCCCGAGCAGATCGCCTTGGTCGAGGCCTATGCGAAGGCGCAGGGCCTGTGGCGCGTCGACGGAGCGAAGCCCGCCGACTACACCGATGTCGTCGAACTCGATCTCGGCAAGGTCGAGCCGGCGCTCGCCGGTCCGAAGCGTCCCCAAGATCGGGTACCGCTGCGCTCCGCGAAGAGCGTCTACCAGAGCAGTGTCAAGAAGATGGCCGAGGAACGCACGCAAAAGAATCCGAAGGCCGCCGGCAAGGCCACGGCGTCGATCGGCGGCGTGCAGTGCGAGATCAAAGACGGCGCGGTCCTCATTGCCGCCATCACGAGCTGCACCAATACTTCGAATCCCGCCGTGCTCGTGGCCGCCGGACTGCTGGCGCGAAACGCCCGCACCCTCGGCTTGAGCTCCAAGCCTTGGGTGAAGACCTCGCTCGCGCCCGGCTCGCGCGTTGTCACCGACTACCTCACCAAGGCGGGGCTGCTGAGCGAACTGGAAGCGCTCGGCTTCTTCACCGTCGGCTACGGGTGCACCACCTGCATCGGCAACTCAGGCCCCCTCAAGCCCGAAATCTCTGAAGCCGTCAAAACGGGCGACGTCGTGGCGTGTTCAGTGCTCTCCGGAAACCGCAACTTCGAAGGGCGGGTGCACCCGGAAATCAAAATGAATTTCCTCGCCTCGCCGCCCTTGGTGGTGGCATACGCGCTTGCCGGAAGCCTCGACATCGACATCACCACCGAGCCGCTCGGCACCGGCAAGAACGGCAAGCCGGTGTACCTCAAGGATATTTGGCCGAGCGCGGCGGATGTCGCGAAGGCGGTCGGCGCCTCGGTCGACTCGGGCATGTTCAAGAAAGGCTATGCGAACGTGTTCGAGGGCGATGCAAACTGGCGCGGCATCAAGACGCCTGCGGGCAAGATTTACGCCTGGGACGGCAAGTCCACCTACGTCAAGAATCCTCCCTACTTCGACGGCATGACGATGACTCCGGCGGCGGTCGCAGACATCAAGGGCGCGCGCGCGCTGGCGGTGCTCGGCGATTCGGTGACGACGGATCATATTTCGCCCGCCGGCAATATCTCCAAATCGAGCCCGGCTGCGAAATATCTGATCGCTCAAGGCGTCAATGCCGCCGACTTCAACTCGTACGGGGCGCGGCGCGGCAACCACGAGGTCATGATGCGCGGCACCTTCGCCAACATCCGATTGCGCAATCTGCTCCTGCCCGGCACCGAAGGCGGAGTCACGGTGCACATTCCGAGCGGCGAATCGATGTCGATTTTCGATGCAGCCATGAGATACAAGGACGACTCGACCCCCCTGGTGATCCTCGCCGGAAAGGAATACGGAACCGGCAGCTCGCGTGACTGGGCGGCCAAGGGCACGATGTTGCTCGGCGTCAAGGCGGTCATCGCCGAGAGTTTCGAGCGCATCCATCGGTCCAATCTCATCGGCATGGGCGTGCTCCCGCTGCAATTCAAGGAAGGCGCTTCGGCGCTGAGCCTCGGGCTCACGGGCAAGGAAAGCTTCGAGGTCGTCGGGCTCAACCGCGGAGCGGCGAAATCGGTGACCGTGATCGCGCGCGCAGATGACGGCAAGACCCAACAATTCGACGTGCGCCTGCGCATCGACACTCCGAAGGAGCTCGAGTACTACCAGCACGGCGGCATCCTGCACTACGTACTGCGGCAGCTCGCCGCAGCGCGCAAGGCGGCCTGAGCGGAGGGCCGGCGGGCCGCCCACATGCCCGCTACGGTTTGGGCGGCGCGCTGCCCGGAGATGGCGCTGCCCCGCCCGCCGGTGCGGTACTGCCCGCCTCGGCCAGCACCATCGTGCCGGGGTCGAGGTGGGAGTGCACGGCGCGGTTGACCTGCTCGCGCGTCAGAGCCTTGATGGCCTCCGGGTAGCCGTCGAGCCAGCTCACATCGTAGCCGCGCTGCACGGACGTCAAGATGGCGCCCGCTATTCCTCCGGTGGTGGACAATCCGACCTGGTAGCCGCCGATCAGCCCCTGTTTGCGCGCGCTGAGCTCGGTTTCCGTGACGCCGTCCTGCCACCACTTCTCGAGCACGCTGCGCGTCGAGGCGAGGCCTCGCGCGAGCAGCGAAGGCGCAAAGGTGGCGGAGATTGACCACAGTCCGTCCGCGATGCTGTCTTCCGACAGTCCCGCGCCGATGCCATAGGTGAGTCCTTCGCGGTCGCGCACCGTGCCCATCAGCCGGCCGGTGAACCCCTGACCAAGGATTGCGGTGCCCACGCGAAGCGCCAGCGCATCGGGATCCCGGTAGCGCAAGCCGGTCGCCTGGCCGAGAACGATGGAAGTGCTCGGCTTGTCGTTGAGCGGCACCGTCACTTCCCGCGGGCCCGCAGGCTGTGCGGGCGAGGCCGGACGCAGGTAATCCTGCCCACCGGTCCAGCCGGTAAAATCCTTGGCGGTCTCCGCTTCGATCACGGACTCCGGCACATCGCCGACCAGCACCAAAGTCAAATTCTTCGGGCCATAGTACCTGGCGTGGAACATCCTGACGTCCTCGACCGTGGCGGACTTGGCCGCCGCCAGATACTCCTGGATGGAATGCGGATGATTGGGATGGCCGTCCGGGAATACCGCACGCGCAAAGGCCTCCTGGGCCCGGCCCGCGGAATTCTGCAGCGACTCCTGCAGCGAACCGACGAACTGCTGCTTCGCCTTCGCAAACTCTGCCGCCGACAGCGTGGGCGTGCGCAGCTCCGCGGCGATCAATCCGAGAACCAACGGAAGGTCCTTCTTCAGGCACTTCGCGCGAATCTCCAAGCTTTGCGTGCCGACGCCGAACGAAATCTCCGCGCCGACGTTGTCGAGCTGATCCGCAATGGCGAATTTGTCGAGCGTCTTGGTGCCTCGATCCAACATCATGCCGGTCAGCGTGGGAACTGCGATATTGCCCGTACCGGCGAGCGCGTCGCCTGCCGGCAGCGCGCCGAGGATGGAGACGACCTCGGAGACGTTGGTGCGATAGGTGATGAGATCGACGCCCGCGACCTGCGCGCGGTGACTGTTGTCGGCCATGCCGGCCGCCGCTGCAGGGCCGCCCGCCAGGCAGGCAATCGACAAAGCCGCGTACAGGCGGTACGCCATCGGCTTGAAAGCTATCATCATGATCCCTTCTCCGCCGTCTGAAGCTTGGGAACGAACCAGCCGGTCGTGCTCTGGTCTTCCTTCAAATACTGTTTCGCGACGCGCTGCACGTCGGCGGGCGTCACCGCCTCGACCTTTTGCGGAAACGTCACGTACAAGGTCCAATCGCCGACCGCGATCCATTCATTGAGTTCACCGGCAACCCCGGCGGTTCCGTCGCGCTTGTAGGCGTCGGCGGCGAGAAATTGCTGCTTGACCCGCGAGATTTCCTGCGGCGTCACACCGTCCGTTTGAATCTTGGCAATTTCCTTGAGCAGCGCCTCTTCGACCTGATCATGCGTCGCGCCGGGCGCGAGCGTCGCATAGACCGTGTGCAGCGACAGGTCGCGATGCAGATCCGTTCCCGCGTCGGCGGACAGGGCGATGCCCTGATCGACCAGCGCCCGATACAGCCGCGCGCTCTTGCCGGAACTCAAGATGGCGTCGAGCATTTCGAGCGCGGGTAGATCCGCATCCCGCCCATTCGGCACTTTATGGGCGATGAGGACCGTGCCCAGCTCTCCGGGACGCGTCACCACGACCCGGCGGGCACCGGACTGTGCGGGCTCCTCGGTGTAGATCGCGGGTATCGGCTGCGCAGAGCGGGGATACGCGCCGTAGTACTTTTTCACCAACGCGAGCGCTGCCGCGGGTTGCACATCGCCCACCACCGTCACGGTGGCATTGTTGGGCCAATAGTAAGTGTCATAGAACTCGTGCAGCTTCGAGATGGGCACATGCTCGATGTCGCTCTTCCAGCCGATCGTCGGATGGTGGTAGGGCAATGCCACGTACGCCGCCGCCGTGACCTCCTCCACCAGCACATTATTGGGATCGTTCTTGCCGCGCTCGTACTCGTTGCGTACGACGGTCATTTCAGCCTGCCGGTCCGCCTCGTGGAGCCATAGGTGGCGCATGCGATCGGCTTCGATCGCGATGTAGCCCTCGAGATCATCCCGTCCGATGGTGGCGAAGTAATTGGTGCGGTCGAATGAAGTGCTGGCATTGAACTGCCCTCCGACGTGCTCCAAGTACTGCTTGACGCTGTTGCCCTTCGGATCGTTGAAATTGTCGCTACCCTTGAACATCAGGTGCTCGAGGATGTGGGTCGCGCCGGTGGTGCCGGTAACCTCGTTGCGCGAGCCGACGCGGTAAGTGACTTGAAACGTCACGACCGGAGCGGAATGGTCCGCGGATATGAGCACCGTGAGTCCATTGCTCGTGAGCTGATACTCATCGATGCCGCCCGCGGATCTGACCCAGGTGTAGCCCGGAAAGGCGCCCGGCGCCGCGACCTGCGCTTGTGCCCCCGCCGCGCACAGCACTCCCAGAGCCGCGCCCGCCGCCGCCCAGCGGCGCGCGCGTGGCATTCGCACAGTCTCCATTTCGTCCATACTCCGCTCCCGGTTCTTTGAGTTTGCAGCGCGTCCAGGCAGTATTACCCGTCGAGATAGATCTTTCAACTTACTGTATTTATTCATTTATATTGACAATCATGAGTTCTGATCGGCTTGCGGTTGCGTTATTCGACCTGGACGGCACGCTGACGTTTCACGACACGCTGATGCCCTTCCTCGGCGGCTATCTGGCCAGGCACCCGCTGTGCGCACTGCGGCTGTGGCGGCTCGCTCCCGCGCTCGCCGAGTACGCGGTTCGGGGCCGCGACCGCGGCCGATTGAAGTCGCGCGTCATTCGCGCGGTGATGGGCGGAGAGCCGCGGGACGCCATCGATGCATGGGCGAAGAGCTACGTTGAAGGTCTCCGGCCGAAGCACAAATTCCGCGCTGCCGCGCTCGCGGCGCTCGAAGCGCACCGCGCGGCGGGCGATCATCTGGTGCTGCTTTCCGCGAGCCCCGATCTGTACGTGCCGTACATCGGCGGGGCGCTCAATTTCGAGCTGACGCTTTGTACCGAGGTGCTGTGGTCGGGCGACCGGCTGGACGGAGCACTGAAGAGTGCGAATCGCCGCGGCGCCGAAAAAATGCGCTGCCTCGAGTGGCTTCGCAGCCGCTATCCGGGCGCCCGGATCACCGCCTACGGCAACAGCGCTTCGGACCTCGCGCACATGACCCGTGCCGACCACGCCGTGCTGGTCAACGGCAGTCACGGTGCCCGTCGCCGGGCGGCTCGAGCAGGGATCCTCACCGACGAGTGGCCGTAAGCGCCGGTTCAACGACGCACGGATTGCAGAGAATGATGCAGCTTGCGCAGCAGCGACTCGGTGCTTTGCCAATCGATGCACGGATCCGTGATCGACACGCCGTATTCGAGCGCGCTGAGGTCCTTGGGAATGGCTTGGTTGCCCGCCTTCAAGTGGCTCTCCAGCATCAGGCCCACGATGGAACGATTTCCGTCGAGAATCTGCGTCACGCAGTTCTCGGCCACGAGCGGCTGAACGCTCGGGTCCTTGTTCGAGTTGCCGTGGCTGCAGTCGACCACGATGTTGGCCGGCAAATTCGCTTGCGTGAGCTGGCGCTCGGCAAGCGCGATGCTCACCGCATCGTAGTTCACCCGCCCACCGCCGCCGCGCAAAACGATGTGCGCGTGCGGATTTCCGCGCGTGCGGAACACCGCTGATTGACCCTGCTGCGTGATTCCCAGGAAGTGGTGCGGGTGGCGCACCGATTCGAGCGCATTGATGGAGGTCGCGAGCGAGCCATCGGTGCCGTTCTTGAATCCAACCGGCGTCGACAGGCCGCTGGCCATTTCCCGATGGGTCTGCGATTCCGTGGTGCGGGCGCCGATGGCCGTCCAGGTAATGAGCTCGGAGAGATACTGCGGCATGATGGGATCGAGCGCTTCGGTGCCGGCGGGCAATCCGAGCTCCGCGACGTAGAGCAGCAGTTCCCGCGCGAGCAGAATCCCTTTCTCGATCTGAAACGAGTCGTCGAGGTCGGGGTCATTGATCAACCCCTTCCAGCCGACGGTGGTGCGCGGCTTCTCGAAATACACGCGCATGATCAACAACAGCGTCGGCGCGACCTCCTGCGCCAGTTGCCTGAGCCGATCCGCATACTCGCGGGCCGCGGCCACGTCGTGAATCGAACAGGGTCCGACGACCACGAACAGGCGGGGATCGCGGCGCTCGAGGATCGCCCGCAGCACCTCGCGCGATTTGAACACCGTGTCGAAAGCTCGTGCAGTCATCGGCAAACGCCGCTTGACCTCTTCCGGGGTCGCCAACAAATCGCTCGAGGCGACGTTGACGTTATAAAGTCGATCTGGAAAATCCGCCACTTAGTGACCTTCGCTTGCCTACATGGACGTTCGGATGGTCCAAAGCTCCGGAAAGAATTTGAGTTCCAGCGCTTTGGTAAGATATGACACCCCGCCGGTCCCGCCAGTGCCGCGCTTGGATCCGATGATGCGCTCGACCGTCTTCACATGAGCGAAGCGCCACAGTTGAAATTTGTAGTCCAGATCCACCAAACGCTCCGCGAGCTCGTACAGGTCCCAATCCTTGACCGAATTGTGGTACACGCTCAGCCACGCCGCAGCGACCTGTTTGCTCGCCTGGTAGGGCTGGGTGAAATCCCGGTCGATCGCCTGCGGCGGCACATCGAGCCCCCGCCGGCTCAGAAGACGCAGCACCTCGTCGTACAGGCTCGGCGCGCGCAAGGCGCGCTCCAAAAGCTCGTATGCCGGCGGATCGGCACGGAAGACTTCGATCAAGTCGGCGCTTTTGTTGCCGATCAGGAACTCCAGCATGCGGTATTGGGCCGACTGGAATCCCGATGAGCGCCCGAGGGTGTTGCGAAACGCCGAGTAGTCGTACGGCGTGATGGTCGCGAGCACATCCCAGGCCTGCAGCAGCTGTTGCTGGATGGTCGACACGCGCGCGAGCATCTTGAAGGTGGGCCCGAGGTCGTCGCGCCGCACGCAGTCCACCACCGCGGTCAACTCGTGCAGGCACAGTTTCATCCACAGTTCGGAGACCTGATGGATCACGATGAACAGCATTTCGTCGTGCTGGTACGACAACGGCCGCTGGGCATCGAGGAGCTTGTCCAGGTTCAAATACTGGGCGTAGCTCAGCGCATTGCTGAGGTCCCAATGAACCTGCTCGTCGCTCAAGTCGACGAACGGCTTCACCGCGGGCTTTTGTTCGCTCACAGTCTTTACGCCTTGAAGACCCACAAGGGGACCGTGCGCCAACCGGCGAGAAGCTCCCGATCGAGCCTGCGGTAGTCCGGCTCGAGCGCCTCCACCAGCCGCCAGAAGCCGGCCGAATGATTCATGTGCTTAAGGTGTGCCAGCTCGTGAACGAACAGATAGCGCACGACGTCCGGCCGCAGGAATACCAGCGAGCAGTTGAGACTGACCGTTCCGCGCGTCGAGCAGCTGCCCCACCGGGTTTTCTGACAGCGGATCACCGCCCGCTCCACCGGATATTTCAATTCGCGCGCCAGGCGCATCAGCGGCGGCACGAGCCGCTCTTCGGCCGCCTCTTTCAGCCAACCGCGCAGCTTTTGGCGTGCCTGCTCGGGATCTTCCGCCTGCAGCAACAGATGCTCCCCGTCAGGCGCGAGAGCTTGACGCTTCGCGCATCGGCGCCATTCGACGTCGAAGCGTTCCCCGGTGAACGTGAAATCGATGTGCTCCGGCACTTCCGCCGACGGCGCGGCGTAGCACTGCATGGCAGCCACCTTTCGATCGATCCAGGGTGTGAACCGCTGGACGAAATCACGAACTGCGCGCGCGTTCACCCCGACCGGCACCACGATCTCGACGCGTCCGCCGATGTGCACGCGGGCCGTCAGGCGGCGCGCGCGCGAACTCACCCGGACCGCGAATGGGTCGCTCGAACCGCGCGTCTCGAACAGGGATAGTTGCGTGCCTTGTGGCTTCATCGCGCGGGATGATACCAAATTCGACGTCGCCGGCGGCCGGCGACTCGGGTCAGCGGCGCACCAAGCCCGCCATCTGACGTTGCGCCGCTTTGTAGTCGGGCGCGACGATCAGCGACTTCTCGATCCAGTTGCGTGCGCCCAAAAGATCGCCCCGCGACTGCAGTTGCCCGCCGAGGGCAAGATAGGCCTCCGCATGTCCCCACCCCGGCACATCGTTCCGTGTCGCGGAGGACTGATCAAACAGCTGGGCAGCCTGCTGCAACTGCTCGAATGCCCGCTTGTTCTCCGCGGACCCCGGCTTGGATCGGGCGAGCCCGTCGACGGCGGTGAGGTACAGCACGCGCGGGTTTCGCGGCGCGAGCCCGAATGCCGAATGCAGGCGGTCCTCGGCGCGCGAGCGCAGCAATACCGCCTCCAAGCGTTTGTGCTTCGCCAATTGCGCGTAGCAAACCGATTGCAGCGCAAGCGACTCGACCGACTTGACATCTTGCTCCAGTATCTCCTTCAACTGGTCGATGCAGGCGCCGAACGCCGGAGCCGCGTCACGCGGCCGCTTCGCCTCCGCCAAGAGCCCGAAACGATACTCGGCGTGCGCGAGGTGGTAACGCAACGCCGCATCCGCGCCGCCCGCCTTGACCTGATTGGTCAATGTCTGGACCAAGTTATTCAGCTGGTTGGTGTCCTCGGTCTGAAAAGCGTAAAGAATCTGCGCCTGCAGATCGCCGCCCTCCTGGGCTCTTGCGAGCACAGCGCTCAGCGAGATCATCACCAACATGACAACCTTGACTCGATGCATGCAGAAACCCCCGAAGCGCGCAACGAACCGCGTGTAGGATACAAATCGAAGATATCACAACAGGGTGAGGATTCTTGAGCAACGAGTTGATCGACATCGGATCGAACCTCACGCACTCGAGCTTCTCTTCGGACCTCGGCGACGTGCTCGCTCGGGCGGTCGATGCGGGCGTGACGCGTCAGGTGGTGACCGGGGCGGACCTCGCAAGTTCGCGCTCCGCCGCGGCGCTCGCGGCCGCCCATCCCGACATGCTCTGGAGCACGGCGGGTGTGCATCCGCATCACGCGGCCGAATTCGAGCCGGCGCGCCGCGAAGAGCTGCGGGAGCTGCTGAGTCTTCCCCGCGTCGTGGCTGCGGGAGAATGCGGACTCGATTATTTTCGCGACATTTCGCCGCGGGCGACGCAGCGTGCGGCGTTCGCGGCCCAATTGCAGATTGCGGGGGACGCCGGCCGACCCGTGTTCCTGCACCAACGGGATGCGCACGAGGATTTCCTGGCGATCCTCGCGGAACATCGTTCCATCATCGTCGCGGGAGTCGCGCACTGCTTTACCGGGGGCATCCGCGAACTCGAGGCCTACCTGGCGCTCGGCTTGTCGATCGGGGTCACCGGATGGGTCTGCGATGAGCGCCGCGGCGCGAGCCTGCGGCAGGCGGTGCCGCATATTCCCGCCGATCGCCTCATGATCGAAACCGACTCGCCCTACCTTCTGCCCCGCGACCTTGATCCGCGCCCGAAATCCCGCCGCAACGAACCGGCGTTCCTGGCGCACATCGCCCGCGCGGTTGCGAGCCTTCGGGACGAAGCGCCGCAAGCCGTGGCCGCGGCTACGACCCAAAACGCAGTGCGCTTCTTCGGCCTCTAAAGATTGGTAAAAAGGTGCGGACTCGGCCTGAGCTGGGCCGACAGCCGGCTCCAGGCTTCCGATAATTGAGCGAGCGCTGCCGAGCCTTTGAGGCTGTGGTCAACCTGGGGAAACTCCACCTCGATCGCATCCAGCATCATCACGTATTTCGGCATGCCCTTGGTGAACTTGCCCTGATTCGAGAACAACAAGCGACCTTCGACCGGGAATTCCCCAACCAGTGCTTTCACGGCAGCGATGCGGTCGTACAGCGCCGGCTGCGGATTGTCGAAAGTAAAGCGTCGGCCGCGCCCCATGACCGTCCAATCGCTCATTTGGTCGCCGCCGAATATCAATCCCGCCACGCGCCGGGTATCGAGCACGAGAACACCGCGAGGCGTCAGCAGCAGATGGTCGATATGAATGAATCCGCCCATGCCGTCGGGCACCAGCACCTGATGTGCCGCCTCGTAGGCCACGCGGTTCAGCCGCGCGAGCAGCGCCTTGCGACGCGCGCGCCGCTGATAGGCTCCGACGGCCACGTAGCCACCGGCGCCGAGCAACAAGAGCGCGGCCCCGGTGGCAATCCATTGAGGCTCGATTCGAATGTCGTTCATTCGAGTGCTGCGGCGACCGCCTTCAAGGTGGGCGGCAGGTCGAGAATGTGCTGCGGCAGCTTGAGCAGGCGAGCCAACGCCGCCGGCACATCGACCGCCTTGCCGATGATCGGCTCCACGATATCGTTGAATTTGGCTGGATGCGCCGTCGCCACCAGTACCCAAGGACCATCGCATCGATCCCGTTCGCTGAGACGGCGATAGACCTCCGCCGCTGTCGCAGTATGCGGACACCATTCGCGCCCAAATTGCATGAAGTCCTCTCCAATCCGACGGCGAATTGTAGCGTCATCGACGCTCTGTGCGCTCAAGTGTTCATTGATCGATTGGTAACTGGGATAAAGCGCACGAATGCGCTCCATGTTACTCGGATTGCCGACATCCATCGCCGAAGCCAATGTGGGAATGCTCGGACGCGGGAGCCATTTCCCGGTTTCCAGGAATTCCGGAACCGTGCGGTTGGCGTTGTGCGCCAATATGAGGCGTCCGATCGGGAAGCCCACGGCCCGCGCCCAAATCGCCGCAAAGGCATTGCCCAGGTTGCCCGCGGGAATGATGTAGGAGGGCTTCGAGCCCGTGCGCCGTGCGATGTCCAGGCTGGAAGCGGCGTAGTAAACCATTTGCGGCAGCAGGCGGCCGATGTTGATGCTGTTCGCCGAGCTGAACCGGTGCTTGGTGCGCAGCGCGAAGTCCACGAAGGCTTCCTTGACCAAGCGTTGGCAATCGTCGAACGTTCCGTCGATGCGCAGAGCGATGACGTTGTCGCCCCAGCAGGTGAGCTGTTGTTCCTGACGTGCGCTCACTTGACCCTTCGGGTACAAAATCACGATTCGCACCCACGGCCTCAGATGAAACGCCGCCGCGACGGCGCCGCCGGTGTCGCCGGACGTCGCCACCAGGATGGTCATCGGCGGCTCGGAACCGGTTTGCAAACGTGCCAGCGCCTCCGCCAAAAAGCGCGCCCCGAAATCCTTGAAGGCCGCCGTTGGACCGTGGAACAACTCGAGCACGAACAGCGGGTCGGCGCTGCGCTCGACGGCCGTGGTCGGAGCGGGAAAGTCCAGCGCCGCCTCGGCGATCTCGCCAAGCACGGGCTGCAGCCGGTCGCCTGCGAAAAAACCGTCGAGCGAGCGGCGTGCGATGTCGGGCAGCCGCGACACTCCCGCAAACGCCTGCGCGTCGACTTGCGGCAGCCGCGTGGGCACATACAAGCCGCCATCGGGCGCCAATCCCTGCCGAATGGCGTCGCTCAGGGCGACGGCAGGCGCGCCGGCCCGTGAGCTCACGTAGGTCAGCGCGCTCATCAGGCGGGCACCAGTCTCGCGCCGACGTTGTCGAGCGCCGATATCCACGAGTCGGATTGCAGTCCATGGCTCAAGAAGGCCGTGGCCATCGAGGTGCGCACCGCTTCCGCCCGGTCTATTTCCGCCCATGCGAAGATTGCGGGCCCGGCTCCGGAGATGGAACATCCCAGGGCGCCCGCCGACATCGCACCGCGCTGCACCTCCTTGAATCCGGGTATCAGCATCTGGCGTTGCGGCTCGATGATCACGTCGTTGAAAGATTCGCGGATCATCTCCAAGTCGTTCGAGTAGCAGCCGCTGATGAAGCCCGCGAGGTTCGCGGTCTGCCAGACGAAATCGGACCGGGTGACATCGCTCTTGAGCAGCGCGCGCGCCTCGCGGGTGCCGAGACGCATATGAGGGTGCACCAACACGCAGCGGATCGACGGGGGGACGGGAATCTGCTTCACGCGGGGATGATCGATTCCCACCGTCAGCACCAGGCCGCCGAACAGGCACGGCGCGATGTTGTCGACGTGGGCGGAGCCGCTGGCGACGATTTCACCCTCCATGGCGAACTTGAGCAGTCTCAGCAACGGCTCGGGCGTTTCGATCAGGGCATTGGCCGCGACCACGGCCGCGACCGCGGAGGCGGCGGATCCGCCCATGCCTGAGGAGAGCGGAATCCCCTTCTCGATGTCGATTTCGAAGCCGAACCCGAGGCGGAGAGCCGCGTGCATGGCCTGCACCGCGCGCCCGGCGGTGTTGCTCTTGGCCTCCACCGGAAGCTGCCCCGCGATGCCGCTCACCGAACGGATGCGCACCAGCGGCTCATCGATCCGCCTGATTCGCACGCGGTCCCCGATAGCATCGACGGTGTGCCCCAAGATATCGAAGCCGATGCCGACGTTGGCGACGGTGGCTGGCGCAAAAGCGATGACGTCAGAGTGCACGGACGGTCCTTGGTGAAAATCGCCCCTAAAGGTGCGCCCCGAGATACGCGGACAACCGCAGCAGATCGGAGAACACGCCGGCGGCGGTCACTTCCGGGCCGGCACCCGGACCCTGCACGATCAGCGGATTGTCGCAGTAGCGGCGGGTTGCGAACCTCACCACATTGTCGGTGAGCGCGATGTTTGCGAACGCGTGCTTGGCGTCGAGCCGGGTCAATTTCACGGTCGCGCTGCCGTCAGCCTCGACGCGGCCGACGTAGCGCAACACCTCGCCTTGTTCCTTCGCTTCCTTGAGCGTCGCCGCCATGCTCGCGTCGAATTCGGGAAGCCGGCGCATGAACTCATCGACCGAGCAGCCGTCGAGCGCCGGGGGTACGAGCCCGGTGACTTCCACGTCGGACATCTCCAACGTCAAGCCCATCTCACGGCCAAGAATGATCAACTTGCGCGCAACGTCCATGCCCGACAGATCGTCGCGCGGATCGGGCTCCGTATAGCCTTTCTGTTTGGCGGCGCGCACGATCGAGGAGAAGGACTCGCTGCCGTCGAAGACATTGAACAGGTAGGCCAACGTGCCGGAGAAAATGCCCTCGATCCGCGTGATGTCGTCTCCGGTCTCCCGCAGGTCGCGCAACGTCTGGATGACCGGCAAGCCGGCGCCGACGGTGGCTTCATAAAGGAAGTGCGTACCGGCGCTGCGCGCAGCCTCTTTCAAGGCGCGATACGCGGGGAGCGCTCCGCTGTTCGCCTTCTTGTTCGGCGTCACCACATGGATGCCTTGGGCGAGCCAGTCGCGGTAGCGGCCGGCCACTTCGGCGCTCGCCGTGCAATCCACCAGGACCGTGTGCGGTATGTAGTCGGCCTGGCAGTGTGCCGCGAACTTATCGAGGTCCACAGGCTCGCCCGCCTCCTCCAGCAGTTTCGGCCACTGTTCCAGATCGATTGCGCTTTCGGCGAGGATCATCCGCTTGGAGCCGGCGATCCCCCGCACCCGCAGGTCCAGGTTCAAGGCCTTCAGCCGCTCGACCTGGGTTGCGATCTGGGCGAGCAGCACCCGCCCGACGGTCCCCGGCCCTATCAAGCCGATCGACAGCGTGTTCGGTGACAAATAGAACGCCGCATGCACCGCACGCAGCGCCTTGGCGGCGAATTTCCCGTCCACCACCAAGGAGATGTTGCGCTCCGATGCCCCTTGCGCGATTGCACGCACATTGATCGCGGCGTCGCCCAGCGAATTGAACACATTGGCGGCGACGCCGTGCGCACCCGCCATGCCGTCGCCGACCACGGCCAAAATGGCAAGGTCGAGCGCCACATCGACGTGCTGGATCTGGCCGTCTCGAAGCTCCGCGTCGAACGCACGGCGAACGGCCTCTTCGGCGCGAGCCGCCTGGGCCGCCGGGATCGCGAAGCAGATGGAATGTTCCGAGCTGCCCTGGGAAATCAAAATGACCGAAATGCCGGCATCGCGCAGCGCGCCGAACAGCCGGTGCGCGGTACCCGGGACGCCGATCATGCCCGCGCCTTCCAAATTGACGAGCGCGACCGGGTCGATGGTGGTGATGCCTTTCACCTTGAGCGCCGACACGGGATTTGCGCAGATCAACGTGCCGCGCTTTTGCGGCGCGAAGGTGTTGCGGATGTAGATCGGAATGTCGCGTGCAACCGCGGGTTCCATGGTTTGCGGGTGAATCACCTTGGCCCCGAAATACGCCAGCTCCATGGCCTCGTTGTAGGACAACTGATCGATGACCTGCGCGTTGGGCACCAGGCGCGGATCCGCGGACAGCACGCCGTCAACGTCCGTCCAAATGATGATTTCAAGCGCCTGCAGCAGGGCGCCGAAGATGGAGCCGGAAAAATCGCTGCCGTTGCGGCCGAGCGTCGTCTGCATGCCGCTCGTGGTGGTCGCCACGAACCCGGTGATGACGAGCCGCCCTTTGAACCCGTCAGGCACTTTCTTGCGCAGCCGTTGCTCGCTCAAGTCCCACTGCACCGTCGGGCCGAGAGGTCCCCACTCGACGATGATGACGTCGCGGGCATCGACCCACAGCACGTCGCCGTCGATGCGGCCGCGCTCGCGCAAAAATGGCGCGAACAGCCGGGTCGACCAGATTTCGCCGTATCCCGATATGACATCGCGCATCGAATAGGTTGCCTGACGGATCAGGCGCACCGTCTGCAGCACGCCGGCGATGTCCTTGCAGTCGCGGGCCAGCTGCATGCAGTACGCCTCGCACGCGGACGGCGACAGAAGCTCCCCCGCGAGCTTCTCGTGCCGCTTCCACAACTCCTCGATCGCTCCGGCCATGTCGCCGTCCGGACGCTCCGCGAGCGACACCGAGTTGAGCAACGCGTCGGTCACGCCGCGGCAGGCGGACAGGACCACCGCCTCGCGCGGGTTTGCGGAAGCCTCGATGATGTCGGCCACGCGCCGGAAGCAACTCGCATCGGCGACGCTCGATCCGCCGAATTTATGTACGATCCATTTATCCATATTCACACGCGCCTAACCGTTTGAGCGTTATGCGCCATTCCCGTGCGTCCCAAGTTGATGAATTGCGGCCGGAAACCGCTAGACAGCCCGGAACTTTAATCGCACCCCCGGGAGCCTAGCAAGCAAAAAAACTAGGATCGAGCCTTCCGCGGTGTGCGGCCGGTACCGGATTTCGGCAGCCCGATGTGCTGGGTCCGGAAGGGTCGGGATGCGGCTCGCGGGCCGACCGGCTGGTACGCCGGGATGAGGTGGTGCTTGCCGTTTCCGATGAGATCCGCGCGGCCCATGCGCTTCAACGATTCGCGCAGAAGCGGCCAGTTCTCCGGGTCGTGATAGCGAAGAAACGCCTTGTGCAGACGCCGGACGCGGGTGCCCTTGGGAATGGCCACCTCCTCGCTGGTGCGCGAGACGCGCTTCAGGGGGTTCTTGCCCGAGTGATACATTGCCGTCGCGCTCGCCATCGGCGAGGGAAGGAATGCCTGTACTTGATCGGCGCGAAACCCATTCTTCTTGAGCCAGAGCGCAAGCTCCAACATATCGACGTCGCGGGTGCCGGGATGCGCCGCGATGAAATAAGGAATGAGGTATTGCTCCTTGCCCGCAGCCTTTGAGTACTTGTCGAACAGCTCCTTGAATTTGTAATAGGTCCCGACGCCGGGCTTCATCATTTTCGACAGCGGTCCTTCGCCGATCGCTTCGGGCGCGATCTTCAGATAGCCGCCGGTGTGGTGGGTCGCGAGCTCCTTCACGTACTCCGGCGATTCGATCGCGAGGTCGTAGCGCACGCCGGATGCGACCAGGACTTTCTTGACGCCCTTCAGCTGGCGGGCACGCCGGTAGAGGCTGATGAGCGGCGCGTGATCAGTGTTCAAATTCGGGCAGATACCAGGGTAGACGCAGGACGGCCGGCGGCAGGCGGACTCGACCGCCGCGCTCTTGCAGTGCAGGCGGTACATGTTCGCCGTCGGTCCGCCCAGGTCCGACACGACGCCGGTGAACCCAGGCACGGTGTCGCGGATGGTTTCGATCTCGCGGATCACCGAATCCTCGGAGCGGCTTTGGATGATGCGGCCCTCGTGCTCGGTGATCGAGCAGAACGTGCAGCCGCCGAAGCAGCCGCG
>Ga0302320_10008732_pt1 | contig 21948 bp, 21 predicted proteins | sample Bog_T0_3_FD_202130 | JGI IMG/M metagenome (GOLD analysis project Ga0302320, IMG submission 202130) | Peat permafrost microbial communities from Stordalen Mire near Abisko, Sweden - Bog_T0_3 | ecosystem: Environmental > Terrestrial > Soil > Wetlands > Peat | place: Sweden: Abisko, Stordalen Mire...
GAATTGAGGAAGACAGGGAACAGGGAGTAGGGAATAGGGAATAGGGAATAGGAAACCGTACAAAGCTTATAGAGGACTGTAGATAAAATCGCCCGAGGGAGGGCTGCGGAATTCTTCATGCGGCTGCGGGGCGGTGAGAGCTGCTTTCATCTCCGGTCCCCCAATGCGGGGACCGGGACACCCATGTTCGTGGTGAGTTGAAAGGGGTGAGGTGGGGTTGGTGCTTTCCCACCCACATTTCGTGGTGCGTTGAAAGAGACGGTGCTGCTGAGGAATACTCGCTACTCGGCGAGGGCGTCGGCGATGGCCAGGTGTTCGTCGAGGGCGGCGATACCGAGGTCGAGTTCTTCTTTTGTGACGATGAGCGGCGGGGCGATGACGAAGTGGCTGACCCAGGCTTGCATGGAGACGCCCTGGGCCATCATCTTCGCGGCGATCTGGTCGACAATGAGCGGCTTGCCTTCCACCTTGTCGCGCATGGTGTTGAAGAGCTGTTTGGTTTTGCGGTTCTTTACGATTTCGACGGCGAAGAAGAGGCCGAGGCCGCGGACGTCGCCGACGGACGCGTGCTTTGCCTTGATGGCTTCGAGCTTTTGGCGGACGTAGGGCTCGAGTTCGGCGGCGCGCTCGACTAATTTTAGGCGCTGCATCTCTTCAATAGTGGCGACGGCGGGGCCGAGGGTGAGTGGGTGCGCCTCGTAGGTGTGGCCGTGCGAGAAGTAGTGATCTTCAAAGTAGTCGGCGATGGCGGTGGTGGTGGCGCAGAGGCCGAGCGGGACGTAGGCCGAGGTGATGCCCTTGGCGGTGACGAGGATGTCGGGCTTGACGTTCCAGTGGTCGACGGAGAACCACTTGCCGGTGCGGCCCCAGCCGGCCATGACTTCGTCGGCGATCATGAGGACGCCGTGACGGTCGCAGATTTCGCGCAGGCGCGGGAAGTATTCGGGCGGCGGGACTAGAACTCCATTGGTGCCGACGACGGGCTCGAGGATGATGGCGGCGACGTCGCTCTCGTTGCGGATCATGTGCTCGATGTAGTCGGCGCAGGCGATGTTGCAGGTGGGGTAGGTGTGGTGGATGGGGCAGTCGTAGCAGTTGGTTTCGGGCGCGAAGACGACGTTGGCGATTTTGCCGGCCGGCTCCATGGCCCAGCGGCGGGGATCGCCGGTGGCCGCGATGGCGCCCGCAGTGGATCCATGATAGGAGCGGTAGCGGGAGATGATTTTGTTTTTGCCGGTGACCATGCGCGCGATTTTGAAGGCGGCTTCGTTGGCCTCGGTGCCGCTGGTGGCGAAGAAAAATTTGTTGAGGCCTTCGGGGAGGACTTGAAGCAGTTTTTCGCTGAGGCGGGCACGGGCGTCGGTGGCGTAGCCGGGCGCGGCATAGCACAGCTCGCGCGCCTGTTCGGCGATGGACGCGACGACACGGGGATTCTTGTGGCCGAGGTTGACGCACATCAACTGCGAGCTGAAATCGAGATAGCGCTTGCCGGCGCCATCGGTGAACCAGCAGCCCTCGGCATCGACGATGGTGAGCGGCTTCCAGGTTTTTTGGAAGCGCCAGGTACCGTAGTTGGTCTGGCGCGTGATGGTGGAAACCTGTTCGGCGGTGAGTTCCGGGGGTGCGGTGGTGTCGCTCATGAGTGCGTTTCCTCCAATGGGGATGGATCAAATCGTATCAAAAAACAGGGAGCAAGGGAGCGAGGGAGCGAGGGAGCAAGGGAGCGAAAAAACGAGGCATCAGTTGCGGTTGGTGTTCGGGGATGTTGCTCGCCGATGCGAGGAATGATGAGGGTGGCAAAGATATTGCCGGTGCGGGGCGTGTGTCCGGCAGTTGGACAAGAAGGGGAATGTTAAAGGTTTGTCTTGTTCTGCCGATAGATCGCGTGAGGGATTGAGGAGAGCCGATGGAAATTGCCCCCATTCCGGGAATACGCGCGTTGCCGGCGGTGAAAGCGTCGCCGACGGATTTTCGCTTATCGGAGATCTTCGATATTGAGGGGTCGGCGCGGCTGGGAGATGGGGAAGGGCAGCGCAATCGCAGAAAGGCCGCGGGCGCGGAAGAGGACGACGAGGACGATCTGATGCTGGATGCGGAGGTGAAGGCCGGCGACGGATCGAGTGTGGATTATTTTGCGTGATATCAGCGGATCGGATCGGGAAAGCTTTGTCGCGGGGCTAGAGCGGTTTCGATTCACATGTTGACAGCGGAAGATCGTACGAGGTGGCATTTTTTTGAGGAAAATGCCACTTGGCATTCAGGTTTCTGTAAAGAGCAGAATCGAAACCGCTGTAAAGCCCCCGAACTTTTTAGGCGGTGATCGGCACGACTGAAGTCGTGCCCTTTCGCGAAATTCTCAAAGTGGCCCGGCTGGCGAGACTTGGAGGGTGAAAAATGGCATCGTTCCGCGGTCAACGGCAAGCAGCAACTGATTCGGGAACCACGATGCGCGAAATAAAGAGGGCCTGTTCGGTGGTTCGGATCTGCTTGACCAAAAACGGATCAAGTTTGAATCGGTTGTAGCCTTCCTTTATTGCGTCTTCGTAGCTGGTATAGACATCAACCAACTCATCTCCATGGATGAGCGCAAACTTGCCCTCTTGCTCCGCCAGTTCGGGAAGCTTTTGCTTGTAGACTGCGAGTTCTTTTTCGAGTGCCATGGGGTCGCCAACAGTATAGCGGTGTTGTCCCGCTGTCAATTGGAACTTTCTGATGCAACTATGTGACCGTCCGATGGCTCGAATTTCTATTAATTCGTTAAGACACCATGCAAAGACAGTCGAGAACCCACTTTTCGTCAAGAAGCTTCACCATTTCTTCGATGGTCCGCAAGCAGCTTATGATTCCCTCCTGTCTTGGAGGCGACGCTCTGGGCGTTTGATGGACCCGGCCTAGGCGGTGACGGAGTGGCGCATGGGCGGCTCGGCGTAGACGGCTTCGGATTCGGTTTCGGCCAGACGCAGGAGGCGATGCAGATAGGCGCGGGAGATGGAGAGGCTGCGGGCGGCGACGGTTTTGTTTCCATTGGCTTCGCGCACCGCGGCGACCGCCAGCTTGACCTTGTAGTCGCGAAGTTGGAGCTCGAAGGAGCCTGTCGGCTGATAGTCGGCGATATCCACGACTTGGTCGAATGGGCTTGAGTCTTCGTCCTGCTCCTGGGTTGTGAGGCTGAGGTCCTCGGCGCGGACCGAGCGGCCGGGCGCGAGAATGATGGCGCGCTGCATGACGTTTTCAAGCTCGCGGACGTTGCCGGGCCAGGCATAGCTCTGAAGCATTTCAAGCGCGTCGGGTTCGATCGTGTCCATGGGTTTCTGGAAGACGCCCGCATAGTGGCGCAGGAAATGGCGCGCGATGAGCGGTATGTCTTCGGTACGATTCTGGAGCGGGGGCGAGTCGATGCGCATTACGTTGATGCGGTAGTAGAGATCCTGGCGGAACTTGCCCTCGGCCACCAGTTTGGCGAGGTCCTGATGTGTGGCGAAGATGAGGCGCGCGCGCAGCGGAATGAGCTTGGTGGAGCCGAGGCGGTTGAACTCCATCTGCTGCAGAACGCGCAACAGCTTGACCTGGGTGAAGAGGCTCAGGTCGCCGATTTCGTCGAGGAAGAGCGTGCCGTCGCCGGCCTGTTCGAAGTAGCCTTCGCGAGCGCCGTTGGTGCCGGTGAAGGCGCCTTTCTCGTGGCCGAAGAGCTCGGCTTCAATGAGGGTTTCCGGAATGGCGCCGCAGGAGACGGCGACAAAGGGTTTGTTGGCGCGGGAGCCCAGGTTGTGAATGGCGCGGGCCACGAGCTCCTTGCCGGTGCCGCTTTCGCCGGTGACGAGAACCGCGGCGTTGAGATTAGTTACGCTGCGCACTAACTGATAGACGCGCTGCATGCCGGCGCTCGATCCAATGATGCGATCGCAGTTGCCGGTTTCCTCGACGCGCTTTGGCGTGCTGTACAACTGCTGCTTGAGCGCGGAGGTTTCGCAGGCGCGGTTGAGCATGGTCTTCAAGTCGCGAATGGAAGGCGGCCGGCGGGTGTAGCCGAAGGCACCGGAACGGACCAGCTCGAATGCGGTGGAGCGCAGACTGTCGTCGGCCATCAGGATGGCCGGAACATTGGAAGCAATGAGACGGCGCACGCTATCGATGCGGGTTTGGAGCGAATCTTCGTGGGAGTAGAGATCGAGGAGCAGAACATCGCAGCTTCCGGCAGCGATCAGCGCGTCCATCTCCTCCCCGCCGGACTCGAGCAGAACGTCGAAGTCTTTACCAAGGGCAGAAGAAAGAAGTGGTTGCAGCGTGCGGTCTTCTGAATAAATTCCGACTCTTGTCATATCGTGTGCGGTTATCCAACCGCTGGATTGACCATGCCACTCTGAATCGATTGGCGGTGTATGTCTATGATCGGCACACGCACTCGGCGCGCATATTCCTCTTTCGTGCTAGCGCGCTGAAACCTTGGTGATGAGGGTTGCCGATTTGGATGGAGCGGGAACGTGACGGACGGGGTATGGGCGAGGAAGGGACTTGGGGCAGGAGGCTGCGGGGCGATAAAACCCGAAGAAATCAGGGAAAAAACCCAAGAATACCGGAGCCGGCGCGATGGGTGCGCGGGCCGAGGCGCCTGATCCGGCGGCGTTCGAAGGAATTGCGGAGGGCGGCAAAGAGCGGTGATTGCACTGGAGAGGGGTTACCAAAGAATAGTCATGGGTGGCATTGGGTATTCACTCGCGGCTTGGGTGCGACGAAGAGTACACGCAGAGGCGCTGAGAGCCTGCCCAGCAAGCCAGTCCTGGTAGAGATTCTGACGCCCGATCAAGCGGGCCCCTTTACCGAGCAGCTTCGCCGAGTAGCCATGGAGGCGATTATCTTTCCATTTTTCAATCATTTGAGAGCTGGCGCGGCAGCGGCCCCAAAAACAGTCCAGGGGCAGTGCGAGGGTGTATACGGCTTAGTCCACGAGGGAGTTGACGCGTATACAGCCGTGTACACCTTTGGCGCAGGAGTGCGGTATGTGCTTGATGACAAAGAGTGTTCCGGGCGCACGGGTTTGGCTGGGTAATTGCTAGATAGGCATTGAAATCGGTACGTCCAAGGGAAGGAGATCCGGAATGCCACACGGGATAGTGAATCCGATCGCATGGTGGCCCACGCTGGTGGTTTTGGCGGTGGCGACATTTACGGATCTTCGCAGCCGGCGCATTCCGAACTGGCTGGTGCTGCCGTTTTTCGGCATCGGTGTTGGTGTTTCGTGCTGGCTTCATGGGTGGCACGGCCTGGGCCAAAGCCTGGAAGGCGCGGGATTGGGACTGTTGCTGTACGGAGTGCTGTTTTTTATGGGCGGTATGGGCGCCGGGGATGTGAAGTTGTGCGCGGCGATCGGAGCCTGGATCGGCCCCATGCAATTGATTTATGCGCTGGTGTTCACGGGCTTGGCGGGTGGAGTGATGGCACTGGGCTGGGCGGCGTGGGGAGGGTTTCTGAAGGAACTTTTCCAGAACACCGGGGACCTGGCTTTCGGTTCGAAGCAAGAGCGTGGAGAAGCCGTGCTGACCAATCCGCTGCGGCGCAAGATGCCGTATGCGCCGGCGATCGCGATCGGGACCATCATTTCATTTTTTGCGCATTGAGGGAGACAGAGGGGATATGTCGAGCTTGCACCAAACCACATTCGAGCTTCCCGCGTGGGAGAGCAGTGCGTCGCAAGGGTTCAAGACCTCAAGGAGCACGGCGAACGTGGCTGAAGATTTTTCCCCAGAGCCGATTCATTCGCAGACCGGGCCGAATGCGGGTTCGAGTACCCAGGCGATCAGCGGCAAGCCGCTTTCGATTGCATTAATCGGACCCAATTTGGACCGGCGCTCGTCGGCGCTGATGGCGCTGAACAGTTGCGGTGGAAACGAGGTGTGCGAGTTTGCCAGCTATCCGCCGGCGCTGGAGGACGTGCCGAAGATGCTGGAAGAGAACTACGACGCGGTGATCGTGGAGTTGGACAGCAATCCGGAGTATGCGCTTGAGCTGGTGGAGAGTATTGGGGCGAACGGCCGGGCGACGGTGATGGTGTATTCGGACAACGCCGATTCGGAGCTTCTGATGCGTTGCATGCGCGCGGGGGCGCGGGAGTTTCTAACGTATCCGTTTTCAGCGGAGTTGGTTGCAGAGGCGCTGGTGCGGGCTACGGCGCGGCGACCGGTGGCGGTGAGCACGGCCAATGCGGCAGGAAAACTGCTGGTGGTGATGGGCGCCAAAGGCGGGGCAGGCACCACAATGCTGGCCACGAATCTGGCAGTAGCGCTGGCCCAGGAAAAGAACCAGAAGACGCTGCTGATCGATCTCGATTTGCCGCTGGGCGATGCGGCGCTGAACCTGGGGGTGATGTCGGAGTTTTCGACGATCGACGCGCTGAACGCCGCAGAAAGACTGGACGCGCGTTTTCTATCGCAACTGCTGGTGAAGCACAGTTCAGGAGTTTGGCTGCTGGCGGCGCCGGGAAGGTTTGTGCAGTACCACGCCGAGGAATGGGCGGTGGAGAAGCTGGTCCAGGTGGCGCGTCAGGAGTTCGACAACGTGGTGCTGGATATGGGATCGAAGCTGGACCTGATGGGTTCAACGGCGTACCGGGAAGCCACCACGGTGTATCTGGTGACCCAGGCAAGCATTCCGGAGCTGCGCAACTCGAACCGGCTGATCGCGCAGTTTTTTTCGGGCCCGTCGTCGAAGCTGGAGATCGTGATCAACCGGTTTGAGTCGCGAGCCCTGGGCGTATCGGAAGACCACATCAACAAGGCGCTGACCAAGCCGGCGCAATGGAAGATTCCCAACGACTACGCGTCGGTGCGGAAGATGCAGATCCATGCCACGCCGCTGGTGCTGGAAGACTCCGCGATAACGCGGCAGATCAAGAAGATGGCGAAGGCCATCACGGGGCAGGAAGAAGAAGCCCCGGCCAAGAAGAAGGGCTTCCGGTTGTTTTGATCCCTGTTGTTTTGAACGGGGAGCGGGGCTGGATATCCGAGGGCAGGATGGAAGGGACTACGTGGAACTGCTAAATCTGGAAACATACAAGTCGGAAATTCACCGCACACTGATTTCGAAGCTGGATCTGGAGAAGCTTTCGCGCGTGAACTCGAGCCAGGCGCGCCAGGCGGTTTCAGGACTGGTGAAGGAGATCATGTCGGAACAGCGAGTGCCGCTGAACTTCGACGAGCAGGAGAAGATCCATGCGGACCTGCTGGACGAAGTCTTCGGTTTGGGCCCGCTGGAGCCACTGTTGCGCGATCCCAAGATCTCCGACATTTTGGTGAACAACAAAGACCATGTGTTTGTTGAAAAGGGCGGCTTGCTGACGAAGGTGAACACGTCGTTCCGGGACGACCGGCACCTGATGCAGATCATCGACCGCATTGTTTCGCGCGTGGGCCGCAGAGTGGACGAGTCGTCGCCGATGGTGGACGCCCGCCTGCCCGACGGATCGCGCGTGAACGCGATCATTCCGCCACTGGCGCTGGACGGTCCGTCGATGTCGATCCGGCGTTTTGGAACGGGGCCGCTGGCGGCGAATCAGCTGGTGCAGTTGAAGAGCATTTCGCCGGAGATGATGGAAGTGCTGTCGTCGGCGGTGCGGGCGCGCATCAGCATCCTGGTGTCAGGGGGAACGGGCGCAGGCAAAACTACGTTTCTGAACATTCTTTCGCAATACATTCCCAACAACGAGCGGCTGGTGACGATCGAGGACGCGGCCGAATTAAGGCTGGCGCAGGAAAACATCGTGCGCCTGGAGACGCGGCCGCCGAACATCGAAGGACAAGGGGCCATCAAACAGAGGCATCTGCTGATCAACGCGCTGCGTATGCGTCCCGACCGCATCATCATCGGCGAGGTGCGCGGCGAGGAGGCCTTTGACATGTTGCAGGCCATGAACACCGGCCACGAGGGCTCGATGACGACGGTCCACGCCAATACGCCGCGCGACGCCGTTTCGCGTCTGGAATCGATGGTAGCGATGACGAATATGAATCTGCCGGAGAAGTCGGTGCGGCAACAGATCTCCTCGGCCATCACGATCGTGGTGCAGGCCACGCGCATGAGCGACGGAACCCGCAAGATCACGAATATTTCGGAGATCACGGGCATGGAAGAGAACGTGATCAGCATGCAGGAGATCTTCACGTTCCAGAAGAAGGGGATCGGCCCGGACGGCCGAGTGATCGGCGTGTTCGTGCCCAGCCGCATCCGGCCCAAGTTTTTGGAGAGGCTGCGGGTATCGGGAATCGTGCTTCCGCCCAGCCTGTTCGACAAGGAAACGCAAGTCAACTAAGGAGAAAGGAGGGGTACTGAGATGGGACTGATCGCGGTGCTGGTGTTCATCGGCGTATTTGCGATGGTGGCGCTGCCGTTCGTGGCTGCAGCACCCTCCAATAACTCCAAGCAGGCGTTGGCGCAACTGGATGCGGTGCTGAAGAGCGAGCCGAAGCGAGTTGCGCGGCAGCAGAGCATGGACCTGCGCAAGGATGAGCAGCTGAGCAGCATTCCGTGGCTGAACAAGAAGCTGGTGATGCTAGAGGTAGCGCCTTACCTGCGCAAACTTCTGAGCCAGGCGGAGCTGGACTGGAGTCCGGGACGGCTGCTGATCATGACCGCAGCGTGCCTTGTGCTGCCGTCGTACATTCTGTACCTCACATTTCAATCGATAATTCTGATGCTGGTATCGGGCGTGGTGCTGGGGTTGCTGCCCTTCGGATGGGTGATATTCAAGCGGGCCAGGCGTTTCGGTGCATTCGAGAAAGAGCTGCCGGAGGCATTGGACCTGATGGTGAGCGGTTTGCGGGCGGGACACAGCCTGCTGGCAGCCATGGCGCTGGTTTCGAAGGAGTGTCCGGAGCCGATCAAGAGCGAGTTCAAAATCTGCTTTGAGGAGCAGAACTACGGCCTGGAGATGAAGGCGGCGCTGGAAAACCTGCTGACGCGAATACCGTTGCAGGACATGAAGATCACGTCGACGGCGATCTTGATTCAAAAGGAGAGCGGCGGCAACCTGGCCGAGGTACTGGACAAGACATCGCACGTGATCCGTCAACGGTTCCGGCTGAAGCGGCAGATTATGGTGCACACGGCGCAGGGGCGGCTTACGGGATTGGTTCTGACGCTGCTTCCGATTGTGCTGGGTGTCGGAATTTATTTTGTGGACCCGGGAATGATCAGCATTCTATGGCATCGCGATATCGGCATCAAGATGATGTGGGGCGCGGCGGGGCTGATCTGCCTAGGCGGATTTGTGATTTACCAGATTGTCAACATCGATGTGTAGGGGAGAGAGATGACGTTTGCGATTCTCGCATTTTTGGCTGTGTTTCTGCTTTTCGCCAGCGGCGGATTTCTGCTGTTCTACCGCGAAGTGATGCTGCAGCGCATCGCCGAAGCCATTAATCCGCGCCCCAAGCAGAAGAGCGTGACGTCGGTGGTGGAACGCGCCAAGGCCTCGATCGGGAACCTGATGGAGACGGTCGAGAATGTGATGCCGAAGAGCAAGCAGGAAGTTTCGATCGTGCTGCAACGGCTGACGCGTGCGGGCTACCGCGGCGAGCAAGCGGTGAAGATCTTCTACGGCTGCAAGGTAATATTGCCGATTTTGCTGTCGGCGCTGGCGCTGGTGACGGGGTTGGCAAACCTGGGTCCGTTCTTTGTGTATCTGATGACGCTCGGGGTAGGCTTTCTGGCGCCGGACTTCTGGTTGGGAAAGAAGATCACGAAGCGGCAAAAGAGGCTCACCCGGGGATTGCCCGACGTGCTGGATCTTCTGGTGATTTGTATGGAAGCGGGCCTGAGCCTGGACCAGGCGACGGCGCGGTCGGCACAGGAGTTGACGCAGTCGCAACCGGATTTGTGCGATGAGTTGAACATCGTGGTGCTGGAGCAACGCGCGGGCCGAGCGCGTTCCGATGCCTGGAAGAACATGGCAGAACGCACAGGAGTAGAGAGTTTACGCAACATGGTCTCGATGCTGGTGCAGACAGAGCAATTTGGGACGAGCATTGCCAAAATGCTTCGTGTTCATTCCGACTCACTGCGCACGCAACGGGTGCAAATGATCGAGGAGTTAGCAGCCAAGACATCGGTAAAGCTGGTATTTCCGCTGGTACTGTTCATCTTTCCGGCGCTCTTTCTGGTTACACTGGGACCAGCCGCGATTGTTATGGTTGAGTCATTCTCGGCGTTAACCAAAAAATAGAGGGGCAGGAAGGGAGAACGACATGGACGGTACCACACTTATCAGAGTTATTGCCGGAGCCTTGGCAGTGATCATTCTGGTGATTCTGGTTCAGCGCCGCCGCACCAGAGTCAAGTAGTCGGCGAGCCAGAGTCCGTGGGCGTCCAAGAGGCACCAGGCGCCACGGCGGGAGTGAAACGATTCGTAGATCCGGGGGGTCTGCAGGGGTGCGAGAAGCACCCCTGCAGGCAGTCTGGATAGCGGAGCGGGAGAAGTGTTCTCTTTTGCGCCAGAACGCGCGCGAAAGACGAGGACCAGGTTGTATGGAGCTTTTGGAAAGATTCGAGGAAGCGGCTGGAACACACAGAGGACGAGAGGTTTCTGTGCAGCCGTCACGGGACAAGAGGATCATGGAATCGCGGACACATTGCGCCTATAACCAAACCCGGGAGTGCTTTCTTGGCCTCGAGGTGAAGGCGGCGGATCTGCCATCGACGCGCGTGGGCGAGTTGATGTCGGCGCGGCCGTTGAAGTCCGGCGAGGGCGTATGGATGACGCCATTCCATGGGATTCCCGCGGCAGCGATGCCGGCGCCACTGGATCTGATCTACCTGGACGAAGATTGCCGGGTGATCGACACGGTGGAATCATTTCCCACGTTTCAGGTGAGTGGGTCGAGCCCGCAGCCAATCAGCGTTCTGGCGCTGCCGGCACACTCCATCTACTCGTCGCAAACGCAGGCGGGCGACCAGCTGGTGCTGTGCGTGGCCGAGGAGATGGGGCGGCAGTTGCAGCGGCTGAGCGATCCGCGGATGGAGGCGGGAGTGGTGTCGCCGGCGATTGCGGGCGCGGTGTTGCTGCGCGAGAAGCCGCTGTGGAGCGGCGGGCCTGGATTGCTGGAGCTGGAAAACCGGAACGGCAACGGAAACACGGCCGCGCCAGAGACCTACCAGATGGACCTTTCGCAGCCGGGCGCGAAGGCGATCAAGCAACGCAACTGGCTGCAGCGCTGGTGGTCGCCTGATCCGCGCAAGGCTCCGCGCGTCGCGACGCCGGGGTTGGCCGCGTATTACTGGAACGGGTCGGCGCCGGCCGCGCACGGCATTCGCGATATCAGCTCGACGGGACTGTACGTGGTGACGGAAGAGCGCTGGTATCCGGGAACCCTGGTATTGATGACGCTGCAAAGAAATGACGTGGACGAAGAGGCCACGGAGCGCTCGATCGCGGTGCAGTCGCGAGCAGTGCGCTGGGGACCGGATGGCGTGGGACTTCAATTTGTTCTCCCCGATGAGCAAGACCGGCGCCATGGCAGCGAGCCGATATTGGATTCGGCGCACCGGAAGGAATTCGAACGTTTTCTGGAGCAGTTGAAGCGGGCAAAGTGAGATGCGCCGCAGAGGAATGGGAACTGGCGCGCGGCGGAATGCAAGCGTGAACGACGGCCGCAGCGGAGAGGTGGGACGATGAACATTCGCGGAAACATGGCACGGCTGGCACTTTTTGCTGCACAGCGACACATGTGCGGCCGCGGCAAGTCCGACTTAGCGAAGGCCCGGAGGCAAGGCGCGGCAAGCCTGCTGCGGGACGAAAGCGGCCAGGCGCTGGTGCTGGCGGCGGTGTGCCTAACGATGCTGATGGGCATGATGGCGCTGGCGGCCGACGTAGGCCTCTTCCAATATGAGCAGTGCCGGTTGCAGACCGCAGCCGATTCGGCGGCGATCGCGGCAGGTCTGGAGCTTGGCAACTGCGGCAACACGGTTTGCAACAACATGAAAACGGCGGCGGCACAGGCTCTTAAGGAAGACGGCATTACCACCTCGACCCTCACGCCGACATCGAATTGCACGGTCACCTACTCGACGAATTTAACCATGATTATCAATGTGGGTCCCTGCGTATTGGGATCGACGACCAATGATGTGAACTACGGCAACCCGCATATGGCTGAGGTGGTGCTGACCGAGAAGCTCAATACATTCTTTGGCGCCATCATCGGGATTCCGACCGTGCAACTGACGGCGCGCGCGGAGGCGGGCGATTCTTATATTGATACTTCCAGCGGCGGCGGTAATTGCATTTACACGAAATCACTCTCATTCAATAGCTCCGACGGCACCTTCACATTGAACAATTGCGGTATTTTCGACGATGGGAATCTTCAAACCGACAACGGCGACAGTGTGACAGCTTCGGATTTCCTTTATTACGGCACATGGAGTCCGAACAACTGCAACAGCAGCTGCACGTGGACCCTGGGGAGTTCAGAGACCCAGCCGACGCACACCACGACGCCGGAAAGCGACCCGTTGGCATCGCTGGTTGCTCCCAGCAAGCCAGGCACTACATACTCCGGGTCCACTACGTTCAATTCGGGAACCAATGCCCTGAGCCCGGGCTATTACTCTTCCGGATTCAATATCAACGGCGGTACGGTAAATCTCTCTCCCGGCCTTTATTACTTTGACGGTTCCATCGACGTCAATAGCGGCACTACTCTTGAGTGCACGACATGCGTGCAGGGTGGAGCGGGCGTGACGCTCTATTTCAACTCCGGCACGTTGCAGATGAACAGCAACAGCACCGTCACGCTAACGGCGCCTGCTACCGGTTTTACTTCGAATGGCAACGTAGCGAATATGGTGCTTTGGTACGCCAACAGCAATGGCTCAGGTTTGACCATAGACACCGGCTCGTCGTCCTACTTTAATGGCGTCATTTATCTCCCCACTCAACAGCTCACGCTCAACAGCGGCTCGGGCGTCACCATTAACAACGGAGCCACGGCCACGGCGCTGGATGTGAACAGTATGCTCGTTGACGATAGCGAAAACTTCAAGATCAACGGCTCCGGGGGATACCTTGGCGGCGGTGTTAGCCAAACGCTGGGCTCGTTTGCGCTTGCGGAGTAGCTTATGAAGAAACGAAATCGATTCAATCAGTTGCGAGGCGACAGCGGGGCAAGCCTGGTGGAGATGGCGATACTTATGCCCCTTTTCATGCTGTTGATGGCAATCGCTGTCGATTTAGGGCGGGCTTATTATCTGGTGATGGAGATCCAGGGGGCAGCGAATGCCGCGGTGGCGTACGGGGTTCAGAATCCGACCGATACGGCTGGGATGAAGACCGCGGGCCAGAATAACGCGCCGAATGTTCCGGGCCTGACGGTGAATACACCTACCTATGGGTGCGAATGCTCAGACGGCACTTCCTACAGTGCAAATTGCGCAGTGACGCCGACATGTACGAGTAACAACGAGGTATACCGCGTGAACGTAACGGTGACAGCAACCTATAAGCCGATGTTCCCGTGGCCGGCGATTGCTTCCACGATGTCGTTTTCCAGTTCGGCGTCAATGCGCAGCAACTAGACCAATACCGGTTGGGGAGCAACACAGAAGAGAATCATCCTGGTCGCCGGCCGGAGAAGTGGAAAGCGTGCCCAACAGGCATCCAGCGGCGGCGGAAAGGGGCAAAGGAGGGAGCGATCGATGAAAAAGAGAGTCGGCATGCAGAAACTATTCCGCTTTGCGCGGGAAGAGCGTGGCTCAGAGCTGGTGGAATTCGCGATAACTGTGTGGCTCCTGGTACTCATTGTGTTCGGCGTCTATCAATGGGGATATGCGCTGTACGCGTACCACTTTGCGACCTATGCGGCGGAGCAGGGCTCGCGTTTCGCCGAGGTGCACGGCCATACCTGGAGTGAATACGTAACGACAAACTGTTCGACATCGGCGCCGCCAAGCTTCACGATGGGCTACGGCTGCACGGCCTCCAGCGCCGATATTCAGAACTATGTACAAAGCTTGTCGACCGGGGCGATTAACTATAAAAATGTGACGATTAACGAGACCAATTCTTATGTTTGGCCGGGAACGACGCCCGACTGCTCGTCGGCTTGCTCCACTTGCACGACGACAAATAGTCAAGGCTGCTTTGTAAAGGTGACGGTTAGTTATACATTTAATTTTTTGCCTTTTCTGAAAATTACAGCCTTGACGATGAGCGCCACATCGGAGAACGTGATTCTGCAGTAGGCACCGGCACCCGCCAGCGCAACCTCTATAAAAATGCTCTATTCCAGGGTTTCCGGGATGATGAGCAGGATTTCGACTTTAGCGGGCTGGCCGTTTTGCGTGGCGGGGCGGAATTGCCATTGCTCTAAAGCGGTGAGAACGAACTGGGCGCCGGAAAAAGATTGCGGGAAGACGATGCTGAGATTTTCAAAGCGGCCGGAATCATTGACGTAGCCGCGGATCATGAGGGCGTCGGCGTCAAGGGAGCCAGGGGCGAGATTGGGACGGACAATGTTGTAGGGCCAGGGGGCTTCAAGGCGGGAGACGGCGCCGCCGGCAGCAGCTTCGGCGTCGCGCGGCAGCGAGTACTGCATGATCCAGCTCTTGGAGGTGCCGACGTGGAGATACGCGGTGTAGGCAACCCTGCCGTTCCATGCGCCAGCCAACTCGGGGAATGCCTGTTCGAGGGCATCGCCGACGATGACTGCGCCGAAATGGCCGTCTTTGGGCAAGGAGATGGGTGTTGACGGTGGCTGAGCGAACTCATTGGCCGGGATGCCGGGACCGGGAGCAGGGGAGGCGGTTTCCGGCCTGGAGGTGGACGGAGCCGGGCCGGGATGATTTGCCGCTGTCGGAGAGTTTTGTTCAGTCGCGGGAGCGGCGGGGCCGGTTGCGGTGGGCTTGGCTGCAGGAGCGCCATTGCCGGACTGCGCAGAGGGGTTCAGTGCCTGTCCGGAAGTGAGCGCGCCCTGCGATTTCGATGCCTGAGATTGGTTGACCGGGGGTAGGACAACGGTTCCATCTTGCAGGCGAATGTCAGAGAGCGAGAGCACGGCGGCCGGCGTGGGTGGCGCCGATGGCTGCGAGGCAGAGGCGGGAGGGAGTTGGACCGGGGAAGGATTGTGGGCGGCGATAGGCGACGTGGTGCTGGGGGCCAACTGCAACTTAACCGAGGGCAGATTGCTGGAGGCGATGTCGACGTCGGCGAGGTTGAGCTCCTGATTGGGCCGTTCGAGCGAGGGGCGAACATCGGCGGCGGTGGGTTGTTCGGGCGTAGGAGGAACGATGTTCTTGACGGGTGTTTTGCTGGGCGCCCAGAGGACGACCTGCGGTACAGGAATGGGCTGGAGGAGCGTGACGGTTTTAGGAATGTCGGGCTGGATGAGGGTTTGCTTGTCGAGCCCGGCGAGGGTCATGGGGCGCGCAGCCGGCGGCGCGGTTTGGGCATGGCTCGCGGAAGCCGGCTTGCCGTGATGAAGTTTCGGGTAAGGAATGCGCCCGGCAGTCTGCTGGGGCATATGCAAATCGAGCTGACGAACGGAGTAGTGCTCGTGAACGATGCGGGTGACGGGCGGCTTATAGCCGAGGCTGAACCAAGCCATGGCGGCGGCCAGAGCGTGGGCGACGATGGAACCCACAAACGAGGCCGAGCCCTGGCTGGGAGGGGTCGAGGCTGCGAACAGCGAGATTTCAGGGGAAGGCATCATCAACACAGGAGCGGCGCGAACAACAATCTCCTTGGGGGGCTCGTCGAGCGTTTTACGGGCGTCGAGCCGTTCCTGCAGGATCGTCCACGCCGATGTATCCGAGCCTATCGTGTTTGACGCGGGAAGAGCCAAGAATGACCTCCGACTGCAGAGGGCGGGACGGATGATTTCGAACGTTGAGCGCTCACGACTGCGCGGGACTCTGCTTAATGCAGCGGGACGCCCGTAGCAAGCCGACACTGCATTAAGAATCGCTCATTCCGTTGGTTTGCCCTATTCCTCTTTAGATACCCCACTCGTAGTATCGACAAATGAGGCGGGAAGGTCCACGCTTTGAAGGACTACACTGAAACCGCGCTGTCTGCTGCGCGGCATAGGCGATGGTCCGGCCGTCGGGATAGAGGTCAAGCTGCCGAGCCCGAACGAGGGGGCAGACAGAGAAAGCCGGAGTTGGCGAACCGCCAGCTCCCACGGAGTTTGGATGAATCGAAGACTGCTCACGATCCTCGTCATCGCGTTCGTCATTGCGGGATTCTGCGCGTGGCTGGTCTATCGCCTGGTGGGCGCGCGGGTGGCGGCCCGTCAGCCGGTGACGACCTCGCAGGTGGTTGCAGCGGCAAAGGACATTCCCCTGGGTGCGGTCATCACGACCCAGGACGTGACCACGATGACGATCAACGGCTCGGCGCCGAAAGGGGCGATTCTGAAGCCGGAAGACGCGGTGGGGCGTGGAGTGATCTCAGAGATTTACCAGGGAGAGATGATTCTGGATAACCGCCTGGCCGGTGTGGGATCGGGCGGCGGATTGGCGCCGACGATTCCCCAGGGCATGCGAGCCAGCGCGGTGCGCGTGGATGAAGTGGTGGGCGTGGCTGGATTCGTGCTTCCGGGCATGCGCGTGGACATTCTGGCGTCAGGCAGTCCCCCGAGCGCGGGTGGCGGCAACCAGACGCAGACCATGGTGACGGAGACGCTGCTGCAGAACATTGAAGTGCTTTCGGCGGGCACCGACATTCAGAAGGACGCGCAGGGCAAGCCGCAGCAAGTGCAGGTGGTGACCCTTCTGGTGACGCCGGAGCAGGCCGAAACGCTGAGCCTGGCCGGCAATACGCTCAAGATTCAACTGGTGCTGCGCAATCCGCTGGACACGCAGATTGCCAAAGTGCCGCCCACGTCGATGACCACAATTCTTCCGAACGATGCTCCGCCCCCACCCAAGACAGGATCGAGCGCGCCGCGGCGGAGTGGGGCCGCACAAAAGCCGAAGCCGAAGCCGTATTCGATGATCATTGATAACGGACCCAAGACCACGGAAGAGAAATTTTGAACACCCGGGGGACAGCATTGAGATCGACGACTGGGATCACCCTCGCATCCTACATTGCGCTGATAGCGGCTCTGTGCGCGGGGCAAGTGGCACGGGCGCAGGCCGCTCCGGCGTCCCCACCCTCCGCGGGAGCTACGTTTCAAGACACGGCGAATGAGCTGAATGTGGAGGTGGGCAAAGCTGTACTGGTGGATTGCGCGCAACCGATTCAGCGCGTGGCCGTGGGCACGGCAGACGTCGCGACGATCACGGGAATCAACCCCACCGAGATCATGATCACAGGCAAAGGACCGGGCACGACGAGCCTGATCATCTGGGATATTCATGGCGGACGGCAGTTCTTCAACGTGACAGTGCGGCCCAGCGCCGGGCTGATGGGCGACAACCTGGACGCCATCCGGCGCGAGCTGCGGGCCGAGTTGCCCGGTGAACCAATCCGGGTGTCGTACAGCAATAACAATGTTTTTCTGCGCGGCACGGTGAGGGATCTGAACAGCTCCGCGCGCGCGGTGCAGATTGCGTCGACGGGCGGCAAGGTGGTGAACCTGCTGGACGTGAATGTGCCCAAGGCGGAACCGCAGATTCTGCTGAAGGTGCGCTTTGCAGCGGTGGATCGCACCAAGGCCCTCACTTTGGGGGTCAATCTCTACGATCTCGGGCTAGGGAATGCCCTGGGAGGAGTATCGACCGGCCAGTTGACTCCGCCCTCGATTTCCAACGGCAGCTCGAGTTCCGGTGGGATTTCCGGAACAGACGGTTCAGCAACATTCGGCAGCACGCAAGGCAATATCTTTGCCTTCTTTCCGGGGCTGAACGTGGGAGCCGATATCCATGCCCTCGAGAGCAAGGGCGTGGTGGAGATGCTGGCGGAACCGAACCTGATGGCAACGGACGGCAAGGAAGCCAGCTTCCTCGCGGGCGGACAGTTTCCGTATCCGGTAGCGCAGGGAAGTTCAGGGGGCTCGGCCGCGATCAGCATCGAGTTCAAGGATTACGGTGTCCGGCTTAACTTTATCCCCACGATTACTCCGCGGGGCACGATCCGGTTGCAGGTGGCCCCGGAGGTGAGCGCGCTGGACTATTCCCACGAAGTGACGATTTCGGGATTTGAAGTGCCGGGCATCACTTCGCGCAAAGTAAACACGGAAGTGGAATTGAAGGACGGGCAGACGTTTATCATCGGCGGCCTGTTGGACAAAAGCGTCTCCGACACGTTCTCGAAGATTCCGTTTCTGGGCAGTATTCCGATCATCGGCAAGCTGTTCCAGTCAGAGAGCAAGACCAAGAACGATACCGAGTTGATTGTGCTGGTGACGCCGGAGATCGTATCGCCGCTACCGGCGGGAGCGCCAACGCCGGACCTGAAGTATCCTGACCAGTTCATGCCGCCCAATTCGAACATCCCCATGCACCAGCCGGATGAAAAGACGGCGGATAACACGCTGCCGCCTCCTGCCCCGGCGATTCCTGTGGAGACGTTGATAGAAAGCATGCGACCGGAGAAGCCATTGATCATTGAGTCGGGCACAGGCGGATTCGGCACAGGGGGGCAGGGAATTAACGGCGGAGGCTCCTCGACGTCGAGCACTTCCTCGGGCGTGACGGCGCCTGCAACGGCCCCGAGCGTTCCGCAGCCGTAACGTATGCGGTGGCCGGACGGCGCGGACAACTGAGACAAGCGGATGAATGCTTTCGAGCGCATGACGAAAGGGGTGCGGGCGTGGTTTGCTCCGCAACCCGCCGCACCTGAAGTGCCCCAGCAGGTTTTGAACGTGACGCGGGGCACGGTGCTGGCGACGCGGCTTGAAAAAGCGCACACCGCATCCACACGCAAGAAAGGTCTGCTGGGCCGCGACGGTCTGTTGCCCGGCGAGGGATTGTGGATCGCTCCCTGCGAGTCAGTGCACACGTTTTTCATGCGCTTTCCTATCGATTTGATTTACCTGGACCGCAAGCTCAAAGTCAGGAAAGTGCGGCACGGCGTGGGAGCGTGGCGCGTGTCGGCGTGTTTCAGTGCGAAGAGTGTGCTGGAGCTGCCAGCGGGGACGGCTCTCGAGACGCGTACGGAACGCGGGGATACGGTGGAGATTGGGCCGGCGGCGGATTAGCAAGACAGCGAGTTAGCAAGACAGCGAGTTAGCAAGTCGGCGAGTTAGCCCTACGCGGAGAGTGCCGGTTCTCGGACGTCAGCTTTGCGGGATGCGGCGCGCGTGCAAAGATACCAGGCGAGCCACGCGGGAGTGGTCCAGAGCCAGGCGGCGGAGTGCAGGTCGAAATGGACCAACTGGAGTTCAACCAGGATGTAGATGAGCGCCAGGGCCGAGAGCAGAAGCTGGGACGAGGTGCGGGAAGCGCCGCAGAGCACGGCCGGTAAGGCGAGCGACTGATCGAAGATCCAGCCGAAGGGCGCGACGAGCAGCGAAACCAATACCAGCAGGGGGCCTTGTTCAAGCCAATCCCAGTGGCGACGCCGGGGCCAGAACCAGGCGAGCGCCCACAGGCAACCCAACACTACCGGCACAAAGGCGAGGCCCTCCGCGGTGGGCTTGATGGAATCGCGCAGTAGATCCGCGAGGCAAGGTGTGAACTCGCGCGTGACCACGGAGGTGCGCATGTAATACGCGTACTGGCTCCAGGCCGCGGGGTCGATGCATGTCGTAATGAAAGCGCCGGCTGCGAAAGCGGTGACGGCGCCGGCCAGGATGCGCCAGGCGCGCGCGATAAAGATCCAAAGCAAAAGAACCAGAGCGAAGGGTAGAAAGAGATGCGGCTTGATGGAGCAGAGCCAAAGCGCGGCACCGGCGACGAAGGGGCGCGTTTTGTGGAAACGCAGGAAAAGCGTGAACCCAAAGAGCAGAAGGATGGAGGTTTGGCCGAGGAGTACGCACCAGAGAGCGGGAGGAAAGCAGTAGCCGAGCCAATCGAGAGTGTTTGGTGCGCCGCCGTAGAGCCTCCACAGGATGCGCACGGATAGGGCGAGAAGGCCGAGCATCAGCAGGGACCACGGAAGCGCCGCGGCCATGGGGCCGATAAAGCCCAACGGTAAAGCCAGGGGCAGGGCCCAGGGCGTATTGCGCATGTAATAGGAATCTCCGCCCTGGAATCCGGCGTCGTGCTCGATTTGGCTGATGGCGGCGGGATCGTACGGATTGCCGTGGCGGACAAGTTGCTGGCCGGTGGCCCAGTAGACGATGTAGTCGCGGCGGGCGACGGTGCCGCGGTCGAAAGGCAGGAAGCAGAGAAACAGGATGGTGAAGACTATCGCCAGCGCGCACGCGATCACGATGAAAAATGCTGCGAAGTTGCGCTGATTGTTCAAGGTGGGTGGGCCTTTCTGCGGCAATTATAACGACAGGGACCAAGGGACCAAGGGAGCAAGGGAGCGAGGGAGCGAGGGAGCAAGGGAGCGAGGGAGCGAGGGAGCGAGGGAGCGAGTCAGCGGGTCAGCGAGCTGGCGTGATTGCGCTTGGACGCGGTGGCGAAGAGATACCAGGCTAGCCAGGCGGGGGCGGTCCAGAGGTAGAAAGGCGAGAGGACCGGGACGGCGCAAATCTCGATGTCCATGACGAAGATGGCGAGCGCGAGGACGGCGATAAGGTTGCGGGAGCGTGTGGCGTAAGCGCCCTTGAGGAGGGCGGGAATGGCCAGGCACTGATCGTAGAACCAGCAGTAGGGCGCGGCGATCAGAGAGACCAGCATGAGAGGGCCGGCGTTGGTTTTCCAGTCCCAGGCGGCGCGGCGACGCCAGAAGTAGACGAGCGCCCAGAGGCAAGAGAGCGCGGAGGGCAGATATTGCAGCCAGGTTGCGTGTATATGAAACCACTGATCGATAACCTGACGGATGGCACTGGCCAGACAGGGAATGAACTCGTTCTCGACGGCGGGAGAGCGCATGAGGCGGGTGTAGTCGAGCCAGGCATGCGGGTCGATCGCGATGGCGACGGCACTGGAGACCGCGAGGGCCGCGGCGGCGCCAGCCGCAACCCGCCAGGCGCGCGCTGCGACGGGCGATGTCACGAGCGATGTCGCCAACCATGCGGCCAGGGCGGCGGCGAAGGGCAGGAAGAGGTGCGGCTTGAGGGCACAGAGCCAAAGGGCGGTACCGGCAAGAAACGGCCGGGAGCCATGCCAGCGCAGGAAGAGGGCCAATCCCAGCAAGGAGAAGAGCGCGGTCTGGCCCATGATGAGACAGAGGAGAGCCGGCGTGAAGGAAAGTGCGAGCAAATGCAGATGATTGGAAGGCGATCCGTAGAGCTGTCGGGCAAAGCGCACCGAGAGGAGCAGGCAGGCGAGCAGGAGCAGCGACCAGAGGATTGCCGCCACGCGCAAAGGCAGGAAACCGAGCGGCCAGGCGAGCGGCAAAGCCCAGGGAGGGTTGCGCATGATGAGAACAGCGCGTACGTCCAGGCCAGCGGCGTGCTCCAGCGCCGCGATGGCATCGCGATCATAGGGGTTGGCGTGGCGGACAAGTTGTTGGCCGGTGGCCCAGTAAGAAACAAAATCGCGAGATCCCGCGAGATTGCGGATGCCGGTGGGAGAAAGCTGAATTCCGAAAAGAAGAGCGGTAAGGGTGAGAGCGAGCCCGGCGACCAGCGCGATGGCAAACCCCGCAAGATCGCGGCGTTCCTGCGCCGGTGGAGGATCGAGCCTGGCAGCCATGGAGGTTATTCTACGGCACGGCTTTAGGGGAGCAGGGGAGCAGGGGAGCAAGGGACCAAGGGAACAAGGGAGCGAGGGAGCGAGGAAGCGAGGGAGCAAGGGAACAAGGGAGCGAGGGAGCGAGGGAGCGAGGGAGCAAGGGAACAAGGGAGCGAGGGAGCAAGGGAACAAGGGAGCGAGGGAGCGAGGGAGCGAGGGACCAAGGGAGCAAGGTCGCAAGGGAGCGAGGGACCAAGGTCGCAAGGGAGCGAGGGAGCAAGGACGCAA
>Ga0302320_10008733_pt1 | contig 21946 bp, 18 predicted proteins | sample Bog_T0_3_FD_202130 | JGI IMG/M metagenome (GOLD analysis project Ga0302320, IMG submission 202130) | Peat permafrost microbial communities from Stordalen Mire near Abisko, Sweden - Bog_T0_3 | ecosystem: Environmental > Terrestrial > Soil > Wetlands > Peat | place: Sweden: Abisko, Stordalen Mire...
TAGTGAAATGGCTTACCGCCTGGCAAGCTATTTCGCCGTTGAAGGTGATTCCAGTGAAGCGCTGCACTGGCTTCGCCGCGCCATTTATCTGGGCAACGAGAACTATCCCTGGTTCCAGATCAACCCCGCATGGAACAATCTGCGCACCAACGCCGACTTCGAGCGCCTGCTCGAAGACCTCAAGCGCGGCTTCCGCAAAAACCAGAAGACCTGGAAGCGCCTCTTAGAGCAAGTCCCGCCCGACGGCGAATAGAATCAACCGAGTCCTTCAAGATTCGTTCGCCTCTCAGGGCTTTATCTTCGGCAACCAAACCTCAAGCTGTCCGTTCGGGGAGGGCAGCCCGATTCTCACAACGCGAGCATCCGGATATGCTTTCCGTACAATCGCTGCGCAGCGATTCGCAATCGCTTCATCCGATTCGTTGAAATACCTGATCTGGGCCGTATTCGGCATCTTGTCGGTCGGAATCCGCTGCACTTTGGGCTCGATATCCGCCGAGGGCCAGCCCGCCCGCAGAAGCTGAACGACTTTCGTGCCCGACAGAGGGCTATCCTGCGCGTCCATCTGAACGAACATGTGCGGCGGCTCAGGCGCTTGACCTGCCGCAGGCGCTTGAACTGCCGCAGAATTGGACGATCGCCCAGGCGGGACCGCGGCCGGCGATCTGTTCGGAACGAGCCCTTGAGCCGCTTTGGGCAAGGCTGCCGCTTCTACGGGCTTCGGGGTGGGATGAGAAGCCGGCGCGGACGGACCTGGGCCGAACTCCGAAAGCAGCTCGACAATCGGCTGGCTATCGCTATCCGAGACACTCAGCGTCGACGAGCCCGGATTATCGTTCACGCTGAATCCGCCGAGCTTTGACAGTTGAGCCTTCACCGTTGCAGGATTGTCGACCTTCACCGTAAATGTCATCTTACCCAGCACTGTCCCGCGAATCAGCCGCATGCCGGGATGACTGGAGATATATTTCCCACAATCGCCCTGACCGGTCACTTGCTCCACTGACTTGTCGTCCATGATTTGAATCTGCGCATCTGAAATTGTGTAGTTCACGTCTTGCGATTGCTTCAGAATAACGCCGGCGCTGTCGAGTCCCTGCAATGCACCCGAACCGATGTTGGCCGCCAGTGCGGTGTCGCTTGACATCGTATAGGAAGGGAAAAGATGCTGCGCCGCAAATGGCCGTGGCGGGAATTTGGGAACGCAATCCTCAAGGTCGGCGGGCACAGAGCCGGTGGCCCGCAGCAATGTCCCAAGCGGGTACGCGGTGGTAGCCACAATCACGCTGAAGTCGTTTCCGCTGCCGAACTGGTTGAGCACGCGAGAGGCCAGGTCCTGCTGAAAATGATCGAAATCTGCCACATTCTGGGTCGGAGTCGGAGGGAGCGGATTCACTGGAAGATGCGTGAAGTGCCAGGTCACGAGCACAGCGAGCAGAAGTACAACCACAGCGACCAATCCAATAGTTTTCTTCCCGTTGGGACTCATCGATCTAGCCCTCTATCGATTCGAGCGGTGCATCCGCGGCTCATCTCCACAGAATTACCTTGGCGCCCCACTCCCGGATCCACCCCCGGCGGCCGGAGAATGGGGCACCCGGCCAATTACTTCTTTTTTCCCTTCTTTTTTCCAACCGCTTTCTTTGCGCTCTTTTTCGCTGGAGCCTTTTTCGCCAACTTCTTTGGCGCAGCCTTCACGCTGGCCGACTTCTTCTTTTTTTTCTTCTTCTTGGGCGGCGGCACGGGTGCGGGAGCAGGGGTGGGCGGCGGCGTTGGAGTTGGCGGCGGCGGAGTCGGCGTCGTTCCCGCAGGCGCAAGCAGCGGAATCAGCGCGCTCGCCTTCGGCGAACCCTGCCCGGTGCAGGCATCCCAGCCGGGTCCAGCGGAAAACGCAGGATTGTTCCCCTCCGTGATGTCGTTGAACGCCGCAGCCGCCTTGGCCGCATAAATGGCCGGCTGAATGAATCCGACCTGCGTGCCCAGTTGCTGGTTGGCTACCACCACCAGGCCTGCCCACAACGGAGCCACCGCGCTGGTGCCGCCCACCACGATGTTCTGCCCGTCCACGCGGATGTTGTAGCCCGAGTTGGGGTCTGCGTCCCCCGCCACATCTGGCACGCCGCGGCCGCCTCCGCTCTGCTGCGGCGCAGGCACGTTCGAATTCGCCTGCCAGCTGGGCAGCGGAAAGAAGTTGCTCACCCCTCCGCCCGTCGCGCCGTCGTTGTTGGCCAGCTCGTTCCACACTACTTCGGAAACGATGGTGGATCCGTTCGCGTTCAGTTCGGTTCCTCCGCATGCAAGCACGTTCGGACTCGACGCTGGAAAGTCCACATTGTTGCCGGTCAGCCCGTCCGTCGAGCCGTTATCGCCCGCTGCCACCGTGATGGTGATGCCCAGTGCCGCCGCCGACTGGCAGGCCGCGTCCATGGCCGTCATCGCCTGCGCCGTCCAACTCGACTCCGGGCCGCCCCAGCTAATGGAAATCGCGCTCGGCTTGTTGGTCGTGTCGTGGATGGCCGTGGTAATGGCGTCCGTGAATCCCTGGTCGGTATTGGGCGTAAAGTAGACGGCGATGTTCGCGCCCGGCGCGACGCTCCCGGCCACTTCAATGTCCAGCATTACTTCGCCGTCCGCGCTGTTGGCGTTGGAAGGTGCGTTCTTTCCGCCGTCCACGCTCACCGCCGTGATGGCCGGGTTGGCTACATTCAGCGATTGGAAATAAGTCTTCAAGTCGGCGGTCCGATACCCTCCGCCCAGCTCGATGATGCCGATGGTCTGGCCCGCTCCGCTGGCCGTGGCCGGCCACTGATAAGCTTGCGCCACCTGCGGCGGCGTATAGGTCGAGGGTTGCGCCGGAGCGCCTGCCGCCGTCAAAGCTGCATTCGCACCCTCGCGCCTCAAGCGGAAGTGGGGCGTGGCCTGTGGCCGGTTGTCGAGGCCGAGTACTGCAAGCACCGAGCCCGTAATCGACTCCGGCAGACTGATTGCGCCCTCGCGCACGCGGTACTCCACTCCGTCAATGGTCTTCTGGTTCAACTCCACGCCAAACGCCTTCTTGATGTCTGCCGCGGCGCCCGTCAATTGCACCGTCCGGCGGATGGCCGCGGTGGAATCCTCCACAACCTTCAGGTTGAATTCCTTGGCAAACGCCTTTACCTGTTTCAGCGCATCGGGGTCGGCCGTGTGGTGTTTCTTATATTCCGCCCGGCTAACGCGCACCGGTCCGTTCGCCCGTCCGCCGCGCTTGTTGATCTTGAGCGGCTCTTTCCGCTTCACAATCACGGAAACTGTAACTTTCGCTTTGGCCGGCGTGGCCTTCACATGGACCGCATTCTCAGCCGCGGTCTTTTCGCTTCCTTTGAGCACCACACGCGATTGCTCCGCAAACTTTGGAGCCTTCACTTTGGGGGATTTTGCCATTACTCGCCTCTTTCTCGTCCCAGCCGAGTTAGCTGCTTTGTGAGGACTGGAAACGTGATGAGTCCGAATCATAATCCAATTTGCATTGTTCGTATCGAGGATTTCGAAGAATTAGATTCTTGAGAACCGAGAGGTTCTTTCCGAGATATTAATTCGGCCCAGAAAGAGCGGCGAGGGGGCACCTTCTCGAGCCAGCCGCGCGATCTTTCGGCTCGCCGCCGCAATTCCATATCAACCGAACATTAACAATCTCTGTCTCGCCAGCCCACTACGTTGAACAGAGTGGCCGGCCTGGCTACGGCGGTCGCGGAACCTCATCGTCTCAAGGAACCGAACGCCGTTCCCTGATCCTTGTTCCCTGATGCCTGCTTTATTTCAGATACGCGCGCACCAGATCGATAAGGTCTTCGGCCAGTTCCGGAGCAATCTGTTCCTTGGCTCCGTCCACCAGGTGAAAGCGGATATGCGTTTCCAGCACTTCTCCCATCAGCCCGTTCACTCCGCCGCGGACGGCCGCCAGAAGCATCAGTTGTCCGCCGCAGTCCTCATCCGCCGCCAGCGACCGCTCCACGGCGTCCAGTTGCCCGCGCAACTTGCGCAGCCGTTGCAGCAGCTTCAACTTCTCGCGCTCCTGAGACATGGCATTCCTCCTTTTGACAATACCAACCCCTGGTATGGTATCTAGGGAGTGGGGGTATCGTTTCGGTTCCATTCTATGCCCGACTGCCCGTACCTCGCATCTCAACCCAGAGGCTCTCGCATGTTCCGCGCTTTCGGCTACCGGCACAATCCGCTCTGCCAGCCTCTCGAGCGCGCGGCAGCGCCCGGTCGCACCGCCTTTGTGGTAACCTCGATGGCGTACGCGCTGGTCCTGTCAGCTGCCGCCGCCGGAGCCCAGACACCGACCCAACAGCCAGCCGCGCTTCCCTACGCTCCCGATCCAAAGAACCAGCCCACTCTGTTCACCGTACAGTCCGGCCCTGGACTGCCCGCGCTTGCCCCCGCGCAGGACGGCGTTGGAATGAAAGCCACCGACATGAGCCCCGTCGGACACGAGCCCAACGATCCGCCCATCGTCTCCATCGCGCCTCATCCCGAAGATAGCCGGTGGTGGATCTCCGGACAGGCCAACATCATCATCCAGGGCGACCTGCCGTTCCACTCGCCTTACCAGGGAAAAAACAGCTTTATCCCCAGGGGCGAGTACAAGACTTCCATGGTCGGCACGCTTTACACCGCGCTGCGGCGCAACCGCTCCGTCCGCTACAACACCGATTTCATCTTCGACCTCGAGGCTGCGGAAGGCCGCGGCCTTAGCGAGGCTTTTGGCCTGGCCGGATTCACCAACCTCGATGTGGTGCGCAATCCCAACCTGGGCCGACTGCCTTACATCGCCCGCTACCAGATTCACCAGGTCTTTGGCTTCACCAACAAGACCACCAGCCAGGAGTCCGGTTTTTTTGCGCTGGCCCCAAGCGTTCCTTTGCGCCGCGTTGAGGTTCGCATCGGCAAGCTCACGCTGCCGGACTTCTTCGACGTGAACGGTCCCGGCTCCGACAGCCACCTGCAATTCTTGAACTGGACCGTGGACAACAACGGCGCATGGGACTACGCCGCCGACACCCGCGGCTACACCGTCGGCGGCTTGGCAGAATACGACGACCGCGCCTGGAGCGTCCGTTACGGCATCTTTGCCATGCCCAGCGTGGCCAACGGCATCGACCTCGACTGGGCCTTCAGCCGCGCCCACGGGCAGAACGGCGAGTTCGAACTGCGCCAGGGACTGGTTCCGAAACGCAAAGGCGTCCAGCGGCTGTTGTTCTATGCCAATCGCGCGCACATGGGGACCTATCGCGAAGCGGTTGAAGACTACCTCAACGGCTCCGATACGGCCACATACGGCGTAACCGTGCCTACCATCACACTGCACGAGCATTTCGGCGCTCTCAAGTACGGCCTTGGCTACAACACCGAGCAGGAAGTGACGGAGAATCTGCGCGTCTTCGGCCGCTTCGGCTGGAACGAAGGCCAGCATGAATCCTTTGCCTACACCGAAGTCGATCAGACGGTCGAACTCGGCGTCGACTACGCCGGAACCCGCTGGCGCCGGCCTGTCGACAAAGTCGGCCTCGCCGTCGTCTCGAACGCAATCAAGGCCGACCATCAGGAATATTTGAAGCTGGGCGGCCTGGGATTTCTGCTCGGCGACGGCAAGCTCAACTACGGCCGCGAAAGCATCGTCGAGGGCTACTACACCTGGCACGCTTGGCGGGGATTGTTCTATTCACTCGATGTGCAGCACATCGGCGATCCCGGCTATAACCGCGACCGCGGCCCCGTTTGGGTCGGCTCGATTCGCGCGCACGTTGATTTTTGAAGCCTACTGGGCTGCCGGCAGCGCCTGGTCCTTAGGCGGCTCTGGCAGCGCGACAATTACCTCGTTGGGCTTGGCATAGTGCAGCTTCTCCCTCGCCTCGTGCTCAATGGCGTCGGGGTCTGACTTCAACTGCTCCACGTGCCGGCGCAATTGCGCGTTCTCCATCTGGAGCTTGTCGATCTCCTTCTGCAACTGCTGGTCTTCGGCCTGCTTCCCGTGCCAAACCGTGAGCCCGTTCTTGCCATTCACCACATGCCCCATAAGCAGCAGCGCCAGGCACACGGCCACCGCCGTCCCCGCCGGACGCCACGCCCGCTGCGCAAACTCAAGCGCCCGTTTGCTCAGCGGAGCAGCAGCCGTTTCTTTTTCGACTCTTACCTTCTCGTCTGGCATCTTGCCTCGATCTGTGCTGGAAATGATTTGGGAGGGCGCCAGTCTCGCTGCGGTTCCTGGTCCATCAGGAGCCTGTGGTGAAAGTACAAATTGCCTGAAAGCATCCCTCGGGGGCTAAAGCCCATCGTTTATTTTCAACCGTTTGCGGCACGACTGAAGTCGTGCCCTTTCAAAACCTGACCTTCACTACACGCTGTTAGTCCTCAGTCCCTTAGTCCTCAGTCCTCAGTCCCTTAGTCCCTAGTCCCTTAGTCCCTTAGTCCCTCGAATTACTCCGACAGCACAAACCTCTCCGCCGCCGCCTTCAACGCTTCCATGTCGTGTTCGCTGCGCGCTTCTGTATAGGCGCGCACCACAGGCTCGGTACCACTGAGCCGGTAGCAGACCCACGACCCGTCTTCCAGAATGAGCTTCAGGCCGTCGGTCCGCACCACGGCGCTGACTTTGCGCCCACCCAGTTCGGTGGGATCGGCCTTCATCTTCTCAGTGAACACGGCTTTCACCTCGGGGGTCAAGTGGAAGTTCTCGCGAACGGGATAGAAGGAACCAACCTTGATAAACAGCTCCTTGAGTTGCTGGCCCAGGCTTTTGCCGCGGGCAGCCACCATCTCCGCCACCAGCAGTCCGGCAATGATCCCGTCTTTCTCAGGAACGTGTCCGCGAATGGTCAGCCCCGCCGACTCTTCGCCGCCAATGGCGATCTTGTCCGCGATGATCAGCTCGCCAATGTACTTGAACCCCACCGGCGTCTCGTACAGCGGAACCTTGTGGTAGTCGGCCAGCGCGTTGATCAGGTTGGTGGTGGCCACGCTCTTCGCCACGCCGTTCTTCCAGCCGCGCGTTTCAACCAGGTAGTCGAAGAGCAGCGCGACGATGTAATTCGGCTGAATGAAATTGCCGTCCGCGTCCACAATGCCGAAGCGGTCGGCGTCTCCATCCGTCGCGATGCCCAGGGCCGCGCCGATCTCGCGCATCTTGGCCTTGGCGTCGCCCAGCAGGTGGTCGTCCGGCTCCGGCGCATGCCCGCCGAAGAGCACATCGCGGTAATCGTGAACGGTTTCAACCGCCACGCCCGCACCTCTGAGCAGGTCGGAGCTATACCCGCGGCCCGCGCCCCAGAAGGGATCGTAGACCACCTTGATGCCCGACTTGGCAATGGCCTTCAGATCGACAAGTTCCTCAAGCCGCTTGAGAAACGCCGGCTTCACGTCCGCCGTCTCGAACCCGCCCTCGGGAACGCTCCCGTTTGCAATGCCCGCCCCGTCGCCAAAGCCGGTGATCGCCGCTTCAATATGGCCGGTAACGTCAGGCAGCGCCGGCGCACCATCGTGCGTGGAAAACTTGATGCCGTTGTACTCCGGCGGATTGTGTGAGGCGGTGAAATTGATGGCGCCCGAGGTCTTGAGCGTCCGCACGGCGTAGGCAATCGCGGGGGTTGGCGCGGCATCGGTAATCACGATGGGCGTCACGCCAGCGCCGGCGAGGACCTTGGCGGCGATGTCCACAAACATCTCGCCCAGGAAGCGCGGGTCGCGGCCCACCAGCACGCGATGCGGCGCCGGTTGCGTCTTCACATAGGCGGCAATCCCCGCCACCGCCAATCGGATGTTGGCCACGGTAAACTCGTCCGCCACAATCGCCCTCCATCCGGAGGTGCCAAATTTGATTGCTGTCATCTCTGTTCCCCGCACGCTGCATTCAAGACCCGCAAAGTCCATACTGCATCACCGCGGCATTTGCGGCAAGCCGACAGAAATGGGCCTGCAACATGGAGCAGCCCCCCGGCTCACTCTGAGGTCGAGATAACCTCCAATGAGTCCGAGTCGAAGTTGGTCAGGTAAAGCGTGGAGTCGTCCGGGCCCACCCAGAGCTCGCGCGGAAACAGCCCCGTAGGAATCGTCTGCACAACCCTCGCCGTCGCCGGAGCAGCCACATAGAGAATCGTCGCATTTGCTGTCGGCCCGGTGCCGAATCGGTTGGAATTCGCCACCGCCAGCAATTGATCGTTGTCAAACAGCTTCACGCCCACCGGAGCCGTCCCGCCGGTTGCCGCATAGGCCAGCAGCGCATTATCAGCATTGAACTCCAGCATCCCGTGCTGAACGCAAGCACGCGATTGTCTCCGCGCGCCGCCACCCACAGCGTCGACCCATCCGCCGTTTCCGCCATACGCACAGGCGAGCAGCCTGCGTCCACGGTAGCCAAAATGGCCGACGGCCCCGGAGCGCTTTCCGCCGCAGCCACATTCATCACCGTCAGCCACCCATTCAACTGCGGGCTGCCTGCTTGCACGCAATCGCTCTCCGAAAGGATCGGATTCGAGCTCCCCGCCGCCACGGTGGCACTCAACGCTACCTCGCTCGTCACATACAGCCGCATCCCGTCCGGAGAAAGCGTCATCCCCGCAATCGCATCGCCCCCAGTCGCAATCTGTCCCAGCAGCGTCCCGCTTGAAACGTCGCCGGCGGCGTCGTAAATCAAAGCCACCACGCCAATGTTTCCCTCGCCGGCCTCGCCCGTCACCACGCCATACTCATTCGACACGAACGCATACTTTCCGTCAGGAGTGATCTGAACCTCCTGCGTCCCTTCGTCCGCTTCGGTCGACCCCTGGCTGACCAGAAGCGCAGTTGCCGTGCAGCTTTCCAATGCGGCAACGTTGTAAAAGGCGACCCCCGACAATCCGATCCCCGCCGCTACGTCAGTCCCATTCGGCAAAAAACTGAGATTCGCAATCGCCGCGCCCTCACTCACAAGCGTCGATGAAATCGGGTTCACACAGCTCGAAGTCAATCCTCCGCCGCCCGGCGTAAACACCTCGATCCCGCTGTTCGCACCCTCCACTGACACAAGCACCGTCCCTGTGCTTGTCACCGCAGCCTGAAACGGATCTCCGGCCGTAGGATACATTGCATAGGTAGCGGTCACAGTTGGCGCGGCCGGCCCGGCGCTCACCGTAACCGAAGCCGTTCCGGTCGCGGCCTGGTAGTCGCTCGTTGACCCCGGTTGGAAACTTCCGGTAAGCGTATCGCTGCCCGTAACCAGAACCCCCGCCGGAATTTGAACCATTGCGCTCCCGCCGCTCAGCGTTGCCGGAAACGATGCGTATCCCCCGCTGCTTACCACGACCGTACCCGCAGGCACCGCTCCGCTCCCGCTCACCGCCACCGCCACCGTAAGCGCCTGCGCCATAGTCACGCCAGTAGACGCCGGAGTCACCATCACTGTCGCGGTTCCAGGCGCGGTTGGCGGGGCCGACCCTCCGAATGATGCACTGCCACCGCCGCACCCCGCCATGAGGGCGCCGACGCTGATCACCAAGGTCGTCGCCACGAAGCTGAAGGATCGAAGAGGCATCCAGGGGACCCTCCCAGCATCCCAATTGCTCATACAAAACAATATGCACCCGGGAATTCAAAGGCAAGATGAATTTCCCGCTACCATTGCCTTCATGAACCCGCCCATGACCGACTCTGCCCCGCCAGTTCGCATCGTCCTTACCACCTGCGCCAGCCCCGGCGAGGCCAGCCGCCTGGCGCGCACCTTGGTTGAAGAGCATCTGGCTGCCTGCGCCACGCTCATCCCGGCGGTTCAGTCCATCTATCATTGGGAGGGCCAGATTGAGTTCTCCACTGAAACCCTGCTGCTGCTGAAGACCAGCACAGAGCAGCTTGCCGCACTCGAAACGCGCCTGCACCAGCTGCACAGCTACCAGACGCCGGAGTTCCTGGTTCTTGGCGTCGAGGCCGTGAGCCACCGCTATCTTGAATGGCTGCAAGGTAGTCTGGGCCCGCCTTGAAACCGTCAATGACCCAATCGGTTCGTCTGGTATTCTTGGCTAGCTTGGTGCCATGCGCTGGTTGGTGATCGCTCTTCTCGTCTCGGTGGCGGGCCTTTTGCTGGCTGCGGCGGGCGTGGCGCGCCACATCTGGATGCAACAATCACGGCTGCACAGCAATCCCGAGGCTGGCCCGGTGCGCAAACCTATCGCAAACGCGGTTTTTGACCCCGTTGACGATATCGACCAGGAAATTGAACCTTGAAGGAACTCCAGTGAGCAAAGAACTCGCCACATCGCTGAGCTCGACGACCAATCTTGCAGCCGTCCCTGCCAGGCCCCTATCCGTCGGGCTCCGAACCGTCGGTATCGTCTTCGCGGGCAGCGCCCTGGTTGCGGGTTGTGCACGCGTTGCCGTGCCGCTCTATTTCACGCCGGTGCCGCTATCGCTGGCGCCGTTTGCTGTGCTGGTGCTGGGGCTGCTGCTGCGTCCGCGATTAGCGGCAGCTACCCTGGGCGCCTATCTCGTTGAAGGCGCGCTGGGACTGCCGGTCTTTGCGCCCACCCCGCTTGCCCCTGGAGGACTGGCTCATCTTTTTGGCCCTACCGCATTTACCGGCGGCTATCTGCTCTCCTATCCGCTGGCGGCTGCGTTCATCGCGTTCCTTGTCCGGCGTACAAACCGCGGATTCGTCCCGAGCACCCTCAGCGCTGCTGCCGGAAGCCTGGTCATCCTGTTCTGCGGTGCAGCATGGCTGGCCGTGCTCATTCATGCTTCGGCGCAATCGGTGCTGAAGCTCGCCGTACTGCCGTTCCTGCCCGGAGACGGGCTCAAAGTGGTTGCCGCCGCCGCCCTTGCCGCCGGATGGGTCCGCCTCCGGCATCGCTCACCTTAGCCTCGTAATCGAATCGCCGCATCAATAAATTGCTGCCGTCTTTCCCCCGAAAGGATCATTCCTTACCGTGAGTACACAGACATCCGGAGTTGCCACACCCGCGTTACTCGATATCTCCATCGCCCATAGCCCCGACTCCGATGACGCCTTCATGTTTTATGGTCTGGCCACCAACAAGATCCGTGTCCCCGGCTACCGCTTTACCCACACCCTCTGCGACATTGAGACCCTCAATCGCCGCGCCCGCGAGGAAGCCTTCTACGACGTCACCGCCATCAGCTTCCATGCTTATCCTTATCTCCAGGAAAGCTACGCCCTGATGGGTTGCGGAGGCAGCGTGGGCGAGGGCTACGGCCCGATGATCGTCTCAATGAAGCCGCTAGCTCCAAGCGACCTGGGCAAGATCAAGATTGCAATTCCCGGCACCCTGACCACCGCATACCTGGCGTTAAAGGTCTTTAATCCGGCTCTCGAAACGGTGACCGTCCCTTTCGATCAAATCATCCCGGAGATTCTCGCCGGCAACTTCGATGCCGGCCTCATCATCCACGAAGGGCAACTCACCTATTCCTCCAACGGTCTCTACAAAGTCATCGATCTGGGTGCGTGGTGGCGAGAAACCACTGGCCTGGTGCTGCCGCTGGGAGGCAACGCAATCCGGCGTTCTCTGGGCGCGGAATCCATGCGTATTGTCACCAAGGCGGTGCGCGACAGCATCCAGCACGCCCTCGATCATCGCGAAGAGGCCCTCGAATACGCCATGCAGTTTGCACGCGACCTGGACGCGCGGCTGGCCAATCGCTTCGTCAGCATGTACGTCAACGACCGCACCCTCGACTACGGTCCAGACGGCCGCGAGGCCATTCGCAAGCTGCTGGAACTGGGCCATGAGCGGGGCATCATTCCCATTGCGCCACAGGTGGATTTCATCGACTGATCGCGCCTTGTAACAGGGCATGACTTCAGTCATGCCGCCAGCCCCGCGAAGCGAGGACGCGCTTTGGCCCCTGAGGGAAGGCTGGCTAAGGGAATATCCCTCTTTCCGAGCCTCACTACGTTACTTTCGGAGCCCCAATCGGCTGAGAGAGTGATTCAGAATCGGTCACAATCCAATTCCCAATCCTTAAACAGTTTCTAATCTGAGCCGATGTATCCACCAGTAAGGATGCTCAGCGTGCCCACTCCTGTCTCACCCACTTTCCTGCTCGCTTCTTCAGATCCAGCCCTGCTGGTCGCACTCGAACCTGCGCTCCTCGCTTTCGGCGAGCAGGTCGAAGTCGTCCTCTCTCTCGAAGCAGCCTTGGACTCCATCGCCGAAAACCCTGCTCTTACGCTGGCCATCCTCGACACCAACCTTCAGGGGATGGACCCGCGCATGAATATCGAGCGGCTGCTGGCCGCGGTTCGCGCCGAAGATGCGACAAGCCGGCTGGCGATTGTCCTGATTTCGGACATGGTTACCCAGGAGTGGCTCGATCGGCTCGCTGAAGGTGTAATCGACGACCTCATCCTGCGCACAACGGCGGTCGCCTATTGGTTGCTTCGCATCAGGATGCTGTTACGCAATCGCACCGACGCGCGCGAACTTGAAGCTCTCCGCGAGAAGCAATCGCTGCACGCGCGCATGGATCATCTCACCGGCGTTTACAACCGCGAGACCTTCCTCACCATGCTGTTCCGCGAGACCGACCGGGTGCAGCGCATGAACGCATCTCTGAGCCTGCTGCTGCTCGACATCGACGACTTTGGGCATTGGAATTCGCGCCTCGGCAATGACGCCTGCGACGATCTGCTCTGCCAGGTTGCAGGCCGCATTACGCGCCTGTTGCGCACCTATGACATTCTCGGCCGTCCCGGCAAAGACGAGTTCCTCCTCGGCCTTCCCGGCTGCAGCGCCATTCACGCCGTCGCGCTTGCCGAGCGCATACGGACAGAAGTTTTCTGCGCGCCATTCCACGTCGGCGAAGATTGCCTTCGCCTTTCGGCATGCTTCGGCATTGCCTCCAGCCTGGGTCGCTCTCCGGTCGTCGTGCTGCGCGAAGCCGAACAGGCTTTGCAATGGGCGCGGACGGCGGGACCGGAGTCCATCCAATGCTACGGAGACTGCCCCCACTCCGCCGACGGGCCGGTCAAATTCATCTCCTCATCCTCCGGCGACGAACTGCTCGCCTGGTAATCGGCGGCCCCGTCCTAACCTGGAAGTGCGGCGGCTGTAGAACGAGCACGACTCCCCAACGCCTTCGCGATTCTCCTGTATGCCCCATAGATCCCGATGCCGCCCAGCGCGAACAACATGGGAAAACACTCCAGCGTGTAGCGTGCTTCGGGAGCTTCGATGGTGGTCAGCATGGCGCTGCGCAACACGAAGTAGAGCAGCATCCATGGCAAGTACCGAGGTCTGAAGCACAGCCCCGTCAGTGCCGCCAGAAGGTACAGCGCATTCAGTCCTGCATAAGCCCAACTGAAGCGCGTCTCCGCGTAGTGGTGGCTATAGACCCACCAGTCGAGGTCGATGTTCAGGTTCTCAACCCGCGGACGCAACCACATGTCTGCCATACGGCCGAGCGGGAGCCAGACGTAATAGCGCAATGGATGGGCCTTGACGCGCTCCTCGGCCAACTGCCCGAATCGCGCATCGAGCTCCGGCGACAGATCCTGCCCATTGTCGTTGTAGTCGGCAACCCGGGCTGCCGTCTCCGCATATTGGGCCGGCGAGTCAAACGCTCGGCTCGGCAGCTTGTTCAAATCGAGGCTACTGCCCGGCACATTCCAGTAGACCTCGTAAGTTGACACAAAATCCAGGCACCAGGTCTTCATCCAGCGCTGCCAGCCCGGATTGGTTGACTCGCCCGGATCGGTGGCGTAACGCGGAGCCAGCGGCTCAAACACATGAAAAACGCGCCAGTTTCTCGCCGTCCAAATCGCGAATGGAAGCATCGCTAGCAGAAAACAAACTCCTGCCATGCGCAGCAGCCGGATCTCTCCGTGTCTCCCCAATTCCATGTTTTGAAAGGGCATGGCTTCAGCCGTGCCGCTACAACGGGAATGAGAGAGACTGGGCTTTAGCCCCGGGGGGAATCCATTTTGGGTGGCCTGCATTCCCTCGGCGGCTAAAGCCGTGTCGTGATCCGGTCCTCTTGCGGCACGGCTAAAGCCATGCCCTTTCAAGGCGCGGGTTCCGATACCCAACACCAACCCCGGCACCAGCGCCACACCAACCAGCGCCCCATCCGGCCGCAGCATTGCGGCAAAAACAATGGCAAACGTGAATGCCAGTGCGTACCCCCATCCCGGCCGCCCATCGAATCTTGCCAGCGCCCACAGCGCCAGTGCAATGGCAAACAAGGTGGGGGCCTCCGTCAGCGGCGCCACCGCATACGCCGCCGTGAATGGGCACAAGGCCGAGAGCCAAAGCGTCCATTGCGCCGCGCCCTCCCTGATTTCGGCGGGAGCAATCTCGCGCACAAAGTCCGCCAGCAGGAGACACCCCGCCAGTTCCATGGCAATCTGTATATAACTAACAGCGTTGTAGTTATCAAGGCCAAAGAGCCGAAAACAAATAGCCAGAAAGAGCGGGTAGCCAGGCAGCCTGATCAGCGTCTCATGCACTACGCCGCTGCCGTCGGTGATGGCAAACTGCCTGTGCAGCAACATGTTTTTTGCCATGCCGCCGTAGAGCAGCGTGTCGGGGGAAACCTGCGGAAGCGCCTTCAGCATCCACAGGCGCATCCACGCCCCGCCGGCCACGGCAAGCGCGGCGCCAAACCAGTTCATCCTTCGTTCCATCTTTCGCCTCAGCGCCGTCAATTGACTCTCCGTCCCGGCATCCATAGGATTTCAACTGTGGATCGTATGCTGTTCGTACGATTTTCGCCCAACCGGCTATTTCAGGGTAGCCTGAAGAGGGGCCTGTTCACGCAAGTGGCTCTTTGTTTGCAAGGATGCATCTTAGAATGACGCCTTACCGGATTTTCCGACACGACCCTTTCACCCTGAAGTTGTTCCATAGGATCAAGTAAAGCCCCCGATGCCCGATCGCCAAATATTCTTCGACCCCCAACGCAAGCGTTGGAAGCGCCTGCGCCGGATCCTTGACGCCGCCGCCGTATTATCCACGCTGGTTCTGGTCGGTTTCATCTTTAACGTCCTTCGCTCGCAGCGGCTGCCCGAGTTGCTTCTGCCCACGCCGAAGCACAACTACAAGGCGCTGCCTGAGCCCTTGCCGCGCGGCAAAGCCGCCCGTCCCGCGCGCCGCAAATCCGGCCGCAAGCCTTCGGAGATTCCCTTCAACTCCGGCGAAGGCCTGCGCGCCGCCTATTACATCCAGGACGACCCCGCCAGTTACTCGTCCTTCAAGGAGCACGTCCACCAGATCGATCTGCTCTTCCCGCAATGGCTCCATGCCACATCCCCGGCCGGAACGCTGATGGCCACCAACAACGATACGCACCGTGAATATCCGGTGGTCGACGGCGCTGCAATTCACGATCCCGACGACGGAGACAGAGTCAAGCGCGTGATCCAGGCGGCACGGGAAGATACCGAAGTCTTTCCCCACCTGAACAACTACAACGCAGCAGCCGGCGCCTGGGATGCGAACTTCGGCGTGATTCTCAAGGATGCAGGCAAGCGCGCCGCACTGCGCCAGCAAATCGTCCGCTTCTTCACCGCGTATCCGGTTTATCGCGGCTTGTCGCTGGACTTTGAAAGCCTTCCCGACGACGCCGATCCCGCCTACATCGAGTTCATACGCGAACTCTACGGCGATCTGCATTCACGCAACCTGCGCCTCTACGTGAACACCGCCGTAGCCGCATCGGACAGCGATTTGAAGCAGATTGCCGCTAACTCCGACGGCATCATCCTGATGAACTACGACGAGCACCAGACCACCAGCGATCCAGGTCCCATCGCCAGCCAGGACTGGTTCGTCGACAATCTGCGCCGCGTGTTGAAAATTGTTCCCAAGGAAAAGATCATCTGCGCCATCGGCAACTATGGCTACGACTGGACGCTTTCTACACCAGTTGAACCTAAGAAGGGCAGCCACAAAAAGCCCGCCAAGCCGCAGGTGCTGAACACCGAAGACTTCCCCGTATCGGAGGCATGGCAGCGCGCCTCGGACGCCGATGCCGATCTCGACCTCGAAGACAACTCGCTCAATCCGCACTTCGAGTACATCGACGAAGACACCAACCAACGCCATGTGGTCTGGTTCCTCGACGGCGTAACCACACTCAACGAACTGCGCGCCGCGCGCCAGCTTGGCCTTTCCACCTTCGCCTTGTGGCGGCTCGGCATGGAAGACAATTCCCTATGGAACATCTGGGACAAGCCCAGTGCTCCTGAATCGCTGCAGGCTCTCGACTCCGTGCAGCCTGGCCATTACATCGATATCGAAGGCGAGGGCGACATCATGCGCGTCACCGGCCTTCCCCAGCCCGGCAAACGCACCCTCACGGTCGATACCGACGAGAAAGATCCGCGCAAAAAGCTCATCATCGACGAGCACATGGATGTTTATCCGCGCACTTACAAAGTCGAATACTACGGCTACCACCCGAATCAAGTATCCATCTCCTTCGACGATGGCCCCGACCCCAAGTGGACTCCCAGAATCCTCGACATATTGAAGAAGAAGAACGTGAAGGGCACGTTCTTCCTGATCGGCGCCGAGGCCGCGGAAAACATCGGCCTGATGCAGCGCCTGTTCCGCGAAGGCAACGAGATCGGCAACCACACCTACACGCATCCCGACATCAGCGAAATTTCGCCGCAGGCGCTGGACTTCCAGGTCTCGCTCACCGAGCGCCTTTTCGCCAGCAAGCTCGGCGTTCAGCCCCTTTATTTCCGCCCGCCGTACGACATTGACGAGGAACCGGAGACCGACGACCAGGCCGCTCCCATCGTGCCCATTCAAAACATGGGCTACATCGTCATCGGCAACAAGATCGATACCGACGATTGGAACGAGCATCCGCGCAAGTCGCCGCAGGAAATCGCCCAATCGGTCCTCAACCAGTTGCAGATCATGAAGACCAAGCCGCAGTTCCGCGGCTCCGTCATCCTCATGCACGATGGCGGCGGCGACCGCTCGGCCACGGTAGCCGCGCTGCCCGTGCTCATCGATTCACTGCGCGCACATGGGTATGCCATCGTGCCCGTGTCTGAACTGATGGGCAAGAACACCGCGGAGGTCATGCCAAAGCTGACCTTCCCGCAGTTTCTGCGCGCCCTCCCGGACTCAGTCGCCTTCTCCGGCGTCGAGATCGTCGGCCGCTTCATCGTGATGGTCTTTTTCGTCGGCGACATCGTGATGGGCGCGCGATTGCTGCTCATTGGGCTGCTCGCCGTAATCGACCGCCTGCGCAAGCCGCACGCCATGGCTTCGCCCGGATTCAACCCGCGCGTAGCCGTGCTTATTCCCGCCTACAACGAAGAGACGGTTATCGTCCGCACGATTCGGTCTGTGCTCAACTCCGACTACAAGAATCTCCACGTGATCGTCATCGATGACGGCTCATCCGACCGCACCCCTGAAGTCGCGCGCGACGCGTACGCAGCCGAAATTGCCGCCGGACATGTGCAAGTGCTCTCGAAGCCCAACGGCGGCAAAGCGGCAGCGCTCAACTACGCACTGGATCGCTTGACTGAAGATATCTACGTCGGCATCGACGCCGACACCGTGATCGCCACCGACGCCATCTCCAAGCTGATTCCTCATTTCGAAGACCTGCGCATCGGCGCCATGGCCGGCAACGCGAAGGTGGGCAATCGCGTGAACCTGTGGACGCGCTGGCAGGCTCTGGAATACATCACCAGCCAGAACTTCGAGCGCCGGGCGCTGGATCTCTTCCACGTGGTCACAGTGGTGCCTGGAGCCATTGGCGCATGGCGCACCGCACCCGTCAAGGCCGCCGGCGGCTACCCCATCAACACGGTTGCCGAGGACGCCGACCTGACAATGAATCTTCTCGAGCAGGGCTACCGCGTTGATTACGAAGACCGCTCGCTGGCATTTACCGAAGCGCCCATCGATGCCAAGGGACTGATGCGGCAACGCTTTCGCTGGTCATTCGGAACCTTGCAGGCGGTGTGGAAACATCGCGCGGCATTTGTCCGCAACCGGGCCATGGGCCTGTTCGCGCTGCCCAACATACTCGTCTTCCAGATGCTCCTGCCGCTGGTCTCGCCCTTCATCGACATCATGTTCCTTTACGGCATCGGAAATTACTTCGTCGATCGCCATTACCACCCCGAAGCCGCCTCCTCGGCGAGCTTTGAAAAACTGCTGGTCTTCTTCCTCGGCTTCCTCATCATCGACTTCGTCACTTCCTCTGTAGCCTTCTCGCTGGAGCGAAGTCACCCCGCCAACAAAGGCGATGGATGGCTGCTGTTCCACATCTGGCTGCAGCGGTTCGCGTATCGCCAGGTCTTCTCCATCGTGCTGTTCAAGACGATCAAGCGCGCCATTGACGGCAAACCGTTCAACTGGGACAAGATTCAACGCACCGCAAAGATGAGCAAGCGCACCGAAGCGATCACCGAAACAACTTAACCGGTTCTGGCGCGTAGGTCGTGCACTTCCTGATCCCTCCATACAACAATCGAAGCGGCTCCAACATCTGAGCGTTGTGGAGGAATGAAATGGCACCCTCAACCGCAAACAGAACTTCATCAGCAAAGAATCCTTCCGGCAGGAAGAAACCCGCCCGCAAGTACTCGCCGGCCGCGCAGAAAGACGTCGAGACCGAAATGCGAGCGATGAACAAAGGCGAACTCAAGAGCGGCCGCAGCGGCAAGAAAGTCACCGATCCCAAACAGGCCATCGCCATCGGTCTGTCAAAGGCACGCAAGGAAGGCAAGAAGGTCCCGCCGCCAAAGTCCTAGCATCATGTGCGGAAAACTGGGTGCCCCACCTTCGTCACGGTCAGATCGTGGCTAAGGTAGGATGGTTCCACCTATCAAAAGTTGTTTCCGATCCTTCGCGAAAAGCCGCCTATTTTCCTGCAGGTGTCGCATTCGTCCCACTCTCCACCAGCACCATCTTGCAATCTGGCCATGCGGTAGGAATGTTCTCGACTTTCATCTTCGGCCAGAGAATCGGAATCGGCTCTAGCTTTGCCTTCGCCCCGTCGATCGGCAGAAGTTGCAGGCCGGGATAGAGATTCTGTGCGACCAGAGTTCCCGGTGCTTGGCCGTCGATGCCGGACATCGGCGGATGCACGATCATCTTCGGATCGATCTGGGTCTTGAGCCTGGGAGGAACCTCGACCGTGATTGGCAAGATCAACGTCGGGTTCGGCACAGAGCCGAACTGGAAGCCCTGCGGAAGCTTGCTGAAATTCTGCCCTGGCTGGGCGCTTCCCGGCGGAAATACCCAGGTCTGATCCGGCTGCAATGGAATCTGTACAGCCGATTGGCAGAAGGCTGCCGTTCCAGCAGAGAGAAACAGAGCGAAGATTGGAATCCGCATCGCACACCCCCAATTTACGGACGCGTCCTTGCCGGAAAGAGTAGCAAACCCTACGCGCATTCTCAAGAGCGGGCGCAAGATCCCGCTGTTACTCGCCATCCCATAGAGGACAACCGTGATTCCTGAAATCCTCCGTTCAGCGCAGGCCGCGTCCGCAGCATCGGCTACTTCCTTCCGTTGTCTTTGAAGTTCAGCGCAAAGTAGTAGTACGTGTACGAGTGGCTGGTTGTCACATTCGTCAGGAACTGGCCACCGCCGAAGTAGCCAACGCCGCCGCCCAGGTTGAAGTGCTTATTGAGTTCATACCAGGAGTAGCCATCGACCTCCGCGCCCACATGGCGGCCGTTATCGGTTTTGTTGGTCACGATTGCGCTGCCCGAGGTGTTGTAGATCGAGTCCAACGCCGAGGCCGCCCAAAAGTCCAGACCCTGCACCGTGAAGGTGAGCCGGCGATGGGGCTCGACGGTGGCTCCCGCGCGCACCGACTCAAGGTTCTGCCAGCCGAACAGATCGGTGATTCCAAAGCGGTCGTGGGCTGTTGGTTCGATCGTATCGAAGGTGGTATGCGTACTGTTCTGTTTCGGATTGCCGTTGCCCGAGGCATAGTCGAACTGGGCAAAGACGCGCGGCTTGGCCGCAGCATTGAGGAACTGGTATGCCGCGCCTTCCTGGGTCGCCCAGGCATCGATGCTTTGCGGTCCCACCTTGCCGCCTTCGTAAATCAACTCGCCCCCGTAGTCGAACGCCGCGTGAACTTGCTCCTTCAAACGCACACCAATAGCCTTTTCGTTCTCCTTGCCGGTGGTCTTGGCAACAGCCGGTTCCACAACCTCTGCCGGTTGTACGCGCCACAGGAAGAACGGCTCAAGGTTTGAGTGCGGCCCGAGAAAACCATCGATGCGGCCGTAGGCTCCATAGATGTTGTTGCCTTCCTGATGCGGGCTCACGCCATAGCCCTGCGGCACCACAGCCGAGGCGGCGAAGATGCCCAGGTGCTCGCGCTTCGCATTAAGGTTTAACACCGCCGCATCGTACGACCGTGCCTGATTGCGCCACTCGGAGTTGGCGATGATCGTATTGTTGTAGTTGATGAGCTGCCGGCCCACGCGCAGGTTGAACCAGTGCCGCTCGGGCGCGCCAATCTCGGCGTAAGCCAGCTTCAGATCCCAACGAACCGTGTTCGGCGGCCCAATGGGCGGGTTTTGGAAGCCCGGACGCGCGTCCTGCACCTGCGCCGTAACCCGGAACCAACTGGGAGTATGCAGATCCACCTGGAACCGGAAGCGGTTCAGCAGGTAGGAGTCATTGGCATGCGCTTTGAAGGCATTGTTGTCGTACGCCTCGTACCGGAACCGCTCCTCGGCCTGCACATCGATCCACTTGGGAAGCTTTGCGTCAAGGTAAGTCGCCGGGGCAAAGTCGTGAAAGTCGTAAGGCGCCGGGTTGCCGGTAGTACGCCCGGCCGCGCCGTTCAGGAAGCTCAACGGGTTCGAGGATGGCCCGGTGATGAATACGCCATTGAACCCGGACGTCGCGTTTTGCGTGGTGATGTCGTCCTGCGCGGCCAACGGCAGGCCGGCCAGAGCAAGAAGAAAAAGCACAGCAGAGATCGATAGCGACAACCGGCGGAGAGAAGCAGACGTAACAGCATAAAGAGCTCTTTGCACTTTGGATTCTCCTTTGAATTTTTGGGAAGCTGGATGGTTTCGGACCTTAGGCATCTGGTCCGCATCGGGCGGCAGAAGCTTATCTACAGGAGGGAAGACAACAAGTCATATCAATATTCTTTGCCAATGCAAAAAGAACTTTTTGCACTTTTGGATTCGTTTGAGATTTGGAAGCCGGATGGGTTGGGACCTTAGGCCCCAGGCCGGCATGGGGCGGGGAGAACTTTATCGACAGGTGGGTTGACAACAAGTCATATTAATATTCTCTACCAATATACAAATTGACCCTGAAAAAGTCCATTTCAGAAAGTTTGCTAGGCGGTTTTTGAAGCGGATGAGGCGCTAGGCGTGACAGACTCCCCGAGTGTCTGCAAACGGCGCGAACCGTTCAGTTCTCCGACAGCTTAATTCGCAAGTCCGGTACCTTTGGGCTTAAACTGAATGGGTTATGGCTACTGTATCGCTCCCCACCCAGATTCGGCCGCGCACTCCACAAGGCGGCTTTGCCAATGAACCTTTTGTCGACTTCAAAACCCCTGAAAACAAGCGCGCCATGCAGGCCGCGCTCGATCACGTCGCCAGCCAGCTTGGCCGCGAATACGACCTGATCATCGGCGGCAGGCGATTGCGCACCGAGGGCAAGATTCGCTCCCTGAATCCCGCGCGTCCCGCTCAGGTTGTCGGCGTACACCAGAAGGCCGGCGCAGAGCACGCCGAAGAGGCCATGGCCGCGGCCCTCACTGCTTTCGAGACCTGGAGCCGAACTTCAACCGATCAACGGGTTTCCCTGCTGCTCAATGCGGCGGAGATCATTCGCAGCCGGCACTTCGAGTTCTGCGCCTGGCTCACCTATGAGGTGGGCAAGAACTGGGCAGAGGCCGACGCCGACGTGGGCGAGACTATCGATTTCCTCGAGTTCTACGCTCGCGAAGCCCTTCG
>Ga0302320_10008735_pt1 | contig 21945 bp, 19 predicted proteins | sample Bog_T0_3_FD_202130 | JGI IMG/M metagenome (GOLD analysis project Ga0302320, IMG submission 202130) | Peat permafrost microbial communities from Stordalen Mire near Abisko, Sweden - Bog_T0_3 | ecosystem: Environmental > Terrestrial > Soil > Wetlands > Peat | place: Sweden: Abisko, Stordalen Mire...
GATATTCGACGACGTTCTGCTCGTTGGCCTCGTCATAGATCTGGTAGAAGCTGACGCTGACGCCGGCGGTCAGGAGCGCCGAATCCCATTCATTGGTCTTGCCGATATAGGTGTTGGGCAGCGCGGTGACGCGCAGCGTTGCCTCCATGGTGCGCGCGAGATATTCCGCGCGTTCGACATAGCGGGCGAGCCAGTACAGGTTTTCGGCGGTGCGCGACAGCATGGTGGCTACTCGTCCAATATCCAGGTGTCCTTGGTGCCGCCGCCCTGGCTCGAATTCACCACCAGGGAGCCTTCCTTCAGCGCCACGCGGGTCAGGCCGCCCGGCACGATGGTGACGTGGTTGCTGCCGGTGAGCACGAACGGCCGCAGGTCGACATGGCGCGGGGCGAGCCCCGAGGCGACGCAGGTCGGGCAGGTCGACAGCGCCAGGGTCGGCTGGGCGATGAAGCCTTCCGGCTCGCGCTTGAGCTTGTCGCGGAATGCCTCGATGGTGGCCTTGGTCGCCGCCGGGCCGATCAGCATGCCGTAGCCGCCGGAGCCGTGCACTTCCTTCACCACCAGTTCGCTGAGATTGTCGAGCACGTAGGCGAGATCCTTGGCCTCACGGCAGCGCCAGGTCGGCACGTTCTTCAGGATCGGCTCCTCGCCGAGATAGAACTTCACGATGTCCGGCATGTAGGAATAGACCGCCTTGTCGTCGGCGATGCCGGTGCCGACCGCGTTGGCCAAAGTAACGTTGCCGGCCGCATAGGCCGACATCAGCCCGGGGACGCCGAGCGCGGAATCCGGGCGGAAGGTGAGGGGATCGAGGTAGTCGTCGTCCACCCTTCGGTAGATCACGTCGACGCGCTTCAGGCCCTCGGTGGTGCGCATGAACACCTCGTCGTTCTTGACGACGAGGTCGCGGCCCTCGACCAGCTCGATGCCGAGCTTGTCGGCCAGGAACGAGTGCTCGTAATAGGCCGAGTTGTAGACGCCGGGCGTCATCAGGGCCACCGTCGGCTCGGCCGAGGCGCTGAGCGGGGCCACCGACCGCAGCGCCGACAACAGCTCGTCCGGATACTTTTCCACAGGCGCGACGCGGTGGCGGGCGAACAGGTCCGGGAACAGCCGCATCATGATTTCGCGGTTTTCCAGCATGTAGGACACGCCGGAGGGGGTGCGCGCGTTGTCCTCCAGCACGTAGAAGTTTTCCGCGTCGACGCGGACGATGTCGATGCCGGCGATATGGACATAGACGTCGTGCGGCACGTCCTGCCCGTTCATCTCGGGGCGGAACACCGGGTTCTGGAAGATCAGGTCGTCGGGAATGATGTTGGCGCGCAGGATGTCGCGGCCGTGGTAGATGTCGCGCAGGAACATGTTGAGGGCGCGCACCCGCTGTTTCAGGCCTTTTTCGAGAATCGACCACTCCTTCGCCGACATGATCCGCGGGATCACGTCGAACGGGATCAGCCGCTCCTGGGCCTCGGCGTCGCCATAGACGGCAAAGGTGATGCCGATCCGCCGGAACAGCAGCTCGGCCTCCTGGCGGCGATATTCCAGGGCGTCCGGCGGCGTCTCCTTCAGCCAGCGGGAAAGCTCCTGGTAGGCGGGGCGGACGTCGCCGCCGGGCCCGTTCATCTCATCGAACGCAACTGCCATAGACCCCGACTGTGTTTCTCTCGGCCATGCCCGACAGTGCATGACTTGAAGGGGTGGTAGCAAGGCCCGGGCCAGCGCGATATGCATTCCCACGGGCATTTGGCAGGGCTGAGTTCCGGGCTGCCTGAAAAAACGGCTGTCAGGTGCTTATTTTGGCAGCAAAAAACCACGTGACTCCCCTGCGCGGCTTGCGCAAGGTCGCGACAATGAAAGGCGAGGAGAGGCCATGAGCGAGATCGTCACCGCGGGCATTCTGGTGATCGGCGACGAGATCCTGTCCGGACGGACCAAGGACAAGAATATCGGCTTTATCGCCGAATACCTGACCAATATCGGGATCGACCTCAAGGAGGTCCGGGTGGTGGCCGACGACGAGGCCGATATCATCGCCGCCCTGGACGCGTTGCGCGGCCGCTACAACTACGTCTTTACCACCGGCGGCATCGGGCCGACCCATGACGACATCACCGCCGACAGCATCGCGAAGGCGTTCGGCGTCGGCATCGACCACCACCCGGAAGTGGTGGCGCGGTTTCGCGAACGCTGGGGCGAGGCCGATCTGAACGAGGCGCGGCTGCGCATGGCCCGGATCCCCGACGGCGCCGAACTGATCCAGAGCGCCACCATCCTGGCGCCCGGCTTCAAGCTCGGCAATGTCATCGTGATGGCCGGCGTGCCCTCGATCATGCAGGCGATGATGGACATCGTCGCTCCGAAACTGAAATCCGGGGTGCGGATGCTGTCGGATACGGTCCGCGCCAATGCGAGGGAAGGCGACATCGGCGGTCCCCTGCGCGAGATCGCCAATGCCCATCCCGATACCGTGATCGGCAGTTACCCCTTCACCGACGAGGAGAAGAAGCCGAACACCAACCTCGTGGTCCGCTCCCGCGATCCGGAAAAACTGGCGGCGGCGATGAATGCGGTGAAGGAAATGCTGGCGGGATTGCACGTGGTCCGCTAGCGGGTCTCGCGATCGAGAGAGAATTCAGCGCCGTCACCCCGCGTGGGCGGCTTTGGCGGCAATCGGGAAGAGGCAGGAGCATGATGATGGCGGAGCATCCGGAACTGAGCGCGCAGGAGCGGGCGGGCAAGGCCTTTCCGGTCTCGTGGGACCAGTTCCACCGGGATTGTCGGGCGCTGACCTGGCGGCTCAACGAGGTCGGTCCGTTTCACGCCGTGATCGCGATCACCCGCGGCGGCCTGGTGCCGGCGGCGATCGTGGCGCGCGAACTCGGCGTGCGCGTGATCGATACCGTCTGCATCGCCAGCTACGACCACACCAAGCAGGGCGACCTGAAAGTCCTCAAGAGCGTGTCCGCCGATACCGCGGCACTCGGCGCCGGCACCGGCAAGGGGCTGCTGATCGTCGACGACCTCGTCGACACCGGCAAGACCGCACGCCTGGTGCGCGACATGCTGCCGGATGCCCATTTCGCCACCGTCTACGCCAAGCCGAAGGGCCGGCCGCTGGTCGACACTTTTATCACTGAAGTGTCGCAGGACACCTGGATCTTCTTTCCGTGGGACACCGCGCTGTCGTTCCAGCCTCCGATCCGCGACGGCGCGGCGTGATTTTTCAGCCGTCATTGCGAGCGCAGCGAAGCAATCCATCGCGCGGCAAGCTGGATTGCTTCGTCGCTTACGCTCCTCGCCATGACGGCATTGGCCAATGATCGAGCCATTGAATGCCGCTGCAAAACCGCGTCACTCCCACCGGCGACATCATCGCCACAGCGCATCGCGGGATGTTCACCGGCAATCGCGGCATCATCCATGATCCCGCGACGAAGACGCTGACGCGCCGCTGGGCGAGCCAGGCCTGGCTCACTTGCGTCTGCGAATTCCGCGGCCGGCGGCGCCAGGTGATGGGTGGCCGCAGCTGGACCGAGCTGTTCTTTCTCGACGAGGCCACCGCCTTCGCCGCCGGTCACCGTCCCTGCTTCTTCTGCCGCCGCGACGACGCCAACCGGTTTCGCGCCGCCTGGGAAGCGGGCAATGGCGTCACGCAGCTTCGCGCGCGCGAGATCGACGCAGTGTTGCACCACGAGCGGCTGGACGGTCGAGCAAAGCGGCTGCATCCGCTGCCGATGCCACTGCAGAAAATGCCTGACGGCGCGATGGTGCAGGACGGCGCGGAGAGTTTTCTGATCGTGCAGGGCAAGGCCTTGCAATGGTCGCCGGCCGGCTATCATGCTGTGGAGCAGGCGCTGCAAGAAGCCCTGCTGCTGACGCCCCCCTCGACCTTGCGCGCGATGTCGGCGGGATATCGGCCCGTGCTGCATCCGAGCGCTCGGTGTGTTCCCTCCCCCCTTGCGGGGGAGGGCTAGGGAGAGGGGTAAGCCGCAACGGCGGTGGGTGTGCTGACCTCTCTCCAACTCTCCCCCGCAAGGGGGGAGAGGGCTCAGTATGCCGTGTTTGAATGGTTGAATTTAACTCTCGCAGTCGCTGTTTCACGAGGCGTGCTGCCCCTTGTTCAGCGCAGCGGCCGGCCCTGCTCATCGACGCTCATGCGCGATTCGCGCAGCGTCCAGTCCTTGATGATCTGTCGGCAGCGCGCCAGCGCCGCCTCGTCCGGTCGGGCGGCAACCGTGCTCGCCGGCGCCGCTTGTGCCGCGCGATCGACCATGGCCTGGCAGGTGACGAGTTCGGCGCGACCGTCGGCGCGCGCCGGCCACGTCATCGCGGCCAGCGCCGCCGCGATAGTCCCCGCCGCGAGTGACCGGGCGATCACGGCTAGCCGAACCGCTGCCGCGCCAGTTTGGCGCCGGCGCCGAGCGCCATCAGTTTGGCCTCTGCGATGTCGCGATGCATCGGCGCCATGCCGCAATTGGTGGTGGCGATGATGTTGCTCTTGGGCACGAATTTCGACACCGCGTCGATCACCTGGAGGACGTCCTCGGCGGTCTCGACGATGTCGCTGGCGACGTCGATCACGCCGGCCTGCACGATCTTGCCCTTGAGCAGGGAAAGCAGTTCCAGCGGCACTTTCGAATTGCGGCATTCGATCGCGACCTGCTGGATCGGGCTGGCGTCGATCGCCGGGAAGATCTTTTCGTATTGCCGCCACTCGCTTCCCAGCGTCTGCTTCCAGTCGGTATTGGCCTTGATGCCGTAGCCGTAGCAGATGTGCACGGCGGTGGCGCAGGTCAGGCCCTCGGCGGCGCGCTCCAGCGCCTTGATGCCCCAGTCGGAGACCTCGTCCATGTAGACGTTGAAGGCGGGCTCGTCGAACTGGATCAGATCGACGCCGTCGGCCTGCAGGGCGCGGGCTTCCTCGTTGAGCAATTCGGCGAAGGCGAACGCCATCTTGACGCGGTCACCGTAATATTGGTCGGCGATGGTGTCGATGATGGTCATCGGGCCGGGCAGGGTGAATTTCAGTTTGCGCGTGGTGTGGGTGCGGGCGACGCGGGCCTCGTCGGCGTGGACGCGGCCCTTCAAGGTCAGCGGCGCCACCACCTGCGGCACCATCGCCTTGTAGCGGTCCTTGCGGATTCCCATTTCGACCTTGTGGGCGAAATCGATGCCCTCGACCTTCTCCAGAAATCCGTGGACAAAATGCTGGCGGGCCTGCTCGCCCTCGGTGACGATGTCGATGCCGGCGTCCTCCTGCAGTTTGACCGCCAGCAGGGTCGCGTCGCGCTTGGCGCGCGCCAGTTCGTCGCCCTTCGACTTCCAGGGCGCCCACAGCGTGTTGGGCTCGGCCAGCCATTCCGGCTTCGGCAGGGAGCCTGCGATCGTGGTTGGAAACAGCATAGAGGCCTCCCTCGGGGTTCCGGTTGAGCGCTTCTCTGCCATGTCTTATGGTCGAGGTACAGAACAACGAAAGTCGCCCGGACCGGACTTAACGGTCACGGCGCGGACCTGCCGGGGAAGCCATGATCGACCTCCATTACGCGCCGACGCCGAACGGCTGGAAAATCTCGATCATGCTGGAAGAACTCGCGCTTCCCTACACCGTCATTCCCGTCAACATCCGCGCCGGCGAACAGTTCAGGCCGGAATTCCTGGCGATCAGCCCGAACAACCGGATTCCCGCCATCGTTGACCGTAACCCTGCCGACGGCGGCGAGCCGTTTTCGGTGTTCGAGACCGGCGCGATCCTGATCTACCTCGCCGACAAGACCGGGCGGCTGCTGCCGACCGAGACCCGCGCGCGCTCCGTCGTCATCCAATGGCTGATGTGGCAGATGGGGGGCCTCGGCCCGATGCTCGGACAGCACGGGCATTTTGCGCTCTATGCGGCGGAGAAGATCCCTTATGCGATCGAGCGCTACCGCGACGAGGCGGCACGGCTCTACCGCGTGCTCGATACCCAGCTCGGCAAGACCGGCCGCTTCGTCGCCGGCGACTATTCGATCGCCGACATCGCCTGCTTTCCCTGGACCATGACCCACAAGGCGCAGGGTTTCAGCCTCGACGATTATCCGAACATCAAGCGATGGTACGCCGAAGTGCGCGCCCGCCCGCAGGTGCAGGCGGGGCTCGCGATCGGCAAATTCGTCAAGGAGCCGTTCGACGAGGAGGCGCGCAAGAACATGTTCGGCCAAAAGGCGAAGGAGATGCGGTCTTAACCTCGCGCCACCTAGGAGCGGGGCGTTGGCCAAGGCCGTCATTGCGAGGAGTGAAGCGACGAAGCAATCCATTCTTTCTACGCGCTGCACGATGGATTGCTTCGCTTCGCTCGCAATGACGGTGTAAAATCGCGGAAAGCAAAGGAAACGCCATGATCGAATTCTTCTTCGACTGTTCCAGTCCCTGGACCTATCTCGCTTTCCACAACATCCAGCCGCTGGCAAAGGAGTTTGGCGCCGAGATCGTGTGGCGGCCGATCCTGGTCGGTGGCATCTTCAATTCCATCAATCCGAGCGTCTACGCCTCGCGCGAACACCCGGTGCCGGCCAAGCTCGCCTATCAAAAGAAGGACATGGCGGATTGGACCCGTTCCGCCGGGCTCGCGATAAAGATGCGGCCGACGGTGTTTCCGGTCAACAGCGTGAAGGCGATGCGCGGCTGCATTTTCCTGGGCAAGGACATGGTGCCGTTCGCGCGCGCGGTGTTCGAAATCTACTGGGGCGAGGACCAGGACATCTCGCAGGATTCGGTGCTGACCGAAGTGTGCCGGCGCACAGGCGTCGATCCCGAGAAATTCTTCGCCGGCATCGGCCAGCAGGCGATCAAGGATCAGCTCAAGGCCAATACCGACGAGGTGATGACGCGCGGCGGTTTTGGTTCGCCTACCATTTTCATCGACAAGACGGACATGTATTTCGGCAACGACCGCATGCCGCTGATCCGCGAGGCGCTGCAGCGGCGCAAAGCGAGCGCCGCCTGATGCCGAAAGCGGTCATCTGCCGCGAGCTCGGTCCGCCCGAGGGCCTGCGGCTCGAAACTTTTGCCTCGGCGCCGCTGCAGCCGGGGCAGGTCCGAGTCGCCATCCACGCCGCCGGGATCAATTTTCCCGATATCCTGATGGCGGCCGGTGACTATCAGCTCAAGCCCGAGCTGCCGTTCACGCCCGGCGTCGAAGCCGGCGGCGAGGTGACGGAAGTCAATGGCGCCGCCGGTGTCGAAGTCGGAGGCCGCGTCATCGTCAAGATGCGGCACGGCGCCTATGCCGACGAGGCCGTGGTGACGCCGGCGCAGCTCACGCCGATGCCGTCGACCTTCGACTATGCGGAGGCCGCGACCTTCCTCGCCGGCCACGGCACCGCCTATCACGCGCTGGTCGATCGCGGCCAGCTCAGGGCGGGCGAGGTGCTGCTGGTGCACGGCGCCGGCGGCGGCGTCGGATTGGCTGCGGTCGAGATGGGCAAAATGCTCGGGGCCACCGTGATCGCGGCGGCCTCGTCGGAGGAAAAGCTGGCGGTGGCGCAAGCCAAGGGCGCCGATCACGTCGTGCTCTACGCGCGCGAGCCGTTCCGCGACGCCGTCAAGCGGCTCACCGATGGCCGTGGCGCCGACGTCGTGTTCGATCCCGTCGGCGGCGCGGTTTTCGAGGACAGCGTCCGCTGCATCGCCTGGGGCGCGCGGCTGCTGGTGATCGGTTTTACAGGCGGCATCGGACTTGCCCGCACCAATCTGTTGCTGATCAAGGGCGCCAGTGTGCTCGGCGTCCGCGCCGGCGAAGCGGTGCGGCGAAATCCGGCCGCTGGCGAAGCCAGGATCAGCAAGTTGCTGGAATGGGCGGAAGCCGGCAAACTCCGCCCCCACGTCTCGCACCGCCTGCCGCTGGAGGATTACGCGCAAGCGATGCGGCTTCTGATCGACCGCAAGGCGATCGGCCGCGTCGCGCTGACGATGTAATCTTGTCGTCATACCCCGCGAAAGCGGGGTATCCGGTACGCTGCAGCTTCTCGGTTCAAGCGCTGGCGGCGGTGTTTACTGGCTCACCCGCTTTCGCGGGTGATGACGGCTTTACCTCGCCGTCACCAAACTTCCCGTCGCTCACTTCACGCCGTAGCTGGTCATGTCAGCTGTGACGTCCCTGACGGCCTTGGATGCGGCGATGTCGGCCTCGCCGCCGGCTTGGTCGCCCTTCCTGAGTTTCGCCGTTCCCCTCCCGAAAAGCGCGTAGGCGGATTTCGGATCGGCCTGAAGGACAGCATTGTAGGCCGTGATGGCGTCGTCGAACCGGCCGAGCCTCAGATAGACGATACCGAGCGAGTTCAGCGTCGGCACGAATTGCGGTCGCAGGCGCAGCGCCTCGTTGCAATCCTTCAATGCGTCATCCAGCCTGTTGGCGGCGGCCAGCGTCCAGCATCGTTCGTGAAAGGCGGTGCTGTACCGGGAATTGAGCTTGATCGCCTGATCGAAGTCCTGCAGTGCCCGATCATAATCGTGCTTCTGGAAATAGGCGATGCCGCGCGATTTGAAGTTGATGGCTTGTTGTTTGGATGAATCCCCGCCGCGTTCGATCACCGCCGTGCAGCTCTGAATACGTATTTCCGCCGAGATGCCTTGCCTGTCCGAACACCAGTTCCGCTCCTCCTTGATCTGGGCGGCGGCAATCGCCGGCCAGAACGATACCAGGGCGGCGATCGCCGCAAATGAAGACGAGATGAAGCTTCGATGACGCATGTTTCCCTCAATCGCTACCGATCCAAGATTAGCAGCGAAACCGGGGAAGTCACCAGAGGCAATGCGGGGACTGCTTCTGGATGCGGCTGCCATCTCAGGCCTCACTCATACTCCCGCTCGTCCCACCACGGATAATAATCCGGCATATCCGACGACACCTTGTCCTTGAACACGGCCGGGCGCTTTTCCAGGAACGACACCACGCCTTCCCTCACGTCCGCCGAGCGGCCACGGGAGTAGATGCCGCGGCTGTCGATCTTGTGCGCCTCCATCGGATCGTCGGCGCCGAGCATGCGCCACATCATCTGGCGGATCAGCGCCACCGAAACCGGCGCGGTCTTGGCGGCGATCTCCTTGGCGAGCGCACGCGCGGTCGGCAGCAAATCGTCCGGCGGCACCACCTTCGAGACGAGGCGGCCGGCCAGCGCTTCCTGCGCCGGAAATACCCGGCCGGTGTAGCACCACTCCAGCGCCTGGGCGATGCCGACGAGGCGCGGCAGGAACCAGCTCGAGGCGGCCTCGGGCACGATCCCGCGCTGGGAAAACACAAAACCGAAGCGGGCGGCTTCCGAGGCGATGCGGATGTCCATCGCGAGCTGCATGGTGACGCCGATGCCGACCGCGGGGCCGTTCACCGCGGCAATCACCGGCTTCAGGCACTTGAAGATGCGCAAGGTCACCTGGCCGCCGCCGTCGCGCACCTGCGGATCGCTGTAGTCGACCTTGCCGTCGGCGAGGCGTTTGACGGGGCCGCGCCGGGCGTCGCGGTCGAAGGTATTGGCGCCGGAGGAAAGGTCGGCGCCGGCGCAGAAGCCGCGGCCGGCGCCGGTGACGATGATGGCGCGGATGTCGTCGTCATTGTCGGCGGCATCGAAGGCGTCGATCAATTCCTGCTGCATGACGCCGTTGAAGGCGTTGAGCTTGTCGGGTCGGTTCAGCGTGATCGTCAGAATGTTTTCGGCGACCTCGTATTTGATCGTCTCGTAGGCCATCGGGTGCTTCCTCTCGGTGTTTTTTGTTGAATTGAGGCCGTCATTCCGGGATGCGCCGTCAGGCGCAGACCCGGAATCCAGATGTTGTTCGCTCGAGATTCCCCGATGTGCAATTGCACATCGTGGTTCGTCGCTGCGCGACGCCCCGGAATGACGAAGAGATTACTTCTCCGGCGGAGCCGGCCACGGCTTCTGCGGTCCGCGCAGGGACTCGAACGCTTTCGCCATGCCGAGCACGCCGAGGTCGTCGAAGCGGCGGCCGACGATCTGGACGCCGATCGGAAAACCCTTCGCGTCATAGCCGCCATTGATCGAAACAGCCGGATTCTCCGACATGTTCCAGGGCACGGTGTAGGCGATATGCTCGAACGGCTTTGCGGGATCGTTGATCGGGGCGGCGAGTTCGGCGGCGAAATTCACCACCGGCGACGCCGGCGAAATCATGTAGTCGAGATCGCAGAACAGCTTTGCCGCTGCCGCGCGGATCGCCATGGTGGCATTGAACCCCCTGACGACATCGACGCCGCTGAGCTTGGCGCCGGTTTCCGCCCAGTTCACGATATAGGGCAGCGCCTTGCCGCGCTCGGCCGGCGTCAGCTTGGACAGATCATCCCACATCCGGGCGCGCCAGAAATTGTCGAGCCCGTCGAGCAGCTCGCGCGTCATCACGCCGCCGACCTCGGTGACCACGGCGCCAGCGGACTCGAACGCCTTGGCGGCCTTCACCGCGACCTCGCGCACGGCCTGCTCCAGCGGTTGGCCGACGCCGGGATCGAGCATCAGCCCGATGCGCAATTTGCGCAGGGGCTTGTCGAGCGCCTTCCAGTTGATGCTGTCGGGCGGCAGGCTCATGCCGTCGCGGCGATCGGGCCGCGACAGCACGCTCATCATCAGCGCGGCGTCGTCGACGCTGCGGGTCAACGGTCCGGCGACGCGGCCGACATAGGGCGGATCGATCGGAATCCGCCCGAGGCTCGGCTTCAGCGCGACGAGGCCGCACCAGCACGCCGGCAGCCGCACCGAGCCGCCGATGTCGGTGCCGAGATGCAGCGGGCCGTAGCCGGCGGCGGCGGCGGCGCCGGCGCCGGAACTCGATCCGCCGGGATTCTTGGTGAGGTCCCATGGATTGCGGGTGAGGGGGTGGAAGCTCGACAGGCCCGACGACAGCATGCCGTAATCCGGCATGGTGGTCTTGGAATAGATCACCGCACCGGCTTCGCGCAGACGCGCCGCCGGCGGCGCGTCCACCGGCGAAGGCACCAGCTTGACGCTGGCGGCGCCGAGCGGCACCGGCACGCCCTTGGTGGCGATGTTTTCCTTGATGGTGACGGGGACGCCGTCGAGCAGGCCGATCGGCTCGCCTTGCTGCCAGCGCTCGGTCGAGGCCTTGGCGATGGCGCGCGCGCCGTCGGGATCGAAGGCGTACAGCGCCTTGATGTGCGGCTCCCACACCGCGATATGCGCCAGCACGTCCTCCAGCACCTCGGAGGGCGTGAATTGCTTGGCGCGAAAGCCCGCGATCAGGTCGACGGCGGAAAGATCGTGCAACGATGTGACGGCTTCTTCCGATGTTGCGGGTTTATGCATGGAGATTTCCCTGGGCGCCTACCGGAAGCCGGGTTTCGATGATGCGGGCGAACATGCTGGCGCCGATCGGCAGGATCTTGTCGTCGAGCACGTAGCCGGGATTGTGCACCGGCACCGAGCCGTCATGGCCGACCCAGAAATAGGCGCCGGGGATCGCCTGCATCATGTCGGCGAAATCCTCGCTGCCCATCTTGGGCCGCGTCCGCGTGATCACCTTGGCCGGATCGACCACGGTGCGCGCCGCGGCCTCGACCACGCGGGACTGCTCCTCCTGGTTCACCAGCACGCTGAAGGTGTCGCGGATGTCTGCCGTGATCTCGACCTGGAAGGCCGCGGCGATGCCGGCGCAGAGCGCGCGCATCCGCTCGCGGATCAGGGCTCGCACCTCGTCGGAAAACGCCCGCACCGTGCCGCACAGCCTGGCTTCGCCGGGGATCACATTGTAGGCGGAGCCGGCATGCAGCTGGGTGATCGACAGCACCGCCGATTTCAGGGGATCGACGTTGCGGCTGACGATGGTCTGCAGCGCCTGTCCGAGCGTCATCGCGACCACGATCGGGTCTTTCGAGCGCTCCGGCATCGCGCCGTGCGCGCCATAGCCGTGGATGGTGATGTCGAAGAAGTCGGCGCCGGCCATCGCCGGCCCCGGCAGGATCGCGACCTCGCCATGGTTGAGGTCCGGCGCATTGTGCAGCCCGTAGATCTCGTCGCAGGGGAATTTCTCGAACAGCCCGTCCTTGATCATGGCGCGCGCGCCGCCGAGGCCCTCTTCGGCCGGCTGGAAGATGAAATGCACGGTGCCGTCGAAATCGCGGGTTTCGGCGAGGTAGCGCGCGGTGCCGAGCAGCATGGTGGTGTGGGCGTCGTGGCCGCAGCCGTGGAAACGGCCGGGAATGGTCGAGCGCCATTGCAGGTTGGTGTTCTCCTCCATCGGCAGCGCATCCATGTCGGCGCGCAGGCCGATGCGCTTGCCGCCGCTGCCCTTGCCCTTGAGCACGCCGACCACGCCGGTGCCGCCGAGGCCGCGATGCACCTCGATGCCCCATTGCGTCAGCTTGTCGGCGACGATGCCGGAGGTGCGGACCTCCTCGAAGCCGATTTCGGGATGGGCGTGCAGATCCCGGCGGATCGCGGTGAGTTCGTCGGCAAAGCCTTCGATGCGGTCGATGGTGGGCATGGGACCTCTATCCGGTTGGTGAAGCGTTTGAAGGTGATGTGGTGTCGGGAGTGAAAGCGGGACCGTTCGGCTTGATGCGGATGCCCGGACGCAGCCGCGTCCATGGCAAGGACGCGGTATCGGCGGGCATCGCGCCCGGCGCGGCGCAGATCAGCAGGGTTTCGGCGATCGGTTCGAAATCAGCGCGGAAATGCACCGAGCTCTTGTTGACGAGGATCGCCTGTTCGGTCGGTTCGATCCCGACATAGCGGTACATCGACTGGTCCGCCAGCTGCGCCTTGTGCGAGCTCACGACCACCCGGACGTCGCCTATCCGCAAACAGGCCGACGGTCCCATGTCCATGTCGCGGCCGCCATAATAGGGGCCGGGCGCGATGAACTTTCCGTCGGAGAGCTTCTCGACGACAAAACTTTCCTTGTACGGCGCATCGCCAGGGATACCCGACTTGCCGCCGAGCGACAGCGTCACGGTGGCGCCGGTGCCCGCGGCGTGCGCGGCTCTTGCCGAAGCCGGATCGTAGATCACGCCGGTCGCGGCGCGCTGGGCGTTGTTGCGCACCAGCGCGCGCAGCATGCCCGTGGTGTCGGAATCGCCGCCGGCGCCCGGATTGTCCTGGGTGTCGGCGATGACGATCGGCTTTGTGGCGGATTTCGCCAGTTCCATGGCATGGCGCACGCCTTCGTCGGGCGTGTAGATGCGGCCGTCGAAATCGTCCTCGTGACCGGCGACCAGCGCCGCGACGGTGTCCGCCGCCGCGTCCGCATCGGCCTGCGTCTTGCCATAGGCGAACACGCTGGGGCCGCAATGACAAAAATCCGCCGCCGGAAAGCCCGGCGCGAACGACAGCGTCGGCACCGCCTCGCTCTCCAGCGCCGCCAGTCTTTCGTAGATGCCCCTGGTGGGCTGGTCGTTGGTGCATTGCCAGCTGATCGGAATCAGGAACGGCAACTGCCGGAACGCCTTTGCCAGTTTTTGCCTGGTATTGAGCAGCAGCTCCAGATGCCGGGCGGCGGCGCGGCCGGTGTCGGCCATGTCGACATGCGGATAGGTGCGGTAGGCAATCAGCGCATCGGCGTGCTCCACCATCTCGGGCGTCACATTGGCGTGCAGGTCGAGGCTGACCACCAGCGGGATGTCGTTGCCGATCACCCGGCGCACCCGCGCCAGGATTTCGCCTTCGCCGTCGTCGAGGTGTTCGGTGACCATCGCGCCGTGCAGGTCGAGATAGACCGCATCGAGCGGCCCGGCGGCGCGGATGCCCTCGACCATCACCTTGACGATACGCTCATAGGCATCCTCGGTGACATGGGCCGAGGGGCTGGCGCCGCAGGAGATGGTCGGTACCAGTTCCCAGCCATTGGCTTCGGCCTGTTCGACGAAGCCGGCGAGCCCGACATTGATGCGGCGCATGACCTTGAGCACGTCGCTGCCAAACGCCATCGACGGCCAGCCGCCGCCGTGAACGAAGTCGTCATAGGTCGCCTTCGTCGGCGCGAAGGTATTGGTCTCGTGCAGGAAGCCGCCAACTGCTACTCGGGTCATCAATTTTGTCTCGATACTGTTTCGCGGGCGACGTTAGACTCGTCATCGCAGGAAGTGCAAGCGACGAAGCAATCCCGTTTTGCATGCCGCGTGGGCGTTCAGCCCGGCTCGCCATATTGGGTCCATCATTGCGGCGCCTCAGATCCCTCTACGTCATTGCGAGGAGCTCTTGCGACGAAGCAATCCAGCTTTCTTGCTTGTTGCGGGCAAGCTGGATTGCTTCGCTGCGCTCGCAATGACGTGGAGGGAGCCGGGCCAAGCTACTGCTTTCGCAATGACGAGGAGGGAGCTATGCAGTCGTCGCTGCAACGCTCGCGACCGGCCGGAAATTCGCAAAATCCCAGCCCCGGCCGGGGGCGGCTTCGAGCAGTTGCCGCGTGTAGGCCTGTTGCGGATGGGTCAGGACCTGCGCCGCCGGTCCCTGTTCGACGATGCGGCCATGCTGCATCACGGCGACGTCGTCGCAGATCTGTGCCGCGACGCGCAAATCGTGGGTGATGAACAACAGCGCGATGCCGAGCCGGGACTGGATTTCGTCGAGCAGTTCCAGCACCTGCGCCTGCACCGAGACGTCGAGCGCCGAGACCGCCTCGTCCGCCACCAGCACATCGGGATCGAGCGCCAGCGCGCGGGCGATCGCGATGCGCTGGCGCTGGCCGCCGGAAAACTGGTGCGGATAGCGCGAGACGGCGTCGGCCGGCAGGTCGACCAGTTCCAGCAGTTCGCGCGCTTTCGCCAGCGCCTCCTTGCGCGGCATGCCGTAATTGATCGGTCCCTCGGCGATGGTCTCGCCGACCGAGATACGCGGATTGAGCGAGCGATAGGGGTCCTGGAAGATGATCTGGATGCGCTTGCGGTGCGGCTGCAGCAGCCGGCGCGACAGTTCGGAAATCTCGCGGCCGGCGAGACGAATTCCCCCCGAGGTCGGATCGATCAGCCGCACGATGCAGCGCGCCACCGTCGACTTGCCGGACCCGCTCTCGCCGACGATGCCAAGCGTGCGGCCCTTGCGCAGGGTGAGGGTGACGTCCTGGGCCGCCGCGACCTCGCGCACGGCGCCGAAGAACGAGCGTTCGCGATAGACCTTGCCGAGCTCGTTGGCCTCCAGCACCACCGGTTCGCGGCTCGCCTCGCGCGGCGCGCGCGGCACCAGGCTGGGCACCGCCGACAACAGCTTGCGGGTGTACTCCATGGTGGGGTTGCGCAGGATGGTATCGAGCGCGCCGGTCTCGACCAGCCGGCCCTGGCGCATTACGGCGACGCGGTCGGCGATCTCGGCGACCACGCCCATGTCGTGGGTGATGAACAGCACGGCGGTGCCGTGGTCGCGCTGCAGGTCGCGGATCAGGGTCAGGATCTGCTTTTGCGTGGTGACGTCGAGCGCGGTGGTCGGCTCGTCGGCGATCAGGAGTTTCGGCTCCAGCACCAGCGCCATCGCGATCATGATGCGCTGGCGCTGGCCGCCCGACAGCCGGTGCGGATAGGAGGCGAAGATGCGCTCGACCTGCGGCAGCCGCACCTGTTCCATCATGTCGAGGATGCGCTTTTTCCGCGCGCGGGCATCGAGGCCGGTATGGGCGCGCAGCACCTCGTCGATCTGGCGGCCGACCGGCACCACCGGATTGAGCGCCGTCATCGGCTCCTGGAAGATCATCGCCATGGTGGTGGCGCGCAACTGCCTCAGGCGGCGGTCGCTGGCGGTGAGCAATTCCTCGCCGACCAGCTTGACGCTGCCGGCGGAAGGGACTAGCGAGTCCTTCTGCAGCAGCCCCATCACGGTCAGCGACGTCACCGACTTGCCCGATCCGCTTTCGCCGACTACGCACAGCGTCTCGCCCTGGCGAACCTGCAGCGACAGGCCGTCGATGATCCGCGGGGCTTTCGGATCCTTGCCGAGGCCGACCACGAGGTCGTTGATGTCGAGGATGGGGTTAGTCATGCTCACTTCCTCAACCCGTCATTCCGGGGCGATGCGGAGCATCGAACCCGGAATCTCGAGATTCCCCGATGCGCAATTGCGCATCTGAGGTCTGGTGCTAACGCACTAGCCCGGAATGACAGAATTCCAATCTCTTCGAATCGCCCCGGAATGACGATGTTGCTTCGTCGCTCCGCTCCTCGCAACACCGTCACTTGCCGCCCTCGCGCTGCTTCATGCGGGGATCGAGCGCGTCGCGCGCGGCGTCGCCGATCAGGTTGACGCTGAGGATCGCCATCGACAGCACCAGCCCTGGCCAGAAGATTAGCGACGGTTTGATCTGAAAATAGGCGCGGCCCTCGGCCATGATGTTGCCCCAGCTCGGCGTCTCCGGGCTGATGCCGGCGCCGAGGAAGGACAGGATCGCCTCGGTGAGAATGGCGGAAGCGCAGACGTAGGTGCCCTGCACGATCAGGGGCGCGATGGTGTTGGGCATCAGATGCCGCCACATGATCTTGGGCAGGCTGGAGCCGACCGAGATCGCGGCTTCCACATAGGGTTCCTCGCGCGCCGACAGCACCACCGAGCGCACCAGCCGCGCCACCCGCGGGATTTCGGGAATGGTGATGGCGATCAGCACCGTGGTCAGGCTGGCGCCCGACAGCGAGACCACGGCGATGGCGAGCAGGATGCTGGGGATCGCCATCAGGCCGTCCATCACCCGCATCATGATGGCGTCGATCCATTTGAAGAAACCGGAGACGAGGCCGATCACGAGGCCGGCGCCGATCGAGAACACCGCCGAGCCGAGCCCGATCAACAGCGAGATCCGGCCGCCGTAGAGAATCCGCGACAGCACGTCGCGTCCATAGCCGTCGGTGCCGAGCAGGAATTGCGCGCTGGCCGGCTTCAGCCGCAGCGCCGGCGACAGCTGCACGGGATCATGCGGTGACAGCCAGGGCGCCAGCACCGCGGAGGCGACGATCAGCGCGAGGCAGATCGTGGCGCCCGCGATGATCGGCGTCGAGGTGAGAAATCCGAGCCGCGGCCGCAGCGGCGTGGTGATCGGTATCGAGGGTTCGGGGAGGGTTTCAATCGCCATCGGGTTGTTCAGCCTCAGTACCGGATTCGGGGATCGAGCAGGGTGTAGGCGACGTCGATCAGAAGGTTGACCCCGACATAGATGCCCGAGGTCAGGAGGATCATCGCCTGGATCACCGGATAATCGCGCGCCAGCACGGCATCGACGGTAAGGCGGCCGATGCCGGGCAGGTTGAATACGCTTTCGGTGACGACGACGCCCGAGATCAGCAGCGCAAATCCGGTGCCGATCACGGTGATGACGGGCACCGCGGCGTTGCGTAAGCCGTGGCGCAGCAGCACCGCGGTCTCGCCGATGCCCTTGGCGCGCGCGGTGCGCACGTAATCCTCGCCGAGCACGTCCAGCATCGCCGCCCGCGTCATGCGCGCGATCAGGGCGACATAGATAAAGGACAGCGTGACGGTCGGCAGGATGATGCGTTCCAGGAACGGCCAGAGGCCCGCGCTGATGCTTTTAAAGCCCTGCACCGGCAGCCAGCGCAGGTCGATGGCGAAGAGCTGGATCAGGACGTAGCCGATCACGAATACTGGCACCGAGAATCCGAGCACCGACAATCCCATGACGAAGCGGTCGATCCAGGTGCCGTGCTTCCATGCCGCGATCACGCCGAGCGGCACCGCCACGACGATCGACAGGATCATGGTCGAGACCGCGATCGAGATCGAGGGTTCGACGCGCTGGCTGATCATTTGCAGCACCGGCACGTTCGAGATCAGGGAGACGCCGAGGTCGCCGTGCAGCAGCTTGCCGACCCAAATGAAGAACTGCTCGTAGAGCGGTAGATTGAGTCCGAGCGAGGTGCGGATGCGCTCGAGCCGTTCGGGGGTGGCGTTGTCGCCGGCCAGGATCGCGGCGGGATCGCCGGGGGTCAGCCGCAGCAACAAAAACACGAACAGCGCCACCACGCCCATCACGGGAATGGCGGCAAGCACGCGGCGAACGAGGTATCCGAGCATCGTCATCCATCAGTCATAGTTGCGCCAGCCGAAGCTGCGGCCGTCGCGGATCGTGTTCCCGCCCGTGGCTTTCAGGCGAGCAATTCCCGTGCCATCACTCCAGCGTCGCCAGCAGACCCGCCATCAGGCGGCCGCGCTCGGCGAGGCTGTCGACTTCGATGTGTTCGTTCAGCGTGTGCGCATCGGCGCCGCGAACGCCGAGACCGTCGAGCGTCGGAATTCCCATCGCGCCGGTGAAATTGCCGTCGGAGCCGCCGCCGGCGCTGCCGTGCGGAAGCTCGACGCCCATTTGCGCGGCCACGCCGCGCGCCTTTTCATAGAGCGCCAGGGTGCCGGCATCGGGCTCCCACACCGGTCGCGTCACGCCACGCGTCACCTTGAAGGTGACGTCATTGGCGGTTCCGGACAACGCCAGCATGCGCTCGACGCCGCGGTCGAGGTCGGCCTGGCGCTTGGCCATGCTGAGCGCTTCGCCGCTGCAGGTGGTGGCGACGCAATTGACCCATTGCCCGCCATGCACGATGCCGACCGAGAAGGTGCAGTCCTCGCCGGTCATGGCGTCGATGGCGATGATCTGGCGCGCCATCTCGCGTATCGCGGAGCGGCCGGAAGACAGCGTGGCGCCGGCATGGCTGGGTTTGCCCGTGGCCTCGAGGTTGAAGCGCGCGATCGCGTAGCGTCCGGTGACGACGCCGTTGTTGTTGCGGCCCGGCTCCGGCACCAGCACGTATTTGTTGCGCGCGGCTTCGGCCTCGATGATGTCGCGGGTCGACGGCGTGCCGACTTCCTCGTCCGGCGTGAACAGCACGGTGACCGGCAACGGCGTGGTGAAGGACGCCCGCGCCAGCTGCCGGATCGCTTCCAGCGTCAGGTAATTGCCGCCCTTCATGTCGAAGATGCCGGGGCCGAAGCACTTGTTGCCCTCGCGCCGCCAGGGCAGTTTTTCCAGCGTGCCGACGGGATGGACGGTATCGAGATGCCCGGATATCAGGATCCCGGGCTCGCCCTGTTTCGGATGCGGAAATCGCGCGCGGACGCAGCCGCCAAAACCTTGCCGTCCCGCGATGCGCTCGATCGAGGCGCCCATGATCGCCATGTCGCGCGCAGCGAGATCGAGCATGCGATCGACCGCGCTTTTGTCCCAGGTCGGGCTTTCGCACTCCACCCAGCTTCGCAGGCCCTGCAGCATGGTTTCGGAATCAAACGGCAGGTTGGCGGGATTCATATTTTACTCTTCAGGTTGTTGCTGAGTTCATCGGGTGCTTCGCGGCGTGCTCACGAGAATATTCGCCGATCGATTTGTAAAGCGAAACATGCGCGCGCAGTCAGCCATGAAAGCCGACACGAGTCATGCGTCAAAACACGATTGACGCGCCGCATGCTTGGTGCAAGTCTCGAAAATCCAAGATTTGCAGCATGTTAGCGCGCCCAAATAACGCACGCCATGCATAACAAATCATCGGGCTTTGACCAGTTTCACGTCAGGAGACGAAGAATGTTCCCCATCTCGCGCTGGAAACGTCCCACAATCGCGGCGGCCCTGTCGGGGCTGGCGCTCTCGGTGGCGCTGGCGTCGCTGCCGCTGACATCCGAGGCATTGGCCGCGGGCAAGACCATCACCGCGGTGATGCATTCGGACCTGCGCGTCATCGATCCCCTGTTCACCACCGCCTACATCACGCGCGATCACGGCTACATGGTTTACGACACGTTGCTGGCGGAAGATTCCAACTTCAAGATCCAGCCGCAGATGGCGGACTGGAAAGTCTCCGACGACAAGCTGACCTATACCTTCACCTTGCGCGACGGCCTGAAATGGCACGACGGCGCGCCGGTGACGGCGGAGGATTGCGTGGCCTCGCTGAAGCGCTGGGGCAAGAACGACAGCATGGGCCAGAAGCTGATGGATTTCACCGCCAGCATCGAGCCGATCGACGCCAAGTCGTTCGCGCTGAAACTGAAGGAGCCCTACGGCCTGGTGCTGGAATCGATCGGCAAGCCGTCGTCCTACGTGCCGTTCATGATGCCGAAGCGGCTGGCGGAAACGCCGGTCGGCCAGCAGATGAAGGAACAGATCGGCTCCGGTCCGTTCAAGTTCGTGCAGGCGGAATTCCAGCCCGGCGTGAAGTCGGTCTACGAGAAGAACACCGATTACGTGCCGCGCAAGGAGCCGCCGAGCTGGACCTCGGGCGGCAAGGTGGTGAAGGTCGACCGCGTTGAATGGATCACCATGGCGGATGCGCAGACCGCGGCCAACGCGTTGCAGTCCGGCGACATCGATTTCTTCGAGAATCCGTCGTTCGATATTCTGCCGGTGCTGGCGGCCAACCCCGACCTAAAGGTCGAAACGCTGAACAAGCTCGGCTTCCAGACGCTGGGGCGGATGAACTTCCTGTTTCCGCCGTTCGACAACGTCAAGGTTCGCCGCGCCGCCTTCATGGCCATCAGCCAGAAGGAGGTGCTCGACGCGCTGGTCGGCAATCCCGAATATTACCGGATCTGCGGCGCGTTCTTCGTCTGCGGCACGCCATTGGCCACCGAGGAAGGTGCGGAATCGCTGGTCAAGGGCAACGGCATGGCGGAAGCCAAGAAGCTGCTCGCCGAATCCGGCTATGACGGCACGCCGGTCGTGATCATGGCGCCCGGCGATGTCGTTACCCTGAAGGCGCAGCCGATCGTGGTGGCGCAGCAGTTGCGCGAGGCCGGCTTCAAGGTCGATCTGCAGGCCACCGACTGGCAGACCGTGGTGACCCGCCGCACCAGCCAGAAGCCGCCGAAGGAGGGTGGCTGGAACATGTTCTTTACCAACTGGGTCGGCGCCGACGTGGTCAATCCGCTGGTCAATTTCTCGATCGGCGGCCGCGGCAAGAATGGCGGCTGGTTCGGCTGGGCGGAAGACCCCAAGATCGAGCAGTTGAAGGACGCCTTCGCGCGTTCGGGTTCGCCGGAGGAGCAGAAGAAGATCGCCGCCAACATCCAGAAGGAAGCCTATGAACAGGTGATCTATGTTCCGCTCGGGCAATTCCTGATCCCGAGCGCCTGGCGCAAATCGCTCAACGGTGTGCTCGACGGTCCGGCAACGCCGATCTTCTGGAACATCGACAAGTCGGAGTGAGTGGCGAAAGGCCCGCGCCGTTTCGCAATACCCGGTTTCGACCCTGCGGCGCCGCTCCCAAGCGGCGCCGTCTTGCTGTAGTAGTACCGCACGCTGCGCGTTCGCGTCAGACCGGATGGGCCTTGAGGTGCGTCAGCATCAATTCGCTGACGCGCTCCGGCGCCTGGTCGGCGGCGAAATGGCCGACGCCGGCGAGCACCTCGAAGGCAAAGGGAGCGGCGATGAAATCCACCGTGCCTTCGGCGGCGTCGCGTCCGACGGTGTCGTCGGCATCGCCCCAGATAAAGAGCGTCGGGGTGCGGATCGCGCCGAGCGGCCCGCGGATCGCGCCACGCGCGCGGTACCAGGCCAGCGCCGCCTCCATCGCAGGCTTGTTGCCGAGCACGGCCAGATGCGCTTCGATCGCACGCGCAGGCACGCCGTTGGCCGCCAGCCGCTCGCGCAGCCATCTGGCGTCGTCGGCCAGCACGGCATCGGCGGCATCGGGCGCGAGAAACGCGGTGTGGTGCCGCGAGCGCTGCGCCTGATCGCCGCTTGGCATCTGCAAGGCGCGGTTGAAAGCGTTGGGATGCGGCCGCGACAGCACCGTGAGCGACGCCAGCCGTTCCGGATATTTGTCGGCGAGCGCCCAGGCGATGCTGCCGCCCCAGTCGTGCCCGGCGAGATGAAAGCGCCGGTCGCCATGGCCCGAGGCCGCGACGATCGCCATCGCATCGTCCGTCAGGCGGTCGATGTGATAATTCGCGGGCTCTCGCGTATCCGGCCGCGCGCCCGGCGAATAGCCGCGCTGGCTCGGCGCGACCGCGCGATAGCCGGCCGCCGCCA
>Ga0302320_10008739_pt1 | contig 21940 bp, 15 predicted proteins | sample Bog_T0_3_FD_202130 | JGI IMG/M metagenome (GOLD analysis project Ga0302320, IMG submission 202130) | Peat permafrost microbial communities from Stordalen Mire near Abisko, Sweden - Bog_T0_3 | ecosystem: Environmental > Terrestrial > Soil > Wetlands > Peat | place: Sweden: Abisko, Stordalen Mire...
CGCGCCGCCGGTCTCCGCCAGCACCTTGGTAATCGCCGCGGTCAGCGACGTCTTGCCATGGTCAACGTGACCGATCGTGCCGACGTTGCAGTGCGGCTTGTTCCGCTCGAATTTTGCCTTCGCCATGATCCCAAGTCTCCGTCTGTCTCGATTACCGCGGTTTTACATCAGGCCGGCTTGGCATCAGGCCAGCTTGGCCCGGACTTCGTCGGCAATCGCCTGTGGCACCGGTTCGTAATGGTGGAACTGCATGGTGTACTGGGCACGTCCCTGGCTCATCGAGCGCAGTGTGTTGACGTAGCCGAACATATTGGCCAGCGGGACCATCGCCGCGACCACCCGGGCGTTGCCGCGCTGGTCCATGCCGGTGATCTGCCCCCGCCGGCTGTTCAGGTCGCCGATGACATCGCCCATGTAGTCTTCCGGCGTCACCACCTCGACCGCCATGATCGGCTCCAGCAGCGCCGGCCCGGCCTTGGAGATGCCCTCCTTGAACGCCGCCCGGGCGGCGATTTCGAAGGCGAGCACCGAGGAGTCAACGTCGTGATAGGCACCGTCGATCAGCGCGACCTTGAAGTCGATCACCGGGAAGCCGGCGATGACGCCGGTTTCCTTGGACGATTCGAGCCCCTTGCTCACGCCCGGGACATATTCCTTGGGCACCGAGCCACCGACGATCTTGTTTTCGAACAGGAAGCCTTCGCCCGGCTGCTGCGGCTCGAACACCAACTTGATCCGCGCGAACTGACCCGAGCCGCCGGTCTGCTTCTTGTGGGTGTAGTCGATCTCGGCCTTGCGGGTAATGGTTTCCCGGTAGGCGACCTGCGGCGCCCCCACATTCGCTTCGACCTTGAACTCCCGCTTCATGCGGTCGACCAGAATTTCCAGGTGCAGTTCGCCCATACCCTTGATCACGGTCTGGCCGCTTTCGTGGTCGACCGTGACCCGGAACGACGGGTCCTCCTGGGCCAGGCGCTGCAATGCCGTGGACATCCGCTCCTGGTCGGCCTTGGACTTGGGCTCGACCGCGACTTCAATCACGGGCTCCGGGAACTCCATGCGCTCCAGAATGATGGTCTTCTGGGGATCGCACAGGGTGTCGCCGGTGGTCGTGCTCTTGAGCGCCGTGAAGGCGACGATGTCGCCGGCATAACACTCCTTGATTTCCTCGCGGGAGTTGGCATGCATCAGCAGCATGCGCCCGACCCGCTCCCGCTCGCCCTTGACCGAGTTCAGAACATAGGAACCGGTGGACAGGGTGCCCGAATAGACGCGCACGAAGGTCAGCGAACCCACGAAAGGGTCGCTCATGATCTTGAACGCCAGCGCCGAGAACGGCGCGCTGTCGTCGGTGTGGCGCTCTTCCTGAATGTCGGTATCCGGCTTGACACCGATCACATTGGGGATGTCGGTCGGCGCCGGCAGAAAATCAACCACGGCGTCCAGCATCGGCTGCACGCCCTTGTTCTTGAACGCCGAACCGCACAGCACGGGGACGAAGCTGAAGGCGATGGTACCCTTGCGGATACACTTCTTCAGCGTCTCAACCGACGGCTCCTCGCCCCCGAGATACGCCTCAAGCGCCTCGTCATCCTGCTCGACCGCCGTCTCGATCATCTTGTGACGGTATTCGGCAGCCTGCTCGGCCATATTGTCGGGAATCTCGGTCACCTCGAACTCGGCACCGAGGGCCTCGTCTTTCCAGATCAGCGCCACGTTGCTGACCAGGTCGATGATGCCGACGAATTCCGACTCCGAGCCGATGGGCAGTTGGATGACCAGCGGCACCGTGCCCAACCGGTCCACCATCATGTCGACGCAACGATAAAAGTTGGCCCCGATGCGGTCCATCTTGTTGACGAAGCACATCCGCGGCACCCGATACTTGTCGGCCTGCCGCCATACCGTTTCGGATTGCGGCTCGACACCGGCGACGCTGTCAAAGACGGTTACGGCGCCGTCGAGCACACGCAGGCTGCGCTCCACTTCAATGGTGAAGTCGACGTGCCCCGGGGTGTCGATGATGTTGATCCGGTGATTTTTCCAGAAACAGGTGGTCGCAGCCGAGGTAATGGTGATGCCGCGTTCCTGTTCCTGCTCCATCCAATCCATGACCGCGGTGCCCTCATGGACCTCGCCGATCTTGTAGGACTTGCCGGTATAGTACAGGATTCGCTCGGTGGTCGTGGTTTTCCCGGCATCAATATGAGCCATGATGCCGATGTTACGATACCGGTCAAGGGGCGTGGTGCGCGGCATGGTCGATTCTCGGGTTGTTTTCTCGGGATCGCCTGGCGACAATTACCAACGATAGTGGGAAAAGGCTTTATTGGCTTCGGCCATCCGGTGCGTGTCTTCGCGCTTCTTGACCGCGGCGCCACGCTGGGCAGCGGCGTCGAGCAATTCGCCCGAGAGACGCTCGGTCATGGTGTTTTCGCTGCGGGCCCGGGCGCTGTTGATCAGCCAGCGGATGGCCAGTGCCTGCGCCCGATCGGTGCGCACCTCGACCGGCACCTGATAGGTGGCGCCGCCGACGCGGCGCGACCGGACCTCAAGATGCGGTTTGACGTGGTCCAGGGCTTCGTGAAAGATATTGACCGGATCGACCTTGGCCCGACCCTCGACTCGCTCCAGGGCGCCATAGACGATCTGTTCGGCCACTGACTTTTTGCCATCCAGCATCAGGCAGTTCATGAACTTGGTCAGCACCCGATCGCCATACTTGGCGTCGGGCAACACTTCGCGTTTTTCGGCGCGACGACGACGGGACATCGGCGTTTCTCCTTACTTCGGCCGCTTGGCGCCATACTTGGACCGGCGCTGACGACGGTCCTTGACCCCCTGCGTGTCGAGAGAGCCGCGGATGATGTGATAACGGACACCGGGCAGGTCCTTGACGCGACCGCCGCGGATCATCACCACCGAGTGTTCCTGAAGGTTGTGGCCTTCGCCCGGAATGTAGCTGGTGACTTCGAAACCGTTGGTCAGCCGGACGCGGGCGACCTTACGCAGTGCCGAGTTGGGTTTTTTCGGCGTCGTGGTATAGACCCGGGTGCAGACCCCCCGCTTTTGGGGGCACTGTTCCAGTGCCGGTACCTTGTTGCGCGCGGCGAGCGGCTCGCGCGGCTTACGGATCAATTGGTTGATCGTGGGCATCGAAAACTCTTCGTCCTCACAGCGGCCGAATTCGGTGCCGGGGAAGGCATTTGCAGAGACGCCACTGCCCGAGAGAGTCGCTACAGACGCAAACCCCGGGCCGAAGCGGTCGAACCGCTTCGGCCGGGTTGATCCATCTGTGCCAACCCGCTGCTGCCGCTAACACGGTGGCAGCCTGACGCTGGCTATTGCGACGTCTCAACGGGACTGCGTCTAGGCCATGTTGCCTACCACCAGCCCCCTTATCGAAGGTTGGCGGACTTTATTCAGGCACCCCCCGGTCGTCAAGGGTCTTGTTCGAATCTTCGGGCATTTTTCTTTCCGCTCAGGCATCGAGCGTCGCGGTCAGGGTGGCCTGACCCTCGGGCTCATAGCCTCGGACCCAAAGAGTCCCGGTCGCCGGGACCGCTTCCAGGGCCACCCGGGTCGTTTCGTTGAGAACCGGGGGCAACAGCCAGTCAAAGGGTTGCGTCCGGGCGGAGCGGGCGCGCTGATGGGCACGAATCGCCGCCAGCCGCTCCACCGTCCACAGGCTGCGCGACCGGCCTGGCAGGCTCGAAGTCAGCCAGTGATTCGACACCGCCACCGTGCCGCCATGGACCACCGCGCCGTGACAGGTGCGTTCGATCACCACCGACTCACCCGGCGCGGTACCGACCAGGGTGAACAGGGCGCCGGCGCAGATCGGGGTCTCGGTCAGCCGGGCCCGGGCCTCGGCAAAGTCCCGACAGTCGTCACACACCGCACGCAGCAGCAGCGCCGGCGGCATCAGCCGGCCGCGCAGGAAGGCGAGTTTGCCCGCCAGCCAGTCCCCGAGCCGGCCACAGCCGCTGTCGGGATCCGGCGCCTGATTGAGCGCCACCGCGAAGCGGCCACGCGCCACCGCCTGCACCGCGCCGACAAAGCCGGGCCAGGAGATGTTGACCCAGGAACCGGCGGCGCCCCGGCGGCGCACCGCCATCAGGTTCCGCCCCAATGACGGCATCTGCCAGTCCATGGTTCTGAGCAACCTGGGCGCCCCCGAAGCCGGATCGGCCACCACCGCAGCGGTACACCCCCACTCGTAACTGAAGTTGAGCAGCCAGGCGCCGGGCCGGCCCACCGCCGCCGCAACCGCAGCATACTCGTCAAGGTACGGCAGATCGGCGCGCGCCGCCCAGCCCCGGCTGAGCCGGTCGCCCAGCCACAACACCGGACTGCCGTATTGCCGGCGCGCCACGTACAGAATCGCGTCGAGGCGATCCCGAAAGGCCGGGACCAGCCGGTCGAAGCCGTCGGTGCCCAGGTCCACCACCGGAATGCTTGACAGTACCGCCATGACTTCGCCTCCACCCCGCAGTCGCCGGTAACCCCGGCCTGGAACCCGTCGGGGTAAGTAAAGTAGCGCGGCAAACCGGCGCCGCACAGCGCCGCGTCCCGTTGGGCCGCCCCCCGGCAACAAATGGTCGCAGGTGTCGGCATCGCCTTGACGGGCTGAACGTTTCATGCCTTCTGGTTCACGGAACCGGCGGAGGAGGCGGGGTCGGGCCTTCCGTTCCGGCCGCCGCCGTCCCAATCGACCCGGCCGGTCCCGGTGCCGTTGGGTTGCGACCGTCCGCCGCCTCTGGGATCAACCGCTGAAACCGGGAGCGGAGATGAGACCCTTCAACACCGCCCATTGGCCGGGCCTCGTGGTGGGGGCCGTCCTCCTGGCGAACGTCGGACTCCCGATGGCGCATGGCGCCGACCCGGAGTCGGGTCAGCGGCCCGTCGTCACCCTGTGGGACACGGTCAGGACCGGAATGCGGGATCTGGCGGCCATCGGCGCAAACACCGTCCGGTCGCTGGTCTCCTGGTTCTCCGGCCCGGGCGGCGGCAGTTCCCGGCTGGCCTCGGAACTCCTGACCTTCACCGGCACCAACCTCGGCGATCTGGAGGTGCTGGTCGGACAGGCCGGCTACCGCTTGGAAGAGATCACCATCCATCCCGGCAACCCGGGCGAGGTGACGCTGGGCTTTACCTGGCAAAGCCCTGTGGACGCGAGACATCAGGCCGATCTGCAAGACCTCATCGCCGGCAGCAGCGCGCAGGTTGACGACGATACCCGAGCCATCGTCCGTGTCCTGCTCGACGCCGCGACCGACGCTCAGGCTGTTCCGTTCGACCGCTTCCGGTTCCAACGGGTCCAGGTTGGACTGGGCGAACCGACCATCGCCAGGTTGGGTTTCCGGGTCTCCGGCAAGCCGCCGGTCAATGGTCCGGTCCTGCCGCCCGCCGGCACTGATCCCAGGCCGATGCCGGCCGACCGGTCACCTCCGGGTGCGACCGACACGTCGGCGCCGGTCGCCGCATCCGCCCTGCCCTCGGCGCCCGACGCCGCGCCGGCGGTTCCGCCAGGACCGGTCACCCCGGCAACGCGCGACGAGGAGCCACCCGGCTCCGGCCCGACCTACCGGATCGTCGGGACCAAGGTGAACGGCCATGCCGGCCCCGGCCGGCACCAACCGGTACTCCGTACCCTGACCCCCGCGGACCGGCTGCGCGGAACCGGGAACCGCCGTCGCAACTGGATCGAGGTGACGCTGGAGGGCGGCGGCGGAGCCGCACTCCGGTTGTGGGTCTACGACAGCGTCGTCATGCCGGCGCCGTAACCGACTCCAATGGCTTGACGCCCCAGATGTCTTCGGCGTACTCGGCGACGGTGCGGTCGCTGGAGAACCAGCCCATGCTGGCGGTGTTGATCACCGCCCGGGCGGTCCAGGCTTCGGGTTTGCGATAAAGCGCCAGCACCTGGCCGTAGACCCGAAGATAATCCTCGAAGTCGGCCGTCACCATGAAGTGATCGCCGCCGTCGGTGAGCGAGCGCAGGATCGGCAGGAAACGCCCGCGATCGTCAGGCGAAAAGGCCCCCCCGGCGATCATCTGAAGCGCCCGGTCCAGCCTCGGGCTGGCGGCAATCTGCTGGCGCGGATCGTAAGTGCCGCTCCGGTGCAGGGCCGTCACCTGATCGGCGGTCAGGCCGAAGATGAAGATGTTGTCGGGTCCGACCGCCTCGCGAATCTCGACATTGGCGCCATCCAGGGTGCCGATGGTCAGCGCCCCGTTCAGCGCCAGCTTCATGTTGCCGGTGCCCGATGCCTCCATCCCGGCGGTGGAAATCTGTTGCGACAGATCCGCCGCGGGAATGATCAGCTCGGCCGCGGTGACGCTGTAATTGGGCAGAAACACAATCTTCAACAGGTTCCGCACCGCCGGATCCCGGTTGATGACCTCGGCCACATCGTTGATCAACTTGATGATCAACTTCGCCATCTGATAGGAAGGCGCCGCCTTGCCCGCAAAAATCTTGGTGACGGGCACCCATTCACGATCGGGATGGTCGCGAATATCGTTGTAGAGCGCCACCGTCTGCAACAGATTCATCAATTGACGTTTGTATTCGTGAATCCGTTTGACCTGGACATCGAACAGGCTGTCGATCGAAACGTCGATGCCGACCTGCCGGGCGATGTGGGCGGCCAGCCGCGCCTTGTTCTCTTTCTTGGCGCGGCGGAACGCCAGCCGGAACTCCAGATCCTCGGCCAACGGCCGGAGCCCGGCCAACTGGTCCAATTGGCTGACCCAACCGGCGCCGATCCGGGCCGTAACCAGCCGGGCCAATGCCGGGTTGGCCTCCAGCAGCCAGCGCCGGGGCGTGATTCCGTTGGTCTTGTTGTTGATCCGGTCCGGAAACTCGGCATGAAGATCTGCGAACACGGTCCGGGTCATCATCTCGGTATGCAGGGCCGAAACGCCGTTAACCTTGTGGCTGCCGATGAACGCCAGATTGCCCATCCGCACCCGCCGCTCGCCCCGCTCGTCGATCAGCGACAGCCGGGCCACCCGGGCGATGTCACCCTCGGCACGGGCGCGGGCATTCTGCAGGAACTGGCTGTTGATGTCATAGATGATCTGCATGTGACGCGGCAGCACCCGCTCCATCATCCGCACCGGCCAGGCTTCCAGAGCCTCGGGCAACAGGGTGTGGTTGGTATAGGAGAAGGTCCGGGTGGTGATGTCCCAGGCCCGGTCCCAGGGTACGGCATGGTGATCGACCAGCAACCGCATCAACTCGGCGATGCCGATGGCCGGGTGGGTGTCGTTGAGTTGGATCGCAGCCCGCTCCGGCAGCAATGTAAAGTCGTCGTGGTGCTTGAGGAAACGGCGCAGGATGTCCTGCAACGAGGCGCTGGTGAAGAAGTATTCCTGCTTGAGCCGGAGTTCGCGGCCGGTCTCGGTGGTGTCGTTCGGATAGAGTACCCGGCTCAAATTCTCGGTCAGCACCTTGTGCTCCACCGCCCGCAGGTAATCGCCGACCGCAAACAGGCCCAGATTGAGGGCGCTGGTCGCCCGCGCCTGCCACAGCCGCAGGGTATTGATGGTCCGGCCGCCATAGCCCACCACCGGGGTATCGAAGGCTTCGGCCAGCACCCGTTCGGCGTCGACCCAGCGTCGCGCAAAGCCGCGCGGCCCGTCGCGCACCTCCTCGACCCGGCCATAGAACTGCACCGGATAAAGCGCCTCGGCACGGGGGAATTCCCAGGGATTGCCGAACTGCAACCACTGTTCCGGGTATTCCACCTGCCAGCCGCGCTCGAAATGCTGCTCGAACAGGCCGAACTCATAGCGGATGCCGTAGCCGTAGCCAGGCAGCCCCAGGGTGGCCATGCTGTCCAGGAAACAGGCGGCCAGACGACCAAGGCCGCCATTGCCCAGCGCCGCGTCGGGTTCGGAGGCGATCACCTCGTCAAGATCCAGGCCGATCTCGCTCAAGGCCCGGCGACACTCGTCAAGCACCCCGAGATTGGTCATGCTGCTGGTCAGCAGCCGGCCGATCAGGAACTCCAGGGACAGGTAATAAACCCGCTTCACGTCATGCCGGTACTGGGCACGGGTGGTTTCCATCCACCGCTCGACCATGCGGTCGCGCAACGACAGCACCACCGCATGGAACCAGTCCCGGCGCGTGGCGTTCAGCTTGTCCTTGCCCATGGCATAAATCAGCCGTTCATGGAACGACCGTCTCAGACTGTCCGCATCCAGACCCCTGGGTTCGAACCCCTGCACCTTATACCCTGCGTCCATGAGGAGGCCCCGCCGTTCCTGACCGATCCTGATCCTGCCACACGCCCGGCCCCATACCGCCCGGGCCCGCACCGGCTCTTGCCCGGCGGGCCTCTTCATGCCAGAAAGCCCGGGGGATTGCGACGCTTTCCGTCATCAAAGCGTCGCGATCCCGGCCGCGGCGACGCGCATCCGGCGGTGCGGGACGACGCCGGACGCCTTGCCCGAGGACGGCACCGAACCGCGGGCGGACACGACAAAGACCGCTTGCGATGACGACAACGCGGAACGATCTTAAACAAACGTTATGGATTTAGGGCGATCATCGACTGCATAATGCTTTATTCGCTTTACCGGATAAGGGTGGCCCGCACCGGGCGCAGTGAAATGGTGGATTTGTCTGGTGGTCTGCAATCAACCTGTGGAACGGATGGGCGGCCGATGACCGTCGAGGGGGCTTTCGGCCGACCGAATGCCGGGCGCATTCTCGTGGTCGATGATACGCCGGAAAATCTGGCAATCCTCACGCAGTTGCTGCGCAGTCACAATTATCAGGTCCGCTCGGCCCTGAATGGCAAGCGCGCCTTGCAACTTGCACTCCACGAGACGCCGGACCTGATGTTGCTCGACATCCGTATGCCCGAGATGGACGGCTACGAAGTCTGCGAACAGTTCAAGGAACGACCGGAGCTGCGGGGCATTCCGATCATCTTCATCAGCGCCATGACCGATACCGAGGTTAAGGTCAGGACCTTTACCTCGGGCGGGGTCGACTTCATCTCCAAGCCCTTCGACACCGAAGAGGTCCTGGCGCGGGTCAGGACTCACCTGGCCCTGCACGCGGTGGAGCAGGAGCTTGACCGGCGACTGCTGGCACGGACTCAGGAACTGGCCGACAGCGAGACCCGGTATCGCACGCTGATCGAAAAGTCGCCCAACATCATCTATTCCCTGGTGCCCGGTCACGGCCTGCTCTACGCCAACCGGCGGTTTAAGGAGATTCTCGGAGTTGGCGCCGAGTGGTTCCGGGACTCCCCCGAACGATGGTGGGGTCGCATCCACCCCGACGACCGCCGACGGGTCGAGGCCGCCATGACCCTGGCGCCGGAGCATGGCCGGCATTACGATCTCGAATACCGCATCCTGGATACCGGCGGCCAGTGGCACTGGTTCCACGACCAGAGCATCGACATCCGTACCGGCCCCAAAGGCGTGATCGTCGACAGCCTTGCCACCGACATCACCGAAAGCCGGAAGCAACAGGAGGCGATGGAGCACCTCGCCTATCACGATCCGCTCACCGACCTTGCCAACCGCAAGAAACTGCTGGCGTCCCTCGAAACCCGGATTGCCGCGGCCGAGCCGTTCGCGCTGCTGTTGCTGGATCTCGACCGCTTCAAGGATATCAACGACGCTCTCGGCCACGCGGCCGGCGACCTGTTGCTGCTCCAGGTGACGCGACGGCTCCTGACTCTGGCGATCGACGCCACCGATATGGTTGCGCGGCTGGGTGGCGACGAGTTCGTGCTGTGCCTTGGCGGTGCCGACCTCGCGGCGGCCCAAAGGGCTGCGGTCGCGGTGCTGGCCGGCTTCGATCAGCCCTTCAGCCTCGAAGGACTGCGGGTCAAGGTCGGGGCCAGCATCGGTATCGCGGCCTGGCCGACCGACGACGGCTCGGCGTCCGAGTTGCTGATGCGGGCCGATGTGGCCATGTATGCGGCAAAGCGCCGGCTTGGCGGCTACGCCTGTTATACCTCCGACTCTGGCCGGCATTCGGCGTTCCGCCTGGAACTGCTTTCGGAATTCAGTGAGGCGATCGACCAGGAACAGCTCACCCTGCACTACCAGCCCAAGATCCGGCTGCATGACGGCTCGGTCTCCGGCGTTGAGGCGTTGGTCCGCTGGCAGCATCCCCGGCATGGGCTGCTGCCGCCGAGCGAGTTCCTGCCCCTGGTTGAAACCAGCGACGTCATCGGCAAGCTTACCCGCTGGGTGATCACCGCGGCGGCGATCCAGCTGCGGCGCTGGTACGATTCGGGCCTGCGGGTTCCCATCGCGGTCAACCTGTCGGCGCGCAATCTGGTGGATGACGGTCTGGCCGAATGGGTTGCCGGCGTGCTGACGCGCCATCGGATCCCGGCAGGCAGCATGGAGTTCGAAATCACCGAGACCGCCATGATGGTGGATATCGACCGGACCCTGGCCATCCTGGACTGCATCGCCCGACTCAATGTCGGCTTCGCCATCGACGATTTCGGCACCGGCTTTTCGTCCTTTTCCTTCGTCCGCCGTCTGCCCCATCTTGCGTCTCTCAAGATCGACCGCTCTTTCGTGGCCCCGATGCGGACCAATCCGGTGGACGCGGTGGTGGTCAATTCCATGATTTCGCTGGCGCGCGGCCTGGGCGTGACCGCCATTGCCGAGGGCGTCGAGGACGAGGAAACCCTGACCGCCCTGCGCCTCGCCGGCTGTCCCGAGGGTCAGGGCTTCGTCATCGCCCGACCGATGCCGGCTGATCAGGCCGAACGCTGGCTGGTCGAGAAAGGCGCGCGCGATTTACCCTGACGGAGACATGCCGGACCGGAGGATATTCGAAATCGGGGAGCGCCTGGGTTCGTTTGTTCCTGGCCGCGTTGACCCGGGACCGGGATGACGATCCGGTGCGGATGAACGGCACCTCTTGCGCTGGCGGGCCAACCCGGCAAGGCGAAGCGGCGCGGCGGCCGAGACCCGGCGTAATTATCGGCGGGCCATTCCCGCCGTCATCGAAGGCAGATTTCACGCCATATTTATGGCACTTCGATCCAGTACCGTTGACGGTCCCGGCCCCATAATCTATTACTCTTGTGGCGTAATTATCTTACTTTAGGGATGACCGCCATGGCCGAATCGGAAAGGCAACCCCACCCGCCCGCCGCCCTCGAGGCAACCGGACGACGGATCGGGATCATCGGCGCCGGCTTCACCGGCGCCCTGCTTGCGGTTCACCTGATCCGCCAGTGTCGAACCCCGACCCAGGTGCTGCTGTTCGACCGGACCGGCCGGTTCGGCCCGGGACTCGCCTACCGGACCGACGATCGCGGCCATCTGCTCAACGTCCGCGCCGCCAACATGAGCGCGTTTCCCGATCAGCCCGACCATTTCCTGCGCTGGCTGGATCCGCTTGACCCCGGCGCCAACGCGGCAGGCGCCACCGGTCAGGCTTTCGCGACCCGCAGCCAGTACGGGCGCTACCTTCAGGACATCCTGGAAACGGCGCGGCGGGAAGCGCCGCCCTTCGTCCATTTCGAACCGGTGTTCGCCGATATCACCGACCTGGAGCCGGAGGGACCCGGCCACCGCCTCATCGCCGCAGACGGGTCCGGGTATCGGGTCGATGACGTGGTGCTCTGTCTCGGCAACTTCCCGCCCCGACCGCCGGCCATTGCCAACACCGGATTCTTCGACGACCCCCGGCATTACCTGAGCAATCCCTGGGACAATGCCGCCATCGAAGCGATCCCGCCCGATCGGCCGGTGCTGATCCTGGGCAGTGGCCTGACCATGGTCGATGTGGTGATGACCCTGACCCGCATGGGTCATCGCACGCCCCTGGTGGTACTGTCCCGCCACGGCCTGCTGCCGACGGTTCACCGGGCGAGCGCGCCCTGGCCCGACTTCATCGCCGGCACCGAACTGCCGGCAACCGTGTCGGGCCTGTTCCTGCTGGTCCGGGCCCAGGTCCGGCAGGCGGCACGGCACGGCGGCGACTGGCGAAGCGTCATCGACTCCCTGCGTCCGCACCTGCCCGCGCTGTGGCGCGGACTGCCCCTGAGCGAACGGCAGCGTTTCCTGCGCCGTCTCCGCCCCTATTGGGACGTGCATCGCCATCGCACGGCACCGGAAATCGCCGGGACCATCGCCCGGCTGTGGGAGCGGGAAATGCTGAGGCTGGTGACCGGCCGCCTGCTTGATCTGGAACGCAAAGACGGAGCGACCCTGGCGACGATCCGGCCGCGGGGCGCCGACTCCGACGTCACGCTGACCACCGACGTGGTGATCAACGCCACCGGCCTTGCCACCGACATTCTCAGCGTCCCGGATGCCCTGATCCGCAACCTCCTTGCCCGCGGCCTGGTCAGACCCGATCCGCTGGCCATCGGCCTTGACGTTTGCGACCAGTGTGGCCTGATCGACCGCGCCGGGCAATCGGTGCCCAACCTTTACGCCCTGGGTCCCCTGACCCGCGGCGCGTGGTGGGAGATTACCGCGGTGCCGGAGCTACGCAACCAGGCGGCGCAGTTTGCCCGGCACCTGGCCGGCCGGTACTGAGCCGGTACTGAGAGGTCCCGATCCATGTTCCCACCCCCGTCCCACCCGCAGTCCGATCACGAGTGTTACGGCGACGACGATCTGCGGGCGATTTTGCGGGACGTCCGGGTCATTGCCATGGTCGGCGCCAGCCCCGACTGGAACCGACCCAGTTACTTCGCCATGAAGTACCTTCAAGACAAGGGATATCGGATCATCCCGGTCAATCCCAAAGCCGCGGGCCAGACCATCCTCGGCGAGACGGTGTATCCCGATCTCGCCGCGCTGCCGGTCCGGCCCGACATGGTCGACATTTTCCGCAACGCCGAAGCCGCCGGGCCGCTGACCGATCAGGCCATCGCGCTCGGTGCCCGGGTGGTCTGGATGCAACTGGGGGTGCGTAACGATGCCGCCGCCGCCCGGGCCGAGGCCGCCGGTCTCCGGGTGATCATGAACCGCTGCCCCAAGATCGAGTACATGCGGCTTTTCGGCGAACTCGGCTGGCAGGGCATCAACACCCAGGTCCTGACCGCAAAACGCCGTCCGCTGACCCGCACCACCAGAAAGCTGATGTGACCCATGAGCCAGCCCCGCAGCTTCGGCTTCGAGACCCGCGCCATCCATGCCGGCGCCGCGCCAGATCCTGCCACCGGTGCCCGCGCCACGCCGATCTACCAGACCACCAGCTACGTCTTCGACGATGCCGACCACGCGGCCTCCCTGTTCAATCTCCAGCAAATCGGCTTCATCTATTCGCGCCTGACCAACCCCACGGTGTCGGTGCTGGAGGAGCGGCTGGCCTCCCTCGAAGGCGGGCGCGGCGCGGTCGCGACCTCGTCGGGCCATGCCGCCCAGGTCCTGACTTTGTTTCCGCTGATGCGGCCGGGCGACGAGATCGTGGCCGCACGCCAGCTTTACGGCGGCTCGCTCAACCAGTTGGGCAACGCCTTTCCCCGCGCCTTCGGCTGGACCACCCGCTTCGTCGATGCCACCGAACCGGAAAATTTCCGGGCCGCGCTCACCCCCAGGACCAGGGCGATCTTCATCGAGAGCCTGGCCAATCCCGGCGGCGTCGTCACCGATATCGAGGCAATCGCCGCCATCGCCGATCAGGCGGGGGTGCCGCTGATCGTCGACAACACCCTGGCCACCCCTTATCTGTGCCGGCCCATGGAGCACGGCGCCACCCTGGTCGTCCATTCGACCACCAAGTTCCTTTCGGGCAACGGCACCTCTCTCGGCGGGGCGGTGGTGGACAGCGGGCGCTTCGACTGGGGCCGGGATGGCCGGTACCCGGCGCTGACCGAACCCGATCCCGGCTACCACGGCCTGCGCTTTCATGAAACCTTCGGCGATCTCGCCTTCACGGTCTACGGTCACGCCGTCGGACTGCGGGATCTCGGCCCGGCCCAGGCCCCGGTCAACGCCTTCCTGACCCTGGCGGGCATCGAAACCCTGGCCTTGCGCATGGAGCGCCATTGCGCCAACGCGCTTGCGGTCGCCCGCTGGCTCGAGGCCCATCCCAAGGTGGCGCGGGTCAATTACGCCGGCCTGCCCTCCAGCCCGTTCCATGCCCTGGCCCGGCGGTACCTGCCCCGCGGCGCCGGCGCCGTGTTCACCTTCGGGCTCAAGGGCGGCTATCAGGCCGGCGTCGCCCTGGTCGAAAGCGTGCTTCTGTTCAGCCACCTTGCCAATATCGGCGACTGCCGTTCCCTGATCATCCACCCGGCCTCGACCACCCACCGCCAGCTCAGCCCCGAGGGTCTGGCCGCGGCCGGTGCCGGACCCGAAATGGTCCGGCTGTCCATCGGCATCGAAAGCGTCGAGGACATCATCGCCGATCTGGAGCAGGCGTTGCACAAATTGCCGTAGCCGTGGATTGCGAATCCCCCGCCCGGCGGTCCCTTCAGGACAACCGGGACAGGGCGGCAAGGACCCGGGTCATGCGTTCGCGCCAGGTGTGACGGGCGGGGTATTCGGCCAGGCCACGGGCACGCAAGGCATCGATCCGGTCGGGATCCTCGCACAATGCCGCCAGCCGGTCGTTGATCTGTGACGGGTCCCCGGGCAACGCCACCATCCCGAGCCCGCGCTCCAGATCGTCGGCCAGGAACGAACTGGCCTCGGTGGCGGCCACCGCGCCCCGGCTCAAGCCGTAAAACAGCCGCTCGTGGGCGCCGCGGCCGAAGGTCCAGCGGCTGTTGATCAGAACCCTGGCGTCGGCCATCGCCCGCAGGGACTGGGGAAACAGCGACGGGCCACGCATGTCGTGGTGGGCCAGGGCCGGGATCGGGTCTGCGCCCAGGATGACCACCCGCCGGTCGGTGATGGCGCGCAGAACCTCGAAGCGGCGAAGCTGGGTCGCGCGCTCGTCCAGGGCCGCCACCAGCCCGGCCACGGCCGCCGGGGCGGAGTCCAGCCCGCGGCTGTCGAAAACCCCGGCCAACGCCTGGTAAACCTCCATGCCGCCGTCGTGAATCGCCTCGAGGGCCGCCGCCAGCGCCGCCCGCAGCCGCCGGTCGCGGCCCGCCACCCGGTCGAGCCAGGCCGCCGACGGTCCCGGATCCACCACGCCGCCCACGAACAGCAGGTCGATCGGGCGGTCCCGCGCCTCCCGCTGTTCGGCCAGCGGTTCGGGACCGCCATGGGGACAGAAAATCCGCGCCCGCGGTCGCCAGCCGGCCCGGTCAAAAAACGCCAGATGCCCTTCATCGATCAGGCCGATGATCGCATGTTCGGGCGCCCGGCTCAGGGCCTCGAACTGCCCCGCCGGATGATCGACGACCAGCGCCACCAGCGGAATTTTCCAGGCATCGTGAATGCTCAGACCCCGCCCCCGGGCATCCCGGCCCAGCAACAGCTCGTCCTTGGCGTTGCAGTTGAGCACGAACCCGCGCATCCCGCCGTTCTTCAACTGAAGCACCAGGGCCTGCATCAAGGCCGGATTCGGGTATTCCGAGGCGTGAAGCAAGGTCCGCGTCGGCACGCCCAGGGCATTGAGAGCCGCCCCGATATCGGTCAGAAAGGCGTCAAAACTGGAAAAAGGCGTAACCGTCGCGGTCACGAGCGCCTGAAACCCGCTGTTCCTCAACCGACATCCCTTTCACGTTACCATGACCGGCGCCGCCGGGTGGAGCAGGTGCCCGCCCACGCGACCGGGCGGCCATCGCCGGCTTCGGCGCGGATCTGGTGGCGGGCTCCGGCAATCGGGCCGAAACACCTTCTCGGATGACCGTTCCCCAGAATGGCACTTGCCGGGCCGATCGAAAAGAGCGGCGACGCCGGTTTCCCGAAGACCCTGCCGGCGCCTTTCCTCGCGCCCTGCTCCCTTGCCCCGCGGACAAAGCCCCCGGTCGCGGTTTCCGGGATTGCGCCGGCCCGGCCGGCACGGTATGGCCACGGCCAGGACCCAACACGTTATCGCAGCGCCGGCGGGCCGCAGGCCCGCGCGCCAGGGAGTCGATCCTGCCATGATTCTGACGCCGATTCCTTCCGATCGCCTGGGGGCGGTGCTCCACCAGTTCGCCGAACGGCTGGCCGACCGCCCCCGGGCGGCGGCGGCGTTCGCCAGGATTGCCGCCACCTGGCCGGTGTCGCCCGAAGCCGTCGACACCCCGGCCCAACGCGCCGACGCCGTGGCCCTGGCCCATGCCGTCGGGATCACCACCCTCGACCAGGAGCCGGCGGTGGCGTTCAGTTGGGACGGCCGCTGCATTCGGACCCGCAGCGAAGCGTCGGTGATCGTCCACGAGGTCGCCCACTGGCTGCTGTGCGCCCCCGAACGCCGGCCGCTGCCCGACTTCGGCCTGGGTGCCGGACCGGAGACGGGAGAAAAGGAAATCGCCAACGCTGCCTTTTGCGTGTCCGAAGAACATCGCGAAACCGAAGAAGTGCTGACCTCCCTGCTCGGGATTTTGTGGGAGGCGGAACTGGGGCAGCCGGCGATCCTGGCCTGCCTCGAACAGAACTGGCTGGAAGGCCCCCACCGGGCCTCCACCGTGGCGTTCTTTGCCGACGCCATCGACACGCTCCACCACGCCGGCCTGATCGGCGCCGACGGCCACCCGGTCCCCCCGGCCCGACACGCCGAAGCAGCGTGAACCGTAAAGCAGCATGAACCGCAAAGCCTGCTGGCAGAGCCGACGGAACATGGTAAAGGAGTTGTCGCAAGACTGACTTATCTCCCGATCGGCGGCGCCCCGCAGGCGCTTTCCGCCGACGCCAACGCCCTGGATTTGTCGATGAGCGAATTGCCTCTCGGTTTCGGCCTTGGATTCAACGATCTCTATGATCACGCGGGGCTGGCCCGGCTGGATCTGGCCTTCCTGGAGCACCTCTCGGCGGCCGATCCCGATCTGGCCACCCGCCTGCTGGCGGCCCGCGCGGCACCCGACGCGCTGGAGGCCCGGGTCGAGAGCGGGCTGCTGACCGATCTCGCGCCCCATCTCGAGGACCTGATCGCGACGCTGTTCGGGATTGGCGCGGAACTGGCGGAACTGGCGGCGCGCCACGGCGCGCTCGCCACCCTTTACACCTGCAAACGCCTGTTCGTGCAGCGGCGGGCGGCCAAGGCGTTCAAGCCCGAACAGGCCGCGGCCTTCGACGGCGCCGCGCTTGCCGCCGACCTGGAAAAGTGGCTTGGTCCCGGTTTCGACGAAGCCACCTTCGCCCGCCAGGTCATGGCCTGGGCCGACGACGAGGCCGCCCACGCCGAGCCGCTGGCGCTGGCCGAGCGTTACGCCGCCTGGGCGCTCCATGCCCCGGCCGGCCGGACCCGCCACCACCACGGCATCCTGTTCCAGGTTCCGGCCCGAATCGACGCCCAGCGGCTGGTACCGGTCGAAACCGTGGTGGCCGACGGCGTCACCCTGCTGCGACTGCCGGAACACCATCGGCGACTGCGCGAGGGCTTCGACCTGACCGACCGGGGAACCGACCTTGCCGGCGCCCTGGACGAGGCCAACTATTGCATCTGGTGCCACAACCAGGGCAAAGACAGTTGCTCCAAGGGGTTGCGCGACCGCAAGAGCGGCGCCTTTCAAAAAAGCCCGTTCGGGGTGCCGCTCACCGGCTGCCCGCTGGAAGAAAAGATTTCCGAGATGCACACCGCCATGGTCCGGGGTCAGCCGGTGGCGGCGCTGGCCATCGCCATGGTCGACAACCCGATGGTTGCCGGTACCGGCCACCGCATCTGCAACGACTGCATGAAGGCGTGCATCTATCAAAAGCAGGAGCCGGTGGACATTCCCCAGGCCGAAACCCGCAACCTCAAGAACGTCCTGGAACTGCCCTGGGGCTTTGAAATCTACAGCCTGCTCAGCCGCTGGAATCCCCTCAACCTGCGCCGGCCCGTGGCCAAATCCGCCTCGGGCTACAAGGTGCTGGTGGTCGGGCTGGGACCCGCCGGGTACACCCTCTCTCACTACCTGTTGAACGAGGGCCATGCCGTGGTCGGCATCGACGGCCTCAAGATCGAGCCGCTGCCCGCCGATCTTTCCGGCGTGCTGCCTTCGGGCGAGCGGGTGCAGTTCCGGCCGATCCGGCGGATCGACGATCTTTACGACCGACTTGACGAACGGGTGATGGCGGGCTTCGGCGGCGTCGCCGAATACGGCATCACCGTGCGCTGGAACAAGAATTTCCTCAAGGTGATCCGGCTGTTGCTGGAACGGCGGGCCGGCATGGCGGTCATCGGCGGCGTCCGCTTCGGCGGCACCCTGACCCTGGACGATGCCTTTGCCGCCGGCTTCGATCACATCGCGCTCTGCGCCGGCGCCGGCCGCCCGACCGTAATCCCCATGGTCAACGGCCTCTCCCGCGGGGTCCGCCAGGCCTCGGACTTCCTGATGGCGCTTCAGTTGACCGGCGCCGCCAAGACCGACTCCCTGGCCAACCTCGAAGTACAGCTTCCGGTCGTGGTCATCGGCGGCGGCCTGACCGCCATCGATACGGCCACCGAGGCGCTTGCCTATTACCCGATCCAGGTCGAAAAGTTTCTCCAGCGTTATGAAACGCTGGTGGCGGTGCGGGGAGTCGAGGCGGTGCGGGCCGCCTGGCGGGACGAGGAACGGACCACTGCCGACACCTTTCTCGCCCATGGCCGGACACTGCGGGCCGAGCGGGCCGCAGCAGCAGCCGAGGGCCGCCCGCCCCGCATCCAGCAGTTGCTCGACGGCTGGGGTGGCGCCACCGTCGCCTACCGCCGCCGCCTGATCGACGCCCCCAGCTACACCCTCAACCACGAGGAAGTGGCGCTGGCCATGGAGGAGGGCATCCGCTTCGTCGAACAGGTCACCCCGGTTGCGGTGGTGGTGGACGGCTTCGGCCATGCCGAAGCCCTGCGGGCCAAGGGCGCCGACGGCCGGGAGGTGGTGCTGCCGGCCCGAACCATCCTGGTCGCGGCCGGGACCCAGCCCAACACGGTCCTGGCCCGCGAAACCCCCGGCTTTTTGACTCTCGACGGCAAGTATTACCGCGCGCTCGACGAAGACGGCGATCCGATCCGCCCCGAGGCGCTGCCCAAACCGGCAAAGGTCGCAGTGCTCACCGCCCAATTGTCGGACGGCCGCGGCGTCTCGTTCTTCGGCGACCTTCACCCGTCCTTCGCCGGCAACGTGGTCCGGGCCATGGCCGGCGCCCGCAAGGGCTTCCCGGTGCTGTGCCGGTTGCTGGCCCGACGCGAGCCGACGCCGGTCGCCCCAGCCGATCTCACCGCCGCCCTCAACCGCCAACTGCGGCCGGTGGTTCACGAGGTCAACCGGCTCGCGCCCAACATCGTCGAGGTGGTGGTACGGGCGCCGCGCGCCGCCGCCAATTTCCAACCCGGCCAGTTCTATCGTTTGCAGAACTTCGAATCGCTGGCGCCACGGGTAACCACCGGCGACGGTCCCGCCACCACCCTGGCCATGGAGGGTCTGGCCCTCACCGGCGCCTGGGTCGACAAGGACAAGGGGCTGCTGTCGACCATCGTGCTGGAAATGGGCGGCTCGTCCAACCTGTGCACCCTGCTCCGGCCCGGCGACCCGCTGGTGCTGATGGGACCGACCGGAACCCCCACCGAAATTCCCCAGGGCGAGACCGTGTGTCTGGTCGGCGGCGGGCTGGGCAATGCCGTGCTGTTTTCCATCGGCCACGCCATGCGGGCCAGGGGCTGCCGGGTCATCTACTTTGCCGGCTATAAGAAGGAAATCGATCGCTACAAGGTTCCCCAGATCGAGGCCGCTGCCGATCTGGTGGTGTGGTGCTGCGACGAGGCCCCCGGCTTCACCCCGACCCGGCCGGCCGATCTCAGCTTTGTCGGCAACATCGTCCAGGCGCTGCACGCCTACGCCAGCGGCCAGCTTGGCGAACCGGCCATTCCCCTCGGCGGCGTCAACCGGATCATCGCCATCGGCTCCGACCGCATGATGCAGGCGGTGGGCGCGGCGCGCCACGGGGTGCTCAAGCCCTACCTCAACCCGGATCATGAGGCGATCGGTTCGATCAACTCGCCGATGCAGTGCATGATGAAGGAAATCTGCGCCCAATGCCTGCAACTGCACAAGGACCCGATCAGCGGCGAGGAAACGGTGGTCTTCACCTGCTTCAACCAGGACCAGCCCCTTGATCTGGTGGACTTCCCCAACCTGCGCGAACGGCTGGCCCAGAACGCGGTTCAGGAGAAGCTGACCGCGCAATGGATCGACCATTGCGCGGCGAATCCTGCCGTCAAGCGCGCGGCGGTGTAACAGGCCAGGGCTTTGCCCCTGGACCCCACTGGGGCCGTTGGCCCCAGACCCCTGGAGGGAATGATGCGCCATAGTGTCGGCAAGACCAGCAGGACTCGCGAGCCCGTTGACCCGGCCCGCCGCCGCGGCGCCAGCCTGGTCCCGCCGGCTTACGGACTGAACGCGGCCGACCGCCACCGCGGCCGGTCGGTGGCCATGCTCCCGGCCGCCCCGGGTCCGGGTCCGGGCGTGATACAGCGGATACCGGACAAGGCCTATGGATTGAGTAACGAACGGGCATCATTCATCACCAAGCGTCGCAAAGAGGGATACGACATCAACACAGTGGACGAGTTGAACAATCAGTTCCTCGGCACCGACGCCTTTACCAAACAAGACGCTGTCCCCTATCCCGCCGAGTCCTCACCGCCTACGCAAGAGGCTGCGCTTTTCAAGACATTCCTTGAGGCGCATCCCCAATACGACCCGCGAGATGTCACGACTGCCGATAAGACCTGGATGCGGGTTAAAAGGGCGTGCAAAGCTGGTATAGAATTCACAGCAAAACAAAATCAAAAGATTTATTTTGTTCTTGATGGAATTAATCTCAAATCGGTTGTTGATAAAACCTCTCCAAACCCTGCCAACTACCAGGATTGGTTTGATGACAGCATGCGTGGAAATAAAGGGTTAGTAGAAAAGAATTTCTTGCCAATAACTGCGGCTGAATTGCGATATGTTTATCGGAAGCGCGATGATCCGGTCATTAGGGATCACGTCATCTTCTGGAAGGATGACAAAGAAGTTGATGAACCCTGGATCACCGATCCGGCACTATGGTCTCGATACCAGCCAAAAAGCGAAAATATCGTGCGCATCTTTGGTTTATCGGTAATCTCCGTGGCGGTTCTTGCGTTTCTGGCCTGGATAAAAGCAAATGGTATATAATTCCTAACTGCTACGTCTATGTCCGCCACATTCGAAGAATCCGATGCCGGAACTGTTTTTTTAATAGGCATCAGGCAAAAATAAACGCATGACTTCGAGTTTTTGCACCAAAGACGTTATCCCGAAGCTCTCGAGAAGCATCTCAGTCACCCGACCACCCTGGCCATCACAGTTTCATTCCCGCTGGCCACCACGACCCGGTACCCGACCCGTTGGTGGTGTTCGGGTTCGCCGCTTGAGAGCAAAAGGATTTCGGCGCCACGGTGCCGGGCGTAGGCTTCGGCGTGGCGGATGAGCGCGGTGCCGACGCCGCGGCGGCGGACGTCCCCGCGCACCACCTGCCAGCCGATTTCCCAGACCCCGGGGCGGGCCAGGAACGACGCGGTGGTGGCGACGACGCCGATGACCGTCTCGTCCTTGACGGCGACCGCGAAATGGGTGGCCTCGTCTCCCGCCAGATGAGCGGCGATTCCGGCTGCCAGCGCGACCAGATCAGCCGCCGCGGTTTCATCGCCAGGCGCCGCCGGATCCGGCTCGTCAAGGAGATCGGTACAGATCAACAGGATCACCTGCTCCCGATCCCGGGCAGTCAGGGGACGGATGTTCGCTCCGGTCATTTCGAGTCCGGTCATTCAGCGGTTCTCATTTTGGCGAAAAGGGACTTTTCTTCGGAGTCGGGATGTGATTCAAGCTCCGGATGGAGAGGCTCGAAAGCTACATAGCAGCACTGCGGGAGCGATGTGCCGTGCTGCCGGATC
>Ga0302320_10008743_pt1 | contig 21935 bp, 18 predicted proteins | sample Bog_T0_3_FD_202130 | JGI IMG/M metagenome (GOLD analysis project Ga0302320, IMG submission 202130) | Peat permafrost microbial communities from Stordalen Mire near Abisko, Sweden - Bog_T0_3 | ecosystem: Environmental > Terrestrial > Soil > Wetlands > Peat | place: Sweden: Abisko, Stordalen Mire...
CCGTTCCCTTCACAAGCGAGTTCAAACCGATCCGAGAACGACACCGTTATGTTCGTCAGGGTATCGCGGGTTGGGCGACCCGTCAAGCAACTGAAAATCGTCTGAGGCCCGCGGTATTAGGGAAACTTAATGTAGGCCGAAACTACGTTTAGATCGCATTATTGTCAGCTTGTGGGCCACAAAAATCGTTTCCTGGCCCAAAAGACCCTGTTTCGGACCAGCCGGGCAGCCGCTGATGGCGGCTGCGGCGCGGTGGGCAAATCACGGAAATATTTTTCCGATAGCCACATCTTGGGACCGCAAGACCGAGCAGAAAACTTTTCTCTGGTACCCCAAGGAACGCGAGTCTCCCGCCTCCGCGGAAAATTTTTGCGGGCCCCGGAATTCTCTCCTCCACCGCGACGATCGTGCGGGATTTTCCAACTCCTTGTGGCGTAAGCACTTGCGGCGACGTTTTGGCTGTTTTCTGTCTCGGCCGAAGGCCGGCATGCGAACAAACGGCCGCTGCGCAACTCCTTTCCCGTCAAGCACTTGCGGCGACAAATGGACCGCCCACTGCACGAACTGTTGACCACTTCTGTAAACATGCTATAATGGCCGTTCGTAATGAACCATTCTCGCTTCCATGAAAGGACCGTCCCATGCATGCCTCGGCGTCGCCGATGGCTCCGGGTTCAACGCGCGGGCGGCGTCTGCGGCGGCCGATGACGCCGGGGCAGACGCGGCGGAGAGTGAGCGATGTGTGCCAACCTTGCCTAACTTAACAGGGATGAGCCGGGCGGCCTCCGTTGCGTAAGTTGATGGCTGTCAACAGATTACGGCAACCAGCGCGATCTGCACCACTGGCACGGAAACTGAAAGGCGGTGCATAAGTCGGCTGGTGCGGAGCGCTGGAGGACGGCCCTGCAAGTCGAGAACTGACGGATGATTACGGAGTACGCAGTACCGAGCACGGAGTTCCAAACGCTGAACACGAATCACACGAAAGGAAAGATGGCCAGGGAGAGAACATGCCGGAAGAACGGCGCTCGCGCAATTTGGAGTGCGGTAATTCATTACCGCTTTCCGCCGCTATGCGGCTTTTTCGGAAGCGGCCAAAGGCCGCAAAGCGGTAATGAATTACCGCACTCCATGCTGAGAGCGTTGACACGCTTCCATCATGCATAAGTTGTTATCGCATAACATCTTATGACAACAAATTTAGAACCGATCCTGAGCGATCCTGATTGACAACGGTGGGGGTTGTGTCCACCGCGCGGATGATAAGATGCCACCCACAAGAGAGGATGCAGACGTTGGACGAAAGAAGGCGGAGATCAGTACGCGGAGGTCAGAAGCCGGAAGCCCTCACCCTGACCCGGATTATTCACGGCAACATACAAGCCTGAAGCGCAAGCGAAGGACGGCAAAGGACTTTCCTTCGCTTGCGCTTCAGGCTTGGCGTCACACGCTCTGCGCAGGGGAAAATGGGCCTCGCCCAGCGACGAAAAAAGAAAAAAATGAAAAGTTGGACCCAAAACGGTACGCTGTTGACCGCGGGGGACTGAAACAACCCCAGTTTTCAGCCGCATTTCATGCTTATTACCACCTATACGATGTAGCAATTCCTGAGCGATTCCTGAGCATTCCTAAGCCGATCCTGAGTTCGAGCAAGAACGGATCGTGTTCCGGTTGCCGGACCAGTCCCGCGGCACTAAAATGAGGGATTCGCAACTCGTCTCCACCGAAGGCATCTCATGAGCGACCCGTATTTCCAGAAACTCTTCGCCGAGCGCATCGGCGGCGCCAACTACGGCAAGGGCACCGAAATCTACAAGTTCGAGAAGATCAAGCGGGCCAAACGCAAGGCCGTGGCCGAGCATCCCGAACGCAAGCTGATCGACTTCGGCATCGGCGAGAATGATGAGATGGCCGCGCCGGCCGTGCGCCGCGTCATGGCTGCCGAAATCGACAAGCCGGAGAACCGCGGCTACGCCGATAACGGCATCGCCGCCTTCAAAGAGGCCGCCGCACGCTTCATGCGGCGCGAATTCAACGTGGAAGTCGATCCGGCGCGCGAGATCAACCACTGCATCGGCACCAAGACGGCCCTGGCCATGCTGCCTGCGGCGTTCATCAATCCGGGCGACGTGACGCTGATGACCGTGCCGGGCTACCCGGTCGCGGGCACGCACACCAAGTACTACGGCGGCGAGGTCCACCGCTTGCCGCTGTGCGCCGAGAACGACTTCCTGCCGGACCTGGACGCCGTGCCCGCGGAAATCCGCCGCCGGGCCAAGCTGCTGGTGATCAATTATCCCAACAGTCCCACGGGCAAGGTGGCCACGCGCGATTTTTACGCGCGGGTCGTCGATTTCGCCATGAAGAACGAGATCGTGGTGATCCAGGACGCGGCCCACGTCATGCTCAGCTACTCGGACCGGCCACTGAGCTTCCTGGAAGTGCCGGGCGCCCGCGAGGTGGGCGTCGAGATCCATTCGCTTTCCAAGGGCTGGAACATGATCGGCTGGCGGATGGGCTGGGTCTGCGGCAACGAACTGATCGTGCGGGCGTTGGCCGACGTGAAAGACAATTCCGACTCGGGCCAGTTCATCGCGGTGCAGAAGGCGGCCGCGGCCGCGTTGGACGACGCTTCAATCCCCCGCGTCACGCGCGAAAAGTACGAACGTCGCCTGCAAAAGCTGGTGACCGCCCTGCGGGCCTGCGGTTTCGATTGCCGCATGCCCGGCGGCACCTATTTCCTTTATGCCCGCAGCCCCAAGGGGATGGCGGGCGGCAAGTGTTTTACAAACGCGGAGGCGGCGTCGCAGTTTCTGATTGCGGAGCACTCGATCTGCACCGTGCCCTGGGACGACGCGGGCAGTTTCCTGCGGTTTTCGGTGACTTACGAGGCGGCCGACGAAGCGGCCGAGGATGCCCTGATGGCCGAAACCCAGCGGCGGCTGAAGTCCTTGCACCTGGAGTTCTAGGGTGTGGTAGAATTGTAAACGTGGCACAAATCCAATAATCGGAAAATCCCTCGATGGAACCAGCTCGCCGCAAACCAAGATCGGGCAAACCGCCGAAGCCGCCGAAAGCGCCGGAGAATCGCAAGCCGCCGGCCGGCGGCAGCGGCAACGGCAACGTCACGTTGTTCATTATCGCGGCGGTGGTCTGTGGGGTGATTGGGGCCATTTTCTTTACCGGCGGTTCGCAAACGGTCATCAAGTTCGGCCAGTTGCAACAACTGATCGAGCAGGGGGCCCCATCCCGAGACAATCCCTCGCCCGCGATCGAAGTCAACGACACGATCAACGGCCACGAGGCGGCGATCCGTTATTCCAACCTGCGGGACCTCAAGGTCGGACCGAGCGAGATTGCGGGCACGGTGGTGCGCAAGGTGACTGCTCCGCCGGATCTGGCTGGCGAAGAGAAGGACGTGACGTTCGTCTGCTCGCGCTACGGGTTGGACCAGGACGACGGCCATTTGCTGGACCTGCTCAAGAAATATAAGTTCCGCGATTTTCAGGCCGGCGCGCTTCCCAGTCCTTGGAAGAGCTACCTGCTACTGTTCACGCTGATCGGGCTGGCCTTGCTGGCGGTGGTCGTGCTGCTGCGGCGCATGGGCGGCACGAGTTCGGCCATGGCCTTCGGTCGCAGTCGCGGCAAGCTGCTGGCCCAGGAGGACATCGGCGTCACGTTCGACGAGGTGGCCGGCATTGATGAAGCGGTGGATGAACTCCGCGAAGTGGTCGATTTCCTCAAGCACCCCGAGAAGTACCAGGTCCTCGGCGGACGCATTCCCAAAGGCGTGCTGCTGGTCGGCCCGCCGGGAACGGGCAAGACGCTGCTGGGCAAGGCGGTGGCGGGCGAGGCGGGCGTGCCCTTCTTCAGCCTTTCGGGCTCCGATTTCGTCGAGATGTTCGTGGGCGTCGGCGCCGCGCGGGTCCGCGACATGTTCCAGCAGGCGGTGGCCAAGGCCCCCTGCATCGTGTTCATCGACGAGTTGGACGCCCTGGGCAAGACCCGCGGCACGAGCGTCGTGGGCGGGCACGACGAGCGCGAGCAGACGCTCAACGCCTTGCTGGTGGAAATGGACGGCGTGACCGCCAACAGCGGCGTCATCGTGATGGCCGCCACGAACCGGCCCGAAACGCTCGATCCGGCCCTGCTCCGTCCGGGCCGCTTCGATCGCCACGTGCTGGTCGATCGGCCCGACGTGCGCGGACGCGAGGAGATCCTCGACGTCCACATCCAGAATGTCCGCATCGACGAGTCGGTCGATCTCCGCGAGGTCGCTCGGATCACCTCCGGCTTTGTCGGCGCGGATCTGGCCAACCTGGTCAACGAGGCGGCGCTGCTGGCCGCCCGGGCGGGAAAATCGGCCGTGAGCATGAACGAATTCACCGAGGGCGTGGAGCGCGTGACCGCCGGCCTGGAGAAGCGGCAGCGGGTCATGCACGCCGACGAGAAGCAGCGGGTGGCCTATCACGAGAGCGCCCATGCCCTGGTCGCCTGCAGCCTGCCCAACACCGATCCCGTCCACAAGGTCTCGATCATTCCCCGCGGCCTGGCCGCGTTGGGCTATGTGATGCAGCGGCCCGAAGGCGATCGCTATCTGCTCACGCAGGGCGAACTGGAGAGCCGCATCCAGGTGGCGTTGGCCGGCACGCTGGGCGAGGAGATGATCTTCGGCGACGTTTCCACCGGGGCACAGAACGACCTGGAGCGGGCCACCGAGATCGCCCGCAGCATGGTCATGGACTACGGCATGAGCCGCCTGGGCCGGGCCAGCTACCGCGAAAGCCGCCGTTCGGTGTTCATAACGGCGCCGACCGACCTGGGCAACGACCGCTCGCACAGCGAACAGACGGCCCGCGAGATCGACGAGGAGATCAAGCATATTCTGGAGGAGGCCCAGAGCAAGGTGAGCCACATCCTGCAAACGCGACGGCCCGCGCTGGAGGCGCTGGCCAAGCGGCTGATCGTCATGGAGACGATCGACAACGCCGAGTTGAAGGAGATTCTGGAAGAGAGTTCCCCCACGCCCAAGATCGTGCCCGGCACGTCCGACACCGCCAAGATTCGCACGCCGCCGGACGCTATTCCGCGGACGGACGTTGCGGAAGGCGCGGGCTGATTTGGAGTGCGGTAATTTATTACCGCTTTCGGCCGCGGTCTTTGGCCGCTTTGGAGAGATTATGTCAACTGTCGCATCGCACGCGGAAACGCGGATCGTCATCGACAATGTAAGTTGGTCGGCCTACGATGCGCTTGTGACCGGAACACAATGTGCCGGCACGCGATTCACATACGATCGGGGAGTGTTGGAAATCATGTCGCCGTCTCGCGAGCACGAGCGGGTCAAGCGTCTCTTGGGCCGCATGGTCGAAATGTTGACTTTCGAGCGCGATATCCCCGTCAGCAGCAGCGGGTCCATGACGCTCAGAGATGTATTGAAGCAGCGCGGCCTCGAACCGGATGAGTGCTACTACATTGCAAATGAACCTGCCATGCGCGGGCGCGACGAATACGATCCGGCGATCGATCCGCCGCCGGACCTGGCCATCGAAGTCGATCTTTCGCGGAGTTCCGTCGACAAACTCTCCATCTATGCGGATTTGGGCGTGCCGGAGATCTGGACCTTTGCCGACGACCGCTTGGAGTTCTACCAGTTGCAACCTAATGGCACGTACCGGACTACCGAACGAAGCCGGGCGTTCGACTTCCTGAAATCGGCCGACTTGCAGGGCTTTCTCGATGAACGACACGGGGCAGAGGAAACGGCCTGGGCGCGGCGATTCTGTGATTGGATACGCACGATTCCCGAGTAGACGCGCCGCATTACGATCGCAACCTTTCGCACACCGCCCGGATGAACTCCGGCGACGTGCCGCAACAGCCGCCGATGAACGCGGCGCCGGCGGCCACAAGCTGCGGCACGTAGGCGGCGAACTCCGCGGGTGTCTGGGCGTAGTGCGTCTTGCCGTCGCGCATTTCGGGCAGCCCGGCGTTGGCCTTCACCCATACGGCCCGGCCGCCGGCCTCGCGAATCCGCCGGCAAATCTCCACGAAGCCGGCAATCCCCTGCCCGCAATTCGAGCCGATCATGTCCGCGCCGGCGTCGAGCAACTGCTCGGCCGCCTGTTCGGGCGTGGTGCCCATCATCGTGCGATCGAGTTTGGCGCCGCTATCGAACGTCATGCACGCGACGACCGGCAGGCCGGTCTCCTTGGCCGCGGAGACGGCCAACCGGGCCTCGGCCGGATCGGTCATCGTTTCCACCACGATCGCGTCGGCCCCCGCATCGGCCATGGCGCGGGCCTGCTGGGCGAACGCGGCGCGCAGGTCGTCCTCGCTGGCCTCGCCCATCATAAGCATCACACCGCTGGGCCCCATCGAGGCGAAGACTTTGGCCTGCGCGCCCGCGGCCCGGCGCGATATTTCCACGCCCGCGCGGTTGATCTCGGCCACGCGGTCGGCCAAGGTAGCAGGCACACTCCGTGTGCCGTCCGCATGCTTCGCCAGAACGAAGCGGTTGGCGCCGAACGTGTTGGTGAGAATCACCTGGCTGCCCGCCTCGACATAGGACCCGGCAACCGCCTCGACGGCGTCCGGCCGGCTCAGGTTCCACGCATCGGGGCAGGTCCCGATCGGCAGCCCGCGGGCCTGAAGTTGCGTGCCCCAGGCGCCGTCGGTGACGACGGGGCCGGAGGCGATCAGTTGCTCAAGGGTTGGGTGCATGGCGTGTTCCTCAGCTTTCACGATCGAAGCATGATATTGATCTGTCGAGTAAGTTTCCCCGCGCTACGGCCATTGTTCCGCCTGCCGGATAAACTCGTCCAGCAGGCTGCGTCTTACGTCCAAAGTGGATGCGGCCGGGAGCGAGCGCAACAGGGCCGTGATCTCCGGACCGGACTTGCGTGCCGTGCGGATCGCGCGAAACAGGATCCCAATGGTGCCATGCACGCTGATGCCCAGGCTGCCGGCCGCCAGACGCGCGGCCGTATCGTCTGTCAACAACAGTTTCGATTGGTATTGCCGTGCGACACACAATGCTTCCCGTTCCCCGGCATGAAGATTCAGGGCGTGTGCCAGGACATTGATATCGGGTGGAATTGCTCCGGCGCCGATTTGCCGCAAGGGAATTCCCGCCCTCAACGCCCCAAGGCGATGCTGCTCCACCTCGCGCCAAACGGCGACCGGGACAAGAATCTCGCCAACGTCGTCCAGAAGGCCGACGCAACCAAGTTCGTCAAGGTGAATCAGCGGTCCCGCGTCACACACGAGGGGGCCGCGCTCAGTCGCGGCCATGCAGCCCCCATTGCACGTCTTCTCGCAGGAAGGCTTCCGTCAGCTCGGAGCAGTGCGATTCGAGGAAGCGCCGCAAAGCCTCCGCCAGCAGGTCGTCGAAGTTGTTGATCCAGCCTTCACCGATGAACGCGTGCGCCTGGCTGACCAGTTCCGCCGGCAACTCGGCTTGAATCTTCGTAGTCATGATCGCCACTCCATTTCTTTTCGCTACAGGTCTTGCCCGCCAAGTACTATAGTATGTGCTAGACCGTGGAAAGGACAAGGCATACGCTCAACCGCAACCCTATCGCCCTCACCCTATCCCTCTCCCATCGCGTCGCAGCGACGCGTGGGCGAGGGGACTCAAAACAGCCCTACCGTCTGCCCGCTGGCGTTGATATCGATCGTTTCCGCCGCGGGCACTTTCGGCAAGCCGGGCATGGTCATGATGTCACCGGTCAAGACGACCACGAACCCGGCCCCGGCGGAAACCATCACGTCGCGCAAGGGAACGTCGAAATTCTTCGGACGCCCAACGAGGCCGGGGTCGGTGGAGAGCGAGTACTGCGTCTTGGCCATGCAGACCGGCAGATGGCCGAAACCGGCATCCTGGAGTTGCTGAAACTTCTCGCGGAGTTTCTTGTCGGCCAGCACGTCGGTGGCGCCATAGATCTCGCGGCAGATGATGCCCACCTTCTGCCAGAGCGTGCAGGTGTCGGGATAGAGCAGCGAGAAGTCGGTCTTGGTATGTTCGATGATCTCGACCACGGCCGCAGCCAACTCCTCCGCCCCTTGCCCGCCGCTGAGCCAGTGCTCGGCCCGCACGATCTTCACCGAAAGATACGCGCACTTGTCGCGGATGAACTGGATTTCCGCGTCCGTATCCGCGGAGAAATGATTGATGGCCACGACCACGGGCAGGCCGAAACGATGGATATTCTCGATGTGCTTCTTGAGGTTTTCGACGCCTTTGTCCAGGGCCTCGACATTGGGCTTGGAAAGCTCCTTCAGCGGCACGCCGCCGTGCAGCTTCAACGCCCGCACCGTGGCCACGATCACCACCGCGTCGGGCTTGATGCCCGCCTTGCGGCACTTGATGTTCATGAACTTCTCGGCGCCCAGGTCGGCGCCGAAGCCGGCCTCGGTCACCGTGTAGTCCGAAAGCCGCATGGAGAGCTTCGTGGCCAGCACGCTATTGCAGCCGTGGGCGATATTGGCGAAGGGCCCGCCGTGGATGAAGGCCGGGTTGCCTTCAAGCGTCTGCACGAGGTTCGGCTTGAGGGCTTCTTTCAAGAGCACGGTCATCGCTCCGTGGGCCTTGAGGTCGGCGGCCGTAATCGGTTTGCGCTCGCGGTTGTAGGCCACGATGATCCGCCCCAGCCGCTGCCGCAGTTCGTCCAGCGACTCGCTCAGGCAGAAGCAGGCCATGACCTCGGAGGCCACGGTGATGTCGAAGCCGCCTTCGCGGGGCATCGAGTTGTTCACCCCGCCCAGGCCCACGATGATGTTCCGCAGCGCCCGATCGTTCATATCGACGACCCGCCGCCAGACGACCCGCCGCAGGTCGATCCCCAGGGCGTTGCCGTGGTGGATGTGGTTGTCCAGCATGGCCGCCAGCAGGTTATGGGCAAGCTCGATGGCGTGGAAGTCGCCGGTGAAATGGAGGTTGATGTCCTCCATAGGGATGACCTGCGAACGGCCGCCGCCCGCGGCGCCGCCCTTCATGCCGAAGCACGGTCCCAGCGACGGCTCGCGGAGGCAAACGCTGGCCCGCTTGCCGATGCGGTTCAGCCCGTCGCACAGGCCGATGCTCGTAGTCGTCTTGCCTTCGCCGGCGGGCGTGGGCGTGATGGCGGTCACCAGCACCAGTTTGCCGGTCGGCCTGTCCGCGAGACGATGGAAGAGGTCCAGGGAAATCTTGGCCTTGTACTTGCCGTAATGCTCCAGGTCGGCATCCGGAATGCCCAGCCGCTCGGCGATCTGCTCGATGGGGCGAATGGGCGCCGCTCGGGCGATTTCAATGTCGGGAGGCAGGGGACGGGATGTGTCGGGCATAATTCAGGGGATCAATTCAAGGGTTGGAAACGTGGGGCGCTGAGCCTGGTGCAACGTCCAGTTCGACATGCGCGGAAACAGGCGTCTGCCGCAGCGCACGAGCTTGCCGCAGTGCGCGCCATTCCTCCAGGTGTGTCCTCGCCACTGTGAGCAATTCGTCGTCCTCCATGTCCCAAATCGATTCGTTCGCAAAGCCGCGGGCCATGTAGGAAAGATTTGCCATGAGCTGACCTAACCGCACTTCAGGGGCCAACTCGGCAATTTCGGAGAAAACTCGCAATGCTTCTTGTCGTTCCGAATCTATCACGGCAGTCTCTCCTTTATTGTTGGCCGGTTAGCTCCTGGAATGCTCAGTTTACCGGCCACCTCGACGGTAACGGTGTTTTTGGGAAGGAACTTTGCAACGCAAGTTGCCCGTGTTGCGCCATCGTATATCACCAGTTCACCGTCGGAACAGCGATACACGATCAACGGCGGCTTTCCTGCAATCGAAACTACAAATCGAGCGAGTTGGCGATGAAGCTTCACTGGGTCTGCCCCGGACTCTCGCGACGGCGGAAGACGCAACGTCGCCGGGTCCACATTGAGGAACTCCGCCTCTCGCATAATTGTAACTTGGACCGATGCCTTTTGTCACGCATAAAACTCCTGCACGCGCATCAGCACGTCGAAGCCTTCCAGCTTCAGGCAGTCTTCGATGCACTGCATGGCCGGATGGTCGGCCGCCAGCAACTCGTAATTCCGCTTGACCGAGCCGATGACCATGTCCAGGCCCAGCGGCATGGCCTTGGTCAGAAACGCGCTTTCCAGCGGGCCCTTGACGGGCTGGCCGTTGCCCCGCTTCACCGGCAGCATGACCGTGAAATTGCTCAGGCCCACCGAGGCGTGAACGCCGGCCAGGGCCGCGTCGGCATGGATGATCGCGAGGGCGCCGATCAGCCGATGCAAATTGTTTTCCGTGTCGCTGCCGATGGGGGCAATGCCCGGATCGATGATGCAATCGTCGTTGGTCGCGCCGGGGCACCGCTGCTTGAATTCCTGGACGAGCCGCAGGGCCGCGCAGGCCGTTTCTTCCGCCGTGCGGCAGGGCTTCGACTCACCGTTGACCACCTGTTCCGACGCCAGCAGGATCGGCCGGAAAGGACGGACCTTGTAGAGATCGAACATTTCCGCCCGCAGCGGACTGATCGAGTTGAGGATCGGTCGCTTCCCGCCTGCGCGGGCCGGGTCGTAGGCCGCCAGGCCGGCGCGGGCGATCGCCGGATCGGGCGTGTCGATGGAGAGAGGTTTGACCGTGACTTCCTGGATCTTGCGGACCATCTCGGCCATGAACTCCGGCGACCGCCCGCCCACGTTGACGTCGATGAAGGCCGCGCCCTTCTCGTCCTGGAAGCGGGCCAGTTCGAGCAGCCCCGCGATGTCGCCCGCGTCGAAGAGTTTCTTCGTCGAAGGGACAGAGTCGTTGATCGTTTCGCCGATAATGGTTAAAGCGGGAATGGACATGGGAGTTCCTCGTTCTTAGTTCTTAGTGCTTAGAACTTAGTTCTTAGTGCTTGATCTAAGCTCTAAGCACTAAGCTCTAAGTTCTTTATCATCCGGGTTTCGCTTGGCTGGCGTCTTTCTTCTCCGCTGTATGATCGCGTTCGAGATAGAAGTTCGCCCAGGATGACGTGCGATCGAACTGGGCATCATAGATCGCCGTGGGGCCTTCGAGCATCGTCTGCGACTCGCCGTAGCTCTTCAGCCGCTCGTAAATGCGGGCCCAGATACATTCCTTGTCGTCCTGTTCGCAGCGTCCGTCGGCCGAGCCGCCGCAGGGTCCGTTCCGGCCGCACTTCGAGCAGGAATAGCGCGGGCACAGATAGCCGCACTCGGGCAGGCTGCAATCGCCGCAATCCTGGCAGCCGTACATGGCATGTTTGGACGCCTTCTCAATGGCGTAGACCACCCGTCCGCTAATGCCCGGCTTCTTGTCCCAGCGGCGGAAGAGCCGTTGCATCAGGCCGTAAAGCCCCCGGCCACGCGTAAAGGCCAGCCGATGCACCAGCCGGGAAAGTCGATAGCCCAGCGTGACCTCCTTCGATTTCGCAGGCGAAGCCAGCGACGCGAGGAAACGGGGATTGAACTGCTCGGCCGTGGCCAGGCACGTCTGCGGGTCATGCTCGAAAAGGAAGAACTCCTCGGGCTGGCCGAAACAGATTTCCTTGATGAAGTCGCGCCAATCGTCCCGGCCATAACTTTCGGCCAAGTCGATGATCTGGGCGAAGGTCTCCAGTTTGGCGCTGCCGCCGATATATCCGGCGGCAAAGCCCAGGCCGCGGAAGACGGCCAGTTGCTTGGCAGCCAATTCGCGAAAGAAGACCTGGCCCTTGTCGGCCCCGGCGGCGTACTTCTCGCATTTCTGCAGCAGTTCGTCGCTGACCACGCAGCCAGCCAGCTTGCCGCTGTTGAAGAGTTTGGCCACGCCGCGCGTGAGCAAGTAGACGTTGCCGATCACGGGCACGTCGGGCAGCCCTCGCGCGGCCAGCAGGAGCTTGACCTCGTGGAACTTCCGCATGTCGTAGCCCAACTGCGGAATCACCCACTGGGCCCCGGCGCGAATCTTCCGCAGGAGCTTGTAATACTGCGGCATCAACTCGCGTTCGTGGCGTTTGAAGGGCGATACGGCCGCACCAATATAGAAGTTGGTCTTGGGCAGATTCTCCTTCTTGCCGCCGCGGCCGATGATCTCCAATCCTTCGTTCATCGATCGCAGGAGCGAGATCAGGCTGACCGAGTCGAGATCGAAGGCGGCCTTGGGCAGCCCACGAAAGCCGGCCGCGGGAAGATCGCCGGTGAGGGCCAGGATGTTCTGGAAGCCCTCGGAGACATAGCGCCAAGCGGCCGTTTCCAGGCCGTTACGGCTGCTGTCCTTGCACGTCAGGTGGACGACGACCTGCGACCCGCGGCCCGCGAACTTTCCGGCCAACCAATCGGGCGGCAGCATCGGCCCGCCGCCCGGGTTGTCGGTGATTGAAATCCAGCGGATGCGCGGATCGTCCAGCAGGCCGCGCGCGAAGGCCAGAACATCTTGCGGACGGTCATCGCTCAGCGGTCCCCGCGTGGTGACCACTTCGGCGCCATAGCCGAAACTGCCGCTTTGCAGCAGTTCGCTGAAGCCAGCGGTGTCAGGGGAAGCAGGCATGAGCTATGAGCTTTGAGCAGTGAGCTATGAGCTATGAGCAAGCGAGCGATGTGGGCCTTGAAAGCTCATCGCTCAAAGCTCATAGCTCATCGCTTAATTAATTCCGCGACAGCAGCTTCCGCGCCAGGGCCACGGCGGTGCCGGCGTTGTCCGTATAGCCGTCGGCGCCGATTTCGTCGGCATACTGCTTCGTAATCGGCGCGCCGCCGATCATCACGCGGGTCTTCTCGCGGATGCCGGCCTGCCCCAACGCCTCGATCACGGTCTTCATCATGGTCATGGTCGTGGTCAGCAGGGCACTGAGGGCGACGATCGTGCCTTCCTTCTCCTGGGCCGCTTCGACGAACTTCTGCGGCGACACGTTCACGCCCAGGTCGACCACCTGGAAGCCGCCGCCTTCGAGCATCGAGGCCACGAGGTTCTTGCCGATGTCGTGCAAGTCGCCCTGCACGGTGCCGATCACGACGCGGCCGGCCGGCTCGATGCCGCTCTTGGCCAAGACGGGCGTGATCAGCGCCAACGAGGCCTTCATGGCCCTGGCGGCGATGAGCAATTCGGGGACGAAGTAGTCGTTGCACTCGAAACGCTTCCCAACTTCGTCCATTGCCGGGATCATGTACTTTTGCACCAGTTCGCTGGGATCGACGTTTTCGGCCAAAGCGGTCTTGGTCACTTCCTCGGCCTTCTTGGCATTTCCTTTGAGAATGGCATCATAGAGTTCTGAAGCGTCGGACATCACAAGCTCTCCAAAAGATCGAATGCGTAACAAATACCAAACCCCGATCATACTCCTCCGATCAGAGATATTCCAGGCCCTGTCACAGATTTTCGCACCAAGCGATAAAAACGATTTTCCAGGCAGATAACGCTGCCTATTCCGAGATGCCCCCACTGCGAGACGGGACGCGGCATTTCATCCGCCGCTTGCGCATTTTTCACACAATTTTAATGCTTTTTTCTGGTCGGGGGGTGCTTGCACAAAGCGGTCGAAAGGGGTATTCTAACATTGGCCAGTTGGATTCGTAATTTAGCAAGCATTCTTCTTCAGGAGGAATTGCCGGGCTAGTCCGGCGACGCTGATGCTGGTCCTTTCACGAAAACCAGGGGAGCGAATTCTGATCGGGGACAAGATCTCGATCACGGTCGTTCGGATTGCGCCCGGCGTGGTCCGGATCGGCGTCGAGGCCCCCGAGGAACTGGCGATTCTTCGCGAAGAGCTTACCGATGGCGGCAAATTGCCCGCCACGACTGCGGACATGCCGGCCTCGCCCGACACCGCCAGTCGCTTGTAGGCGGAGTTGCGCTGGTAGTACCGGCTTCAGCCGGAATTTTGCGCGGTACCGCAGGTCGAATCCAGGCGAGAAGGCATCCTTGCGGTAGTTGCACTGCATTTCAAACCATGTCCGTCCAATATTCCGGCTAAAGCCGGTACTACGAGCGCGCCACCTTCACCGCGGGCAGCTTGCGAACGTCCAGCGGCGGCCCGGCGTCGAGACTGCCGTGGGCGGCAACATATTGCTGAAGCCGGGCCACCTTCTCCTCAATGCTCGGCTCGCCCGCGGACCCAAAGGGTGCCCCGCCGCCGGCAGAACCCCAGACGATCTTCGTTCCCGTGCGGGTGTAGAGTTCGAACGTCGGCCGAGCGCCGGCAACCGTCGGCGATATACAACGGATGCGATAGAGTTTCAACGGCTGCCAGACGGGCAGCAGCGCCGCGGCGATCGCTGCGCCGTCCACCACGCGGGCGTCGCCCCAGGCATGCCCCACCGGCTGGATCGGCCGCTGATCGATCCCGACCAGGCAGGGGTAACTCTCCTTCTGCTTTTGCGAAAAATCCTCGCCCGGCAACCATACGCCTTGGTTATCGACGGGCAACAGATCGACCGTTTGCCCCGCGGGCACTTCGACCACGCAGGCCGGCTGCCGATATTCAATATCGACGCGGACTTTTGCCCCGGCACACTTGGTCACCGTGGCCCTGGCGACCCAGGGATGGAGCATGAACGCGATATGGATCCGCTCGGCCAGGTTGTCATCGAGGCTGGAGAGCGGCCGGTCGGACGAGTTGGCGTTGCGGAAGGCCTCGTCGCGAACATTGCTGCGGACCCATTCGGGCGGGGGCGTGATCGTGATCTGATCGACGCGGACGAGATATTCCGGGGAACTCTCGACGTGCTTCTCCACGCGCCGCCAAACGGCCACGATTCCGCCGATAAACGCCACCACCACGAGCACGGCCAGCGTCAATGTTCGGCCCGGACCGAACAAGAACGCGATCGCTCGCCCCAGCCCTGGGGGCACAATCGATATCGAAGTCGCTTTCCTTGCTACGCCCATAATCGATCAGTATTCACCAAATTTCGATTTCCAGTTCCAATCGCACGCCCATTCGCTCATCGACCTGGTTGCGCACGAGGTCGATCAATCGTTGCACGTCCTGGCTGGTGCAGTCGGGCTCGGCGATGATGAAGTTCGCGTGCCGGTCGCTCACCACGGCGCCGCCGATGCGGGTGCCCTTCAGGCCCGAGCGGTCGATCAACTCGCCCGCACTGGCGCCGCGGGGATTCTTGAAGATGCAACCGGCGCATTGGTGGCCCATCGGCTGGTTGGACCGCTTGATGATCCATTGCTTTTGCATCCGCCGGGCGATTTCGCGCGGGTCGTCTTCTTCGAGCACGAACGTCGCCTCGAGAATGACGGCCTCGTCCAGGCTGCTCTCGCGATAGCCGAAGACCAGATCGTCGCGGGTCCGCTGGTGGGTTTCGCCGGCGGTCGTGACGACGGTGGCGGAGGCGGTCCACTGGCCGATATCGCCGCCGTGGGCGCCGGTATTGCCGTGCAGGGCCCCGCCCACGGTGCCCGGAATGCCGACGAGCATCTCCATGCCCGCCAGGCCGCGATGCACGGAGGTGGTCACCAGGCGGCCCAGATTCGCGCCGCCGCCGGCGGTCACGCGGCTGCCATCGATTACGATCCGGCCGAGTTCCAGGGCCGTGAGGCGGATGATCATGCCGGGCACGCCTTCGTCGCGAATGAGGATATTCGAGCCTTGGCCCAGGACGCGGACCTCGACGCCCTCTTCGTGACAGCGTTTGAGCAGGGCGAGCAATTGTTCGGGATGCTCCGGTTCGGCAAAGAACTCCGCCGGCCCTCCCAATTGAAACCAGCTATGCATGGCCAGGGGTTCACCCAGCCGCACGACATTCTCGAAACCAGTCCACGAGATCATAACCAATCCTTCCAATGTCACCCGCCCCCATGACGACCAGGACATCGCCCGGCGCCATGTGCGTCTGAAGATAATGTTGTATATCCGGCAGGGCGTGCGAGCCGAACACATCTTGCCCCAGCGCCCGCGTCCGCCTGGCCAGATCGGCCGAAGTAATTTCGCCAGGCTGGGGTGGGGCCTCTCGGGCACGAAAGATGTCGGCTATCATCACCCTCTCGGCATTTTGCAGCGCTAAGGCCAGTTCGTCCAGTAGACGTGCCGTGCGCAACGCCTGGTGGGGTTGGAACAGGCAAAGAACGCGCGATTTTGGCGAGATTTCGCGAATCGTCGCCAGCGTGGTAGAGATTTCCGTGGGATGGTGCGCGTAGTCGTTCCAAATGGCGATGCCCTCGGCGTCATAAATGCGTTCCAAACGTCGCCGCAGACCGCGAAATCGCGCCAGCCCGGCGATGATTGCCTCGGCCGGACAGTCGGCCGCCGCCGTCAATGCCGCGGCAGCCAGGGCGTTGAGAACATTATGCCGGCCAAACACCGCAAGCTCGATACGGCCGAGACAACTAGCCTTGTGCGTCAAATCGAAGCTGTACCGCCCATGTACGCTTCGCACGCTAGCAGCACGCCAATCGGCCTGTTCGCTGAAGCCGAAGGTTGCGATGCGGCACGAGGAGGCAACCGCGCCATCATCTTCCCACGGCACGATCAACGTTCCATCGGGCGGCAGCAATTCGGCAAAGCGGCGGAACGCGTCGTCGAGCGTGTCGCGGGTCGGATAGCAATCGAAGTGGTCGGCCTCGATGTTGAGAATCACCGCGTCGTGCGGTTGCAGGTGAAGGAAGTTGCGGCGATATTCGCACGCCTCGACCAGTACCGCCGGGCCATTGCCGGCGCGCCCGCCTTCGTCGCCGCCACAGGGCGAGGCACCATAGACGAATGTCGGATCGCAATCCGCGGCCATGAGGATTTCGGCCGCCATGGCCGTGGTGGTCGATTTCCCATGCGTCCCGGCAACGGCCAGTCCGCGCCGACCCCGCATGAGACGGCCGAGCATTTCGGCGTAGCTGAGCGTCGGAATGCCCAGTTCGGCGGCGCGGCGAAGTTCAGGATTGTCCGACGGTATCGCGCTGCTGAAGATAACCGCGTCAACGTCGGCACAGACGTTTTCAGCGGCATGACCGGTAAAGACCCGCACGCCGGCCTTTGCCAAAGAATCGTCGCCATTGGTCGCCGAGTCCGAACCGCTCAGGCGCCACCCCTTCTGCAAGAGGGCACGGGCCAGCGACCGCATGCCGGCGCCGCCGATGCCGACGAGGTGGGCCGTTTGTGGACAGTCGATGTCGAGGGATGGATTGCGCAAGACGAGACTCATCCTTTCATTAGGACCGTCATTATACGCGCAAGCGGACGTTTCCTCCAGCATGCGCGTAACCGTGTACGGGCCGCAGGCAGTAGAAGCGGCATCTTGCCGCTTCCCGACGCCGGGCAAGGCCCCGACGATTCCAAGAACGCGGCATGATGCCGCGTCTACGTGGGCCGTACACGGTTACGCATGCGCGACAGGCCTTGCGTAGCTTGCCCGGCCTTCCTGGCAAGAAAAACGACCTATACTTGTCATGTAATAGGCCACAATGTTTTTCGTACCCTGCGGCGCGCGAAACGCAAGGATCGATCGATGCCGAACAGCCGAACTACAAGACGCACGGTTCGCGGCGAAACAACCGCCCGGCGGCGGTCTGGCCCGAGATCGCGCCGCGGCGCGGTGGCCGTCGAAGCGGCCGTCTGCATGCCGGTGATCGTTGCTTTGATGCTAGGCATGTGGGAATTGGGACGGATGTCGCAGATGGCGCGAATCGTTAAGGACGCCGCCCGCGAAGGCGCCCGCGTGGCCGCCGGGGGCATGAATAACGGCACCGTCGTCACGGTCGCCAATGTGCAGACGGCCGTGCAAAACTACCTCACATCGTCCGGAATGCCTGCGACGGCCGTCAACGGCGCCGTGATCACCTGCACGAACCTCAGCAGCGACCCATGGACCAATCCGGGCAACGCCCTGCCACTGGACCACTTCCAGGTCTCGGTGACAATTCCCGCGGGGGCGCCGTTCAACAGCCTGCAGTTCGTCGCTGCGCCGACGTTCGGCCTCACCCAGTTGCAGGAAGCGGTCGATTGGTATTCCGCCAACGATGCGCAGGTCGTCGTCAATACGCAATTGCCTTTCTGAACAGCAACGGCTATGACCCACACCGTTTACCGAAAGAGACGCAAAACGGGTCGCCGGGGCGCCGCAATGGTCGAGGCGGCGCTGGTGCTGCCGATGGTGATTCTGTTCATCATGGGCCTGTTCGAGTACGGCCGTTACTTCCTCATGGTCCACGTGTACAGCAATGCCGTCGCCATCGGGGCGTCCTACGCCTGCAAGCACACTTCGCCGATCGTCATCAGTGGCACGACCTACGGCGACGGCACGAGCGACGTCACCAATATCGTCAATGCCACCGTGGGATCCCAGCAATTGACCAATACGACGATCACCGTCTACTTGTCGGACGCCCTGGGCAATCCGCTCGCGGACAGCGCGGGCAACAACCCGGGGCTGTTCACTTACGCTAGCGCCGGCCAGTACGTGTGCGTGAAACTGACGGGGACGTATGCCTTCATGCCGACCACTTTTCTCAATTTGCCGTCGACCTCCACGCAGACTTTCATGGCGGTGCGGCGCAGCGAGGGGAACTGATGATGAGACAACTTGCCTGGAATACAGTCCGCGGAAAACGAAATCGGCGGGCACGGCGCGGCACGGTCCTCGTGCTGTTCGTCGTGTCGTTGATTCCGATCATCGCCTTCATGGCCTTCGCCATCGACGTGGGCATGATGACCGTGGCCCAGACGCAATTGCGCGACGCGGCCGACGCCACGGCGTTGGCCGGTTGCCGGGCGCTCAACGGCAACACCGCCACCAACAACAACTATTCCGGCGCCACGCCCGCGGCGCAGGCGGTGCTGACCGCCAACGACATTCTCGGCTCGACCTTGCAGACCTCCCAATTGACGCTGAATATCGGTCGTTACACCTACAATTCCACGGACCGGCAGTTCGAGGGCAATTTCCCCGGCACGTCGGGAAACTGGGACATGGTGCAGGCGATCGTCACCACGAACGTGACGGGCAGCCTGGGCTTCGGCAAGATTTTCAACTTCACGCTGCCCAACTTCACGGCCACGGCCACCGCCGCCCACCGGGCCCGCGACGTCTGCTTCATTCTCGACTATTCCGGTTCGATGCGGTTTTCCAGCCTGATGGGACAGCCCTACTCCGGCGCCCGCTCGTGCAACAATCAGGACACGCTGGTGCCGACGTTCGGGGCCTACTCCGCCGGCAGCGGCATCACCGGCATGCCGGCCCCCACTGCTCCTTCGCCCTACGGCAATGCGAACATCACTACGACGACCTCGGACGGTCGGCCGCCGGTGGTTCAGGACTTCTACATCAACTCCAGTGGCACGCCGGCCTTCAGCGCTGCGCCGTCGAGCTACGCCACGACGCCCGGCGGCGACGTGCCGCCCAAGACCAACAAGGGCGCGGGCGCGGCCTACGCCCAGACGGTGGCTCAGGTCCTTAACATCAACAATCCCACCACTTCCACGTATGACTCGACGTTTGAGACCAAGGGCTATAAAGGCTACAACATGACGTCGGGCAGCGCCAATTTCCAGGGCTACACGCAAGGTCCGGAGTACTGGGGCAAGACGTTCTACCTCTGGCCGCCCGATCCCACCAACGATTGGCGCACCGTGTACTTCAACTTCCCCACCGCGAAGGCCGACAACTCGCTGATGTGGGACAACAACGGCAACTTGCAGGCCCCCGTGGTCAGCGGCAACGGCGGCTATACGATCGACTATGGCCCGATCCTGAATTTCATCAAGAACGTTGGTCCGAGCGTTTTCCCCTCGCAACTACAGTCGGGGCGGATCGTCTACTACACCTCCATCCCCAGCACCATCAACACCTCGGTCTGGCCGCCCACCGACCTGAACCAGCGGTTCTGGAAAGACTACATCGACTATGTGCTGGGCGTGATGCAGGTCAGTTCGAATTCCTATGTGGTCATCAACAACGGCAACGCGAGCTATACCGGCTACGGCAATGACTTCCCTTGGGGTACCGTGAAGATTACTGCATTGAACAGCCTTTCCGGCAATCCCAAGCCGTACATGTTCTACGGCGACAATCCGCAACGGCCCATCTGCAGTTTCTGGTTCGGCCCCATGACCATGATCGATTTCCTGGGCAATTACAACCTCTGGTACAGCGGCTACGGCAACGACTGTTCACGCTTCTGCTGGTGGCCGGGCACCTGCCACGAGTCGCCCATGTATGCCTGCAAACTGGGCATCCAGGCCTCGCTGAACGACGCCCAGAACAACCATCCCAACGATTACTACTCGGTAATCATGTTCAGCACCCCGCTGACCAGCGCCACGGACACCAGCGCGTCGCGCTTCAATCGCGTGCGCGTCGCACTAGGACAGAACTACACCAATTTGAACCAGTGTCTATGGTACCCGCCCGAAACCCTTGGCACGACCAATACGGTCACGCCCTATGGTTTGAGCAGCGGCGCCGCGGGCAGCATCGCGTCGAATAACCTGGAGGTGCCGCGGGCGATGGGCGGCACCTGCTACGCCTACGCCTTGATGCTGGCCTACAACCAGTTCAGCAGCAACGCTTCGCTGCAGACCTTCAACCCGGCGCAGCCCACGGGCGACGCGGGAGGCAACGGCCGCATCGGCGCGCAAAAAATCATCATCTTCGAGACCGACGGCGATCCCAACGTCACCGCCTCGGCCAATTACGTCAACAGCGGCTCGTACCAGTCATACTACCAGGTCCGATACAACAGCGCCACCCCGTCGTCAAGCGACTATCCTAACAACGTCAACAGTTACGGCGACAGCGATCCGACCGTGGTGAACCAGGTCCTGGGCATCGTCAACCAGTTGGCGGCCCAGTACGGCGCCGGCGGCTACAGCACGCCCAGCCGGCCGCTCCAGTTGAATTGCATCGCCTTCGGACCACAAATCACTGCAACGTCTATCAGCACCTTGAACCAGATGCAAACTGCCGGCAACGTCACCGACAACATGCCCAGCTACAAGATCATCAACGGCAACGCCGCCACGGTCGTCGCGGACCTGCAAACGGCGATTGCCGCGATCCTGCAAGACGGAGTGCAGGTGTCGCTGATACAGTAAACACGAGTGCCGCAAGGCGAGCCGGAACAAGGCGAGCCGGAACAAGGCGAGCCGGAACAAGGCGAGCCGGAGCCGTTAGGCTCCGGAGACTCTGTTCGCCGCGACACCCGAGGCCTAACGGCCTCGGCTCGCCTCGCTTATGCGATTTGAAGGTGAATTTACCCTATGCCACGACCCATCGTCGAATTCCAGAAAGTCTGCAAGACCTATCCTACCGGGCTGCTTCGCCGGCGTGCGATCCACGCCTTGCGCGACGTGAGCTTTTGCGTGCCTCGCGGCTGCGTGTTCGGCCTGCTGGGACCTAACCGCGCCGGCAAGACCACGCTGGTCAAGGCCCTGCTGTCGATCTGCCGGCCCACTTCCGGCACGATCCTGCGGCTGGGCCGCGCCCTTTCCGACCGCGGCACGCTGGCCGGCGTGGGCTATTTGCACGAAAGCCCGGCCTTTCCCCGCTACCTGACGGCCCGCTCGCTGTTGGATTACTACGGCAGCCTGGCGCTGCTCAGTGGCCGTGAACTGGCCGAGCGGATCCCGCGGCTGCTGGACGAAGTGGGCCTGGCCGACCGCGCGGGCGAACCGGTCGCGGCCTACAGCAAGGGCATGCTCCAGCGGCTGGCGCTGGCCCAGGCACTGGTCAACGACCCGGAACTGCTGGTCCTCGACGAGCCGACCGAGGGCATGGACCTTTCCGCCCGCAAGCTGCTGCACCGCGTGATCATCCGCCGCAAGAAAGAAGGCAAGACGGCGATCGTCGTCTCGCACAGCATGGCCGACGTGGGACGGCTGTGCGACGAGGCGGCCGTGCTGCGCGGCGGACAGGTAGTCTTCCGCGGATCGCTTGCCGAGTTGATCGGCCAGTCGCCAGCGGACGTCGATGCCGACGCCTTGCAGGATGCCCTCGAACCGATTTACGCAGGAGCGGAAAAGGGGACAGTCCCCATT
>Ga0302320_10008744_pt1 | contig 21933 bp, 15 predicted proteins | sample Bog_T0_3_FD_202130 | JGI IMG/M metagenome (GOLD analysis project Ga0302320, IMG submission 202130) | Peat permafrost microbial communities from Stordalen Mire near Abisko, Sweden - Bog_T0_3 | ecosystem: Environmental > Terrestrial > Soil > Wetlands > Peat | place: Sweden: Abisko, Stordalen Mire...
CCGGCCCAGCACCCACGCCAGCGCCGCACGGGCCGGGCTGACGTCATGCCGCCCGGCGACCTCCCTTAGCGTTTCCACGACGCGGTAGCCCATCTCCTTGTCGAACGGTACGAACGAACCCGCCTCCGCAAATCGAGTGCCGGAAGGCGCAGGGTTTGCCCGGCTGTACTTGCCCGTGAGGAAGCCGCCGGCCAGAGGGCTCCAGACTAAGATACCGATCTGGTGGTACTCGGCGAACGACTGGAACTCGTATTCGAGACCCCGGCTGACAAGGCTATAGTGCATCTGGGCCGTCACGTATTTCTCCAACCCCAGCCTCTCTTGCAGCATGACGGCGGTGGCCGCCTGCCATGACATCAAGTTGGAGAGGCCGATATAGCGGACCTTCCCCTGACGCACGATGTCGTCGAGCGTCCGCAGGGTCTCCTCGAGCGGCGTGTTGCTATCCCAACCATGCACCTGGTATAGGTCGATGTAATCGGTTTTCAGCCGTTGGAGGCTGCCCTCCACTTCGCGCATGAGGTTCACTCGGGTCGCGCCGCTCCGGTTGAGATTATCGCTCATCGGGAGTCGGGCTTTCGTCGCCAGGACGATCTCCTCCCTTACCCCCTTCAAGGCGTTACCCACCAGAGTTTCGCTCTCTCCACGGCTGTAGACGTCCGCGGTATCAATGAAGTTAATGCCCCGGTCCAGGGCCAGCTTCACCATTCGCGTCGTGTCCTCCTGGCCGAGGTTGCCCATGTCCATCTTGCCGCCGAACTGCATCGTGCCGAGCGCCACTTCGCTCACGATAAGTCCGGTATGCCCAAGTTTTCTATATTTCATTTCTGATATTCCTTCCTTTGCTCACGAGGGTTGAAATAGTGAATCGCGGAATTGCCTCAAGCCCGACCATGGTTGCACCGGTTGGTGCTAGGTTGGCGGCACGCTCCGGCCGACGGCCTCTAGAAGGGTGGTCGCCAGGAACAACCCCCGACGGAAGTCGGGAGTCCGAGACCGCTTTAGGATCGCCCACAAGCCAGGCGGTTTCGGTCCCTGTGCCGTCGCCAGCGCCAGGGCCTCGGGTAGCGAGCGAGCGAGCGCCCCTACCTGCTCGGGTTCGAGGCTGCCAAGCGTTTTGGCTAAGATTAGTCCGTTACGGATGGATCGGATCGAAGCGGGAGCCTTGGCGGCTTCGACGATGATTTCGATGACTTTATCGCTGGAGCCGAGGGCGCCGCGCAGCAGCTCGAACACGCCGCGGTCGTGGAGTCCTTGCAGCACTTCGTAGGCGGCAAGCAAAGCCTGGGCGTGCTCCAGCGGTGCGTTCCGCAGGCGGCGTTCCAATTCCGCGCGCGGATCGGGCGCCGGAAGTTCCATAGGAATGGGTTGGGCCATGGTCTTCCTTGGGTTACGGTTGAGGTTGAGGTTGCAAGAATAGCGGCCGCTGTCTCAGAGACCTCCTGCCGCGGTCTTGGCTGCCGGACCTGGAGCGGGCCGACCGCCGGGCAGGCGGTAGTCCGAACGGCGCCACTTGCGCTCGACTTCGACACCGCGTTGCGGAGTCGGGTGGCCGAAGCGGTGGTTTATCCGCGGGAGGGGACTATCCCCGATTTCGGGCAGCACCTCGAGACGGACGGAGGCTTCCTTGTAGGCCGGCGTATGCGTGACCGCGTCGGTGTGGCTGCTGGTCAGCCGGTTCACCGGGCTCTCGGAGGAGTTCATCGGCATATACAACTCCTTATCCCGGACGCGATCGGTGACCAGGGCGCGCACCCGGACCTGACCATAGCGCGAGACGAGCCGGACCCACGTGCCGCTTTGGAGACCGCGTTCGGCCGCGAGCTCGGGCGAGACTTCGACAAACGTGTCCGGCGTCTTTTCGCGAATCCCGGGGCTGCGATACGTGAGGTTGCCCTCGTGGAAGTGTTCGAGCAGGCGCCCGTTGTTGAGGTGCAGGTCAAACTCTTCATTCGGCGGATCCGTCGGCGCCGAGTACTGCACCGGAAATAGCCGGGCCTTGCCGTCCGGAAAGTGGAAGCCCTGGGTATACAGCAGCGGTTGGTCCGTTCCGTCGGCGGCGACGGGCCACTGAAGCGATCGGTACCCCGCCAAGCGCTCGTAGGTCACGCCGGCGAACAGCGGGGTAAGGGCGGCGATCTCCCCATAGATCTCCGATGGATGCTGGTAATTCCACCCAGCCCCGAGTTGGTTAGCCACATCCTGGATGATCCGCCAGTCCGGCCGGCTTCCGACGAGGGGCTCGAAAACCTGATAGAGCCGCTGGATGCGTCGCTCGGTGCTGGTGAAGGTCCCCTCTTTTTCCAGGCTTGGGCTGGCCGGCAGGACAACGTCCGCGAACCGGCAGGTATCGCTGAAGAAAATGTCCTGGGCGACGAAGAATTCGAGTTTCGCGAGGCCTTCGTTGACGAAATTCGCGTTGGAATCCACCAGGCTGATCTCTTCGCCGAACAGGTACATTCCCTTGAGCTTCCCCTGATGGATCGCCTCGATCATCTCATGGTTGTCCAGGCCCTTGGCGACCGGCAATTTGGTCCCCCAGTTGGCCTCAAAGCGCGCACGCACCGCGGGGTCGTCCACCGATTGATAGCCCGGCAGGAAATTGGGCATCGCCCCATGATCGCTTGCCCCCTGCACATTGTTGTGGCCGCGAAGCGGATAGGCCCCGGTTCCGGTCCGCATGTAGTTCCCGGTGACGAGGAGTAGGTTTGAAATGGCGGTGGAGCCATCTGAGCCCATGCTGTGCTGGGTGATGCCCATCGCCCAGAGCACGCACACGCCCTTGGCCTCGGCGATCATGCGGGTCAAACGCTCCAGAGTCTCAATGGAGAGGCCGCACGTTTCAGCCGCAAATTCCAGGGTGAACGGGGCCAAACTTTTCCGGTACTCCTCCAGGCCGTTAACCCACTGGTCGAGAAAGGATGTCTTGGCCAGTCCCAGATCGAGAATTCGGCGGGCGACGGCCGATAGCCAGACAAGGTCCGTGCCGGGCTTCGGTCTCAGAAAGAGGTCGGCGCGCTTGGCCATTTCGTTTTCCCGCAGGTCGGAGACAATCAGTTTCTGGCCGCGCAGCTTGTGGGCCCGCTTGACCCGGGTGGCCAGGACGGGGTGGCTTTCCGCGGTATTGGAACCGATGATCACCACGAGGCTCGCGTTCTCGATATCCTTGATGGAGCCGGAATCGCCGCCGAAGCCGACCGTGCGGAAAAGGCCGACGGTCGCCGGCGCCTGGCAATACCGGGAGCAGTTATCCATGTTGTTGGTGCCAATCACACCGCGCGCGAGCTTCTGCATCAGATAGCTTTCCTCGTTGGTGCATTTGGACGAGGAGATGAACGCAAGGGCGTCGGGCCCGTGTTGGGATTTGATTTCCGTCATCCGCCGGGCGATGAGACTTAGCGCCTCTTCCCAGCTGGCGGCCCGAAACTTCCCGCCCTCGCGGATCAGCGGCTGGGTTAGCCGATCGCCGCTGTTGACAAAGTCCCAGGCGAACTTGCCCTTGACGCAGGTGGAGATGCCGTTCGTTGGGCCGGCCAGGGGCTCGACCTTGAGAATCTGCCGATCCTTGGTCCAGACATCGAAGCTGCAGCCCACCCCGCAATAGGTGCAAACCGTCTTGGTGCGACGGACGCGGGATTCGCGCATCGCCGACTCGGCTTCGGAAAGCTTCATGATCGATCCGTACCCGGTTTCGGGCTCGACGCCCTTCACCAGATCGATCATCCCGGCCAGAGCAGTCCTGGGGAGGCCGGTGAAATAGCCGGCGTGGCCGAGCATCGATTTTTCCATCAGGGCATTGCAGGGGCAGACGCTGACGCAGTGGCCGCAGGACACGCAGCTTGACTCGCCGATGGCCGCTCCGCCGTCCCATAGCACGCGCGGGTGCGGATCCTCCCAACGAATCGAGAGCGTCTCGTTCACCTGCACATTCTGGCAGGCCTCGACGCAGCGGCCACAGAGGATGCATTGGTCCGGATCATAGCGGTAGAACGGGTTGGTTGAGTCCACGCCGTATGGCTTGGACTGGTAGGGTATCTTCTGGTGATTGACCGCGAGCAGCTTGGTCGTGTTGTGGACCGTGCAGTTGCCATTATTATTGTCGCAGACCGTGCAGTAAAGCAGGTGGTTGCCGAGGATGCGGTCAAACGCTTCGTTCTGAGCCGCGTGAGCCCGGCCCGATTTTGTAGCAACTTGCATTCCGGCTCCCACCGAGGTGGCGCAGGCCCGGACCAGCGCTCCATCCACCTCAACCATGCAGGTGTCGCAGGTCTGAATCGGCCCGAGTTGCCCGTGATAGCAGACCTGGGGAATCTTGGTCCCGATGCGATTGAGGACGTCCACCAAACGTTCATCGGCATTCGCCTCGGTGACCGCGCCGTCGATTGTCAGATTGATAGCCATATGCTTGTTAGTTAATCGATTGAGCTTCGCTTAATGCCTTGATTTCGAAATTGACCGATGAAGGCGGGATTGCCCCCGAACGGGCGGCTGCCAAGACGGCTTCGCCCGCCGGTCACGATTCGCGAGGCCCGGGTGGTGGCCTGCGAGCAAGATGGTGGACTGATTCATTCTCGGTCCGCCCGCAATCGGCCGTCGCTGAGAATTTCGGCGCGCAAGCCGCCCCGTCCCTTCAGGAAGTCGTTTGCTCCGGGCGCAAACGCCTGCTCCATCCAATAACAGGGGCGGCACTCCTCGGTCCCGCGAAAGCGCACTCCCTGGATCTCAAATTCCCGTCCGATCAACTCGTTCAAGTCCATTCCGACGGTGATCACGTTTCGGCGGAATGCAGACGGCGGCTTCCCCGCCACGGACAACGCGCCGCATATCGCCTCGTAGACTTCCCAGGCAAAAAAACTGACCTGCCCTTTGTAGTTGCGCTTGTAATCGAAGAACCGGTCCCCCTTCAGGCCGCGCCCAGCGACGCAATCGACTTCGGGGACAGCGACGACCGGATGCGCCGCGGCGCCCTGGCCATGGCGGCCAAAGAAGCTGTGGCCTTTCGCGATGAAGAGGCCGCGCACCGTCGCGACCGGAAGCGCGGGAATTCTCTCGGTTGTTACCATGGCGAGGTTCAGTTCGGAATTGACCGAGCCCCCACGACCGCCGCTGGCTCTGTCGTTCGCACGTTCGGAGGACGGACGTAGAACGGGAGCAGGGCGCTAAAAAACATGACGGCCCCGATCAGGTCGAGCGCTTCGGTGTAGCGGCCCGTGCTCTGCCGAATGTAGGCGATGAAGGTCGGGCCGATGAGCCCGGCCGATCCCCAAGCCGTAAGCATGAGGCCGTAGATCGAACCGACGTTTCGAGCACCATAGTAGTCCGCCGTAAACGCGGGCATGGTGCCGAAGCCGCCGCCGTAACATAACAGGATTGCAAAGGAGAGAGCGGCCACCAGCCCGAAGCTTTGCACTCGAGCCAAGAGCAGAAACGCCACGGCTTGTACCAAGGACATGGCGAGGAATACCCGCGGACGGCCGATGAAATCCGAGAGCCATGACCAAAGCAAACGGCCGGAACCGTTCGCAATCGCGATCGCGCCCACGAGGCCGGCGGCCACGGTGGCGGAAACATGGGTCACTTCCTGGGACAGCGGCGAGATCTGGGATATCAGGGAAATACCGGCGAGGGTGTTCAGAAACAGCATGGCCCACAGGCCATACCATTGCCAAGTCCGGAGCGCTTCACCGAACGAGTAGTCACGACGCGCACTTTGCGGTTGCCGATCCGGGGCCGCTTGCGATCCAGGCGGCCGAAAGCCTTCCGGCGGCGACCGCATGAAAAGGGCCGATCCCGTGACCAGAATCAGGTAGGAGACTCCGAGGATGACGAACGTTTGCGAGATTCCGTGCGCCGCAATTAGGCGCGCTGCCACCGGCGCCGTGATGAGCGCGCCCGCCCCAAATCCGGCCACCGCCAGGCCGGTCATCATGCCCCGCCGATCCGGGAACCACTTGATCAAGGTCGCGACGGGTACGATATAACATAGACCGAGTCCGATTCCACCCAGCACGCCATAACTCAGGGTGAACCGCAAGAGATCCCCTCCGGCCCGGCCTGCCAGCACCGTGCCCAAGCCATAGCAAATGCCGCCGACCACCGCGACCAGGCGAGGTCCGGCCAGCCTCAACCACCACCCGCCCGCAAACGAGGAAAGGCCGAGCGTGAATATGGCGAGTTCGAAGATCAAGGTGGCCTGCGGGATGGTCCATCCGTAACTCTGCATCAGGGGAATGCGGAAGACGCTCCAAGCATAGACCGCGCCCAGGGCGATTTGCATCACGACGCCCGCGGCCGCGACGAGCCATCGGTTGGGAAGTTTGGGATTCATTTTTTGAAGGCGATTATTGTTTGGAGGGTTTTTGGGTCAGAGTGGTCTAATTGCGGGCTCGCTCGTCCCCCGGGCGGGAGGTTCGACCGTTTCCTCCGTGGTCGTCATCACATTCATTTTCGGGCATGGGGGTTCGGCCCCTTGATCGCGCCGTGAATAGCCTCAAGCAATGTCTTTTGGTGGACGGGTTTGCGCAAAAAACTCGCCGCGCCTGCCTGCAGCGCCCTCCGTTCCTCCTCCTCGCTGGCTCGGCCGCTGAGAAAGACGATCGGAATCCGGTGTTTGTACTCGGACAAACGTCTCTGCAACTCCAGGCCGTTTGTACCCGGCATGTCCACATCGAGCAGCAAACAGTCCGTCTCCGGCAGGCGCCCCGATTGCAGAAACTCTTCTGCGGACGCGAACGCCTCAGCCCGCAGCGCAGAGCAGCGAAGGAGCCTTTGGGTTGATCGCCGCACTGAGGCATCATCGTCCACGATCGAAACGAGTGGAGCTTCCGACGCGCCGTTCTCGCCTCCATCACTGGTTGTCTCCCCTGATTCTTGCATACCTGATTCTAGACCCGGGCGGAGCAGAAATCTACTGTCCCTTGGTGCAGGCTAAGGATGAGCTGTCCCAGGCCGGAACCTTGGGGGATCCTATGTTATTTGGCGGCCAAAAGGCGCTCCACCCTTGGTTTTACCTCGGTCGCCAGCAGGTTTATGGAATCGAGCAGATGTTTTTGCGGCAAACCGCCCAGGTCCATTTGCAGGAAATGCCGCGAGTGCCCGAGGTGTTGGTGCAGGTCGACGATTCGCTCCGCGATCTCATTCGGTGACCCAATGTAGTAGGCACCCGGCGCTTTGGCTTGGGCGTCGAAGGCCCGCTTATCGGGAGGTGGCCAACCGCGAAGTTTACCCATCTGAACATTCAAGTTGTGCCATCCGGGATAGAATCGGTCCACGGCTTCGCGTTTGGTCGGTGCAATCAGACCAAAGGCCGCCACCGAGACCTTGATATTCTCCGGACCGCGACCGGCGGCCGCGGCGGCGCGGCGATAGCGATCGGCCAGGGGCGCAAACCGCGCGGCTTCGCCGCCAATAATGCCATAGGCGATCGGCAGGCCCAACTCACCGGCGCGAACCGACGAGCTCGGGCTGCCGCCGGTGCCGAGCCAGATCGGTAGCTTTCCGTTCACCGGTCGGGGAACGACGACCATATCACGAATGGGCGATCGTACGGTGCCGGACCAGTTCACCGTCACGCCTTCGTTGATTTTCAGGAGCAAATCCAGCTTTTCGGCATACAGCCGGTCATAATCCTTCAGGTCGTACCCAAACAGCGGGAAGGACTCGGCGGACGAGCCTCGCCCCGCGGTAATTTCCACGCGTCCACCGGATATGGCATCGGCCGTGGCGAACTGCTGGAACACGCGGACAGGGTCGTCCGTGCTGAGAACGCTAACCGAGCTGCCCAATCTGATTTGTTTCGTGGCGCCCGCGGCGGCCGCCAACACGGCCCCCGGCGATGAGGCCGGCATCTCCAACGTGTGATGTTCTCCGACTCCGAAGTAGTCCAAACCGGCTCGGTCCGCCACGATGATCGCCTCAAAAAGGTTGCGGATCGCCTCCGCCGTGGATCGCAGCGTCCCGTCGGGATTGCGTTGGGTGTCTCCGAAACTATATACGCCAAGTTCCATATTCAGATGTTACGTTCGAGGGAGGTTCGAGGGAGGGTTTGCAAAACCTCCCGAGATCTTAACCCCGCACGGCCGGCGATTGCTACTGTCCCTTGGGTCAGGGCGAGCCGCATCGCTTTGGCGGCGGTCGCCACTGACCTGATCCCGGCCGGGTGTCGGCAATTCCGGGCTAATCATCGCCCGGCCGAGCGCCGACCGATCGCGGCGTTTCGCCTGCTACGATCGATGTTCCCGCCCGACCTCGCTCATGAGGCGGGCGGGCCGGCGGTCGACGCATCTTTGCCCTTCTGCTCCGGGGCGGCAGGCAGGATGAATAGGAAGGTCGCACCGGGTCCGTCGTTTTGTTTCGCCCACAACCGACCTCCATGGGCATCAATGATGGAGCGGCTGATCGCCAACCCCATTCCCATGCCCTGAGATTTCGTGGTGTAGAACGCTTCGAAAAGCCGGTTCAGTTCCGCCAGCTCGAACCCGACTCCGGAATCGCGAACACTAATCTGGGCGGCAATCGTATCCTCGTGGGTCTCACGCCGACCGCAAATCGTGATGACTCGTTTCGAGGCCTCGGTTTGATTCATGGCGTCCATGCCGTTGATGATCAGGTTGAACAAGACCTGCTGAAGTTGCACCGAATCGCCGGAAACCGCCGGCAGGTCGGCAGACAGATCGGAGAGGATGGTGACGTGGCGGGCAACGGACTCGTGATCGGAGAGCGTCAGAACTTTTCTAATGACGTCCCGGAGATCAAGCCGCGACTTCTCGATGGGAGCCTTTTTCACCAACTGGCGCACCCGAGCGACGACCTCGCTGGCGCGGTCGGCATCCTCAATTATCTCCGCCAAGGTCTGGCGGATTTCTGCTAGGTCGGGGACGGAGTTGGCCAAAAGATTGATGCAGGCGTTGGCATTATTGACCACGGCCGTAAGCGGTTGATTGACTTCATGGGCGATGGATGCGGTCAATTCGCCCAAGGTGGTGATGCGGGTGACATGAGTGAGATCCGCCTGGGCGCGGCGTAGCGCTTCTTCGGCGCGCTTGCGGTCATCGATGTCCGTGTTCGTTCCATACCACTTTGCAATCTTGCCGTGCTCATCGAGCAAGGGATCGCCGCGGTTGATGAACCAGCGATACTGCCCGTCATGACGGCGCAATCGTGACTCCAATTCAAATGCCTTGCCGGAAGCCACGGCGCTGCGCCGATGTTCCAATAGCGATCTGACGTCGTCGGGATGAATCGCCGCCTCCCAACCGGAACCCTGGGCCTCGGCGGTGGAGAGGCCCGTGTACTGTCTCCAGCGCAGATTGACGAAATCCACGGAGCCGTCCGCCTCGAGGCTCCACGCCAAGGTGGGAATCGCATCAATGATCGTCCGCAGGCTGGCCTCCGATTGTTTGATCTTCGCATACGCCTCCTCCAAGGCGGCCCGAGCCTTGACCTGCTCGGTGATATCCACCGTGGTCCCAATGTATTCAACCAATTTTCCGGCGGAGTTGAACACCGGGTGCCCTAGGTTGTGGACGTATTTCATCTCCCTCCCCGGGAGAACGATTCGAAAGTCGATCACAAAATCCCCTTGTTTCTTGATGGCCTGTGCCAGGGCCTCGTCAAAGGCCGCTCGGTCGGCCGGGTGAATCCGCTCGTGCGCGGCCTCGTACTGACCGCTCTCGGTGTCAGGATCGAAGCCGAAGATGCGGTAGCTCTCCCGGGACCAGTATAAATTTTCGTTCGTCTGGACGGACCAGGCCCAACTGCCGGTGCGGCTCAGCCGCTGCCCTTCAATCAGATAGGTTTCGATGCGCCGCAGCTTCTCTTCCACCTGCTTCAGGTCGTGGACGTCGATGTTGCCGCCATACCAACCGAGCACGTGGCCGGCCTGGTCAAACAAAGGAAAGGCGCGCTTCAGGAACCATCGATATTCGCCGTCAAACCTCCGGAGGCGGGCTTCCACTTCCAGGGGCTTTCCTTCCGCAATTGCGGTCCGCCACTTGCGCAACACGTTTCCCAGATCGTCCGGATGATATCCCGGCTGCCAGGCCCATCCCAACCCCTGTTCCAAGCTCATCCCCGTGTAATCCAACCAGCGTTGGCTGAGAAAATCCACCCATCCGTCCGGCCGCGCCGTCCAGAGCAATCCCGGCACGGTGTTGATGGTCAGTCGGATCTTGTCCGCCGCCTCCTTGGCCACCGTCACATCCATCACCGCCCCGATAAACTCAGTCTTCCCGTTATGGTCCCTTCGGGCGTGGGCGACCACGGACAGGTGTTTGACCGAGCCATCCGGCATCAGCAATCGATGCTCAATATTAAAGTCATTCGCATCGGGGGATACGTTCACGACGGCCCGCTGGACAAAATCCCGATCCTGGGGATGAACCCGTTGGAGAATGAGTTCCAAGGTTGGGGTAATCGTGCGATCGTATTGGAAAATCCGAAAGGTTTCGTCGGACCAGACCAGCTCGCCACTGGTCACTTTCCAACCGAAGCTGCCGGTCTGGCTTAGTCGCTGGGCTTCGGATAGATAAGCCTCGCCCTTGTCCAATTTTTCTTGGAGCAGCCGGTGGCGGTTGGACACCAGCCGAGCGAGAGCGGTTGCCGTGCCTAAAAACGTGGCGACGGTCAGAACGTTGCCGGGACTGCCGATCGTGAAAGCGAAAATCGGCGGTAGGAAATAGTAATCCAAGCATCCAGCGGCGACGAATGAAACAATCACTGCGGAAGCCAAGCTGCCGCGAAGGGAAAGCAGCATTAAAGCGATCAGATACAGACACGCCGGGATCAGAGGAGCCAACCGGAGGTGGAAACAAACAAACGTGATCGCGGCAAGAACTGCGGTGCCGGCCAAGCATTCCGTGACCAAGTTCCAGAATCTAGCGTTTTGATTCTGCGGCATATTGGAAAATACCAACGGTCTCTGGTCTCCAATGGTGCCGCCGCACCATTGCCGCGTTGACGGTAGCAGCGACCAAAATGAGGGCGCCGTTGCTCTGCCGTAACCCGGAAGGAAAGCGATCGGAATTCTCGGCCTCCAACATGGTGATCTCCGTTGGAGCTTTGGCCCTTCCCGCGATTGGTCAAACGCTTTCCCCCGCGGCTTTCCGGCGCCGGTCAGGACCACCTGACCGGCGCAACTTTGGCGCGCTGAATCGCCCGCCGTCCCAGCCCGGATGTTCCTGACGCGGCATTGCTCAAGGCGCCGAAGCGAGATTACACCGACGACCGGCGCGCCTGATAATGCGGCAGCAAGGCCAAGCGTCCGCGCCGGCCAACACCAGCCGGGAACTACCCGCCGCTTACTTGAGGGAGTGGCTCCAATTTGGCTGTCGCCGGAGCGATGGAACGGTGGCGGTTTCCCTGGCCCAGGTCTTCCCGTCGGGCCAGAAACGCATAGATGGCGGAGAAATCCTGGTCGCCCCGGCCTCCGCGAACGGCAAGCCCGTAGCTCTCCTTGGCGGCGTTGGTGACCGGCATGACAACCCCCGAGTCGTAGGCGCTGTCGGTGGCAAGGTGCAAGTCCTTGTGCAGCCAGCGCAGCGAAAAATCGGCGGCCTCAAAATTCCCCGACTCGATTCGGCCGCGCTTGAGCTTGAGGAAAGGGGCGCCGGCGGCTCCGTCGAGCAAGGAATCGAGCAGCACCTGGCGGGGCAACCCGAGGTTTTCGCCGAGAACCAGTCCCTCCGAGAACGCGGCCATCACGGTCCCGAGCAGCTGGTTCATGACCATCTTGAGCGAGGACCCCATGCCATGCGCTCCGCAAAGGGTGACTTTGCTTCCCATGCATTCGAGCAGCGGCCGGCATTCCGCCAGGTCGGCGGCGGAGCCGCCGACCCAGAAGGCGAGCTTCGCCTCCGCCGCGTAGCCCTTTGATCCCGTCACGGGGGCGTCCAGAAACCGCACCCCGCTCTCCTGGGCCTTTTCCGCCATCTCCCTGGAAAAGGCCGGGCTCACGGTGCTGCAGTCAACCCACAGCCGCCCGGGGGCAAGGGTCCGGAGGAACCCGTCGCCCCCGAGAGCCGCCTGCCTCACGGCCTCCGGGGGAGCGAGCATCGTGAATACGATCTCGGCCCGCGATGCCACCTCAGCGGGAGTCTCGGCCCACGTGGCCCCGAAAGCGAGCAACGGCCCTGCTTTGTCCCGGGTCCGATTGTGAACGACCACGGCGTGGCCGGCGCGATGCAGGTTGGCGGCCATGCGGCTGCCCATGATACCCAAACCGATGAATCCGATTTTCATGGCGGTCTCCATTTTGTCGTTAAGCGAGGATTTCCGCCGCGGCCTCGATCTCCGCGACATCCGATTCCGTGAGTTGAAGCGATGCGGCGGCTACGACGTCGTCGACCTGATTGGGCCTGCGCGCTCCCACGATCGCTCCGGTTACGGCGGGGTTGTGCAGGGTCCAGGCAATCGCGACCGCACCGGGCGAGCAATTATGACGGCTGCCGACCCCCCGCAACCGCTCAACCAACACGAGATTTTCCGTTAGTCGGGGCTCGGTGAAGTCGGGGTGCTGCTTGCGCCAATCGTCACTGGGAAGAGCGGCGATCCGTTCCCGGGTCATGGCGCCCGACAAAAGTCCGGATGCCATGGGTGAGTAGACGATCACGCCGATCCCCTGGTTCTCGCAATACGGGAGCGTTTCGATCTCGATTCCGGGATGCACCAGGGAATACGGGGGTTGCAGGGACGTAACCGGGGCGATCGACTGCGCCTGTTTTAGCTGCAAGACGTTGAAGTTCGAGACGCCAATCCAGCGAACCTTTCCTTCGCGCTTGAGCTGTGCCATCGTATTCCAGCCCTCCTCGAGCTCGCGCTCGTTGGCGACCGGCCAGTGGATCTGGTAGAGATCAATGGCTTCAACCTTGAGCCGGCGAAGGCTGTCCTCGCATTCCTGGCGGATGGAGGCCGAACGGAGGATGCGGCTGACCTGGCCCTGCGCGTCCCAGCGCAGCCCGCTCTTCGTGAACACGAGCGGCTTCTTGCCGGGCCAGATGGCTAGGGCCCGGCTCACGATCTCCTCCGAGTGGCCGAGACCGTAGGCGGCCGCGGTGTCGATCCAGTTGACACCCAATTCCAGAGCCCGGTGGATTGCCGCGACCGAGTCCGAATCGCTCTGCCTTCCCCAGCCAAATTGCCAGCCGGCTCCGCCGATGGCCCATGAGCCAAAGCCCACCGGGGTGATGAAAAGGTCCGAGTTTCCAAGTTGCTTTGTCTTCATATTAAGGGCGTCTCCGCCAACGGATTTTGTTGATCTTTCGATTGCAAAGGACTCCGGTCATTTCACGGCCTCTCGCTCAGGATTGGTTGGGTTCGCCCTGGGCCGAAGCCAACGGACGCAACGCACCACCGGGTGGCCGCACGGCGGACCGCGACCCATCCGGCCGACGATTCTGAATCGGGTCCTGCCACCCTCCCCCCAGCGCCTTCACCAGGTTGACTGCGGCCGCGAGCTGCTGCCCGCGAATCTGGAGGGTGCTGAACTCAATGTTCAGTTCGGTGCTCTCGGCCGTCGCCACTTCGAGGTAGGTGACAAGCCCGTCCCGGTATCGGTTGTTCGCGAGTTCCAGCTCCTTGCGGGCGGCGAGCAATGCCTCCCGTTCCGCCTCGTATTGACTGGAAAGAAGGTTCTGGCCCGAGAGGTTGTCCTCGACCTCCGAATAAGCGGTCAGGACGGCCTGCCGGTAGCCGGCGACAAGCTGGAGGTACGTCGCCGTCGCAAGGTTTACGCCCGCCCGAAGCCGGCCGCCTTCGAAGATGGGCAAGGTCAACGACGGACCCAGGGCCCACAGGCTGCTTGACGAACTCAGGAGATTGCCGGTGTTGGCGCTGTCAAGGCCCGCCAGCGCGTTCAGCTGGAATGACGGGAAGAAGGCCGCCTCGGCGACCCCGATGTTCGCGTTGGCCGCCGCCATGCGGCGCTCGGCCGCCGAGATGTCCGGCCTCCGCTCCAAAAGCTCGGAGGGGAGGCCGGCAGGGATTGCCGGAGGCGCCGCGACCCTGGCGCTCTCCGGGATGCTGAACTGGGATGGTGTCCGGCCAGTCAAGAGCGCGAGCGCGTGCTCGAACTGCGCCCGCGCCAGCGCGACCTCCGGCAGTTGGGCCTGGGTGGTTTTAAGCACCGTCTCCGCCTGCGCAACCTCAAGGTCGGTGGCCACCCCGCCGGTCCGCCGGTCAACTGTCAGTCCGAACGACTTGCTGAACACATCGACACTCGAGCGGAGCACGGCCTGCTCGGAATCGAGCGTACAGAGGTTGAAATAATCAGCGGCGACCTCGGCTTGGATCGACAACCGGACGGTTTCGAGATCATCCGCGCTGGCCTCCGCCTGGGCCTGGGCCGACTCGACGCTGCGGCGGACACGCCCCCAGAGGTCGAACTCATAACTGGCGTCAAGCGGTAGGGCAAAGTTGTTGTATGTGCTCGACTGGCCGAGCGGCAGGCCGGTCGTGGACAACGGAGTGTTGGGCGCGGTGCGCTGGCGCGTGACCTGCCCGGAAAGCGCGACATCCGGGTAGAGACCTCCCCGCGCGAAGGCCAATGCCGCTCGGGCCTCTTCAAACTGCTGGACCGCCGCCTTGAGCTGCTGATTTGAAGCGGAGGCATCGGCTTCGAGTGCGTTGAGCTCCGGGTCGCCAAAGATCTCCCACCAATTGCCCTTGGGCAGCTGCGCCTGGGGCTGGGCGACCTTCCAGCGACCCGATTCGCCCGCGTAGGCGGGGGCGATGGCGGTCGCCTCGGGACGCTTATAATCGGGCCCGACGGCGCATCCGCCGAGGAGCGCTAGCGCCGCGACCGGGATCAGCCGGCCCGGACCTCCGCAACTGCTGGGGATTCCTCGTCTCATGGTCAGTTTGCCGCCAGTGCCGCGGGCGAATCCTGGATTCGGACCTGCGTGCCGCTAACGAGCGAGTCGGTCGGGTTGATGACGACGCGGTCGGCCGGGGTAACGCCCGAGAGGATCTCGACGGTCTGACCAAAGTCGCGTCCGACCTTGACGGGGCGCAGCTCAACCCGGTTATCCGGGCCGACCACGCAAACCTGCAGCCCTTGAGCGCGAAAGAGCACGGTGTCTGATGGCAACGCAAGGACTGGAGCCGAATTGCTGTCCCTGAGCCGGACCTCGCCGTAGCTGTACGGCAGGATCTCGTGCTTCGCATTGGCCACTTCCAGCTCCACGAGCAGCGTGCGGGAAGCCGTTGATATGGCCTCCGCAGTGGTGGAGACAGTCGCCGCAAATTCGTGGCCCGGGCTTGCCGGGGTCGTGAGCGTGGCGGTCTGGCCGCGCGCGACACCGACCGCGTAGGTTTCCGGCACCCGCACATAGACGCGAAGCTCATTGGTCTGGGCAATGTGGAACAGTTCCCTGCTCCCGCTGCCCACGGTGATGAGGTCCCCAATGTCGACCGCTCGAGCGGTGATGGTCCCGGCAAAGGGTGCGACGACGTGCTGAAAGGAAACGAGCTCCTGCAGCCGCTGCGTGTTGGCGCGGTCCGCGTCGAGGCTCGCAGCGGCGGCTTCGCGGCCGGCCGCCTTTTCGGCCGCGTCCTGTTCGGAGACCGAGGCCGTCTTGAGGAGGGCCTGCCACCGCAGGTTGGTGGTCTCGGCCAAATGGAGGTTTGCGCGGGCGAGAGCCAGCTGGGCCTTTGCTTGCACGAGCTGCTGATCCAAGTCCGGGGTCTCGATCTCAGCGAGCAGCTGGCCCGCCTCCACATGGGCCCCGATGTCCGCCTGCCAGTCCTTGAGGTAGCCGTTCGCCCGGGCGTAGATGGCCGCTTCCCGCCATGGTCTGATCTCGGCGGGCAGGTTGAGCCCATTCTCCACCGACTGGGGCGCCGGCGAAACGACCGCGACGGTCGGTATGGCCAATTCGTCCCGATCGGACGATGCGACGCGCTGCGCGCGCCAGCGTGGGATAAATCCCGTGAAGAGACCGGCGATGACCAGCAGGCCGACCGCACCCCCCACGATGAACCCGCGGCCGGCGGCCCGCGGCCGAGGAGTCGATCGGTCGACGGACGCCTGGTTTCCGGCGGACGGGTCCTCATTTCGCTGGGCGGCCGATGGGCCGCCTTCGTGCTGTTCGCTTTTGCTCATGGCATTATCCTTTCGATTCGGCTGGAACCAACTCGATCTCCGGTTCGGGTTCGGTCGGGTGGCTGTTCTCGCTGGCGGGTGGTGTCCGATGCATAATGCTGAACACCACCGGGACGAAGAAGAGGGTCGCGAACGTGGCCATGACCAGGCCTCCAATCACCGCGCGGCCGAGCGGCGTGTTCTGCTCGCCGCCCTCCCCCAGCCCAAGAGCCATCGGCACCATGCCGACCACCATCGCCAGGGCGGTCATCAAAACCGGCCGCAGCCGGCCCGTGCCCGCCTCCCAGGCCGCTTCGAGCGGCGTCATCCCGTCCTGGAGGTGGTTGCGCGCAAAGGTGACGACGAGCACCGAGTTGGCGGTCGCCACTCCGAGGCACATGATTGCGCCCATCATGGCGGGGACACTCAGCGTCGTCGCGGTGAGGAACAGGCCCCACACGACGCCCGCCAAAGCCCCGGTCAACGCGGTCAGGATGATGAACGGATCGAGCCAACTCTGGTAATTGATGACCAGCAGCAGATAGATGAGCGCGACCGCCATCAGCAGGCCAACGCTCAGGCCGATGAAGCTTGAGCTCATGGTCTCCCCTTGGCCGCGGAGCATGATCGAGCTGCCGAAGGGCAGCGTCTGGCGCGCCTGCGCCACGGCTGCCCTCACGTCCCCGAGCACACCCCCGAGGTCTCGGCCGCCGACGCCCCCGAAGACGTCCACGACCGGGACAACATTATAGTGCGAGTATATCGGCTGGCTGGTCGTGCGCGCATACGACGCCACGTTCGCGAACAGCTCCTCGTTGCCGGTGCCCGGATTGCCGGCGTTCACTGGAATGGAGTTCAAATCGGAGAGCGAAGTCATCCGATACTCCGGGACGCGGATGTTCAGCGGGTATTGGACGCCCAATTTGGAGTCGAGCCAGAAGCCGGGCTGGATCTGCGTGCTGCCGCTCAAATTGAGCAGCACGGATCCAGCGATGTCTTGCTCGGTAAGCCCCAGTTCCGACGCTTTCGTGCGGTCGACGGCAAAGGCGAACCGCGGAAGGTCGGAGGGCTGTTGGATTCGCACGTCCACCGCCCCGCGGATGTGGCGGATTCGGTCAGCCACGCCGGCGGCAACTCGCTGGTTGCCGGCCGAGTCTCGGCCGAGAATCTGGACATCAATCGGAGCGGGCAGCCCGAAGTTTATCGTCTCGCTGACGATGTCCGCCGGAAGGAAGTAGAAAGTTACACCGGGAAAATCGCGGTTCAGCCTGAGGCGCAGCGCCCGGACGACCTCCGGCGTCGGCCGATGGCCGGCGGCCAATGAAACCATGATGTCCGCGTCGGCCGAGCCGGCGATCCCGCTGTCGTTGTAGCTGAGATTGATGCCCGAGATCGGCAGCCCGATGTTGTCGATCATACCCTTTAGCTCCTTGGCCGGGATTTCGCGGCGGATATCACTTTCAACCCGGTCCACCAGGACCGCGGCTTCCTCGATCCGCGTGCCGGTCCGGGCGCGCACGTGCAGACGGAGCGCCCCGGCATCCACGCTGGGAAAGAAGTCCTGACCGAGAAACGGGACGAGCAGCATCGAGGCCACGCAGAAGGAAAGGAAGGCCGCGGCAAAAGCCGTGCGGTGGGCCAGCACAAACCGGAGCAGGTCCCGATAACGCTGGCGGAAGCGGCCGAAGGCGCGCTCAAAACCTTCCTGAAACCGCACCATCCATTTCAGCACGGCCGACGGTATGCTCGGGCCATGCGCGGCCGGACCTCCGCCGGCGTGACGTCCGCTGGGCTCGAACCACAGCACCAGAGTCGGAACCAGAGTGCGGGATAGGGCATACGACGCCACGACCGCAAAGACCACGGCTTTGGCCAACGGCGCGAAAAGGAACCCAGCCACGCCGGCGAGAAAGAACATGGGGACAAAGACGATGCAGATGCATAGGGTCGAGACCATGGCCGGAAGCGCAATCTCGCCCGCGCCGGTCAGGATCGCGTTCTCGAGGGTCGCGCCTTCATGCTTGTGGCGTTCGATATTCTCGATGGTGACCGTCGCGTCGTCCACCAGGATGCCAACGGCCAGCGCGAGGCCGCCGAGCGTCATCAGGTTAATGGTCTCCCCCAGCGCGCTGAGCGCAGCCAGGGAGGCCAGAATCGAGAGCGGAATGGAGATGGCGATGATCAGCGTGCTCCTCCACGAGCCGAGAAACAGGAGGATCATAAGGGCGGTTAACGCGGCCGCGATCACGCCCTCCCGCACCACGCCGCTGACGGCGGCCTTCACAAACAGCGACTGGTCGGCGAATTCCTTGACCTGCAGGTTCTCGGGCACCGTCTTTAGGACGGCCGCCATGGCGGTCTTGACGCCGTTTGCCACCTGGAGGGTCGAGGCGCTTCCGTTCTTGAGGATGCTGATCAGCGTGCTGCGGACACCATCCTGGCGCACGACGTTCTGCTGGGGCATGTAGCCGTCGCGCACCTGGGCCACGTCGCGGACGCGGATGACGGTTCCGTCCACGGTCCGGATCGGGACCTCGTTCAGACGGTCGATCACGGTCGGACTCGTGTTCAAGTCGATGGGATACTCGTTGGAGCCGATTTTGGCGGTGCCGCTCGGGAATACCAGGTTCTCCGTGCTCAGCGCCGAGACGACGTCGCTCTGGGACAGATTCTGGGCCTTGAGCGCATTGGGATCCAGGTCCACCGAGACGACCCGCTGCTTGCCTCCGTAAGGGAAGGGAATGCCGACGCCCGGGACGCTGATGAGGCCCACGCGGATGGTGTTCATCGCGACGTCGAAGGTCTGCTGCTCGGAAAGGACTTTGCTGCTGATGCCGTACTGCAGAATGGGAACGGTCGAGGCATTGTACTCGATCACCAGGGGCGGCGTCGCCCCGGGCGGGAGCTGCTTCAGGATGGTCTGCGATATCGCGGTGATCTGGGCCACGGCTCCGTCAGGGGAAACCCCTGGCTGGAAGAACACCTTGATCACGCCGAAGCCGTCGTACGATGTGGACTCGATGTGCTGAATGTTGTTCACGGTGGTCGTGAGCGCGCGCTCGTGAGTGAAGACGAAACGCTGCTCGATGTCCTTCGCCGACAGGCCGGTGTACTGCCAGACCACGCTCACCACCGGGATGTTAATGGCGGGAAAAATGTCGGTCGGTGTCCTGACCAGGATGAACGGGGTCGTCAAAACGAGCAACAGACACGTGACGACAAACGTGTAGGGCCGGCGAAGGGCTAGGCGTACGATCCACATAAAAGGTGTGGCCGCACCTTATCACCGCCCGCCGCGCAATTCTACTGTACCTTGGATCAGGGACAGGCTTATCCCCAAGCTTGACGCCCCAGGAGCCAAGGTTGAAGCGCGGCGAGCGGCGCCAGCGCAACTCGCCCCGACCCGCGCGGCGGCGATGCCGGGTCCAACAAGATTTCCCCTATTTGCCCACCGGGGACCGATCCGGGCCGGGGATGGCGAGGCTTTCCGCCATCCGAACCAGGCTGGCGAGCGATTCCGCGCGCATTTTTTGCATGATGTGGGCGCGGTGAAATTTAATCGTCCGCTCGGTGGTCGCGAGTTTGCCGGCCACCTGTTTGTTCAGCCATCCGGCCGCGACCAGCGGCAGGACTTCGCGCTCGCGCGGCGTGAGCTGTTGGTACCGCCGGCGCAACTCCCCGAGCTCCAAGCGCTCTTTCTGGACCAATCGGTCCCGCGCGATCGCGGCGCGGACGGCGTCGAGGAGACTGCGGCCGCGGATCGGCTTGGTGAGAAATTCAACCGCCCCGGCCTTCATCGCCCGCACCGTCATCGGGATATCGCCATGTCCGGTCATGAAAATGATCGGGATGTTGATCCCCGCTTGGACCAGCTCGCGCTGAAGCTCCATGCCGCTTAGCCCCGGCATCCGCACATCCAGCACCAAACAGGCTGGTCCCTCCGGGCGCGAATGGTCCAGGAACTCCGCGGCCGACGCGAAGGTCTGGACATTCAATCCGTCCGATCGAATCAGACGCTCGGTTGAACGGCGCACCGACGGATCATCGTCGACGACAATGACAATGGCGTCATCCTCGATCATGATCCGGAACGGGCGGCGGCGTTTCGCCTGACGCGGCCAAGGTTGGGAAGGTGCTCAATTCCCCTGTCAGGCATCGGCCGGCGAGCTTCGACATCATAGACTAATCGCGGATCACTCGTCCGAGGTTGACCGCGAAGGAAACCGGCAAAAGACTGACCGCGTGGTTCAAAACCGCTTGATGTTGCCCCGCTTAAATCGGCCGTCAAGGCGAACCCTACCTGCACCAAGGGACAGTATCATTTCATCGTGGCGATGACTAAGCTGGGTCGTGAACCCAGGTGGCCCGAGCCGGAGCGATGGAAATGAAGCCTAAGCCTGCTGCGGACCGGTTGGTTTCAATCGTCGACGACGACGCCTCGATCAGGCGCTCCACCCGGAGGTTCCTTTCCTCCTTGGGCCTGCGGGCCGAGGCCTTTGGGTCGGCGGCAGAATTTTTGCGATCGGGATACTTAGTCGAGACCGACTGCTTGCTGCTCGATCTAAACATGCCGGGAATGGGCGGATTGGAGCTGCAGCGCCGCCTGGCCGAAACCGGTTCGCGAATTCCGATCGTTTTTCTTACCGCTCGAGCAACGGAGGAGGAAGAGGGCCGCGCGCTCCGAGCCGGGGCCGTTGGCTTCCTGCGCAAGCCGGTCGACCAAGCGACCTTGCTGCGGGCGATCAACGCAGCGCTTGCCTCGGGGCCGGGCTAAGGCGAATGCGCCCATCCCCGTCGACCCGCCCCAAAGACCAGGTTCGGTCCTGCACCAAGGGTCAGTAGAATTTTGCCGGATTGGCGGGTAAAGTGAGGGGTGAACAAATTCTGCGCGATTAGCCACGACGGCGGCGAAAATGCGGCACTGGACGCTCCGCTCGTTTCGATCGAAGAAACCGGGATTCCGGCGGGACATTCAACGCTGTCACCACCAGCAAAGACCGAGGCGGATAGCGACCACACCCTCGTGGAGCGGTTAAGGGCCGGCGACCAATCGGCCTTCAAGATGATCTTCGCGCGCCTCCAGCCGCGGATCTATTCAATGACCTACCGGATGCTGGGTAACCGCGAAGATGCGGAAGAAGTCACCCAGGACGCATTTATTCGAGCGCTCCGCGGCCTGGCGGCTTTTCGGGGCGACGCCGCGCTTTCAACCTGGATCACCCGGATCGCCCTGAACTTGGCGCACAACCGCCGTTGGTATTGGTTGCGCCGAAAGCGGGATGAAACCGTCTCTATTGACGCGCCTTTAGGCGACGCTAGCTGGGCCACCCATGGCGACGCGGTTGCCGCGGGGAACGGGTCGACCTACGATCAACTCGCGGTCGATGAATTGCTGGCTCGAGTGCGAGAAGGGATGACGCACCTGTCATCTTCGCACCGCGAGATCCTGACTTTGAGAACCGTCCGCAATCTTTCTTATCGGGACATTGCCAAGAAACTCGATATTTCGATTGGCACGGTGAAGAGCCGGATTGTTCGCGCCCGGGAAGATCTTCGCTCGTGGTCGTCAATTGGAGCCGAGACATGAATTCGATTACGGCTCTCGGCTCAAGTCCTGAGAACCATTCGCCGGCCGACTCGACGGGCCGGGAGCTCTTTGAGTTGGAGTTGCGAGTTGCGCGCCGGGCCGACGAGTTGGCCAAGAACGTCGCCCCGCACCAAAATCGAGATCTCGAATTCTGGCTTCGGGCAGAGCGCGAGATAATGGCAGAATTCGTTGGTTCAAAGCCAGATTCTTTGCCGGTCTGGGCACCGCCAAGCGTCGCTCACCCACCTTGGATCCAGGTTCCCATACGGTC
>Ga0302320_10008745_pt1 | contig 21932 bp, 18 predicted proteins | sample Bog_T0_3_FD_202130 | JGI IMG/M metagenome (GOLD analysis project Ga0302320, IMG submission 202130) | Peat permafrost microbial communities from Stordalen Mire near Abisko, Sweden - Bog_T0_3 | ecosystem: Environmental > Terrestrial > Soil > Wetlands > Peat | place: Sweden: Abisko, Stordalen Mire...
CTCGGTTCTCAGCGAAGTACTGACGAACCTGGTGGAGGCGGCGCTGCGATTGACCAAAGCCGAGCGCGGCTTTGTTTTTTTATGCAAGGAAAATGGGCGGCTGGAACTGGCTGCCGGACGAAGCGAGCGTGGCCAGACATTGGCCGAGGCAAAGGGAATTTCACACTCCGTACTGAATGACGTGATCGCCTCATCTTCCGAATTTGTGTTGAGCATGGGCGACCCGGGAATGACAGGCCGCGAGAGCATTATTGCGCACGACCTGCGAAGTGTCGTGTGCATCCCGCTGCGCAAATCCCATTTTCGCGGCGAGGGCGACCATGGAACCATGGGCGTCTTGTATCTCGATAGCCGGATCGAAAAGGGAAAACTCCCGGATGTGAGTCATGAACTGATCAGCGCAATTGCCCGCGAGGCCGCGGCCCTGGTGGAGAACGCCTATCTCGTCAAGGCCGAACAGGAAGCACTGGCCTATCAGCGGGAATTGGCGATTGCGTCGAACATTCAGCAGAGTTTGATGGAAGTAAAGATCCCGTCGATATCGTTTGCCGAGGTCGAGGCACGGAATATTTGCTGCAAGGAGATTGGGGGCGATTTTTACGACGTGATGCGCCTACCAGACTGTGTAGCCGTGGTAGTGGCGGATGTCTCGGGCAAGGGAATCTCCGCCGCCTTACTGGCTTCGGTGTTGCAGGGCGCAATTGATCCGCAACTGCGCCAGGGGTTGCCACTCGATCAGATTGCGGCGGGATTGAATCTGTACATCTACAACAAAATTGTCGGCCAGAAGTATGCAACCCTGCTGATGATGAAACTCTACGAAAACGGCGAGCTTGAGTACATCAATTGCGGACACGTCAGACCGCTGCTGTGTTCCGAGGGATCGATTCGATGCCTTGATAACGAAAACCTGCCCGTGGGCCTGCTCTCCCCGGCTACGTTTACCAGCGGACGCGTGCAGTTGCGCGACGGTGACCGAATGCTTTTGTTTACCGATGGCATTGTGGAAGCTGAGAACCCGGTCGGAGATTTCTTTGGGGATGAGGGCCTTGAGGCAGCGCTGGCATCGGAGTTTTCGCTTGGCAGGCTGTTTACTGCGGTCGATGGCCATCGAGCCGGGGCGCCGCTGTCCGATGATTGCACTGCACTCTACCTGCGGTATGGGCAGAAGGCCAATGAAGGCTGATTGAGCACCGCCGTCAGTGAATTCCGAAGCCGTGGGAGGAGTGCATCGCTCTGGCCATCTTGGATTTGTCCGCAGGTTCTTTCGGTCCCCACGTCCAGTAGAGCCCAAGGTAGGCAACCGTGTGCGAGTCTCCGTAGAAGCTGTGGCCTCCGGTAAAGAGCAGGCTGAAGTTCTCAGTGAAGTTGTAAATGCCTCCTGCGTTTATCAGGTGAGTGTTGCGAGCTGCATTGCTATCGCGTCCGGGATTAAACCACTCGGCACCCAGGGTTAGTTTCTTATTCAACTCACGTTGTACCTGCCAGCCCGCAAATGTGTGATCACGCATTCCGGGCGCGCGGTTGATGATGTAACCCGCGCCGCCGTAGCTTTGCCATGGCCCCCAGCTTTTCTGTACCCAGAGTGGAAGCTTTGCCCAGGTCTGTCCGTTGCCGAGGTTTCTCCGGCTATCACCAGTGGGCGCTTCGAGCATTGGAAAAATACCAACTTGCGGACGCGAACCCTTCTCCTGTATGAAGCGGAACTTTGTGCCTAACTCAAGGTCGCCAATGCCGTAGGTGGTGGGGCCGGGATCGGCTACGGAAAGCGCCATCGGCGCAACGATGTGCAGTTGCAGGTTGGGAGCGGCTCCGACGTTGAGCTCGAAGGCAGGAAGAGCCACAGCGTAAGCGCCGGAGGAGTGATCCAAGGTGGAGAATGTGTAGAACTCGTAATGATGGAAAGGTACGGGCTCGGGATCGTCCGTGAAGAATGGCGGCCCGGCGAAGGCGAATGTCGGGATGAAAATAATCGCGATGAAAGTGAGAATGAACCTTCGAACGTTCATGGTGATTGGATGCTCTGCGCAAGGGGAGGTGGCATTGAATGCTTTCCAGATTCGCGGAAGGTGTACCAGAAAAAGCAAGAGCAACGGCGAGGCTCTTGCAGGGGTGGAGGGCGTTGCTTCCCACGTTAGCCAACTGCGGCGAACGTGGGGCACCCGGCAAAAGCAAGAGCAACTCCAATTGCAGAAACAACACCGTTGCAGAATTGGATGACACTGCAATCCCACATTAGCCAAAAGAAGGCTAATGTGGGCCATCCGCCATCGATGGGCTACCCGGCATTTCAGGAGCGGGTTGCCCTTTCCAGCAGGTACATGTAGGAGCGATAGACTTCGCCGGTGGAGCGGGTCATGCCGATTTCGCAGGTGCGGCTACTAGAGTAACAGCCATCGTGTTTATGTGCCTTGATCTCGGCAGCCTCATTGGATGTGGCCGAGGCCGTGAGTTCGGGAACCATGAATCCGCGATCTCCAGCGAAAGCGCAGCAACCGAGACTGGGAGGGACGAAGACTTCAGCACTGCACGCTCGCGCAATTGCCTCCAGCTTGGGCGAGAGTCCCATCTTGACGGCAGAACAGACTGGATGCAGCGCGACCGATTTCTGCGGCGAGATTACCTTGAGTTTGGGGAGTAACTGGTCGTGGACGAATTCGATGCTATCCATGATCTTGAGACGATCAAAGCGCTGCTGATTTTCCGTCGTCAGGTATTCGCGCGCATGGACGAGTCCGTAAGAGCAAGGACTGGTGTCAACCATGATAGGGAGCTTGCCTTCGCTGGACCAGATCCAGAAGTTCTCAATGATTCGATTGAGCATTGCATCGCGCGCCTCGTCAAAGCCCTTCGATGAATAGGGAGTCCCGCAGCAGTTTCCGGCAACGTCGCTGGGAATCCACACCGGGACGCCCGCCCGGGCGGCAATCGCAACGGTCGCCTGCATCAGGGAAATGTCGTCGGGCTCGCCGGGAAGCCGTCCCATGGTTCTTGAAATGCACGCGGGAAAGTACACGGTTTGGGCTGCGAAACGGTTTGTCTCCGGGAGACTTCCCTTGGTGGCGTGCGGCATATCGGTGGTCCACAGCGGCATATTGGGGCCAATCACCTTGCGCATGGCTCCGGTAAAGGCCTGCATGCCGCGGAGTCCGATGATTCGTTGCGCGAAATGCGCGATGCGAAGTCCGAAACGAATCAGGGATTCCACCAGCGCGAAGTTGTCCACGGTAAACATTGCGACGCCCTTCGCGAATCGCGTATTACGCAGAGCGCGGAAGCGCTTGACCAGTGTTCCGGTATCGATGCTGACCGGGCAGGTCGTGGCGCAGAGTCCGTCCGCGGCGCAGGTGTCAAGCGCCATGTAGGGGAAATCGCGATTGAGTTGAACCAGCAATTCGCTGCCGCCGAGTTGCTCCTGGCGCGCCATTTCACGGCGCACAACGATGCGTTGGCGCGGCGTGAGGGTCAGGTCGCGGCTGGGACATCGCGGCTCGCAATAGCCGCACTCGATGCACTTGTCGACCTCCGGCTCTACGATGGGAAACTGCTTCAGGTTGTTGAGATGAGCGCGCGGATCGGGATTGATGAGGACGCCCGGATTTAGCAGGCCCGTGGGGTCGGCCAGCGTCTTGAGCTGACGCATGACCTCGTAGGCTTCGCCGCCCCATTCGGTTTCAACGAAAGGCGTCATGTTGCGCCCTGTCCCATGCTCGGCCTTGAGTGCTCCATCGAAGCGGTTGACTACAAGCTCAACTAAATCGTCCATGAAGCGCGAGTACTGGTCGATGGCGCGCTGATCGTTGAACGATTGGGTGACCACGAAGTGCAGATTTCCGTCCTTGGCGTGGCCGAAGATAATTCCGTTGTCATAACCGTGTTGAAGGAAGAGTTTGTTCAAATCCTGCGCAGCGGGAGCAAGGTGCTCGATGGGGAATGCTACGTCTTCGATGATGACCGTAGTACCGCTTTTGCGGACGGAGCCGACGGAGGGGAACATTCCGGCGCGGATCTTCCAGAGCGCAGCCTGTGCTGCCGGAGAGTGGCTGAATTGCGCCGGTTGAAGCAACTTCAGGTGAGAGGTGGAATCGGCAGCGAGCGCTTCGATCTCTTCACGTTCGGATTCCGATGCAGACTGGAATTCGACGAGTAATCCGGCTGCGCCTTCCGCGAGAGTTCTTATAACTGGCGGCGTGCCTGCCTGATCTTCAACCGAACGAAGGGATGCGCGATCCATGATCTCAAGCGCCTTGGCGCCGGCCCGATGCAGAGGCACGATGGATTCAGAGGCAGCGTACAGGTCGGGGAAGAGCAGGAGCCCAGTGTATTTCACCGGAAGATCGGGAACGGTGTTCAGAACCGCCTCGGAGATGAATGCCAAAGTGCCCTCTGAGCCGATCAGGAGGTGGGCAAAAATATCTACTGCGCGCTCATAGTCGATAAAGGCGTTGATGCTGTATCCGGTGGTGTTCTTGGTGCGGTACTTGCGACGAATGCGTTCGACAAGCGCAGGGTCTCCCTGGATTCTCGATTTGAGTTCGAGGACGCCGCGCGCTAATGCTGGTTCGCGAGCGACGAAGAGTTCATCGGCGTCCGCGGCTGCCGTGTCAATGGCGGTGCCGGAGGGAAGAAGGAATCGCACGGAGGCGAGCGTGTGGTAGGCGTTCTGATCGACGCCGCAACACATACCGCTGGAGTTATTCGAGAGAATTCCTCCCAATGTGCAAGTGGCGATGGATGCCGGATCGGGGCCAATCTTTGCGCCGTAAGGAAGGAGCGCGCGGTTGGCGTTTGCTCCAACCACTCCGGGCCGAACGCGAATCCTGCGGCCGTTTTCGAGCACGTCGAGATCACGAAAGCCTCGCGTGACTTCGACTAGCAACCCGTCGGAGACAGCCTGTCCGGAGAGGCTGGTGCCAGCGGCGCGGAAGGTTATGGGGATAGAGTGGCTATGGCTGAACTCAAAGAGCTTCGCAACTTCCTGCTCACTGGCGGCCTGCACCACGGCTTTTGGGATCAGCCTGTAAAAGCTGGCGTCAGAGGCGTGCGCGATGAGGTCAATCGGGCGCACAAGGATGCGCCGCTCATCGAGAATCTGAGATAGTTTGGAGGCGAGTTCGTCAGTAGAGTATTCCGGCCTTGCGATTGCCGATACCGCCATTTTCTGTGAGCTCCCGGAAAAAATAAGGAGAGGGCGAGGAACTGCCGGCTGCCAGCGTCACTTAGCGAGGCCGCAAACACTGCTTGCAAACCGGGGTTTCCCGCTTACCTCTTCACATAACAAAGTTGGACGGTTATATCACAGAGTGAGGCGATAAAACTAGGGTGCCTGCCCGGTGCGGCACCCTACGCAATGAAGCGTTTGAAGTTCTAAGCAGCGTCCTTCTGTGTTGAAGACTTGCGGTGTTGCTGTACAAAATCAAGCAGCGCCTGGTTGACCTCGTCTGCGTGCGTCCAGATAATGCCGTGCGGCCCCCCATGAACCATTACAAATTTGCTGTTCTTGACAAACTGCGGCGTGCGTTTCCCCGTGGCGGCAATGGGGAGAATCCGGTCCGCATCTCCGTGAATTACCAGAGTTGGAATGCTGATACTCTGCAGATCCTTTCGGAAATCGGTTAACCACGCCTGAACAGAATCCAGTGTTCCCGTCGGCGACGCACCGGATGCGACGTTCCAACTTGCCTGCACGGCTTGCTGGCTGATCAGTTTGCCGCCCAGGACATCCACGTTATAGAAGTCCGATAGAAACTTGGAAAGAAATGCGGGACGATCGGCCATAATTGCCTTCTTGATTCCATCGAAGACCGACTGATCGACGCCCTCTGGATTGTCCGCTGTTTTGAGCAGGAATGGCGGAATCGACGAGATGAAAACTGCCCTGCTTACGCGCTCGCTTCCGTGGCTTCCCAGATAGCGGGCCACCTCACCTCCGCCCATGGAGAAGCCAACCAGCGTGGCATCACGGAGATTGAGCTTGGTCATCAGAGCGTTGAGGTCTTCGGAGAGAGTGTCGTAATCGTAGCCGGACGTGGGCTGACTGGAACGGCCAAATCCGCGACGGTCATAGGTGACGACGCGATGACCGGCGGCCAATAAGGCTGGTACCTGCTTCTCCCACGATGCAGCACTGAGTGGCCAACCATGAATTAAGATGACTGGCTTACCCTTGCCATGATCTTCGTAATATAGATTGATCTTGCCAGAATTTTCTTCACCAACACTGATATAAGGCATTGAACTTCTCCTTTTGTTTCCTGTGAGCTGTTTAGTTGGATGCACATTGGAGGAAGGGCGAGATGCCGGACGCAATTCTCGAGGATAGCGAATGCACGGAATTCTTTGAGAATGGGATTGCAGGGCGGAACTGTCTCGGTAGGCAGAGATAGAATAAGTGATTGTGCAATCAAGGGGTTAAACTATCACATGATCTCAGGTTCGCGTTTTCCTCTCCACAACCTTGGCGCTGCTATTTTGGCTTTGACTTGTATGGCCTTTGCACAGGCGCAACCAGCACACGTCTCTCCTCCGCGCTTCTCTGTCAGCGTTCCGGCAGGCAACAACAACGCGACGCTTGATGGCCGCGTGTATCTTCTGCTTTCCACAAACCCGGACGACGAGCCTCGCATGCAGATCGACGATACTCCAAGTTCGCAGATTATGTTTGGCGTGGACGTAGAGGGGCTCAAACCCGGACAGTCCGTAGTGGTCGATGAGCATGCCGACGGCTATCCGGTCCGCAGTCTGCGCGATCTCCCCGCGGGAGAATATTTTGTGCAGGCGGTTTTGCACCGGTATGAGACGTTTCATCGGTCGGATGGAAAGACAGTGAAGCTGCCGATGGACCGTGGCGAGGGGCAGCAATGGAATCTTGCTCCGGGAAATCTCTACAGCAAGCCGAGAAAAATTGAGATCAGCGCCGGTGGTGCGCCGGTTGAGATTGTGCTCGATCAGGTGATTGCGCCGATTCCGGAGGCCGAGGATTCAAAGTACGTTCGACATCTCCGGATACAGAGCGAGTTGCTAACCAAGTTCTGGGGACGGCCAATGTATCTTTCGGCGCTGGTATTGGTGCCAGAGGGATTCGACTCCCATCCCGAGGCGCGTTTTCCTTTGCTGATCTCCCAGGATCATTTTGCGAGTGAGTTCGTCGATTTTCGCACGACTCCGCCTGACCCGGATTTGAAGCCGGACTATAGCGAGCGCTTCCATGTTTCGGGTTACAACCGGATTATGCAGGAGGAGTCGTACAAGAATTACCAGCAGTGGATTTCGCCGGGATTTCCGCGCTTCCTAGTGGTGAAGCTTCAGCACGCGAATCCGTACTATGACGATTCTTATGCCGTGAACTCGGCCAATGTCGGTCCTTATGGCGACGCGATTGAAAAGGAATTAATCCCCGCGATTGAGAAGCAATTTCACGCGATTGGCGCGGGATGGGCGCGATTCGTCTATGGCGGATCGACCGGAGGATGGGAGGCTCTGGCGGTTCAAATTTTCAATCCCGACTATTACAACGGAGCTTTTGGAGCGTGCCCTGACCCAGTGGACTTCCGCTCTTACGAGTTAATCGATCTGTATCACGACCAGAACGCGTTCTATCTGCAAGGCGCCCACAAGCGCGTGGCGCAACCCGCAATGCGCGATTACCTGGGGCACACCACCCTGACGATCGAGGAGAACAACGCTTACGAACTGGCGCTGGGCAGTAAGGGACGTTCGGGCGAACAATTCGATATTTGGCAGGCTGTGTACTCTCCCGTGGGTGACGACGGTTATCCCAAGCCGATCTTCGACAAGCGCACCGGCGTTATCGACCATGAGGTAGCTGCCTACTGGAAAGAACACTATGACCTGCGTGCCATTCTTGAAAAGAACTGGTCCACGCTCGGTCCCAAGTTACGGGGTAAACTGCACTTGTATTGCGGCAGCGCCGATACTTACTTTTTGAACGACGCTGTTTATAAGATGGAAGACTTCCTGAAGACAACGACGAATCCTCCCTATGAAGGCGAAGTGAAATACGGAGACCGCGCAGAGCACTGCTGGAATGGCGATCCAACGCAGCCGAACTATCTGTCACGGATGCACTACAACACAATGTACTTGGATAAGATCATGGAGCGCATCGCAAAGACAGCGCCCGCAGGAGCTGATCTGAAGAGCTGGCGATACTAAGGTTTGTGCTGCCGGTTACTGCGGCAGGAGCATTGCGACGAAGGGAAATCCTCAACATGAAGGTACTGGTTACCGGTGGTGCGGGATACATAGGCAGCGTTGTTGTATCGCAGCTCGTGGCCGCTGGTCACAGAGTTATTGTCTATGACAATTTGAGTAAGGGCCATCGCGAGTCGGTCTCTCCGGAGGCTACTCTGGTGGTGGGTGACGTTGCCGACCGGGGGCTGCTCGACGCAGTTTTTGCGGAGCATCAACCTAATGCCGTAATACACTTTGCGGCTTGGATTGAAGCTGGCGAATCGATGCATGATCCGGCAAAGTTTTTCCGTAATAACTCGGCCAACGCTCTTACCTTGCTGGAAGCGGTGCTCACACATAAAGTACGGAACTTTGTTTTTTCTTCGACCGCTGCGTTGTACGGCGAACCCGAAGAGACTCCGATCCGTGAGTCAAGCAAGCTGCTGCCCACAAATGCCTATGGCGCGTCGAAGCTGTTAGTCGAACAAATGCTCGGCTGGTTCCACCGGATTCATGGTCTCTCCTATGCGAGCCTTCGCTACTTCAATGCGGCGGGCGCGACCGGAACTCTGGGTGAGCGCCATGATCCAGAGTCTCACCTGATCCCGATTGTTCTTCAAGTTGCCAGCGGCTTACGTACCCATGTCAGCATCTTTGGCGACGATTACGACACGCCTGACGGGACTTGCGTACGCGACTACATACACGTCTCCGACCTTGCCAGTGCGCACCTGCTGGCACTCAAGGAACTGCATTTGCGCACCCAACCCACGCAGCTCATCTATAACCTCGGAAACGGGCATGGATTCAGCGTTAAGGAAGTCATTGAGTGCGCGCGGCGCGTCACTGGACACACCATTCCCGCAGTCGTTGAACCACGGCGGGCAGGGGATCCGGCGATCCTGGTAGCCAGTTCAGAGAAGGTTCGCGTCGAGCTTGGCTGGCGGCCCAGTTATCCGGAGCTGGACAGCATCATTCGGAGCGCGTGGGAGTACGTTCGCTAAGAATGTTTACCCGTCACATTGACGTGTGACGGAGTTTCAAGGTATAAATCCAAATATGACGTTGTGTTGCCAGACCGGTCGAATGATGTGCTGCATGTGCTGTTGTTGCGGCATGGACCCATCTGGCGCACGGGGGATCATGGTTTAGTAGTTATTTAACCAGGATCTAAAGGTATTCGACCCATCCGCCAGTATTTCAAGCGGGTGGGTTTTTTATTGGAGGAAAGATGGCGGAGCCGTTGAAGGAAAACAAAGCGCAGCAGGCAGAGCGATTGAAGCGCGAGAAAAATCCGTGGGAGTGCCTCGACGAGATTCGCGAATTTGCCAGAGGCGGCCATAGCTCCATCACTCCAGATTGGCTCAATACTTATTTCCGGTTTTGGGGAGTGTACACGCAGGGCGACGGCGCGGGAGTGACTGGAGGCAAGGGCGGCGAAGGCAAACAAGTGCCGTACTTCATGGTGCGCATTCGAATCCCCAACGGCTTGCTGTTGAGTCACCAGGTTCGAGCGATTGCCGAGGTCAGCTCGAAGTACGCACGAGGGTTGATCGACATTACAGTCCGCCAGAACATTCAGCTTCACTGGGTGCGAATCGAGGATCTTCCCGCATTGTTGGAACAGTTGTGGCGCGCAGGGTTGACGACCATGGGTTCGTGCGGCGATGACACGCGGAACATTACGGGATGCCCGCTTGCGGGAGTTGCCGCCGACGAAGTCTTCGACCCGTCATCGTTGGCGCTGGAACTGAACCGCTACTTTGTCGGAAACGCCGAGTTCTACAACCTTCCGCGGAAATTGAAGATATCCCTCACCGGTTGCCAGGCTTGGTGCTCTTATCCGGAGATCAATGATGTCGGCCTCACCGGCCTGCTTCGGAGACGCAATGGCTACGATGAACGCGGCTTTTCTCTGCGCGTAGGAGGTGGCCTTTCAACCCAGCCGCATCTCGGTCTGAGGCTCAATGCTTTTGTTGGCTGGAATCAGGTGGTGCCGGTTGTAAAAGCTGTCGCCGAGATATTCCGCGACTCAGACATTTTGCGCCAGAGCCGCGAACAGGCTCGCCTGAAGTTCCTCTTCCTGAAGTATGGGTGGAACGCCGAGTCGTTTCTCTCCGAGATCAATAGCCGCCTGGGATTCCAACTCGATGCAGCAGAAGAAGAGACGCTACCCTCCGACCTCTACCGCGATCACGCTGGAATACACCCTCAAAAACAGCCGGGATATTTCTATGTTGGAGTATCGGTGTTACGCGGACGGATCAACGCTGAACAGTTACACGCAGTAGCAGCCCTTGCAGACCGCTTTGCCGGCGGCGAGGTGCGAACGACTGCGATGCAGAATCTGCTGATCGTCAATGTCCGGCGGGAGAACACGGAGGAGTTGCGGCACGAGCTCGAAAACATTGGCTTGCACGTCGAAGCTTCGCAGTTCTGGCGGGGAATGGTCGCATGTACTGGCACGGAGTTTTGCAAGTTGGCCATCACGGAGACGAAAGGTTTTGCGCGATGGGTGGTGGAAGAACTCGAGGGCCGAGTTCCTGGGTTTGACCAGCAGCTCAAGTTGAATATCACCGGGTGCCCTAACAGTTGTGGACAACATTGGATTGCCGATCTTGGATTAGAGGGCAAGAAGATCAAAGTAAACGGGCAATTTGCCGATGCCTATTACTTCTGCGTGGGCGGCTCGGTTGGACGGGTGCAGTCGGTTGCGCGTCCGGTGGGTTATCGCTGCCTTGCAACCGAGGTTCCGGAATCGATTGCGCGGTTACTGTCCAGCTATACGGCGCTGCGCGAGGGCGAGGAGAGCTTGCAGCAATTCTTCGCGCGCAAGTCGAACGAGGAACTTCGAGGTTATCTCGCAGGTGGCGAGGCTGCCATAGTCCTGCGGGATACGCCGTGGGCTCCGGTGCCGCATGGGGTCGAGGGTTAGATAGCTGCGATGGATGTGAAACGGAAACACGGAGGGGACATGGGTAAGGTTTATCTGGTTGGCGCGGGTCCGGGAGATCCTGAGTTATTAACCTTGCGCGCCGCGCGACTGCTGCAGCGGGCTGACATCGTGCTACACGATGCTCTGGTCAGCCCGGAGATACTCGCCCTGATCGGAACCAGCCGCGTGATCGATATCGGAAAACGCTGTGGCACCAAGTTACTAACCCAGGAAGAAATCAATTCCATGCTGGTGTCCTACGCCTCCGAGTATGACATTGTGGTTCGCCTGAAGGGTGGAGACCCATCGATCTTTGGCCGTGCAGGCGAAGAAATCGAGGCGCTGGCCGAGGCCGACCTTTCGTATGAGATAGTCCCCGGCGTTACATCTGCACTCGCCGCTGCGGCGTCGGCAGGAATCTCGTTGACCGACCGGCGCTATGCTGCAAGCGTGGTGTTCGCGACCGCGCATCGCGGGCAGGATGCCGAGGCAGTCTCGTGGGATCGGCTGGTCACATCGCATTCCACCCTCGCCATCTACATGCCCGGAAGCAACTACAAGTTACTCGCCAAACAGCTTTGCGATGCGGGGCTCGATGCTCAGTTACCTTGCGCGATCATCTCCCACGCAGGACGCCTGGACCAACAAATACAGTGGTCCGACCTCACATCTCTGAAATTAGTGGAGGCTCTTCCCTCGCCAAGTTTGCTGATCGTCGGTGAATGCGCAAGAACGATGCATAGTCCAGAGGGTGCCATTCAGCACGGTTTCGTTGTAGATGACGTAGGTACGGAAACAGAACCACAGTGGGTTTGAGTCATTCAGGAGAACATATGTCCGAAGAGAAAGTCGCAACCGCAATCCCTCGTCCTAGTCTATCGCTCGATACCTGGGCAGTTATTACTTCATTCGTGCTCGCGCTGTTAGTGCGGGTAGGAGCGCTAAAGCACATCCCCTGGTAACAGGACAATCAGAAGGAGAATGAAATGGCCACAATTGCCCTGCCGAGCCAAGAGGCTCAAAACCCATTTGCAAGTGTCGCGCGCCTTGTGCCGGGTGTGCTGCTGCTGGCCGCAATCGGCTTTGGCGGCAAGGTGCTCGAACAATCTATCAACGGCTATGCCAAGGTTCATCACCTTGTCATTCCAAACATTGAATATGTGCTCTGGGCAATTGCGATTGGACTGCTCGTCGCAAACACAGTCACGATTCCGCAAGTATTTCTTCCGGGAATCGCGACCTATGAATTCTGGCTGAAAGCTGGCATCGTGCTGCTGGGCGCGCGTTTCGTGGTGGGCGACGTTCTCAAGCTTGGAGGAATCAGTATCACGCTCGTGATCCTGGAGATCTCCGGCTCATTGGTGTTGATGACGCTGCTGGGCAAGTGGTTTAAGTTAAAGCCGAAGTTGACCTCGTTGCTCGCGCTCGGCTCGGCGGTGTGCGGCGTGTCTGCAATCATAGCGGCCAAGGGCGCGATTGACGCGGACGATGAGGATTCCTCGTTTGCGATTGCTGCGATTCTTGCACTCGGAGCTATCGCGCTGGTCTTTTTTCCGCTCATTGGACACGCGCTACATTTGAGCGACAACGCTTATGGACTGTGGTCGGGCCTCGCCGTGGACAACACGGCCGAAGCGACAGCCGCTGGGGCGCTGTTCTCCGATGCGGCCGGCAAAGTCGCCGTGCTGGCTAAAACGACACGCAACGCGACGATTGGCTTCGTGGTGCTGGGCTATGCCATCTATTGGGCGAGTCGCGGACAGGCAGAAAAGGTGACGAACAAGGCAGCTTTCCTATGGAACAAATTCCCAAAGTTCGTGCTTGGCTTCCTGGCAATCTCGTTGCTGGTTTCAGTGAATGTCTTCAACAAGGGACAGGTGGAATCCCTCGCGAACCTTTCCCGTTGGGCGTTTTTGCTGACGTTTGCAGGAGTTGGGCTGCGAACGAACTTCCGCGAAATGTCAAAACAGGGAGCGCGTCCCTTCATCGTGGGCGCTCTGGGAGAAGTGTTGATCGCTGGCCTGACGCTGGGTCTAGTGGTCGGAGCAAACGCGATCTGGAAACTCTAGTTTACATGGTCCCCTACCCCCCTAGATTTCTCCGTAAAATTTGAATATAAAAGGGTTAGGGGCCTGGTTTCACGGTTCCGCAGGTTTCAAAATTTCAAGGTTGAAATTCAAAATCTCAGGTCCACATTTTCCTCTATTTCCAGAATAGCAATTTCGAGAGGGTATCCCCTCACTTTGGGAGAACCCTATGTTACTTGGAATCAGGTAGTTGGGAGAAATCGGCAAGAATTTTCGCTTGACAGCACAAAAAAGTGCATTTTTCAGGCGCGCCGCACACAACGCCCCGGGCGCGGAGGAGCGAATGTCCGCAATGGTTGGAAAGCGGCAGACATTCCATGTCAATGCAGTGACGAGCACTAAAGCGGACGGAACATCACCAGCGCATCGACATATCCAAGTGTGGGGTGATGAAACGCTTGCGGCAGACGGCCAACGATCTCAAAGCCGAGTGATTGCCAAAGCGCCACGGCGCGCGTGTTAGTGCTGACAACGAAGTTGAACTGCATCCCGCGATAGCCGCACTGCCGCGCGTGATCCAAGGAGTGTTGATACATCGTGCGAGCAACACCGCGACCTGTTGCAGCAGTACTCGTCATGTAGCCGCAATTGCAGATGTGTTTGCCGCCACCGGCCTGATTGGCACGCATGTAGTAGGTGCCGACGATCTCGCCCTCTTCCTCGGCGACGAAGGTTTCGCGGTCGCCCCCCAGCCAATACGCAAGAGCGTCAGCTTCAGTCATATCGCGATCCAGCGCGTATGTCTCGCCAGCACGGATCGTCGGGCCGATGATGCGCCAGATCGATGAAGCATCGTCCATGTCAGCAGGGCGGATGTGCATGTCTGTCATCGTCCCACCGAAGCGGATTGTCCGCAACGCTGTGGGAAGAACACCGTTAGCCGCCCGTCGCACGCGCTTCTCCGCCGCCGCGATTACCTTCCTGCACAAGTCCAAGAACTCCTCATAGCGGAGATCGCTCTTGGCGTCGTTTGTACGCCATGTGCAGATCGCAAAATCCGCCGCCCCGGTTCCATCTCCAAGGTGATCAACCGTCGGGAGCAGCGCAAAGCACTGCTTGTACTGTCTCCGACCGTTTTTCGACTCGTCGTTATCATATTGGCTTATAAGCGTCCAGTCGAGGCGCTCACCCGTATAGGCGTCCAGCCCGCCCGACTCTCGAACGGCCTTGTGGATCGCGATCTTGTATTCCTCAATCGTGCAGATGGAATTGCCCCTTTTGCGATCCCGCTTTCTGTGTGCTACTGCTTTGCGATGCAGCCAACGTTCATATTCTGCTTGGGAAGAATCGCGTGTTAGAAATCCCGGCAAGTCGTACTTCCGCATGATGCAAGCCCCCTGGCTGAGTGAGGGCAGCTTATATGGGGAATCGAAAACTGTCCAGACACAAAGCCCATCATACCCACAGTTGCGTCGGCTTCTGGCAACACTTTCCTGAGCGCTCGGCCTGGTACTGGACGTATTATGGGCCACCCGGAAACTATCGCCAGCAGGATACCTGTCGGAAAAAGTATTCAACTATCCCGGAATAGGGATTCCGGAGGGCGTTCGGGAAGACTGAGGGCAAGGTCAAGAGCCTTGGGTGTGATCGTTCCTGCATTCCACATTCGCCAAAGGAAGGCGAATATGGGCCACCCGTCCTGCTTTGACTGATCTGGCGTACACCGCTCATTCTCCCTGCAATCCTTGCGTTGGAGAAAACTCCATCAATTCGATTGGCGCGCCATGATCGAGGATCATGGCCACGCTGACTCCTGCGCTCGGACTGTTCGGTGGAATCAGAATCTCCTGCCCAACCAGAGCAGTTGCGAGATCATCTACCTCGAAGGCTACATGAGGAATGGTCTTGACCGCCTCGGGGTAAGGCGCATCCGGATCAAATCGCATCCACTGAACGCCGCATGGACTGGTTCGAAATCCCGCCACGTGAATACGAAGATGGGGCACGTGAATCTCATTGGGATGCGGGATTTGAGTGGGAATTCCAATGTGGTGATAACGCCAGCCATTCCTCGCAATTACAACTGGGGGCTCGTTGTCCTGTCTCAGATATTCATCCAAACCGCAAGCTCCATTCGGACTAAACAACTGCACGATAGTACGCCCGTCCCCGTTGGAAACGAATAACTGTTCGAAACAGGCCAAGTATTCAACTATCCTATTGCCAGAAGCGTTCGGGAAGATTGAGGACAAGGTCAAAAGCCCTTGCCTGTGACCGTTTCTGCATTCCCACATTCGCCAAAAGAAGGCGAATGTGGGCCACCCGTCGTGGTTCCGGCTCTTGTCTTGATGTCCGCAGCTTCCGTTCGAACACCGATTCTGCGGGACTATTTCTTGACCGTGATCGTCGTCGAGTACTGCGTGTTTTCCCACGACAACTTCAGCGTTCCGACGCCGGACGCATCTCCTCCGACTTGAATCGTGAACTGGTCTACCGGGCTGGGCAAGGCGTCCTTCTTCAGATCGATTCTGGCTACATCCAATGCTTCGTCGTAGGTCTTTTTCGGGTCGCCGCTGATGCCCCATTGCCCGATCTGTTTGTTGACGATCAGTTTGGCTTTGCCGTCTGCGGTTGGAAGGGTTCGCAGCGAATAGGCACCGGCAGGGATGGTTGCGCCGCCGAGTTCAATCGGTTGTTGGGTGATGAGCAAGGTAGCCTCGTCCGCACCGGTGCGCCAGATCTTGTCATAAGGCACAAGTCCGCCCCAGATTTTACGAATCGCGCCGGTATTGGGGTCCTTGGTGTAAGGGCGTCCGTAAACGACCATGACCCGGTTGCCGCCGATTACGGCACTGACGGTCTCATGCGGACTGGTTCGTTTTTGCTGAGCTGCCGCAGGCAAGACGCAGGCTACTACGGCGGCGATGAGAAGCAGGGTGTACTTGAAATTTTTCATGACAAACATAATATCCCCTGCGCTCGCGGTGGGTAAGTACGACGAAGACAGAATTTTTGGACTGGTGACGACTACGCCTGGCAACGCCACTCCTGAAAATGCACCGCTGACGAGAATGCGACCAGCTGAGTCGCACATTGCAATGCGCCTGTTACATGCGTGCGGTACAATCGGGCCACCATGAGATTGTTGCTGAAATCCGGCGTTGCTTCGCTGCTGGCGTTGTTGCTGGCTACGTTTGCTCATGCCGAACCGGTTGCGCAGTTGCATCCTACCGGGTACGTGAATGACTTCGCGCAGGTTCTGCAGGCGCGGTATGTCGCGCAGATGGAAGGCATTTGCCTGCAGGCGAACCAAAAGGCCCATGCGCAGATTGCCGTGGTTACCATCAATTCCCTTGATGGAGCGGACATCGAGAGCTACGCGGTCAGCCTCTTCAAGGCCTGGGGCATCGGAGGCAAGTCGAGCAATCGTGGGGTTCTAATCTTGTACGCCATCAAGGATCACCGTGCCCGTGTTGAAGTTGGCTACGGGCTGGAACCGATATTGCCTGACGGCAAGGTTGGAGGCTTTCAGCGGGAAGCCGTACCGCTGATGCGCAGCGGCGACTACAACGCGGCACTCATGCTGGTCACCAATCGGATCGTAGGGGTGATTGCGCAGGATGCCGGAGTTCAGATCACCAATATTCTGCCGCAAGGCGCCTACCGGGCGCCGGTTCCGTCTAACCAACCGCACATTTCACTGACCGGGATCATTGTCGGCGTGGTCATCCTGATCATTATTCTGTGTACTCCCCTGCGCGGCGTGTTGTTCTGGCTTCTGCTATCCCAGATGGGCGGTGGCCGAGGCGGAGGTTTTGGCGGCGGCTTTGGGGGCGGTGGTGGCGGCTTTGGAGGTTTTGGCGGCGGTAGTTCCGGCGGCGGCGGGGCAAGCAGCAGTTGGTAACAAGCGAGGCAGCGATGGTTCCTGAAGGCAAGATCGACGATTTTGTGAAGCGCATGAGCGCGGCGGCTGGGACAAACCTGGAGAGCATCATCCTGTTTGGATCGGCTGTGGCCGGTGATTATCATCCCGAATTCTCAAACCTGAATCTGTTCTGCGTGCTGCGCGACAGTTCGTTCGCGTCTCTGCGAGCCCTGGCTGCGGTTGCGCTGTGGTGGGACGGTGAGAAGCAGCCTCCGCCACTTTTCATGACGCGCCTCGAGCTCGAACGTTCCACCGACGTCTTCACCATCGAGTTGCTGGACATGCAGCAACACCACCGGGTTCTTCTCGGCGAGGATGTCTTGCAGGGTCTGGAGATTCCCCGCGACCTCCATCGAGTCCAGGTGGAATATGAACTCCGCGAGAAGCTGTTGCTGCTGCGGCAACAGTTGCTCCTATGCTCAAACAGCGACCGGCGATTGTGGGAGTTGCTGGTGCGTTCCGTTTCCTCTTTCGTCACGCTTTTTCGCCATGCGCTGATTGCGCTGGGACACGGCGTTCCGGTGGGGAAGCGCGCAGCGGTCCAAGCCCTGGCGCAGCAATTGAAATTTGATCCGTCTGCCGTGGAGCAGGTGCTGGACGTTCGCGAGCACACGGCGAATCCCAAGAAAATCGACGTTAACGATCTCTTCGCCCGCTACCTGGCAGTGGTGGAGCAGGTCACGTCCGCTGTCGATGAGGCTCCGCACTCGGACGCGTCTGCCCATCTGTAACTGCATTACACTCAATTAACGCAGGAGACTTATGAAGAAACTGTGGATTGCAATTGCCGTAATCGTCGTGATCGTGTTCGTCTTTTTCGGACAATACGTAAGCGTTCGCAACTCGCTGGTGACCAAGAATGAATCGGTCAAGGCTGCCTGGTCACAGGTGGACATCGTTCTACAGCGGCGCGCCGATCTCATTCCCAACCTGGTGGAGACCGTGAAGGGTTATGCCACACAGGAACAAACGGTGTTCGGCGACATTGCCAAAGCCCGCTCCGCACTACTTTCGGCTGGCAGTCCGCAGCAAAAAATTGCCGCCAACGGGCAACTCGACGGAGCGATTGGACGCCTGCTGATGGTGGTCGAAAATTATCCGCAGTTGAAGTCCAACGAGAACTTCCTGCGTCTGCAGGATGAACTGGCAGGCACCGAGAATCGCATCGCCGTTGAGCGCAAGCGCTACAATGACACGCTGCAGGACTACAACACGTATGTCCAGATGTTTCCGAACAATGTTTTTGCCGGTTGGGCAGGCTTCAAGCCGAACCCCGCCTACTTTGTCGCCACGGAAGCATCACGCCAGGTTCCCAAGGTCAGCTTTGGCACTCCGGCACAGCAGCCTACTACTTCGCCGGTTCCCGCAAAGTAATTTCGCAGAGTCGACGCCGTGGCGGGGGAGAGAATTGGCCCCCGCCACGTTATGCGGATGGTTCCCCTTGGGACAGCGTCGAGCGGATGAAAAGAGGAATCCTTTACTTGTTGGGTGGGTGAGATGGGGGCGGGGGCGAGGGAATCTTTTCATGCGGGGCGACGATGACGATATCCACGCGACGATTGAGCCGTCGTCCCTCTTCGCTGGAATTGTCGGCAACAGGGTGATACTCGGCATAACCGGCGGCGGAGAGACGCTCCGGACCGATACTCTCGCGCGTGAGCAGGATTCGTATGATCTCGGTGGCCCGCGCGGTGGAGAGTTCCCAATTGGACTGGAATAGAGGCGTGTGGATGGGCACGTTATCCGTATGGCCTTCTATGCGTAGATTGCTTGGGAACGTGGTGAGGACAGCGCCCAGGCGGTCAAAGGTATCCATGGAACTGGCGCGCAAAGTGGCCGAGCCACTTTCAAAGAATCCGATCTCGCGGAGGCTGAGCACAAGGCCCTCTGGAACTTCACGTATCGAGACGGTGCGGCGCTGGATTTCTTCGGCAAGGCCAATTTCAAGCTTTCGGCGAATTGATTCGGCGGTCTCCGCGCGGTGAGCGCTGGCCACCGAAGGAGCGGGCATGGTACCCGGCACCACGATGGCTGCGCCATTCTGAGACGTGCCGACGCCGAGCTCTGAAAATCCGGCGGTGATGGCGTGGGAAAGATTTGCCATGCGCGCCTTGTCTACTTGGGACGAGGAATAGAGAACGACGAAGAAGGCGAAGAGCAAGGTCATGAAGTCGGCATAGGAGACCATCCATCGCTCCTGATTGCCGTGTGGGCCTTTTCGTTTTTTCATGATGCGCGACGAGCCTGGCTCTGGGGTGCGGACTTGGGCTGGCTTGCGAGTCCAGTCCTATCGGCTGCTTGCCGGATGAATCCGTTAAGCTTGGCCTCCAACATTCGAGGGTTGATGCCCTCGAGAATCGAAACCACGCCTTCGAGAGTCAGTTCGCGGAGAATCTGACGAAAGCGCTGGCGCTGGCGCAGTTTGCCGGCTATTGGGAGAGCGATAAGGTTGGCAAAGCCGACGCCGTAAATGGTGGCGACGAAGGCGACGGCAATGCCGCGTCCTACCTCATCCATCTTATCGAGATGCTGCATCACCTGGATAAGTCCGAGCACGGCTCCGATAATTCCAATGGTGGGAGCAAAACCTCCTAAGGCTTCATACACCCGCGGCAATTCATCTTCGGCTTCGGCGCTGGCGTCGAGCTCAAGCTGCATGATGGCGCGGAGTTCGCTGGATTCGGTGCCGTCGACGGCGAGCATGAGCGCGCGGCGCATAAAAGGGTCGGCGATCTGGTTGAGTTCGGCGTCGAGCGAAATAATTCCATCGCGCCGCGCCTTGTGGGCGAGTTCGGTGAGCCGGGTGATTTCGTCGCTCGCACTGGAGCGCGGCTCGAAGAATACGGTACGGAGACTTCGAAACGCAGTGAAGACCGTGCTTAGAGGAAACTGCAAGAGCACGGCGCCGAGGGTTCCTCCGCCGACGATAAGAGCGGCGGTGGGCTGGAGAATCTGCGCGAGCTTTCCGCCTTCGAGCAGCAGCCCAGCGGTGATTCCTCCAAAACTAACGGCAAGTCCGGCAACGGTTCCCTTGTCCACAGTAACCTCTGCTCCTGTCCTACGGCACTAAGTTGGGGTCAACTTGAGCCGGATTGATCCGGGGCATGGGGGAATTCCGATGGAGCAGGCTGCGACGGTAAGCGATCACTCGAAGCGTCACCTCAGATGCGGATTCGCGCACCACCAGCTTGTCTCCAGTGATGAGAGTGATGACCGTGTCAGGGTTCTGCTCGACGGACTTGATAAGTTCGGCATTGATGACGATAGGGTGTCCGTTCAGCCGGGAAAGCTCAATCATCGTCTGCCTGCTTTCTACCATTGATATCGACCCGGCGAAGCGAAACCTTGAATGGGAGATGGCAAGTGGACGCTGAATTCCATATGGCGGAGTAAGAACAAGACGAACGCGAAATGTGGCGCGAAGCCAAAAAGAAAATTTAAGAATTTTTTGGAGATGAGTAAAGGTTGAGAGAAATAGACCCGATGGAAGTTGTGTAAGAAGCAACGGCCCCAGCGGAAAGAACCGGCAATCTGGCCGGCGCCGCTAAGCGGGCAAGAAGGAGACATATCATGTCACTCAGCATCCTGAATAACATCCCGGCCATGGAGGCCGAGAATCAACTGAATCAGACCAATAGCGCCTTACAAACGACTTTGTATCGTTTGGCTTCGGGTTCGAAACTGAACTCTGGCGCGGACGATGCAGCAGGTTTGTCGATTGCGAACGGACTGACCGCGAACGTCGCTGCGTTGACGCAGTCGGCGGCGAACGCTAGTAACGGAGTTGGTCAATTGCAAACTGCTGATGGCGCTCTGTCTCAAGTAACATCACTACTCAATCGCGCGGTGACCCTGGCCACCGAGGCTTCCACGAGCACGGTCGATCCGGCCCAGGCGCAGTCGCTACAAACTGAATATTCGTCGATCGAAGCTGAAATCGACCGCATCGGCCAGAAGACGAACTTCAACGACCAGAACGTGTTTGGCAGCTCGAATACGGGCGCCAGCGGAACGTGGGCCAGTACCGACGGGAGCACGATGTTGAATCCGCTAACGAGCGGAGCAACGGCTTTCACGGGATTAAATCCCCAGACGCTGACGATCACCGACACTTCGACTGGCAACTCGGTGGCGTTCACCACTGCGTCAACGACCTCCGGCACTACCCAAGCTGGCGACCTCAATGATCTGGCCAGCGAAATCAACACCGCAGCGTCTACGGCAGCCACAAAGATGAATGTGACGGCATCAGTCGTCAAGGATACGAACGATGCCGATTTCCACCTGCAGTTGACCGATACCAGTGGCTCGAACAGCGTCGTCGCAAGCACCGGCGCCACTCTCACGGGTCCGGAGCTATCGATGAGTGATATTGGCAATGTATCGGTTGGGCAGGACACGGTGACGAATCCAAATGTGTGGACTTCGTCTCTGGGTGCTGGTTATGCTGGCGCCTCCACCGGACTGACCCTGACTACCACGCTTAATCACGCTGGTACAATGACGATCACCGACTCGGGAACCGGCAAGAGCGATGCGGTTGCGTTCGCTACTACTGACACTGTCGGCGACCTGATCAACAACATCAATGCGGCGACGGCGGCAGGAACCTTGAACGTGACTGCTTCTCTTACCTCGGCTGGCACCTTGCAGATTACGGACAACAGCGGCGGCGGCCAGATCAAGGTCGTGGAGGCTGGCGATGCGCACGATTTCAGCACGGCTGGAGTTACCGATACCAGCACGAGCGCTGGCGTCGGATCATCGAACAGCGTATATCTTGGCGATGGCACGGCAACGACCTCGGCGAATACGATCACCACGGACATTGCCGCCCTATCCTCGGCAGGGC
>Ga0302320_10008746_pt1 | contig 21927 bp, 25 predicted proteins | sample Bog_T0_3_FD_202130 | JGI IMG/M metagenome (GOLD analysis project Ga0302320, IMG submission 202130) | Peat permafrost microbial communities from Stordalen Mire near Abisko, Sweden - Bog_T0_3 | ecosystem: Environmental > Terrestrial > Soil > Wetlands > Peat | place: Sweden: Abisko, Stordalen Mire...
GGCGTTGCCGCTGACGGAGGGCAACGACAGCAACAGTGACCAGATCGGCGTGCTGATTTTGACTCAGAATACGAGCCGTGTCTGGCAGCCTTCCGAGGTGCTGGTGATCCGGACTTTGAGCGATCAGGTTCTGATCGCGCTCAACAATGCCGGGTTGAGGCGGTTGGTGAAAAATCTTTCGGTGACTGACGAAAAATCGGGCTTGCTCAAGCGGGCTTCCTATCTCGATCTTTTGCAGGCGGAAACGCGCCGCGGACTGCAGCAGGGAACGACCGTGACCGTGTTGCTCATGCAGTTCGGGCGACGAAGCGCTCTGATCAAAGAATATGGCGAGCAGGCGGTCACGGCGGTGATGGAACAGATCGGCCAGCTTTTTTCTGCCAACATACGCACGAACGACTTGGCCTTCCGCTACGAATCGACGACAGTCGCGCTCGTGCTCGGCGACACGGGCGAAAAGGAGGCGTTGCTCGCGGTCGAAAAACTGAGGCGGCTGCTGGGGGAAGTGCGGTATCCAGGAAAAGACAAGGCCGTGGAATTCAATGCTGGGTTGGCACAGGCGGTGATGCGCCAGCATTTCGATCCGGTGGACATTGTCACCGAGGTCGTCAACCGCGCCGATCACGCCCTCGAGCTTGCAGTTGCCCAGGGGATCGGGAAGATTGTGAGCCAGGCGCCACAATTCGCCGCGTCGGCGGCGGTGGCGTAGGTCTTTTTCACCGCCGAGACGCCGAGGGCGCCGAGAAAAGCGTAGGACATCTTTCCAGGCTCGCGAACATAATCAGGCTAGTCAGGTCTCGACCGCTGGGCGAAAAGCGAATAGCGAACGACGAACAGCGAACGACGAAAAGCGTACGACGAATGACCCGCGACTTCCTTATCCGTGGTGCTCTGGTTCTCCCACTGTTAAACTCCTAAGTTGGCTTCTGGCCAGCCATCCTTGAATATCTAGCGAGAATCATGCTGAAACCTGGAGACATTGCCATCGTCAGCGGGGCGCGCACTCCTTTTGGGCGCTACTGCGGAAAAATCAAAGATTACACGGCGCAGGAATTGGGCGCGGTCGCTGCGAAGGCCGCGATCGAGCGGGCGGGAATCGATGCGAAGGAGTTCGATCATGCTGTGTTTGGGAATGCGCAGCAGACTTCGGGCGACGCGCTTTATGGAGCGCGGCACGTCGCGCTGCGAGCGGGATTGCCCATTGAGACTCCGGCGCTGACGGTGAACCGGCTGTGCGGCTCGGGGATGCAAGCGATCGTCTCGGCGGCGCAGATGATCCAGACCGACGAAGCGAAGATGGTGCTGGCTGGCGGCATGGAGTCGATGTCGCAGGCGCCGTTTTCGATCCGTGGGAGAGATGGATTTACGCTCGCTCCGGGCGGCAAGCTTGAGGATTCGCTGATGGTGGCGTTGCTGGATTCCTATTGCGGACTGTACATGGCAAATACAGCGGAGTTGTACGGCGAGCAACAGGGGATCACGCGACAGGCGCAAGATGAGTTTGCGCTTCGATCGCAGCGCAATGCCGATGAAGCGTATAAAGCAGGGCGCGTGCAGGAAGAATTGACACCAGTTCCGCTGCGGAAGTCGAAAGGCGAGACTCCGGGCGAAGCGACGGGAGAGATGCTGACCGAGGATGATCATCGTCGTCCGCAGACGACGATGGAGGGATTGGCTAAGTTGCGCGCGGCGTTTGGGTCGTCCTCGGGAAAGCCGGGTACGGTGACTGCGGGCAACGCCAGTGGCATTGTCGATGGCGCGGCTGCGGTTGTGGTGATGTCGCTGGAGCAAGCGCAGAAAAGGAATCTGAGTCCGCTGGGACGGATCGTGAATTGGGGGATTGCGGGCGTCGATCCAAAGATTATGGGGAGCGGTCCGGTTCCGGCTACTAAGATCGCGCTGCAGCGCGCGGGGCTGACTTTGGATTACATCGACTTGATCGAAGTGAACGAAGCCTTCGCGGCGCAGTATCTGGCGGTGGAAAAAGAGTTGGGCCTCGATCGCGAAAAAGTAAACATAAACGGCGGAGCGATTGCCCTGGGCCATCCGCTGGGAGCGACTGGGACGCGCCTTGTCATTACGCTGCTCTATGAGTTGCGGCGACGCAAGAAAAAGTACGGACTGGCAACGGCCTGTATCGGCGGCGGACAGGGGATTGCTATGGTGGTGGAGAGCTTTCAGTAGTTTTTCTTTACTCGGCTCCCAGCGTGTAAGGAAAACGAATGGGACAAACATGACCGGGAAGAATGAACTGAGATGCCCTATCTGCAAAAAGCCTTTTACATTCACGCAAGTCTCACCTACTGAGCTTCGGTCCAATGGTTGCTCATGTAATCCGCCAAAAGGGCCTACGGAGATACCCGTCGGCGCAGAGCTCAGCAGTTTCGGCGGGATATGGCTGATTCGTTATTAGCGCCAACTTCTGATGCGGCGTGTTTTTTCCGTCCGCTTGTGTTGACTTCCAGAAAAATCGTGCTTGAATGTTAGGCATGAAACGGTCGATGTTTCTCTGCCTAAGCTTGTTGTTGTGCCTCACCCGCGCTTATCCCGATGTGACAGATCGATCCAATGGTTGGAGTGGAATGGAAGGAAACTCCTTGCTGCCCATGTGTCAGGCGGGAGTCGAATTCGAGGACGGCAAGAAGATCTCGGATAGCAGAATGGTTGATGCAACCCACTGCTTGGACTATCTTCGAGGATTCTTGGACGGCTTCACGATGGGGCAACTTGCTCCCGGCGCGACCGAGGTCCTTTGCTTCCCTGAAGGGGTCAACGCTGGGCAGATGGTAAGGGTCGTCGCGAAATGGTTTCAAGATCATCCTGCGAGGCTGCACGAACCCGCATACGGCCTTGTGTTCACAGCTCTTCGCGACGCATTTTCGTGCCAGTCCACTTCGGGGCAGGGAGTTGCGCCGCCATTGGTATCACCCGGCTCCCCGGGCGACAGAAAGCCCACGACTGAGAATGACAATAACGGGCAGGAATCATCCGTGCAGCCCTCGGTGTCGATCGATTCATTGGAGTCCTTACGTAACGCACAAATAAACGCCGACAACAACAAGGCCCTGTCATCCGCTGAGGAAGCGGTTCGCCTCAAGCCTACCGACGGTTATGCTTGGTACTCCCTCGGCAAGGCTTATATCGATTTGGGCGACTACAAATCCGCTGAGGAGCCGCTCAAGACAGCCCTCAAAGCATTCTTATCGGCTCCGCCGGATCTGACTTTGCCCTCTAATGCACAGCCCTCTAGAACTATGGCCTCGACCACATCATTCTTCCTAGCCGAGGTCTGCGACAAGTTGCATAAAAAACACGAGGCCGCGCGCTACAGACGCGGAGCACTCATGCTAATGTCTACCCGTTGAGCGGTGAAGGATTTGCTCTATCTCTACCGACACATCCCGGCTTGGCTGTTTTGGATTGTTGCCAACGTGTCAATCTTGGCGGCGTGGACAAGCTTGATTTTGTCGATAAGGCGGGAATATCTCGAACGGACCATCCTGAGGTTCAACTTCAAGAGCACTTTCGTTGATGAGGATGATGTAACTGATAGCCGTCAGTGTTTCGATGGAGTGGCTGTCGTCGATGCGGTCGTGGCGACAGTAACCAATCTGGGCAAGCGACCTATAACTGTTGAACGGTTCCGTTGCAAGTATAGGTGTTTGGCTTCGGCTGAGGCAGAGAGGACCGTCACCAGTGTTGTCACTGCAACTATTGGACAGGGACAAGCGAGCGTCGGCCAAATGAAGATTTACGAGCGACCGATTCAGTTCACGGGCGCGCTGGCGATTGATTCAACGGGCAAAGAATGGCGATGTTCAAGGCAGGAACTGAGAAGGCTTAACGAAGAATCATCAAAATGGTGGAACAAAAAGCCTTTCCAAAAAACCGACTCGACTCTATGACGACGGCACTCGGTAAACTCGAGGGCCCGTTGGAAATGTGTCCGCATTGATCGCTTGCCAGAGCAAAGAAACCGCGCTAGGGTTGTAGGCGTATGAGCGATTTGCGAAGCCAGATTAATAGCCTGTCCGCTGCGGAGAAGGCGGAATTGCTGGATACGGTCTGGGAGAGCCTGGAAGCGGATGCGGCGTCGCTGACGGATGCGCAACGGGCGGAGCTTGATTTCCGAATTTCTCGGCATGAGCAAAACCCTTCTGATGTCATCCCGTGGCAGCAAGCCAGGGCGGGGCCGTTTGAGAGAGCTTGGCAGTCCCTCAGTGGCTAAAGCCGCCGCTAATTTTGCGTCTTTGCGGCACGACTGAAGTCGTGCCCTTTCAAAGCTCATCCAAGGGAAATCCAAAGCAATTCAAATTGCTGTCTCGGGTCTATAAGACCAGCACTTCGTTGCCTCGCGCCTGAAGGGCACGGTCGAAGGTGACGAACTTTAGACCTGCGGAGGCTGCGAAGGCGAGAAGGTACGCATCCGCCCAAACTCTTGGGGATCGACTCGACATCTTCGAGCGCGAACGAAATTCTTTTTCGAGGTGGTCGGGTTCGGGCAGAAAAGCGATGCGGGGGTCAGCCCATACGCGGTCCCAGAGGCGCCAGGCTTCGGACATGGACTTTGTTTCTTTTCCCAGAACTGATTCCGCTGTGAGCAAGCGGAGAACGGTGAGCTGGGTGAAACGGCAGAAGAAGAATTGTTCTTCCCCGGCTTCGACAAACCAGGATCGAGCCTTTTCGGAATGCGCGTGCCGTCCCCAAATCAAGGCCAGCCACACGTTCGAATCAGGGAAATTCAACGTGTTCATAGATTTGTTCGTTGGTGAGATCGACCTTGGGGCCGCTGGAAACAATCAGCGGAAATTGCACTCGCCTCGGGCGTGGGCGCTGCCCTTGAAGAAGTACGATGCGAACGCCGGCGAGAACGAGTTCGCGCACGGAGCGGCCGTTCGCGGAAGCTTGCTCTTTGAGCTTACGATAAAGCGGCGCGGGAATATCGACCGTGGTGCGAATGGAATCCTGCTTCATACGATAATGATATTATTTCATGCGTGCCATAAATATGGCAAATGAGCTCACAGCAAGACGAACAGGGAAAATATTCGGTCAGTATGATCTTCTCTTACACGTATTTGACACGCGCTGAGTTTGTAATGCCAATCGTCGCGGAAATCCAATAGAGAGTTGAGCGAGAAGGATAGATGGAAATCAAAAAAGTTGGCGTACTGGGTTGTGGGTTGATGGGGTCGGGGATTGCGCAGGTGTGCGCTACGGCTGGATTCGAAGTTGCGGTGCTCGAGGTTGAGCAGAAGTATCTCGACAAGGGGTTTACGGGGATTGAGAAGTCGCTGGCGAAGTTTGCCGAGCGGCCGGTCGAGAAGGGCGGGATCACTCCGCAGCAGAAGGATGAGATTCGGGCGCGGCTTAAGGGGACGACTAGCAAAGCCGACTTGGCGGATTGCGACATTGTGATTGAGGCCATCATCGAGAATGTGGAAGAGAAGAAGAAGATGTATGCGGCCATCGACTCTGTAGTCAAAAAGGGGGCGATTTTTGCTTCCAATACTTCTTCGATTTCGGTGACGGAACTGTTGACGGCGGTGAAGAGGCCGGAGCGATTTATTGGGCTGCACTTCTTTAATCCCGTGCCGCTGATGAAGCTGGTGGAGGTGGTTCGGACGATTGCTACTTTTCCCGAGGTGTACGACGCGGCTTACGAGTTCGCGAAGAAGCTGGGGAAGGTTCCAGTGCGGACTTCGGATAAGACGGGGTTCATCGTGAACCGGTTGCTGGTGCCGTATTTGCTGGATGCGATCCGGGCGTATGAAGAGGGCGTGGGGTCGATCGAGGACATTGATAGCGCGATGAAGTTGGGATGCGGGTATCCGATGGGTCCATTTACTTTGCTGGATTTTGTCGGGCTCGATACGACTTACTATATTACGCACGTGATGTATGACGAGTTTAAGGAGCGGCGGTTTGCATCGCCTCCGCTGCTGAAGCGGATGGTGATGGCGGGGTGGTATGGGCGGAAGTCGGGGCGCGGGTTTTATGATTACGCGAATCCGGAGAAGCCGGTGGCGGGGAAGTTCTGAGGATCCACCACGGAGGCGCGGAGACACGGAGAAAACCAAATTTCTCCCCTTTTTCTCCGTGCTTCCGTGTCTCCGTGGTGGGGTCGGCCTCTGGGGCGGCGAAAGGAAGTCATGACCTACGAAAATATTCTTCTCGAAAAGAAAAACGCGATTGCTTACGTTACCGTCAACCGTCCAGAGGTGCTGAATGCGCTCAACATGGCGACTATGGAAGAGTTGCGGGCGGCGTTTCATGACATTAAGAATGATGCGGAGATTCGAGTCGCGATCCTGACGGGCGCGGGGGAGAAAGCGTTTGTTGCTGGCGCTGATATCGGGGAGCTGGCGAAACAGGATGCGGTTTCGGCGAAGCAGTATGCGCATCGCGGGCAGAATGTGCTCAACCTGATCGAGAATCTCGGGAAGCCAGTAATTGCGTGCATCAACGGATTCGCTCTTGGCGGGGGATGCGAACTGGCGCTGGCCTGTACCATGCGACTTGCAAGCGAAAATGCGAAGCTGGGGCAGCCGGAAGTGAAACTGGGAATCATTCCTGGATACGGTGGTTCGCAGCGGCTACCGCGGCTCGTGGGCAAGGGGCTCGCCATGCAGATGGTGCTGGCGGGAGAAACGATTACGGCGCAGGAAGCGCATCGCATCGGGCTGGTGAATGAGGTGACGGCGGCGGCGGAGTTGATTCCGCGAGCGGAGGCGATTGCGGCGAAGATCATTGCGAACGCTCCGTTGGCGGTGCAGTACGCGATGGAAGCGGTCAATAAAGGAATGGAGATGCCGCTGGCCGAGGGGCTGTTTTTGGAAGCGGCCTTGTTTGGAGTGTGCTGCGCCACGGAGGACAAAAAAGAAGGGACGGCGGCGTTTTTGGAAAAACGTCCGGCGCGTTTTGGCGGGAAATAGAGTCAAGGCTTCACCACGGAGTCACAGAGGCACGGAGAAAAACTACGAAGGGAAAAATCAAAATCGAACAGACGCCCGAACCAGATGTCCCTGCGATCGAAGGCGGACTCAGCGCGGCTGGCAAGCGGTTTGCGGTTGTGGTTTCTCGCTTTAATTCGTTTATTACGGAGCGGCTTTTTTTGAGCGCTTACGACGGGCTGTTGCGTTCGGGAGCTAAGAAGACGGATGTTGTGCTGGTTCGCGTGCCCGGTGCTTTCGAGATTCCTCTGGCTGCTCGCACGCTGGCCGAAACCGGGAAGTACGATGCGATCGTCTGTATTGGCTGCCTGCTGCGCGGCGACACGGCGCACTACGATGTGATCGTGAATGAAGTCACGCGCGGGATTGGGCAATCGGCGCAGGAGACGGGTGTCCCGCATGCGTTCGCAGTGCTGACGTGCGAGAACCTCGAGCAGGCGATTGACCGCGCGGGGTTGAAGATGGGGAACAAGGGATTCGAGGCGGCGCTGGCGGCGGTGGAGATGGTGAATCTGAAGGCAGCCGTCAGCCGTCAGCCATCGGCCATCAGGAAAGGCAAAAGCAAAAACAGCAATCAGCCGTCAGCCATCAGGAAAGGCAAAAGCAAAAACGGCCGTCAGCCATCAGCCATCAGGAAAGGCACGGCAAAACCAGATTCTGGAATGCGCGAACCACGCGCTTAGTTCTCCGATTCCGCAATGAAGTGTCCTGTAGACTGATGTCAGCCTCGCGCTTGAGCTCGGTTTTGCTGACGGCTGACGGCTGACGGCTGATGGCTGACAACTGAATGGGTACACGCCGCAAATCAAGGGAACTGGTTCTGCAAATGCTCTTTCAGGCAGACATGGGGAAGCAGCCGCCGGACCTTGTCCGAAAGACGTTCTGGGCTGAGCGGACCAACGTGGAAGAGGAAGTGCGCGGGTTTGCCGATGACTTATTTCGCGTGGCCAGCGACCGCATGGTGGAGATCGACGGACTGATCGGCAAGCACACGCAGCACTGGCGCATGGAGCGTATGGCTGCGGTTGATCGGAATGTGTTACGAGGCGCGGTCGCGGAGTTTCTGGCCTATCCGGCGACGCCGCGGGCGGTGGTCATTAATGAGGCGCTGGAGATCGCGCGCAGGTTTTCGACTCCGGAGTCGGTGCAGTTTATCAATGGGGTGCTGGATAGCGTGGGGAAAGAGGTCGGGTAGGGCAGTTCTCAGTTCTCAGAAGTTCCTTCCAGAAGGTTGCCTTACGACTGCAAACAATCCCCATCGATTTGTTCTCCCGCGCTCACTGTGGGCGGATCGCGATTAGGTTGGGGAGACAGACTGGCGCGGTTCCGTTGCCTCCGACGTTGCACATGTTTGTGTTGTTGTCCTGGTTGACATTGACGTAGGGGATTTGTTCGATATCGCCTTGGCCGAAAGTTCCCTGGCTGGAGGTATAGACGACATGCACGGACGCGACCGCGCAGGTCACTCCGTCTTTTGCATACTGATCACAGGCTTCGACAAAGATTTGGCTGCCATCGGGCGACGACGCGGCGGGAGAAATTCCTTGCTGCGGAGTGCCAACGACCAGTGGGTAGCTGCTGCCATAGCCTTGGCGAGCTAGCGGGATCGAAGTGGTGGTCCCGTTGCTGATGTTAAAGAGGAGGACGGCGGGAACATTCTGTTCGACGACGACCAGTTGGGTCGCGTCGTTTACCAACTGCGCGTAGAGCGGAGTGTTCGTTTGTCCAAGATTAAAGGACTGGCCCTTCGTGAACGATTGCAGGGTGGGGATCTGGCACTGAAAGTAGGGGTTCGCGTAGGGCAGCGGGACTTGAGTAAAGTTGGTCGCCGTCAGGTACTCGACATTCGGAGGCTCGAGGGCGATTAAGTTTTGCGTGATTCCATCGGAGCCGGGCGGAAGCACGGGAGATGTGAAAAGTGCCCAGGGTGTGGCTGTGGCGGCCACGCTACCGATCGCCACGCTGGCAGGAGACGGATTGGGATTCGGCGGTTGCGAGCAAGTCGAATAGGCAGTAATGTCGCCTGCTGTATTGGGGACGTAGGCGAAACTTCCATCGGCCGAGAAAAGAGCTTGGGTTCCGGGACTCGGGAGCGGGAGCAGGCCGAGCGCGTCGACGGTGGAATAGACATACATATTGCCCCCGCCATTGCCAAGTTTGGTGAGTATGAAGAGTTTGGACTGATCGGGAGAAAAACTGGCCGCGGCCGCGGTCTCAGTTGGATCGGAGAAAATGAGGTCGATTGGGGCCGCACTGCTTCCAAAGTTGTAAATGTAGACTTGGCCCGGCGTAGGCGGTGCAGGCGGATCGGAGACGACGACCTGTTTGCCATCGTTCGAGATGGTGAGCACGGTTCCACACAATGAGACGTTGCATGGAGTGGTCGAGTTGGAAATGAGAGTGGCCGATGGGCTGCTGGCGGTGACATCCACATACATCAGGCCCTGATCGGTACCGAAGTAGATTTTGGGCGACGAGACGTGGTTGAACATCATGGAATTGGGAGTACGGGGCAGGCTCACGATCTGTCCGATGGCCGTATTGCCGGTTGTTACGGAGAACAGCGCACTGGAGCAACCCGGAGCGCCAGCGCATCCAGTGGTTGCGGCCCAGGCCGTATAGGTGGGTTCTTTGGTATTGGAAGACAGAGTGACGTCGACTGAGATCGAACCGTAAGCGAGCGTCTGGCTGTTCGGAAGCGTTCCATCGCTCGAGTAAACGGGGGCGCTATGAGGAACTCCGATGTTGCAAGAGGGTGGCGAGCACGAAGCGAAGAGAGTTGCGCCGCCTGTGTTCGATCGAGCGGTTGCGCTATTGGAGTTCGAGGCAGTGGTGGTGACGCTACTAAAAGCCGCCACTTCGGGATTCGTTGTGCTCCACGTAAGAGGCGCGGGATTCAATTCGAAGCCTAGGGTGTCGACGACGGTCGCGGTAATAGGAATCGATCCGCCCGTATTGACGGTGGTGGAGTTTCCGGCGCCGGCCTGAGCTCCGATTTGCAGGCGTATGTAAGAGACGAGGCAGGTGGTGTAGGGGAATGCCGTGCTCGTGGTGCCGCCGACGGAGGCGAAAAGTTGGGTGATGCCAGGAGATTTGGCCGTGGTCTGAACCTGGTTCAGAGTGTTGGGACTTCCCGTTGGAACGTAGGGCAGCGGGGTGACGACTCCAGTATTGCTGTACGACCAACTTAGCGGGCCAACGGAGCTGGTGATGTCCACGTTATTGCTGTAGGCGGTGGCTTGGTAGATCCAAGTCTGTCCCGCGGAAAAACAGTTGTATTGGGGTTGCTGGCTCTCGGCGTTTGAGATTTTGATGCTGTCGACATGCTGGTGCACATAGACGGTGGTGGGCGGGCTGCTCACGCCGTTAATCACAGCGGTGACATAGGCGATTCCGGGAGTTCCAGGGCTACAAATGGCTACGTTGATGTCCCATGTGCCAGCGCAGGCATTGCCATTGCTGGCGACGGAGAGAGGTGCGGCGCCGACTGGATTCCCGCTTTGGACAACATATTGGATGTTAACGCCGAGGACTGTCCCGCCTTGGGCGTTCTTTCCGGAGGCGCTGAAGACTTGCGTGGCGCCCACATCGATGGATAGCGTGGTGCTGGGGCTGAGGCTGACGCTTTCCACGCCCCCGTTGCCGGCGTTGCCGCTGCTTTTGCCGAGGCAACCGGAGAGGGAGAGGACGAAGGCGAGCGCCAACGGAAGTAGGACTGCGAGACCGCAACGATGCATGAATCCTCCTCGCGTCTCTTCAGCAGTAGCAGGCGCGAGCCTTAGGTGGTTGAACGGAAAACTGTCAGTGTAGAAGGTAAGGTGCCAATGGCGCAAGGTTCCAGGATTTCAAATTTAGCGGGTTGTGCGCGGACGTGCTATTTGCAGACCTCTGCACCGCCAAATTACCAAGCCCAAATCCTCGCAAAAGGCTGGAGTCCTTGAACCTTCTTCCCCCTCTTCTTTCGATGCGGCGATGAGCGGTTGACGATGTGCAGGGTAGTTGTTATTATCAAACAGTTCCGCGAGTTAAGTCTGGCTTGCCCGTATACGGCAGTCCTGTCGATAAGCGCAGCCCGCGCTGCGGCAGGCTCCGGGAAGATTTTGGCTGAGCTTTGAAGAAATACGTACCCGGCGGGAAGTAGCGCGGGGAACGCCCTCGCTGAAACATCCTGCGAAAACCTTGGCGCCCAGGGTAAGAATTTGAGTCTGGGAAACACGCGAGGCTATGCAGGGGAAGCAGACGAAACGGAGCGCCTCCGAACCTGAAGTTGAGGCAAGGCGTGGCGTCACCGTCGTCGGCGATTAGTCTGAGCGGGAAATTGAACGAATTCTCACTGCCGTTTTGAGGGCGGGAGAGTATGGCTGGGCGCTTGAGGCCTGTGCCAGAACGGAGATGGGGTGAGTCCTGTCTCTCAACGGCAGAGCGTCGCTGGTCGTTAGTCGTTTACGAGCGTTTTGCCGACGACCAACGACTGTCGACCAACGACTTTGAGGAGTTTAAAGAGTGCCTACTTTTAATCAACTGGTGAAGTTCGGCCGCGAGCGGACGAAATATAAGACTGCGAGTCCGGCGCTGCAGTCGTGTCCGCAGAAGCGCGGGGTTTGTACGCGCGTGTATACCCAGACGCCGAAGAAGCCGAACTCGGCGCTGCGCAAAGTGGCGCGTGTCCGGTTGACAAATGGAATTGAAGTGACGACCTACATTCCGGGCGTTGGCCACAATTTGCAGGAGCACTCGATTGTGCTGATCCGCGGCGGCCGCGTGAAAGATTTGCCGGGTGTGCGTTATCACGTTGTGCGCGGCACGTTGGACGCGACGGGAGTGGCGGGCCGGAATCAGGGGCGCTCGAAGTACGGAACGAAGCGCGCGAAGAAAGCATAAGAGCGGTTGCCAGTGCTCAGTGGCCAGTCGCCAGTGAAGCGCTGAGAAATTAAAAGCTGAGAGCTGACAAAGCATGCCAAGAAAAGGTCATACACCGAAGCGGAAGGTCGAGGCTGATCCAATTTACGGATCAGATCTGGTGACGAAGTTCATCAACTCGATGATGTGGCAGGGAAAGAAATCTACTGCCGAGGGCATCTTTTATAAGTCGCTGGAGAAGTTGCAGGAAAAAGGCGGCGACGAGCCTTTGAAGCTGTTCACGAAGGCGGTGGAGAATGCGAAGCCGCTGCTCGAAGTGAAGACGCGGCGCGTCGGCGGCGCGAACTATCAAGTGCCGATCGAAGTTGCGCCCGACCGCAGAACGTCACTGGCGATCCGCTGGCTGGTGAGCTATGCGCGCGGACGCGGCGAAAAGGGAATGATCGACAAGTTGACGAACGAATTGCTGGATGCCTCAAACGGCAAAGGCGCCGCCATCAAGAAGAAGGAAGACGTCCACAGAATGGCGGAAGCAAACAAGGCGTTCGCGCATTACCGGTGGTAGAAGAGATGTCGTTCGTCGTTGGCGGTTCGTCGTTCGCGATTCCCGGAAGCGAATGGCGGGTGGTTAGAAGGAAACGGTAAGAAACGGAACTTTAAGAGCCCAGAAAGAGATAGAGAGAGTCGTGCCCAGAACAGTCCCATTAGAACGCTGCAGGAACATCGGCATCATGGCCCACATCGACGCCGGGAAGACCACGACGACGGAGCGCATCCTGTTTTATACGGGAAAGACGCACCGTATCGGCGAGGTCCACGAAGGCACGGCCATCATGGACTGGATGGAGCAGGAGCAGGAGCGCGGTATCACGATTACCTCCGCTGCGACGACCTGCACCTGGCATGACATTCGTATCAACATTATTGATACGCCCGGCCACGTGGATTTTACGGCCGAGGTGGAACGCTCGCTGCGCGTGCTCGATGGCGCGGTTGCGGTGTTTGACGCGGTTCATGGTGTACAGCCGCAGTCGGAAAAAGTCTGGCGCCAGGCTGATAAGTACGGCGTCCCGCGAATTTGCTTCATTAACAAGATTGACAAGATGGGTGCCGATTTCGAGCACGCCGTCGATACCCTCCGCAAGCGCCTCAGTGCCAAGCCCGTCGCCATTCAAATTCCCATCGGACAAGAAGATAAATTCCGCGGAGTTGTGGATCTGATTGCCATGAAGTCCATCATCTGGCCAGACGACACGATTGGAGCGGAATATCAGGTTGGGGAGATCCCGGCGGATCTGCAGAAAAAGGCCGAGGCGTTCCATACGCAGCTGGTCGAAACCGTCGCTGAAAACGACGACGAGATTCTGCACAAGTTTCTGGAAGGCGAAGCGATTTCGGCAGAAGAGCTGAAGGCGTCGCTGCGTAAGTCGACGATCGCGCTGAAGTTGTTTCCGGTGGTGGTGGGGACGGCGTTCAAGAATAAAGGTGTCCAGCCGCTGCTCGATGCGGTGGTCGATTACCTGCCTTCGCCACTGGATACGAAAGAGACGCATGGCCTCGATCCCGACAACGGGGCGACGATCGTCCGCAAAGCCGACGACAAAGAGCCGTTTGCGGCGCTGGCGTTCAAGATTATGGCGGACCCGTTCGTCGGCCAGTTGACGTTTATCCGCGTGTATTCCGGACAACTGAAGTCGGGCGAGTCGGTTTTGAACTCGCGCACGCAGAGACATGAGCGCATTGGCCGTCTGCTCAAGATGCACGCCAACAAGCGCGAAGACATTCAGGAAATTCTGGCGGGCGACATCTGCGCGGTTGTGGGATTGAAGAACGTCGGCACCGGCGACACCATCTGCGAAGAGAAGCATCCGATTACGCTGGAGTCGATTTCGTTCGCCGTGCCGGTGATCTCGGTTGCGGTTGAGCCGAAGACGAAGGCCGATCAGGAAAAGATGGGCATGGCGCTGGCGCGACTGGCGCAGGAAGATCCTACTTTTAAAGTTCACACCGATCCCGACAGCGGACAGACCATCATCAGCGGCATGGGCGAGTTGCATCTCGAAATCATCGTCGACCGCATGATGCGTGAGTACAAAGTCGAAGCAAATGTCGGCAAACCGCAGGTCGCGTATCGCGAGACGATTCGCAAGCATTCGGAAGCGGAAGGCAAGTACATCCGGCAAACCGGCGGCAAGGGACAATACGGTCACGCGAAAATTTATCTCGACCCTCAGCCGCCGGGCGTGGGTTACGAGTTCGTCAACGATATTACGGGCGGATCGGTTCCGAAGGAATTCATCAAGCCGATTGATCAGGGTATTCGCGAGGCGCTCGAAGGCGGCATCCTCGCGGGCTATCCGATGGTCGATGTGAAGGCGACGCTGTATGACGGCAGCTATCACGATGTCGATTCGAACGAAATGGCGTTCAAGATTGCCGGGTCGATGGCGTTCAAAGAAGCGGCACGCAAAGCTTCTCCCGTGCTGTTGGAGCCGGTGATGGCGGTCGAAGTCGTGACGCCGGAAGATTACGCCGGAACGATCATGGGCGATCTGAGTTCGCGTCGCGGACGGATCGAAGGCATGGAGCATCGTGCCGGTTCGCAGGTTATCAAGGCGATCGTGCCCTTGGCGGAAATGTTTGGTTACGCGACACACATGCGTTCGTCGACGCAGGGACGGGCCGAGTACTCGATGCATTTTGCGCGCTATGAAGAGGCGCCGCGTCATGTGGCAGATGAAATTATCGCCAAGACGCAGGGCAAGGCGGCGCCTAGGTAGGTTAGTGGTGAATTACTTCAGCACCCGTTGTCGACACGCTGACGAAACGATAACGAACATTCGGGTTGGAGTGACTTCGGCGGCTTGGAAACAGATTGAGCAGCTGATGGGTGATCCGAAGCCGATGATTGAGCCCTGTGTTTGGCGCTTTATCTGGACCAAGCATCAGGTCGACGCGGTAAGAGGTGAATCAGTCGACTTTACGTTGGATGCTGAAGAGATTTTGAAATTGTTCGCTGATATCAGGCGAATTGATTTGGAAGAGATGAGCAGTCGGCAGGAAAGTTTTGAGCTAGGAGCTAAGAGCTGAGTTATGGCAAAAGAAAAGTTTGATCGCAATAAGCCGCACTGCAACGTAGGGACGATTGGTCACATTGACCATGGGAAGACCACGTTAACGGCGGCGATCACGAAGGTTTTGTCCAAGCACAACCCGAAGAACTCGTTCCGGTCGTTTGATTCGATCGATAACGCTCCGGAAGAAAAGGCGCGCGGCATAACGATTGCCACGGCGCACGTGGAATACGAGACGGCGAACCGGCACTACGCGCACGTCGATTGCCCCGGCCACGCGGATTACATCAAGAACATGATCACGGGCGCGGCGCAGATGGATGGTGCGATCTTAGTGGTTGCGGCGACGGATGGTCCGATGCCGCAGACGCGCGAGCACGTTCTTTTGGCTCGCCAGGTCGGTGTGCCTTACATCGTTGTGGCACTGAACAAGTGCGATGCGGTGGATGATCCCGAGTTGCTGGATCTGGTGGAACTGGAAGTACGCGAGTTGCTGAAGGCGTACCAGTATCCGGGCGATGATGTTCCCGTGGTGAGGCTCTCGGCTCTCGGCGCGTTGAACGGCGAAGACAAGTGGGAGAAGCAGGTTGACGCGTTGATGGAGGCGGTGGACAAGAGTATTCCGCAGCCGGTGCGTGACTTGGATAAGCCGTTCCTGATGCCGATCGAAGATATTTTTTCGATTCAAGGACGCGGCACGGTCGTGACAGGACGTATCGAGCGCGGCAAGGTGAAGGTTGGCGAAGAGTCGGAAATTGTGGGTTTCCGCGAGACGCGCAAGACGGTGGTGACCGGCGTCGAAATGTTCAAGAAGCAGCTGGATGAAGGCATGGCGGGCGACAATGCGGGACTTCTGTTGCGCGGCATTGCGAAAGAGGACGTCGAGCGCGGAATGGTGTTGGCGAAGACGGGATCGATTACTCCGCACACGAAGTTCAAGGCTGAGGTGTACATCCTGACGAAAGAAGAAGGTGGACGTCATACGCCGTTCTTCAAGGGATATCGTCCGCAGTTTTACTTGCGGACAACGGACGTGACGGGGATTGCGGAGTTGCCGGAAGGCACGGAGATGGTGATGCCTGGCGACAACGTGAGCCTGGTGATTGAACTGATCACTCCGGTGGCGATGGAAAAGGGATTGCGGTTCGCGATTCGCGAAGGCGGCCACACGGTCGGCGCCGGTACGATTGCGGAGATTGTGAAATAGCCTTCAGTCATTAGCCCTCAGCCATCAGGAAAAACGGGATGGTTGGGCGAAAGATGTGGTGCTGCTGGAAGTCGGAAGCTAGCAGCTCAGAAATTAATTCGCGGCTTGCAGCTTGCCGCCAGTTCTTTCCTTCCGGAGATGCCGGGAGGGGTAAAGAGAGAAAACAGTGACTGGAAAAGAAAGAATTCGCATACGGTTGAAGGCCTACGACTACCGCATTCTGGATCAGTCGACAGGCGAGATCGTGGAAACGGCGAAACGTACCGGCGCGCAGATTGCCGGACCGATTCCCCTGCCTACGATGAAAAACAAGTACTGCGTGCTGCGTTCCCCGCACGTGGATAAGAAGTCGCGGGAAGCGTTTGAGATCCGTACCCACAAGCGCCTGCTCGATATTCTTGAGCCGACGCAGCAGACGGTCGATGCGCTGATGAAGCTCGATCTGCCGGCGGGAGTGGATGTAGAGATTAAGGCATTCGGGAAAGAGCATAAATAGTCGCTGGTCGTTCGTCGCGGGTCGTTCGCCAGCGATGAGTTTGCAAACGACTAGCGACCAACGACCAACGACTTAAGGTCGAAGGCGCCCAGCCAATAGCCACGAGCCAAGCTGGGAATGGAGAAGGAAATGGCAAGAGTTACTGGAATCCTCGGAAAAAAAGTCGGCATGACGCAGCTCTTCGATTCGAAGGGCGATGTGCGGCCGGCGACCGTGCTGCAGGCGGGGCCGTGCGTGATCACGCAACACAAGACCAGCACCCGAGATGGGTACGAGTCGGCGCAGATTGGCCTGGTTGAGTTTGTGAAAGAGAAAAAACTGACGAAGGCAATGCGCGGACATTTTGCGAAACACAATCTTCCGCCGGTACGGTTTGTCCGCGAAGTTGGAATCGAAGTGGATGCTCCGGGAGAAACCACCGAGGGCGTGATTAAGCCGGGTGACCGGATTCTGGTTGATATTTTTGAGAACGAGCGTTTTGTCGATGTGATCGGAACCAGCAAGGGGCACGGCTTTCAGGGTGTGGTGAAGCGCCATCACTTTGGCGGCGGTCCCAAGTCGCACGGTTCGATGTTTCAGATCACGGGTTCGATTGGATCTTCGGCATTTCCGTCGCGCGTTTTTAAGGGTATGCGGATGTCGGGACACATGGGCGATGCTCGCATCACGACGCGCAACCTCCGGATCCTTGGCGTCGATAAAGAAGAAAATTTGCTGGTAGTCGAGGGCAGTGTTCCGGGAGCGAACGGCGGCTACATCATGATCAACAAAGCAAAGAAACCGCCCCGAGAGCGCCGTGGATTTGCGGGCTCGGCGACGGTTGATCCGTTGAAGGCTGCGAAGAGAGCGGCAAAGAAGGGGTAGTTCAGTCGCTGGCCGTTCGTCGTTAGTCGGTCGCTAGTTAGTAAGTGAGAATACGAGAGAAATATGGCAACTATTGATGTTTTCAATTTGAACGGAGCGAAGGCGGGAACGCTGGAACTGGCCGAGGAAGTTTTCGGGGCAGTTAACGAAGACTTGCTCTGGGAGGCGATCACGCACTATCGCGCCTCCGCGCGTGCGGGCACGCATGCTACCAAGAACCGCTGGCGCGTTTCCGGATCGGGCAAGAAGCTCTGGAAGCAGAAGGGCACTGGGCGGGCGCGAATCGGCTCCATCCGTTCGCCACTGTGGCGCCACGGCGGCACGGTTCACGGACCGCAGCCCCGCTCGTACGACTATGCCTTCCCCAAGAAGAAGCTGCTGGGTGCGTTGCGCTCGGCGCTCGCTTCGAAATTTGCCGATGGCAAATTGATCGTGGTGAATTCGTTCGACGTGAAAGAGCCGAAGACAAAGCTCTTTCGTGAGGCGCTCGACAAGTTGAAGGTGGATGGCACGACGCTGCTGGTGGATCTTTCGACGGCGGAGAACAATAACCTGGCACTCAGTTCGCGCAACATCGATGGACTGGAACTGGTGCGGGCGAATGAAGTGCATCCGTATCACATCATGCGCTACACGCACGTGATCTTTGCGCAGCCGGCGCTCGAGAAGTTGCAGGATTCGCTGAAGAAGTCGGTTTCGCGGCGCACGCACGAAGCTGAGCCGGTCGAAGAGAAAAAGAAGAAGCCGGCGCCGCGTCTGCGAAAGACAAAGACAAAGGCGAAGACGAAAGCGGAGGTGGCCTGATGAAATCCGCTTATCAGATTATTCGTAAGCCGGTGATCACCGAAAAAGGTCTCGGAATTAAAGAGACGCAGAACACGCTGGTGTTCCAAGTAGCGCCGAAGGCGACGAAGACCGAGATTAAGGAAGCGGTGCAGTCGATCTTCAAAGTGAAAGTGTCGTCGGTACGAACGGCGAATTATCCGGGAAAAGAGCGGCGGCGGGGAAAGTTTACCGGCTACCGTCCTGACTGGAAAAAGGCGTACGTGCGGTTGAAGAGCGGCGAAAAGATGCCGGAGTATGCACAGAATTTGTAATGCAGTCGGTAGTCGCTCGTCGTTGGTCGTTGGCAACGGCGCTCCAGAGCAACGGGAAAGCGAACGACGAACGACCAACGACGAACGACCAAAGGCAGTGAGCTGAACATGGCAATCAAAACTTACAGACCGACAACCCAGACGCTGCGTTATCGCACGTCGGTTACGACTGACGACATTACCTCATCGAAGCCGCACAAGGCGCTGGTTGAGGGCAAGATTCGTTCCGGTGGACGCCGCAATTCCGGCGACACGACGATGCGTTTTCGCGGGGGCGGCAACAAGCGCTTGCTGCGCACGATTGATTTCAAGCGCGATAAGCATGGCATTCCGGCGACGGTGGTGACGATCGAATACGATCCCGGCCGCTCGGCGCGTATTGCCCTGCTGAGCTATGCGGATGGCGAGAAGCGGTACATTGTGCAGCCCGACGGACTGAAGGTAGGCGCGAAGATTTTGAGCGGTCCCGAGGCGGACATTCTCGTGGGAAATGCGTTGCCGCTGCGGAACATTCCGCCTGGCACGACGATTCACAATATCGAACTCCGTCCTGGTAAGGGCGCGCAGATGGTGCGTTCGGCGGGCGGTTCGGCACAGTTGGTCGCGAAAGAAGGCGACTACGGGCTAGTGAAATTGCCTTCCGGCGAGACGCGCAAGGTGGCGCTGGATTGCTTGGCTACCATCGGGCAGGTTGGCAACACCGACCACGAGAACGTTACGTGGGGCAAGGCGGGACGCACGCGCTGGGTGGGGAAACGTCCGCATAACCGCGGCGTGTCCATGAACCCGGTGGATCATCCGCATGGTGGTGGCGAAGGTAAAACCTCAGGCGGACGGCATCCGGTGACGCCGTGGGGACAGCCGACGCGCGGCTACAAGACGCGGAACAATAAGCGGACGGACACGTTCATCGTGAACCGCCGCAAGAAGAGCTAGATGAGCCGTCAGCCGTCAGCCCGCCGCCGTCAGGAAAACCGGTTTTACCTGATGGCTGAAGGCTGATGGCTGACGACCGGAACTGAGAACTGACTTTATGGCACGATCGACAAAAAAAGGACCGTTCGTAGACGCGCACCTGGTGACGAAAGTCGAAGGCATGAATGCGCGAAACGAAAAGAAAGTGCTGCGGACATGGTCGCGGCGCTCGACGATTATCCCCGAGATGGTCGGACACACGATTGCGGTGCATAACGGACGGAAGTTCATTCCGGTCTATGTGACCGAGAACATGGTGGGACACAAGCTGGGAGAATTCAGCTTCACCCGCCAGTTCAAGGGGCACTCGATGAAAGCGGCGACGGAAACGGCGGCGAAACCGGCCGGCATTCCGGGCGGGCCTGGAGCTATCAGCTCCGCGGCGCCGAAGGCGTAAGGAGCGCGGACAATGGAATTTCGAGCAGAAGCCCGATACATGCGCGTGTCGCCGCAAAAAGCGCGGCTGGTGCTGAACCTGATCAAGGGACGGCGCGTGGAAGAGGCGCGGAACACGCTGGCATTTACCAAGAAGCGCGTGGCGGCAACGGTCGCAAAGTTGTTGCAATCGGCGATCGATAACGCGAACTTCCTGAGCAACGAAAAAGGTTTGGATGTCGAGTTGGACAATCTGTATGTGAAGCATGCGGTGGCGAACGATGGGCCGCGTATGAAGCGCATTCGTCCTGCACCGATGGGCCGCGCTTATCACTACGTACGGCGCATCGCGCATCTGGAGATTGTGTTGGCCGAGAAAAACAGGAACGGCGCCGCGGTAGGAACGACGCCGGCAGCGGACGGGAAGACGGCGAAGGGTGCCGCTCCCCGGCCGAAGCCCAAGGTTAAAGGGAAAGCGCCAGCCAAGAAGAAGGCGGTTGGCAAGAAAGCAACCGCGAAGAAGTAAAGAAGTCGTTGGTCGATCGTCGTTAGCTGTTCGGGAAATCGAATTGTCAACGACCAAAGACTAGCGACCAGCGACTGAGAGTTAGGAGCAACGATGGGACAGAAGGTTCATCCTTACGGATTTCGCCTCGGCTACACCAAGCCGTGGAAGTCGCGCTGGTTTGTCGAGAAGGATTACGACAAGCTGCTGCTCGAGGATTACAAGCTCAAGACTGAGCTGAAGGAAAAGCTCAAGTCGGCCGGCGTGAGTTCGGTCGAGATTGAGCGTCCGGGCAACAAGCTGCGCATCATCATCAAGACGGCGCGTCCGGGAATCATCATCGGGCGCAAGGGCGCGGAAATCGACAAGTTGAAGCAGGACCTGCAGAAGAAGACGACGCGCGAGGTCCATGTCGATATCCAGGAAGTACACAAGCCGGAACTGGATGCGCAACTGGTGTCGGAGTCGATCGCGCTGCAACTGGAAAAGCGCGTAGGCTTCCGGCGCGCGATGCGCAAGTCGGTGGATTCGGCGCTGCGCTTCGGATGCAAGGGAATCAAGGTTCGCGTGAGCGGCCGCTTGAACGGCAACGAAATCGCCCGTTCGGAGTGGTATCTGCAGGGGCGTTTGCCGCTGCACACGCTGCGCGCCGATATCGATTACGGCTTTACCGAAGCGCGTACCACCTACGGAGTGATTGGCGTGAAGTGCTGGGTGTACAAGGGTGAGATTCTTCCGGCAAAGAAGCGGGAAGCGACTCCGGCGCGAGAAGTGCCCACTACGGGAGCGTTCTAAGAAGTAGGGAGATTGCAGAGGTCAGAGGTCAGATTGCGGAAGTTTGGAGCATCTGACGGGAAGATTTTCCCGAGAACTGACAGCTGAGAACTGAGAACTGATTCTTATGTTGATGCCGAAGAAAGTTAAGTTCCGCAAGCAACAGCGCGGTCGTATGACGGGCAAGGCGTGGCGCGGAAGCACGCTGTCGTTCGGCCAGTTTGGGCTGAAGGTGCTCGAGCCGGGTTGGATCACCGACCGGCAGATCGAAGCCAGCCGCGTGGCCATGACGCGTTTTGTGAAGCGCGGCGGCAAAATCTGGATCCGTTTGTTTCCGGATAAGCCGGTGACGAAGAAGCCCGCCGAAACCCGTATGGGAAAAGGCAAAGGCGCTCCCGATCATTGGGTCGCGGTGGTGAAGCCGGGCAAGATTCTGTTTGAGATGGAAGGCGTGACGATTACGGAAGCGAAAGAGGCGATGCGTCTGGCCTCGCACAAGCTTCCGTTGCGCACGACCTTTGTGAAACGCGAAGTGCTGTAGAGAGATTGCAGGAGTCAGAGCTCAGATTGCAGAAGTACCACGCAAGTTTGGAAGCGAAAGGCTTTCCCTGAGAACTGACAACTGAGAACTGAGAACTGATTTATGAAGGCAGAAAAGATTCGCAACTTAACCGATGACGAGCTCAAGCACCAGGAGCGCGATTTGGCGGACCAGCTCTTCAAGCTGAAGTTCCAGATGAATATGGG
>Ga0302320_10008748_pt1 | contig 21920 bp, 12 predicted proteins | sample Bog_T0_3_FD_202130 | JGI IMG/M metagenome (GOLD analysis project Ga0302320, IMG submission 202130) | Peat permafrost microbial communities from Stordalen Mire near Abisko, Sweden - Bog_T0_3 | ecosystem: Environmental > Terrestrial > Soil > Wetlands > Peat | place: Sweden: Abisko, Stordalen Mire...
TTCCCGCCGGTTTCCCCGGCTCATCACATGATAGATCGCTCCCGGATATTCGATTCGCAATTGCCGCGACATCCCTAAATGCTACGACCAGCCACCAAATGTGTCAATAGTGAGGACTGACACTTGCTTGGCGATTCGCAGAGGGGCGGTTTTGATGGTCGGGAGGCGGCGCGCACGGAGTGACGCGCCCTACCTTTAAGAGTCAGTCTGAAAAACGGGAACTGCCCGGCGGCGTCGCCGAATTCCGATTTTTCTGACAGACTCTCACCGCCGGCCACTTTTAAACTCAAACTTAGAATCATGAAAGGACGTGTTCCAGGAAACTGCCCCCTTTCCGTTTCGCGTGTCGCGGGTGAAACAAACCAGGAGGTTGTGAGACAAAATTCTTCCACACGTCAAAATATGGGCGCCGGGGGCGAAAAATTGACCGCCCTGACCTGTTTCCTCTCCCCCAAGAGAGGACACACACACACCCGATTCGTCGTAATATCTGTGGCGGAAGCAGCCGGATGGTCACCGCGATATTCGCATCCTAGCTAGATACAAAAACTTTGAATTCCTGAAGTTTTTAGCGTTTGGAAGAATTTTGTCTTGCGCCTAAACCAGGATATCCTTTCCGTTTCGCGTTGACGGTGGCGGGGGGATTACTTTAGAATCTTCATTAATTCCGGTGACGTGTGGGCTCGCGGCCATAAGTCGAGTCGTCTTTATTTTTGCCATTCAAGGCTTTAAGCGAGCTTCCCGTATGTTACCCATTCGCGCTTATTTGAATGAATCCGAGCAACAAGCCAACGGTCATGAAATCCAAACACCGTGTTCGCAGTTTTTTCGCAAAAATGCGTTTCGTTGCGCCCATAAGTTTTTGAAATGAAGCGGGAATCTAAAATGTCAAAACCGGTCATCCTCGGTTGGCTTATGCTGGTCAGTGGATTGGCATTTTTGGTTGTGCGGCATGATCGGGGGCACGAGCATGATATGGCAATCCCGGCGGTGACAAATTCGCCGGCCGCGCGGGTGGCAGCAACCAATACCACCCTGGCGGGGGTCATTCCGCTGGTGACCAACGATTCCACGAGTGTAACAGGATCAGGCCTGCCGACGGCGACGTTTTCCTGGTTTCAAGCGCATCCCTTCAAGGAAGTGAAATCAGCGGGGGGCTTTTCCTGGACGGCGGAGGATGGCAAGGACACCAATATTATCCGGGAACTCGCCCATAACGAGCTGGAATACCAGCGGATGGTGAACGAGAACGGCACGATTTACCGGCGGCAACTGGTTTATCATCCGGCCGGATTCACGCTGCAGGCGCAACACGCGGCGCAATCGGGCCAAGGCATTCAGCAGTTGACGTTGCCGGGTCTGGATGGCCAGGAACTGGCGGTGGCGGTGACGAAGACGGATTTTGAAAGCGGGGGCGACAAGGGCCTTGTTTATGGAACACTGGCCGGCGACCCGGATTCCATGGTGACGGTGGCCTTTATCAATGGCTGGGAATCCTTCACGGTGGTATCGCGGCGGAACCAGGTTTTTCTGCATGCCGAGGCGCGGGAACCGGGTGAAATGGTGGTCAAACAAATTGACCCGAACACTTACGGCACGGGCGTGTGCGGAAACCAATAAGGACCCAAGAAATTACCGGGAGCGACGATGAAACACGCAAAGACACATAAATCCAGTTTCCGCACGCATCCGGTCGGCGAGCTGGCGGCGATTCTGGCCTGTCTGTGGTCGCAGCCGGCGCCGGCCCAGGAATTCAACCGGATTGGCTATACGGTTCCGATTGCCGAATGCTATTCGGCGACGGCGGCAGCTTCGCTGGGGGGAGTGCAAGCTTTACAGGTGGACATGTATAACGCGTGCGCCGGTGCGAACGTGGCGCAACAGAACAGTGGCACGGGCGCTTACTGGCACATTGCCGGCTATCATATGTCGGCGCAGGATCCCAACGGGGACAACGCCTCAGCGACCCTCGGCGCCGTCATTGGTTATGCGGACGTGTCCAGTTTTGCGGCTTCCGTGGGCGCCGGGGACATTAATTACGTGGCTTCCTACACGGACGACTCCGGCATAGCGCAACAGCCGGGATTTTATTCCACGGTCAGCGCATCTACCGGCGCGTGGTGGGATGTTTTTGCGCACGAAGTGGGGCATAATTTTGGTTGTGCCCATGCGGACGGCTTGGGGAACGGTTTCCGGACGATCATGCTGCACAATTATTGCGGCGGTTGGGACCTTAATTTTTACACCAATCCCAGCCTCTATTACAACGGGATTCAACTGCTTGGCTCCCTGGCCGGGGATTGCAACACCGGGAGCCTGCTGAACCATGGCAATAATTCCGGCATTATCGCCCTCGCCGCGCCGGGCAAGCAAGGCGGCTCGCGGCCCGCCCCGATTGATACCACGAACGCAATCTACCACTGGACTTTCACTAATGCCCCGGGAGCGGTGGCAAGCGGAACAACGGTGCCGGATCAGTTCGGCAATCCGTTGACGGTGCGCGGTAATGGAGCGGTATTCACCGGCGCCGGGCTGCGTCTACCGGGCGGCACCACCGGCAACGCCAGCGCCAACGCCATTGCCGCTTACCTCGACCTGACCAATAACCCGCTCTCGTCCCTGACCAATGTTACGGTGGAAATTTGGGCCACGCCGATTTCCGGCCAGGCTTGGGAACGGTTGTTTAGCTTTGGCCAGATGTCCGGCCCGGGTGACGGATTGGGCGCGGCCGGTGAATGGACCGGCGCGCCGGGCACACCGGCCCCCGGTATGACGACCGCGGTAAATGAATTGGGACTCGCGCTGGCGGACAGCAGTGGCAGCCTGGCGACGGAAACCTTGTTTGGCGTGACTAACTCGGTGGCCACCAACCTGGTCGTCGATGTGGCCACGGCGGCGGGCACGCGGCATTATTATGCGCTGACGTTTCAGGATGGCGCGGGAGTTTATGGCGCGGCGGGCGGGCGGATCACCTGTTACCGCGATGACGACGGGAATCCGGCATCCGATCTCGATGTGAAATTTCATTTGCGGAATCTGAACGACGTGAACGCCTGGCTGGGACGTTCCCAATACGCGACGAATGCAATGGCCAATGTGGAATACGCGGAAGTGCGGATCAGCAACACGGCCTTGACGGCGCCGCAGATTTACGGGAACTACCTGCTGGGCGGCGGCAACGCCCGGACCCTCCTGAATCCACTGCTCACGGCCGTGCATTGCGGCGGGGCGGCGGTGCAATCGGATGCCGCCGACCAGCGAAGCTTTGCCGCCGACCAGAACTACACCGGGGGCGCGGCCTGGAATGGCAACGGTTACAGCTATGCCGTGGATGTCAGCGGCGTCACCAATCCCGCGCCGCAAACGGCTTACCAGGAACAGCGCTACGGGAACATGACCTACAAATTTGCCAACTATCAGCCGGGTACCAATTATCTGGTCCGGCTGCACTGCCTGGAGTGCTGCTGGGATGCCAGCGGGCAGCGGGTTTTCAATGTGTTCATCAACGGGGTGGAGGTGCTCAACCATTTTGACATTTACGCCGCGGCCGGCGCCCAAAACAAGGCGGTGGTCAAAGAGATCATGACGACCGCCAAGGCGGACGGCACGATCACGGTTCAATTTGTGAATGTGGTCGACAATGCCTCCATCAGCGCCATCGAGATTTTACAGGGTGGTTTGTACGTTCCGACCGACCTGACGGCGACACCGGGAATTGCGCAAGCGTCCTTGAGCTGGGCTGCGGTCGCGGGCGCGGCCAGCTACAACGTGAAACGGGCCACGTTGAGCGGCGGCCCTTATACCACCATTGCCAGCACGACCGCGACAAATTACACCGATATTCCACTGGGGGGCACCACAACATATTATTATGTGGTCTCGGCGGTGAACGGCGGGAACGAAAGCTTCAATTCCATCGAAGTTAGCGCAACCACCCCGGTCACGGTTTCGGTGGATACCTGGACGGGTGGTGCGGGCAATAATTTCAGCACGCTCACGAACTGGTTGTATTCGATTGGTTCCGGCCCCGTGTCCAATACCGATGCGCTGGTATTCGGCGCGGCCGGCCCGGTGACGCCCGTCAACGATGAGACCAGTTTTGGCTATTCCACCCTTACCTTCAACCCCGGCGCCCAATCGTTCACGATTGGCGGCAATGCGTTCACGCTGGGAACGAATAGCATCGGTCCGGTGATCACCGTCAATAGCGCCAACCCGCAAACGATCAATAACAACATTACCTTGATCAATGCCACCCAGACGATTGCGACGGTTAACGGCAGCTTGAAACTGGGCGGCATCCTTGGGGGAACGGGAAGCCTGAACAAGACCGGCGGCCAGACCCTGACGCTTTCGGGCAACAACACTTTTTCCGGAGCCATGACGGTCAACAACGGCACGCTGGCAATACCGGCGGGCATATTCGCCCCCGCGGCGTTATTGACGATTGGCAATACGTCCGGTGGCGATGCCGTGCTGAATGTTTCGGGTGGTGCGATCAGAGCCAATTACAACGGGGGCCAATACACTTCCAGCCTGGTCGCGGGAAATGCGAATGGTTCAGCGGGTGATATCAGGCTGAATGCCGGCACGCTGGCGGTCAGCCAGCAATTTGGCGTGGGCGGTGGCAATGGCGGCTACGGCGCCTTCGAAATGAGCGGCGGCACGGCGACGGTTGGCAGTTACCTGGTGGTTGGCTTTAACAATGATGACAGTGTGTTCAACCAGAGCGGCGGGACTCTGACCATTACGGCCAATTTGATGACGATTGCCGCCGGGGGGAGCGGCGCGGTGGGTGTGGCAAACTTGAGCGGGGGGTTCTTCAATTCAAAGGCCAACAGCGGCGGGGCCTATGTGGGGGAATTCGGAGCGGGCACTTTAAATGTTTCCGGCAGTGCTGTCATGACACTGGCGGGGTCAAACTTGAAATTAGGCGTCAACAGCGGCGCCAACGGCACGGTAGATTTGCTGGGCGGCACGATCGTCACTCCGGGGGTCGCCCAAGGCGGCGGAACGGCCCGCTTCAACTTTAACGGCGGCCTGCTGCGCGCCAGCGCGGCGAACACCGCGTTCCTGACCGGACTTACGGCGGCCTATGTTTATGGCGGCGGGGCCAATATTAATGACGGCGGATTCGCGATTACCGTGGGCCAGGGGTTGCTGGCACCGGCGGGTTATGGCGTCAGTGCCATTGCCCTCAACAACGGCGGTGCGGGTTACCTGGCGCCTCCGATCGCCACGCTTTCGGGCGGCACTGGCAGCGGGGCGGCGGCCACAGCGCAAATTGATCCGGTGAGCGGCGCGGTGACAAACATTGTCATTGCCAGCCCCGGCAGCGGCTATGCGAGCAGTGACATTCTCACCGTAACCTTTGCCGGTGGCGGCGGGAACGGAGCGGTGGCAGCCACACCGGTCCTGGTGGCGAACCCGGGCGGCGGTTTGACCAAAACCGGCGCTGGCACGTTGATTTTGGCGGGCGCCAATACTTATACCGGGCTTACTACGATTACCCAGGGTAAACTGGCGCTGGCGAACGGCGGTTCGATTGGTGATTCGGCCAGTATCCTGTTGGGCAGCGGGACGACGTTTGATGTATCAGCGGTCGGTGGTTATACGCTGGGCGCAACCCAAACGCTTCACGGCTTTGGCACGGTGAACGGTGCGGTTACGGTGGACGGCACCGTGGCGCCGGGCGCGAGCGCGACGGGCACGCTGACGTTGAACAATGCGCCGGTGCTCCAGGGTGCGGCGGTAATGAAAATCAATCGTAACAGCGGCGCCTTCCTGAATGATCAGGTCAAACTTCCGGCGGGCACGCTGACTTATGGCGGCACGCTCACCGTGACGAACGCTGGTGCGCCCTTGCAGGCCGGCGACACCTTTCAGATTTTTTCGGCGCCGACTTATGCGGGAACATTTGCGGCACTTAATCTGCCCGCGTTGGGCAACAATTTATATTGGACCAACACGCTGGCGCAGAACGGCGCCATTGCCGTCGCCAGCGGGGTCGCAACCATCCCGCCAAACCTGGTGTGGAATCTGAGCGGCACGAATCTGGCATTATCATGGCCCGCTGACCACACCGGCTGGCGGTTGCTGATGCAGACCAACCAGCTCGCTTCGGGCGTCAGCCTGAACACGAACGATTGGACGACGGTGGCCAATTCGGCGGGAACCAATCAGGTTAGCTTGCCATGGGATGCAACCAACGCCACGGAGTTTTACCGGCTGGTTTATCCGTAGCGCATCAAAATGCGGGTGCTGATTTTCGACGGCTTACGCGATCTCACCTCGCACCCTCAATCCCTCTCCCCGTTAAGGGGAGAGGGAATCGCGATGGGCCATCGTCACTATTTCGGCGTCCTCCGGCACACCACCCTGCTGAGGTTCATGGGCGGTGAGCCGGTCCAAATGGAACCGGGAACTTTCCGTGAACCTGCGGAAAAGAGTTCACGCGTCCTCCTTCGCTAAAGCTACGGAGGACAGGGAGGCGCGGAGAGGAGACGGAGCTAAACGGCGGAGAACGCCGAAAGCTAAAAGATTGGGTGGACGAGACCAACTTAGGACGGGTCGCCATGGTTTATGGGCCTTCAGCGCTAATTCTTCCCGTCCGACAATTAATTTCAATCTTCGAGGGGCGAGGTGCAGGGAAACGCTTTGCCACGATGGGAGGGGCATCTGCTGGCGGGAGACATACCTCCTTGAGCGGCGTTGGGCATCAGCGGTGGAGGGCTAGCGCACTCCACGACGCTTCGCGAAAATTCATTGAGGTTAGCGCAGGGGTGGTTTCGGTGGTCGGGAGGCGGCGCGCACGGAGAGACGCGCCCTACCTTTACGCGGATGCGTTAGGACTTGGGCGGCACGCTTTCGGATGGGGCTGGTGGGGGCGGCGAAAAAGCGGCGGGGCGCCGCCGCAGTCCAAGACGCTTCGCGACGAGGCGACGTTGGATCTGATGAACTCGGGATGCGCCCTTTTCAATGACTTAACCCATCAGCGGTAGGGGGCTACCGCACTCGACGACGCTTGGCGACACCTCAGCGAGGTTTGCGCGCGGTCGGTGGCGGTGCGTCGGGGACGGCGCGCAGGGAGTAACGAGCCCCGCCTTGGCGCGTCAATTAGCGGAGGCCGCCAGGCGGAGATTGACGGCGGTCTCCAGGCCGCAGGCATAGCGGCGGACGGTATGCGGCAGGTTTTCGGCTGACACATAGGTATATTGGCCGGCCGGATAGCCTTCGATGACGACGTAATCGTAGACATTGATTTTGACCTTGGCGCGGCGCTTGCGGGGGAGATCAGTGAGGAAAATCCGGCCGACGCAGATCGAGCCGGGCGTCTGATCCTCCACCAAATGCGGATCGCGAGCCGCCACCACGGTACCGGGGAAATGCCAGTTGCCTTTTAATTCATTTCGCAGCAGGTTGGCATACCCGCTATCGATCACCAGACCGTTCGTCTGCACGGCCAGCACCCGGCCACAGATACACCGGCGTTCCTGGATACAAAGACCCCTGAGTTGTTCGGCGCGCACAGCGATGGCGGGATCGGAAGGCTGCGCCGTCGCCATGGCATTGGAAGCGGCGGGAACGTTGGTTTGCGCCGAAGTCCCGGCACCCGCCAGGAGGCCGCCGGCCAGCACCGCCATTTTTATCCACTGAGAGATCCTGATTATCATCCGCACAATTCTTTCCAGATTCCAAATGGCTTGCAAGTCCAGACAACGAGCGACTCTTAGGGCAATTGGACCACGCGATAGAAGCGGGCGGGGAAATTGCTGGCGGCCGGATCGACCCAGAAGAACGGGGATGACGCGGGGGTGTTGGTGCTCAGCGGCACCCAATTGACCAAGTTAGCGCTGGCCTGGAGGACGTAACTCTGGTTGGGGGCGGCGGTGAACTGCAACTGGAACGCGCCACCGTTCAAGAAGAGCGGCGCACTGAGCACCATGTTGGTCTGGAGCGTGAATTGCGCGGTGGCGGCGACGCTGGTGTTGAAGTTGGTCTCATAGGCGTTGGCGCTCACGACGGCGGTATTGCTTAGCGGGAACGGGGCGATATAGAGCAACGAATTCGTGGTCGGCAATGAGCCGTCCAAGGTGTAGAACAAGGTGGCATTGGTGTCGGGCGCCTGCAGGCTCACGGTAATCGAGCCGAAGAACGTTCCGCCATGGGGATTAATGAGGGGCGGCGCTTCGGCCGGAATGCCCGGCAGGGAGTTAATCCAGCCGGCAAACACGGCCACCGCATTGGTATCGATCAAGTTGCGGGCCAGGGGCGGCATTTTGATGGCGGGATCAACCGTGTTAATGCGGTCGAACAGCACGGAACGCCAGATGTCTTTCGGGACGATCACATAGGCGTGGTCATAACCCAGATTGCCCTTGGAAAGGACACCGTAGATCAAATCCTGATTGGTCAACGGGGTATCGAAACGGGCATCGAACGATGGTCCGGCGCCGCCGGGTTGATGACATTGGGCGCAATTCGCATCCAGATAAGACCGCGCCCGGCTCTCGAACGAAGCCAGCGGATTGGTGATGGAGGACAACTGTTCGTAGTTGGTGATGTTGGCCTCATCGATGGCGGGGTTAAACAGGCCCAGCCGGTTGATGGCGCGCAGTTGGTTGTCCGTGACGCCGTTGGAGTAAGTAAGATTGCCGTTCAACTGCCGGGTATTGACCCCGAGCACGTAGTTGGCGACGGGCGTATGGCAGGTCAAACAATCGGCGGGACTGGGGTAATACCAAGTCTGCGTAACGGTGCCGGAAGGCGTGGTGATGGCGAACGTTTCGTTGCTGCTGGTGGTGAGCAGGTCGGCGTCGCTGTTGTCCGGCCGCCATTTATAAGTGACGCCGAAGACACCACCATTGACGTCCCGCACGAGCAACCGGGTTTCCAGACGATGGATCGAGGCGAGGTCGGACTGGTTGGTCTGGAGCTCGAAGGTTTTGACAAAGACCGTCCCGGCCGGGAAAGTCCAGCTGCCGGTCGGGGCAAACCCGATCTGCTCATTGGGCGTAAACGGCGCACCGGAGTTGGGCACGGCAAAATAGCGAAGCTTGAGCGCGCCATCGGACCAGAGGGGCGTGTTGGGGAGGTACGGGATAAAACCGGCATAAGCCGACATGGCCGCCGTGTTGGTAAACACACCGGTCAAGGAGAGCTGCGCCGGAATCGAGCCGAAGCTCGAGCCGTCAAAAGATCCGGGCATATTGAAGAAGGCGGGATTGGGCGCCAGATTGGTCAAGCCGTAGGGCAGGCCGCTCCCATTGGTGACCGTCAGTGAAACGGGCGCCGAGGTGCTGGCGAGGCCCGAGCCATCGGTCGCCACGGCCGTGAGCGTATAACTGCCGGCCGCGAGACCGGGGACAGTAAGTTCAAAGGGGGCGTTCGTGACACTGCCGAGGAGGATGTTATTGGCGTAGAAGGCGACTCCCGACAACGTATTATAGAGGGCATCCGCATTGGCTGAGAGCGAAACGCTTGCCGTGGCCGTGGCGGCCGCGCCGTTCAGCGGGCTGGTCAGGCTGACGACCGGCGGGGGATTGGTGGCGGGGAACAGTTGGCTCGCGGGAATAATCTGCAACGGAGTGGAAGGACTGCTCCAGGAAAGCTGGGCCACGGCACCGCCCTGGTTTTGATAGAAATACTCCATGACAATGTCATACCGCTGCTGGGCCACCAACGGGAGGGAAGCGGTGCGGGTGGCCGGGGTCTGATTCACCCAACCATTGATGAGCAACTGGCCATTGACCCAGAGCAATACTCCGGCGTCGGTGCGGGCAGAAAAGGTGTAGGTTTCGTTGAACTGGGGCAGCACGGAACCAGACCAGAGCACCGCAAAATTTGTGGCGCTGATCGAAGGGTCCGGCGAGGAATTGGTCCAGTTAAAATTGACCGTCAAGTCGGTCCGGACGAGCGACGGGGGAAGGGCAAAAGCGAGGTTCGTAAACGCCACGCTGGTGACATTCGACCAATATTGGCCCAGCAGGCCCGTGCCGTCGCCGATGGAGGCCGTGTTCACAAAACCGGCGCTGGCCACCGCGCTGTTGGCCGCGCCCGGGCTGACGGCGATCGCCTGCACCTCGGCACTATTCGTGAGGACAAACGGCGTCGTGTAGAGCAGTGAATTCGTGGTGGGAGTGGACCCATTCAGCGTGTAATAGATGGTTGCATTGGGCGTGGCATCCGCGAGCGTGACCGTAGCGGAAGAAACAAACGATTCGCCATTGGGGGAAATCGTCGGGGTGGCGACGAATGCGGTGGCCTCGCCGTAAACGGTCAGGGAATACTGGCCGCCGACATAGACTTTGCCGTTCACAATGGTGGGGACCGTAAATTTCACCGCGGTACCGGCGGCATCACGGCTGGCGAGCCAGTCGCTCGAATAAAGTTCCCGGGAGATATTCGTGGCAATATAGGCGCGGAGAATACAGGGGGCGGTCGGGAGGTCGTTTCCGTCGTTGGCGATGGCCCAGGCAATGGCGCCATTGGTGCCGTTGGCGGAGAGGCTCATGGTGGCGCCGCCCTTGTTCGGGTAATAATCCGGCGTTTGCACGGGATTGGTGTTGAAAACCGCATTCGAAACCGAGAACGCGCTAATGAGGCCATTTGCGCCCATCACATAAAGCGTGTTATTGAAGAACGCGGGAGCGGTATCGCGGTCGCCGTCGGGGCCGCCGTTAAACTGCTGGACGATGTTATTGTTACAACTGGGGCAGGCAAACTGTCCCAAGTTACTGCGGTCCATGATGTACATGGGCGGAGTTTTGCCGCCACCCATGATCAGATGGGGGTGGGCGGAGCTGCCGGCGGCATCCGGCAGGATAATGGCGGCGCTCGCGCCCAGATCCTGATCCTGGTCGCTGAGGGCAACGGCATTGGAGGGCGCAAAGTAATCCACCAGCTTGATCCCGTTGGTCACGGCGAATTTAAGGACGCTCATGCCGAAATCATTGCTCGCCTGGCGGAAATTGGTCCCGGAGGCGTCAAAGGTACCGTTGCCCGTCTGGAGGTACATAAAGCCATCCGAATCGATTGAGGGGCCGCCGCCCGCCTGCCAAAAGCCGCCCTCCGTGCCGTTGGGAGTGCTATTGTAAACGGCAATCTGCTGCGCGACGTTGGTGGCGCTGTAGGCGAACAACCATCCGTGATAGGGCGTGTTATCACCGTGGGAAGCGTACGCGATATAAATGACGCCATTGAGCAAGGTCAGGGCCGGACGAGAATGTTCGCGCAAACCGTTCCACAACACGTTGGTCCCGTCGGTATCAGAACCACCGGCGCCGAGGCCGGGATAATTGGTGGCATAAATCACACCCGGACTGTTAATCACCGGGCCATTCGTCCGCTCAGCTCCGCTCGTAATATCGAGCGCATGGAGGCGGTGCATAAAACTGGTGTTGCTGCCGCTGATCTCCTTGGTTTTTACCTCGACGTAAAGCGTGCCGGTTACCGGATCAATCACCGGCGTGGCGGTGATGCCCACCTCGGGAACGATATCCGAAGTTCCCACATCGCCGCTGGAAACCGTCGTGACGCCGGAGGTGGGATTCAAAAAGCTGACCTGCCATAACGGGGCGGCATTTGCGCCTTGATTGCTGTCGGCGTCAAAGGCATAGACGCTGTCATGTTCGGTGGCCACAAAAACGACATTGTGGGTGCCCCGCCCCAGGATCGCGACATTGGTCATCACGAGCGGCTCGGCATAAACGTAGCCGTCCACGGGATAAGTAAACAAACGGCCGAAGGTGTTGGTGTTGACGTTGGCGAGCGTCAGAATGGTTTCGTTGGTATTGACGCCCAGCCGGGAATTGTCGTTGTGGAAAGTCAGCACGGCCGTCGCGGTCGAAATGGGATTGGTGGTCCCGGTGGTTACCGACCGGGAAGGCGCGGCCCAACTGACGCCGGCCACATTGGTGGCTTCGGCGGTATAATAGTAACTCGTATGGGCAGACAGGCCGGAAACCGTTTGCTGGAAGGTGCCGCTCTGCAGGCCAAGGGGGATGCGGCCGGCCCAAGATCCGGCGTTGGTGCCGCCGTCCGTCGGGCCGTAATACAGGATGACGCTAGTGGGTTCGCCTCCCGACGTCAAAACCTGGCCGTTTAAGGTCGCCAACGTGGCGCCAATGCCGCTGGCCGGGAGATTCACCACCTGGGGCGCGCCGGGGATACCGGTCCTAAACGCGCCCGACGGCGAGGCCCAAGCGACTCCGGCGGCATTGGCGGCGCTGGCCGTGAAATAATAGGCGCTATTGTCCGTCAAACCGGTGATCGACTGCGAAAATGGTCCGTTCGTCACGCCGACCACAACGCTATTGGACCAGTTCGCCGGGTTTGAGCCCCCGTCCGACAGCCCATAATAAATGGTCACGACCGGGACATCGCCGCCCACCGAAAGCACCTGACCGCTGATGGTTGCCGACGACGATTGAACCGCCGTGGCGGGTGAGTTGGTGAGGGTGGCCGCAGTAAAGACATTTGTTTGCGGCCCCAACAAACCACTGATCGCGTAGATCGCCGTGGCATTTGCGCCGGCGGCCTGGGCAAACGTGAGGGCCGCGATGGGCCGGTTGGAGACACCGAGAGCGCCATTCAAATCAATGGTGGTTTGGTACATTCGGGGATCGGTCGAAGAACCGGTCGTACCGCCACCGAGTTCCAAACGATCCAGGCCTTCAATCGCAAAACCGGAATTAAAAAACCAGTCGTAGGCGTTATAATTGGTGGCAAAGGAGGTGCCATCGGCAAATTGTATGGTCAACACTCCGGTGCTGGTGGGGCTGGCACCGCCGGAATTGGCCAGAATTGCGAGCTCCGAATATTGGGCCGGGACCGCCAGGGTGAGGGTTGCCGAAGTGATTCCCGTATCACTGCTCAGGACGAGGGCGTTGCTGGCGGTGTAGGGCTGCATCTGAAAAAGAGTTCCATCGATCACGCTGGTGATGGCGCCCGAGACCGGCAGGCCCAAAGACGTTCCCGGCAATCCCGCCTCATAATAGCAGCTTCCTTCGCCGGGATTAAACTCTGAAGCGTAGGCATTGTAAGGCGGACCGACGGCGGTATTTTCCACCACCAGATCCCGGTTAAAGCCTGAGATGACCACGGGCGTCAGGTTCGTGATCAAGGACAGAGTGGCGCTATTCGTGACGGAGCCATTGCCGTTAGCCACGACCACCATCACCTGCGTCAGGCCTTCGGCGAGCGGAGCGACGGTGTAATTGGACCCCGACACGCCGGCCACCAGGTTGCCGTTGGTGTACCAGGCATAGGAAATGGGGCCGGGGCCATCGGCCAGCACGCTCAAATTCGGAAGATTGTCGGGCGTCAGGGATAAGTTGGTGAGGGTTGACCAGGTGATCACGGGCAGGCTGTTCGTGGTATAGACCAGGAAGTTATCCCAGGCGCCGATGCCTTCACCCTGCACCCGTAGGGCGGGCCAGACGGCGGCGACCGCAATATCGGTGGCAGTATGGCTGGTGGCGGCGGGGAAAGTGACCAGATTGGCACCGGGAGCCGTGCCAGTGACGCCGTAGTCGTACAGCGAGCTGGACGCATTGAAATTTCCCGTCGCGCCGGAGGTATTTTGGAGATTGACGACGAATTTGTACCAATGCCCGGGGGTGACCGTCACAGTGCCCAGCGCCGAACTGGAGGTTAAGTTGCCGCCGCTCCGGTATTGCTCAAACAGTTGCCACACGGTGGCGCTCTGGGGAAGAAAGCGGAAGCTTTCGAAAGCCACGCCCGCGTTATTATTGAGACCATTGGAGGGGGAGTTTGCCACGCCCAGCTGGATTTTACTGCCGCTGAACTGTCCGCCGGGGGTGATCAGGACCGATTCGGTTATTGTCGCCCCCTGGGCGGCAAAATTCCAGCTGCCGGAGCGGTACGTGGCGGTCATGTCGTTAGCATTCAGGACGCCTACGCCGCCGCTGCCGGCCACCCCATTCGTGGGGTTTTCCCCGAACGAATAGGCGCCGCCGTTGCCGTTGCCGGTGTCATTCCATGGGAAAAAGTTATTGGTGTATTGGCCGATCGGGTTGAAATTGAACAGCACCGTCTGCGCCAGGCAGCACGTGACGGCCAACTGCAAAAAACACACGAAAACAAGGCCCTTAGGAACTTTCATTCTGACTATCATTCAAGCTTTTATTTTAGGAGCACACGCCGATTTTGTCAACGATCTGGCAAGAAGACTGCTGCGGCAAGGCCGGGGGAGAGGGCGGCCGCCCCGGGCGGAAATCAGTCACCCATAACCGGTTGCGCGGAGAGCATTCGGTGCCACGGGCGGCATATAAAACACGGGTGAATCGGAGAACGGTTTAATTCCGTTTGACGGGCGGGAAATTGGCGGCAAAATTTCCGGGGATGGATGAGAATCCAATTCCGCCGCCGCACACGGCACCGCCGGTGCCGCCGGAGCAACTGACCTTTTGGCAGAGGGTTAAGAAAGCCCTGACACCCGTTGGCGTCGTGATCCTGGTGGCTTTTAAATTTCTCCTGCCGGTGGTCAAAACCGGGGGGACCATGATCATCGCGGTGGGCGTCTACGCGCTCCGGTGGGGATGGCAGTTCGCCCTGGGCTTTGTGCGATTGATTACTTCCGCGCAACGGTGGATCATGGCCACGCTGCATTTCGGCCTGATCGCCGTGCTGGTGCTCGGCAGGCAAACCGCGCTCATTCCCCGCGAATCCCTGCCGGAAGCGCATCTGACGATCCAGTGAAACGGGACCGGGGGCCTTCATCCTCGCTTAAGGTGAGGTGGCGTAGGGTAGCGCCATGATCAATAAAACGATGCCGCCCCGGCCCAGCAGGCCACGCTGGATGATTGTGGATGACAACAACGAAAGGCTGTCGCTGGTGATTGATATTTTCACACGCTGCAACGATTTGCTCGACGTGCAGGTATTCAATTCGGCGGAGGACGCGATGGACGCGTTCACGGCCGAACCGGACGCCTTTGAATTTGTGCTTAGCGACCTGGAAATGCCGGAGGCGGGCGACGAAAAATTATACGAGCACCTGCGGGCGTTCGCACCGGCGCTCGCGGCACTGCTTTACGCGGCGAGCGAAATTCTGAGCCACGAGGAAGCGGAAGAAAAAGGCTTTTGCAAGCCGGACCCCAGGCCCTTTCCGCTCGCCGATTTGCGGGCCGCCCTTTACGAACCCGCGGGCGCGGCGTAAAATCAAGGCCGCGGCCCCGGCGCGATCTTGGCCCGAGCCGGTCCGAAGCGGACCACCACATATCGGTGGGTGTCAACCAGCTTAAAACCGGCCTGCTCGATCTCAGCAGCGATCCCGGGCATATGCGCCGCGCCCCATGGAACCACAATATAGTCAGCCTGTAACAGTCGCTTCTGGATTTCCGCCCAGAGATGTTGGTTCCGCTTTTCCAGAATGTCGTCAAAGAGTTGATTCTGCGCCTGCGGCGTTACGGGATAATTCAGCAATTTGGACATGTTTTGGGCATTGGGTCCCTGCGCGTGCAGGAGCATTGTGAGGTTCAGCAGGTTAATGGTGCTGGGGGCAAACTCGTCAACATCGACATCGGCGCGCACCACCCTGCCCTGGGTCGGCTTGAACGCTTGTTTCTGCTCGGCCAAGCCCAGTGCCCGGGCCATGCGCTGATAACTAATTCCTTTGGTCAGGAGATTCTTTTCGTCGCTGACCCCTTCGACCAGGATCAGGGAGTTAGTGGGGAAGGCCTGCGTTATCTTTTGATAAAAACCGGAGTCGCCCACGTGCGCCATGGGGAACAACTGGATGGTTTTGCCATCGTGGCGAACATACTTTCTCGCCTCGACGACCAACCCTCCCGGCCGCAGCTTTAAGAAGCCGCCGGTGAAATGATCCAGTCCCAGGGCGGTGCAAAAAAGCAGATAAAAAAGCAGGAACGGGGCCAGCAAAAAGAGGTTGGCCAGCACAAAGCCCATGAGATTCCAAATGCTGAACCCGCGGGTTCCCAACTGTTGTGCGGAAACCACCGGCCACCGCCATTTTCGGCCCGCTTGGATCCAGAAAAGGATCGCGAACCCAACGAGGACCTGCAGCAAGCAAGTCAACCAGTCGAGCTGTGGCGCCAGATGGTAGAAATAGATCAGACCGGGAATCAGACCAAGTAAAACCACCGGGTTGAAAAGGGTCACTGGCAGAAACCAGCGTTTGGGGATCATCGGCGTTAGGCCCATGAGAACGTAGATCAAGACCGAGCTGAGAAAAACAAAAAAGCCGAAGATGGCCCGGACACCGGACAAGCCGTGGACGTTAAAGAGGAGAACCAAAGAGGAATCGGCGAACGCCAACACGGCATCGGCGAGAAAGATTCCGAGGCCGATGCTCAATAAAACGGCGACGAGAGGGCGCAAGCCCGGGTTGGCGGGAGCGGCGGGCGGCGGCGGGGGCGGGATGACCGGCGGCAGTCCGGCCACTGGCGGAGTTTGATCGGACGACGGAATTGGTGATTCGGGCATGAGGGATGGGCGTTGGTTCGGCGAAACGATCAGTACAGCCGAATGAGGTATAAACTGGGGCGGGGCTGGTTAAAGGGAAAGACTTGATAATTTTGGTAATCAAGGCCGGGGCACGTTTTCACCACCGAGCCGTTAAAGCGGGCGAGCACCGACGCAAGGGTGATGGATTCATGTTCTAAGATACTCTGTTCGATTATCATATAGTGAACGTTTTCCTGGTGTAATTGACCCGGGGAATCGGCCGGGCAGATCAAACGCACCGTATGCCGTCCCCAAGGCAGCCAGATACCCGGCTCATCGTGGTCAAAAACGGATGAGTAGAATCCGATAACGGTCTCATTCGTCGGCAATTCATTCGCCAACCAAACGCGGCGCGTCCCGATGCACCGGCATTCGTTGGCGATATAACCCGAGCACTCACTGGCGACCAATTCACTATGGGGATAGCGTTTTCCCAAGGCATTCATCAGGGTCTGCGCGGGAAACAGCGGCCGGGCTGGGAGGGTAACGACCATCAAGCCGGTGACCAACATGATTAAAAGACCGGCTTTTTGCCATTCCCGGTTGCGAGCCGCCAGCCCACCACTCAAACCGCCCAAGAGCAGGGGGAACAAGAATATATAGTAAGGACTGAGGTGCCGGGCATTCTCGAACAGGCCTACTTTGGCCATGAATATCAGCAACAAAATCCAGGGGGCGAGCAGCAAAGGGGTGCAACGCGAGCGCCAACCACGGGTGGCCTTGGGCGAGGATTTTCTAAATCGCCGGCCAATATAAAAAACGCCGAATAACAACGCGCAAACTCCCAGGCCAATACCGGCATTGCCCTCACTCAAGCCGTGGTAATAGGGAACACTGAGAAATCCAAATTTTTCGAAGGACGCGAAGTGATGCCCGAACGGGGTTAGCCGAAATTGCACCATGAAGGCATTCCAAGCCGGAACGCCATAGTCATAAAACGGGGGCAGGAATTCGTAAAAAGGGGGGAAAAGATTTTGCAACGGCAGGCAAAATAGATTTCCCACGACACCCCAAAACGGATTTAGGTGCACATCGCCGAACACGGATAGCCCTACTTTCCCGATGGGCATCCACGAGCCGTAGTTATAGCAATTGCTGATCGTGATGGGCAAACAGGAAACCAGCCCCGCGAGGCCGGCCACGATAGTTGATTTGAATTTTTGGCGGAGGAGCAGAGCGCGGGCGGGCCACGCGGCCAGGAACCAGAGCAGGACCAGCGGCAGATTCGTCTGTTTGGCCCCGGTCACGAGCGCGGCCGCCAAACACGACAACCAAAGATCCCGGCGGTTTCCCTTTTCCGCGGCCCGCATGGCCAGATCCACGGAAGCCAGGGCGTAAACGGCGGCGAAGCTATCGTTGGCGCCGGAACTAGCCTGCAGAACGAAACACCAGCCCGAGGATAAAAACCACATCCACCACCAGGCCACGCGCGGCTTTACGCGCCAACGGACAAACACACTAAAGACAAGCCCGGGCAACATCAGGAATGAAACCCAATTGATCAAGAAAATCAGCCGGTCGGTGTGGGTGATGGCCAGCAGGGGCGCCATCAGCCATTCCTGCCCGCAGGCCGAAACGTTCATGCGCCCGTCCTGAGTATGAATCAAGTACCAATGATTTTCCGCCAGCCAATGAAAAACTCGGGGGAGGCGGTACCAGTTGGCGTCATAATTCAACAGCGGGTAGAGACTGCCGGAGAGGAGCGACAAAACAACCAGAACCACGAAAAGCAAAGGGGCGGGACGGCTAAATCTCTTTTTGAATTTGCGCAAAAGCCAAAGGAAGCCACGGCCGCTGCCGCGATACTTGTTCCGGAGGACCACCCAGAGCCACCCGGCGGCCAAAAGGATTACCAGCGAATAACCCAAAGCATTCAGCTGATGCACGAGCGACAAAGCCCAGCCCGCGGCCACTAAAATAGTGGATAATATTATCCAAATACGCACCAGGAATAGCATGGATCGCAGGTTGTTTACTTCCGATTAGCCCGCGGAGCCCGAAGCGAACGCCGGACCAGTTACCAGAAAGCGGGCTGGTCCAATCATCCGATGATCTTTCCCGCCGCCGTGACTTCTTTAGGCGGACAGACATTCTTCCCGAAAGTTCCAGATGTTTTTGCGAGCGCCATGGTGGTCAAAAACTAGGATGCACAATCCGTGCGGAAAATCAACCCATAATCCGGCGGAGTGCTAATAAGCGGATCGCAAGCCGGGCGCGCGGGAAGCTTTCAGGGTCACCGCCAGCGACGACGGCGCGTACGGAGACGCGCCCGGCCTTCCCGGCCTTGCTGCGGAACTCCATCTGGTTCGAAGATTCAATGCGCGAAAGGTTCGCTCTTCCAGGTGAAGGAAAACGATTCACGCGGCTCACACCCTAATTGTCAGCGCGAGCCGTACCTGCCCCTGCTCAACTCCCGGCGAGATCTTAGCGGTTTTTTATCCGGAACTTGTCGCTCTGTTTGGTCTTAACGACGGAGCCATCCGAGAGGCCGCGATTGACTAGGAATTGCAGGGTAAGTGTGTCAAAGTCGGGGTTCAAGCCGATCAGCTCTTGCATCGTAAATTCCTCCGTCGGCCAATTGATGGTTTTTTTCATAATCCAAGTGTTGAGACCCCAAAGATCATTTCGCGTTCAAATTAAAGTCAGAATATCCGACTATTCATGATATCTGGGGTGGAAGCAGCCGGGCGGTCCATGCTATATTTCCAGATACAAACACTTTGAATTCCCCAAGGTTTTAAGCGTTTCGAAGAATCTTGTCTTGCGCCCACCGATGTTTTTCCCGTGAATTCCCCTCACTAGTAACCCCGCTAATAAACCATTGATTGCTCAATGAAATCTACTACACTATCCGAACTATGAGTAATCTATTATCTCTCAGCGCGGCACAACTTAACCGTGCGGCCGCTCTTAAAGACCGCATTGATGCGCTGAACCAACAACTGTCGGAATTGCTGGGATCACCTGCCACGGACGGGGTCACGGACGAGGCCACCAAACCGGCGCGGAAGAAAATCAGCGCTGCCGGGATCGCGCGGATCAAAGCCGCCCAAAAACTGCGCTGGGCCAAGTTCAATGAGGGCAAGCCGGCGAAAGCCGCCGTCAAAACGGTGGCCAAGAAACGCAAAATGAGCGCCGAAGGCCGCGCGCGGATTGTCGCCGCAGTCAAGGCCCGCTGGGCCAGGGTCAAGAAGGCCCAAAAAGCCTGATCCCTGAGCGGCCTAATTCAACCACCAAAGTGAAGTGCAAACCCGCGCGGGTTTGCACTTTTTTTTGGGCGCCAACCGGAATCCACGACGGATATACGCATGCCTCACGCCTCGTTCTACGCAAAGAGATCAAGCCATCGCTTCCCTCCCAAGTGAATCGATCCGGCCCAGGAGGGGACGTACGCCCCCGGTTTTTCGTAATATCTGTGGCGGGAGAAGCCAGGTGATCCACGGAACAGTATCCGTTCCGGAATTCCCGTCACAAAGTTATTCCCGCCACGAGTCACTCACCAATTTTTATCCATCGTCCAGCAATATACAGCTAGTTATTTTCATTCAGTGCCCTCCCATTTCGGACGATTTAGAGGCAATTATTGGCAAAGGTGACCGTGGAGCATTGAAGGAAATGAACAGGGAACCGCCAGCAAATAATTGGATGGAAGGTAAAGAATGAAACTACAAACCAAATTATCGCTGACATTGATTCTGGGCGTGCTCACAGTCTATCTGGGGTCATGCCTCGTTCAGAATTACTTCAATCTTCATTTGATCGACAAATTTTCGCAGCGGAGTCAGTCCGGGGAAACCGACCGCCAATGGCAATGGGTGGAAAGTATCCAACACGCGACGGACGCGTCGTTAGTGAATGCCATGACCGCCGGGGATATGGATCAATTCGAAAAAATCCTCATTTCTCAACGCGAGGTGCCCGGCCTGCAGGAACTCTCGCTCATTGATGGCAAAGGGCGCGTGGACTATTCGTCCGATCCGGCCCAGGTGAGAACATACCTCCCGGCTGATTTAAAAGACACCCTGCTGACCTCCGCGCAGCCGGTCAAACGGCTCACGGACGATTCCTTTGAAATTTATCAGCCGATCGTACCGGGCAAGGAGTGCGTGGAATGCCATACGGAATGGAAGCCGGGCCAGATCGGCGGCGTGATGAAGATCCGCTTCTCGGCAGCCTCGATGAAGGAAGCCCGGGCGTCCTGGGTCACGTTTGCGTCAGGTTTTCGAAAATCGAATCTCACCTCCACCGGACTGACCCTGGCCGTTTTGGTTCTGGTCCTGGCGGCGCTGGTCATTTTCATCATCCACCGTGAAGTGGCGGCGCCGCTCAAACGGATCGCAGGGAACCTGCTGGACCAGGCGTCGCAGGTCAACGGCGCTTCCGGGCAACTCACCGCCGCCAGCCAGACACTGGCGGAAGGTTCCAGCGAACAGGCTTCCTCCCTCGAGGAGACGAGCTCTTCCCTGGAGGAAATGTCCAGCATGACCAAGAGTAACGGCGAGAATACAGATAAAGCCAATCAGCTCGCCAAGGAAGCCCGCCATGCCGCCGATCGCGGAGTGGGGGACATGCAAGCCATGGCCGCGGCCATGGACGACATCAAACGTTCCAGCGACGACATTGCCAAAATCATCAAGACGATTGACGAAATCGCTTTCCAGACCAACATTCTCGCGCTCAACGCCGCGGTGGAAGCCGCCCGCGCCGGCGAAGCCGGCTTGGGCTTTGCGGTCGTCGCGGATGAAGTCCGCAATCTCGCGCAACGCTGCGCCCAGGCGGCCCGGGAAACCTCCGACAAGATCGAAGGCGCCATTTCCAAATCCGGCCAGGGCGTGGAAATCACCGGGAAAATTGCCTTGGCCCTCAATGAGATCGTAACCAAGGCGCGGCAGGTGGACGAACTCGTCACCGAAGTTGCGGGCGCGTCGCGCGAACAAACCGAGGGGATCGCCCAGATCAACATGGCGGTGGGCGAAATGGACAAGGTGACCCAGAGCAATGCGGCAACGGCCGAAGAAAGCGCGGCGGCGGCGGAAGAACTCAACGCCCAGGCGGAAACCCTAAGGCAGTCGGTGGCGGAACTGATGGAATTAATCGGAGGCAAAAACCATGCGGCGGCCATTCCACCACCGGAAGAGCCGCGTGGCCGTACCCGGCTCGCGGACAATCGCCAACCTACCGCGGTCGTGCGCAAAGGACGGCTGCCCGCGCCAGCCCGGACCATCAGTCGGAAGAGCCCCATCCCCGCGCCCCGGGAACAAAGCGTCGAGATTTTCTGAAATCCGTTTTTCTCATTCCCAAGTAATGAAGGTTCGGCCCCGCGCCGCAGCCGGAATTTTCCGGAAAAGCCCGCCTCGCCCGAGGTCCGGCGGGAAAAAATTCACGCCTTCGACACCTGAAGTCATTTTAAGGTTTAACAAACTCCGTCCGAT
>Ga0302320_10008752_pt1 | contig 21916 bp, 14 predicted proteins | sample Bog_T0_3_FD_202130 | JGI IMG/M metagenome (GOLD analysis project Ga0302320, IMG submission 202130) | Peat permafrost microbial communities from Stordalen Mire near Abisko, Sweden - Bog_T0_3 | ecosystem: Environmental > Terrestrial > Soil > Wetlands > Peat | place: Sweden: Abisko, Stordalen Mire...
CGATTCCAGCCATATATTTCACTGTCATACGGTTTCCTTTCGGTTCGTTGTTTTTGTCTCGTCGGACAACAACGTTCTACCGGAAGGAAACCTTCCTTGCCACTTCTGCCCTTAATGTTATCAAACCGTAGCTTTGTCCATGGTCGGAGAATTCTGAATTTTATGACGGCAATTTGAAGAGATGAAGGGGTTAAGCCCGGAAAGCTGAAAAGCGTCGTCGTTCGTGGCCGTTTTCAAAATCGGGAACAACAATCCATGCAAAAGTCGTCTGACAAAGGAACTTCCGGGATCGCGCCCCGACGCGCCGCCCCATGCTTCGTTTCTTCCCTTGACAAGCAGACCTAATATGCTAATCTATCCTCCGTGAGCGCCAGAAACGCAGAGGCGAAGGGCAGCAGGGCGGCGGTGGGGTGGGGCAGAATCGCTCCGACTCCCACGGCCTGTTTTCAGCCTACCGCCATACCTGAACAATTTACTCATGTTAGCGATCCAGCCCCCAAAACGCTGTTTTTCAATCGCGTTATTCTCAATCTTGAGAAAAATAGTCGCAAGTGTCTGTCCATGAACAACTTACGCGCAAAATCGAGGTTTTCAAAGTCCAGTCTGATCAAGGCTAATCAAGGCCAATCAAGCCTAATCGTGCCATTTTCTTGAATCGCCATGCCTTCAAATCCATCATTCCAATACATGACCAATTAAGTCAGGATAGCGCCTCTTGCGGCGGCTGAAGTTGTCCTGGCTCTTGCCTTTGAATCCGTGAATCACAAGCCGGGCAAACGTCCTCTGGAGAATGGCCTTCATGAATGGCCCCTGAGATACACCGCATCGGACAGTTAAGACCTTGCCAGCTAACTGGCGGGAAGATACGATTCTCAAAGAGCAACTTTCAAAAGACCGGATAGCCATATGCAAGACAAACCTCGCAGCGCATCGCAAATGAACTCCATCAACCGCCGCAACTTCCTGAAGACCGGACTGGCCGTCAGCGCCGGGGGCGTGGCCCACGGGGTCTTCGGACGGCTGGTGCCCGCCGTGGCCGACCCCTGGCTCGGCGCCTATCCGAAGCTCAAGATCAAACCTTCCGTCCCCATGAAGGCGACGGCCTTCGCGCTTGAAGATGTACGCCTGCTTGACGGCCCCTTCAAACACGCGATGGAGCTGGACGCCAAGTACGTGCTCTCCCTTGATGCGGACCGCTTGCTTCACAATTTCCGCCTCAATGCCGGGCTGCCCTCCACCGCGCGGCCGCTGGGCGGGTGGGAAGCCCCCAGTGGCGAGCTGCGCGGCCATTTCGTCGGCCATTACCTCTCCGCGTGCGCGCAGATGTTCGCCAGCACCGGAGACGCTCGTTTCAAGGACAAGGGCGACGCCATCGTCGCCGGGATGGCGGAATGCCAGACCAAGCTCGGCTCCGGCTATTTGAGCGCCTTTCCTGAGTCATTCTTTGACCGGGTCGAACGCCGGCAGAACGTGTGGGCGCCGTATTACACGCTGCACAAGATCTTCGCCGGCCTCCAGGACATGTACGTGTATTGTGACAACGCGCAGGCGCTCGAGACGGCCCGGAAATTCGGGGACTGGGTGATCACGCGCAACTCGCGCCTGACCGACGAGCAGATGCAGGGGATGTTGGGACAGGAACACGGCGGGATGAACGAGACGCTGGCGAACTTGTATTCGCTGACGGGCGAAAAGAAGTATCTGGATATTTCCCTGCGGTTCAATCATCAGACCATCGTTGGGCCTGCGTCCCAGCACCAGGACCGGCTCACGGGCCTGCACGCCAACACGACAATCCCCAAGTTCATCGGCACCGCCCGCCAGTTCGAGTTGACCGGCACCCCGGCCCTCGGCACCGCCGCGGAGTTCTTTTGGACCACCGTGGTCAATGAACGCTCTTATGTCACCGGCGGGAACAGCGACAATGAGCATTTCACCGCCAAGTTGTCCACCTCCCTCGGGCCGAAAACGGCGGAAACCTGCAATGTCTATAACATGCTCAAGCTGACCCGGCACATGTTCTGTCAGGACCCCAGGGCCGAGTGCGCCGATTTTTATGAGCGCGCGCTCTACAACCAAATCCTTGCCTCCCAGAATCCGGAAACCGGCATGATGTGTTACTCCGTCCCGCTCCACTCCGGGTCGCACAAGGAATACAACAGTGCGACCGGCGACTTCTGGTGCTGCACCGGCACCGGCGTGGAGAACCACGCCAAGTACGGCGACAGCATCTACTTCCACGACGACCAGACCCTTTACGCCAATCTCTTCATCGCCTCGGAACTCAATTGGAAGGACAAGGGCCTCAAGCTGCGGCAGGAGACGCAGTACCCGGATGAGGGCCGCACCAAGTTTGTGTTCACGCTGGACAAGCCAGTCCGCCTCGCTCTTAAGGTGCGCCATCCGTTCTGGGCCGCCGCCGGCTTCGAGATCCGCGTCAACGGGGAACTCCAGACGCAGGCGAGCGCCCCCGGAAGTTACGCCACTTTGGACCGGACCTGGAAGACCGGCGACACCGTCGAGATCGTGATGTCGTTCAGTCTCCGCACCGAAGCCTTTCGCGACAACGCCAACCGTTTCGCGATCCTGTACGGGCCACTCGTGCTGTGCGCCGAGGTCAAGTCCGGCGAGCCGATCCCGGTTGTGGCGGGCGACGCCGCGGCGGTGCGGGCTGCCCTCAAGCCCGTCGCAGATCATCCGAACAACTTTACGGGAGCGGCAACATTATTCCAGACGCCTGACGGCAAGGAGGGCCGCGAAATGACACTCGAACCGTTCTACAAAATGCACGGCAGCCGGGCGTATATGATCTATTGGGACTCCAAACCGAGTTGACGTGGCTGGCAACCACTCCCTGGTGCGTTAAGGGGGACGAGGTCCGCCGCGGAATTACGGCTTGGGCAGCTCTGTCGCTGACTGCAAGTCGCGATCGAGGGCCGCGCCGTCGAAGGGGATCACGATGACTTTGCTGCCGTGACCGTCGTTTCCCTTGTCCTGATCTTTTTCGACATCTATTGCGGCCAGGGTCACGGCAACGACATGGCCGTTTTCGATATAGACCGAGGGCCGCTCGACCTTGGTCCAGTGGTTCACGGTGCCGTCGGGGTAACGGACAATGGCCTCGCGCGGATCGTAGGCCACGCCGCGGTTGGTCCAGTCATGGATGCCATCGGCGGAGATGAGGTGATAGGCTTTTTTGTTGGACCAAGAGTTGACCAGGATGTGGTAAAGGCCGCCGGAATACCAAATGCACGGGTCTTCGAGGTTCGGTATCCCTCTGGGGAAAACCGAGTTGCCCTGGGATTTGTAAGGACCAAGGATGCCCTTGTCGCTGATGAAAACTCTGCCGTCGCGTTCGGTAATCTCGAAATTGCCATCGGGGCGCGCCAGGATCGAGACGTTGGAGGCGCGCCATCTTGGTTCGCCCTCCACTGTGATGGTGCCGAGGTGCTCCCACGGGCCGTCCAGCGATTTTGAAACATAGACCTCACAGGGGCGGGTTTCGCTGATGACAACGGCGTAGCGCCCGTCGGGCAGGGCGACGGCGGTGACATTATGTCCCCTGCCGCCGGAGTCGTTTGGCCAGCAGAGACCCTTGTCCACGTACGGTCCAAGGAGGGAATCGGAAACAGCATGCACGGCAACCGAGCCGAACCAGCCGTTGTGCCCGCTGGATTGATTCCAGCGGCTCGCGAACAGATGGTACTTGCCGTCGGACGCTTTGATGATCTGGCCGTCCCAGTAGTTGTAGTTCGTGATTTTGGTGTCTTCCAATCCGTTCTGGTTATCGCGCGGGAGGACGTTGGTTGCGCCCCAGGCGTCCCGGGCCAATTCGCCATGCGGAGGCGTGGGGAGAAAATAATCAATGAAAGTTTTCGGCTTCGTCTCAACGCCTCCGCCCGGCGGTGCGAAAAGGGGTCCTGGTTCTTGAGCGAGGATTGGCAAGGTCAAAAGCGCCATCACGGCAGCGGCAAGGCAAACTGACAGGAGGTTCTTTTGGCGCCCAGGTTCACTCGGTGTTTTATGGCTGGGGAAGATTTGGCTTTTGATGGAGGTCAACATGGCGTGATCGTGGCAATGGTCAGTTGGATTGTCAATGGTCAGCCTGAAGTCACTGACACTCAAACGCCTCGATGAATATTGACAAATTGCCCCAAGGCTGACAGCATCAGTTCATGCTTTTCAACTCCATCCACCACAGGCGGATTATTCCAGTTGGATACTTGCTATTACTCTGCGCTTCCACTTCGGCCATCGCTGCTGAAAAGCAGACGTTCGAGGCCGGGGCCGCCGAACTCGTCGGCGGGGCGTCCAAGGTCGCTGACGGCTCGGCCTCGGGAGGTTCTTTGGCCGGTTTGAGCAACGCCGGCCAAGCCGTCAAGTTCGCCGGCCTGCCGGCTGCAAGCAAACTGGCAATTCGCTACGCCTCCGTGGGTGTGGGCACTATCAGTGTCGCTGTCAACGACCAGCCGGCCCGCAAAGTCAACATTCATTCATCAGGGGCGCTAACCAATTCTTTCCTCAACGCGATCATTGACGTTGCGATTCCCGCCAAGGCCACGCTGACCGTCAGTCTGGCGGCCAGCGATGTCGCGGTGAACATTGACCGGATAGTCGTGGGCGACGGAGACTTGGGCCTGCCGCCGGATGTTTGGAACCTGCCGCCATTGCCGGTGGCCGACGGGCCTTATTCTCCAGATTGGAAGGCGATGAGCCGGCTTTACCAGACACCGGAGTGGTGGCGCGACGCGAAGTTCGGCGCGTGGGCGCACTGGGATCCGCAGTCCATGCCCGAGCAGGGCGATTGGTATGCTCGCGGCATGTATCAGGAGGGCGGTGGGCAATACCGATACCACACCAATCACTTTGGGCCCCTGTCGGAATACGGTTACAAAGACATCGCTCACAATTGGGTGATTGACCGGTGGAAGCCCGATGAGTTGATGGATTTGTATGTGGAAATGGGAGCCAAGTACTTCATGGCCATGGGCGCGCATCATGACAACTTCGACAATTTCGATTCGAAATATCAGCCGTGGAATTCGGTGAAAGTCGGCCCCAAGGTGGACATCGTCGGCACATGGGAAAAAGCCGCGCGCCAGCGCGGGGTGCGTTTCGGCATCGGTTTTCACGATACTCCGGGGCGGACCTGGGGCCAGTTCATGCCGGTGCGTTACACCAGCGACAGAAATGGGCCGAACAAGGGCGTGCCCTATGACGCGCTGCAAACGATTCTGGATGGAAAGGGAAAATGGTGGGAGGGCATGGATCCGGTGGATCTTTACGGGCCGCAGCACACTATTGCCAGTGGACCGCGCCGTCCGGCGAACGATCCGCTGGTCTCGCCCTTCGCCAACCAGTTCATGTGGCGCGTGGACGACGCCGTCACCAAGTATCATCCCGACGTGATTTACTTCGACGAGCATGCGGGCGATTCCCAAATGGATGTGGGCGTCCACATGGGACTCGGAATTCTCGCTACGCCGCTGGCCGCGAATTACTACAACAAGTCCCTCAAGTGGAACCAGGGGAAAATGGACGTCGTGCTCAACCTCAAGGGCGTGGGCGGGCGTTACAACAGCTTCCAAAACAGCGCCGACCTGCTTCCCTCAGTTGACCGCTCCCTGGTCAAGAGCACCGAGGCTATCATCGAATCGCAGATCACGGCTTATTCCTTCCAGACGGAGACCACCATTCAGGACTGGCACTACAGGACCGGTCAGAGATACATAGATGCCAAAAGCCTCGTCCAGTCACTCATGCAGAACGTCTCCCGCAACGGCACGATGCTGCTCAACCTCACGCAGCACGGTCGCGGCGATCTCGATCCGCAGGTGATTCGAATCGCCAAAGACATCGGCGCCTGGTTGAAGGTCAATGGCGAAGCAGTCTATGCATCGCGCCCGTTTGAAGTCTGTCAGGAAAATGCAAATGCCGTTTGCTACACGCGCAACAACGGCAATGTCTATGCCGCGCTGATGAATTGGACCGGTGGCCCGGTCACGCTCAAAGCCCTCCGCGACGGCGGGACGACCTTGGGCAAAGTTTCCAAAGTCGAACTGCTCGGCTCCGATGTTCCGCTGACGTTCTCTCAGGATGATCAAGGATTGACCGTGACGCCCGGCGGAACACCGCAGCCATTGCAAGGAATCACCAATCAATCCCTGGCGTCAGCGTGCCGCGTTTTGCGCATCACCCATGACAAGGGCTGGATCAATGACGACGACCCCGGCGCCAGCTATCCCGGATGGGTTCGCCGCTGCAATCTGGGCACCGGCGACTTCAACAACGACCTCACCACCAGCGACACCCCGGGGGATGTCTGGAGTTGTCCGTTCACGGGCAGCAGTGTCAAAGTCATCGCTCCAAAAGAAGCAGGCGCCGGAAAGATCGAGATTCAGATTGACGGCCAGAGCCGTGCGACCGCGGATCTATCCACCACGGGTGAGCGCCAGGCGCAGCAGGTTGTATGTGAAGTAACCGGTCTGACCGCCGGCAAACATGCCATCAGCATCGTCAATCGCGGCCCCGGACCAGTGGCGGTGGATGCTTTGATCGTCCGGTAGGCGGCACGGCACATTGCATCTGCGCAAATCGGCATAAAGGAAACCGGCGCGACCGTTCAAATACCCAATGTCCCGGGAAGAAAGAAAAATAGCCGCCTTCGCTGTGAAGATCAGTGCAAGTATTCCAGTTGCAATTTTCTTGATTCTTCTTCTGTTCCCTTTCGCCGCGCCGGCCGTCGAGCAATGGGGCATTTTTGAACTCTCCTTGAAGGGGCCAACCAACGGCAATCCGTTCACCGACGTGAAGCTCTCCGCGCAATTCACCCTGGGAACGAACGTTGCGGATGCAAATGGCTTCTACGATGGCGATGGAATTTACCGCGTCCGCTTCATGCCGGATCTGCAAGGCAAATGGAAATACAAAACCGCCAGCAACATCCCCAAACTGGATGGCAAGACCGGCTCGTTCAGCGCCTCCAAGCCGTCCCGGCAAAATCACGGCCCGGTCCGCGTCGCCAACACGTACCATTTCGCCTATGCCGACGGCGCGCCTTACGAGGAGCTGGGCACCACGTGCTACGTCTGGGAATTGCAGCCGGAGCCGCTCCAGGAGCAGACGCTCAAGACGCTCGCGTCGGCGCCATTCAACAAAATCCGCTTCTGCGTTTTTCCGAAACGTTACGCCTATAACACAAACGAGCCGGACATGTATCCGTTTCCCGGCGGGCTGGCGGAGAAGAACTGGGATTTCACGCGTTACAACGTGAAATACTTTCAACACATCGAACAGCGCGTCGCTGATTTGCAAAAACTCGGCATCGAGGCGGACATCATTCTGTTTCATCCTTACGACGAAGGCCATTGGGGCTTCGACCGGATGCCATCCGACGCGGACGACCGCTATTTGCATTACGTGGTCGCGCGGCTCTCGGCGTATCGCAACGTCTGGTGGTCGCTCGCCAATGAATGGGATTTTATGCGGCGCAAGAAGGAATCCGACTTCGTGCGCTTTGGCGAGATCGTTTCGCACGACGATCCGTATCATCATCTCCTTTCGATCCACTACGGTTCGAAACTTTTCAATGACAACCTGCCGTGGATCTCGCACGCGAGCATCCAAAACGGCGGCGCTTTGGCGGACCCGGCCCGCGCGCGGAATTACCGCGACATGTATCACAAGCCGGTCGTCTATGACGAGGTGCAATACGAGGGCAACATCCGCGAAGGCTTTGGGCAGCTCAGCGGCGAAGAACTCACGTTCCGGTTCTGGAATGCCACCATCGCCGGCTCTTATTGCGGCCACGGAGAAACTTTCAGGAGCGACGATCAGATCCTCTGGTGGTCCAAGGGCGGCGTGCTCAAAGGCCAAAGTCCGGCGCGCCTGGCGTTTCTAAAAAAGGTTCTCGCCGACGCCCCCGCCGGGGAAATCGAGCCGATTGACAAGTCGCATCCGGAATTCGGCGGCCAGCCTGGCAAGTATTATCTCGTCTATCTCGGCAAACAGACGCCGTCAAATTGGCTTTTCCAACTTCCCAAACCGGCCCAGGACCAGCCCCAACTCGCCGATGGCATGAAATTCACCGCCGAAGTTCTCGACACGTGGAACATGACCTTGACACCTGTCCCCGGAGAGTTCACGCTGAAGCAGAAGGATGATTCTTCTTATGCCGATGCCAATGGGCGTTCCATTCCGCTGTCCGGCAAGCCATACATCGCCATTCGCATCAAAATCCAAACAGGAATTTCCGGCCAAACTCCCAACAACCGACCCAGCCTATGATCAAGCACGTTTCTGTCCTTGCTGTTTTGCTGTCGCTGACGGCAATTGTCCAATCCGCTGACGCCCAGGGCGCCTCCCCCTCTGGCCAGTCCGCCTCCAACACCAATGCCGGCGCAACCGCCGCCACGCCCGCCGTCACAGCGCCTTCGATCGGCGTGTATCCGGCCGGGCCGGGGAGTCGCAACGCGCCGATCACGCCTCCTCCGCGTCCGAATCCTTTGCCTCCCTTTTACGATCCCTCACTGCTGGCGCAAAAACGCGCCGACAACATCGTTTCCCTGCTGACTCTGGAAGAGAAGGTGGCGCTCATGCAGATGGCCTCCCCTTCCATTCCGCGCCTCGGCATTTCCCCGTATCACTGGTGGACGGAAGCCCTGCACGGCATGACGCATGACACTGAAACGGTGTTCCCGCAGGCGATAGGACTGGCCGCGACTTGGGACACGGGATTGCACTATCAAGTCGCCACGGCGATCAGCACCGAGGGCCGGGCCAAGAATCTGGAGTACCGATCCAGAAACGTCTTCGATTCGATGACCGGCCTGGATTTCTGGTCGCCCAACGTCAACATTTTCCGCGACCCGCGCTGGGGCCGCGGACAGGAGTCCTACGGCGAGGACCCGTACCTTTCGGGCCGGTTCGCCATCGCGTTTGTCAAAGGCATCCAGGGCGATGACCCCGTGTATTTCAAGGCGATCGCCACTCCCAAGCATTACGCCGTTCACAGCGGCCCGGAGGCGTTGCGCCACCAGTTCGACGCGGTGATTACAGACGAGGATTTGTACACGACTTACCTGCCGCAGTTTGAAGCCGCCATTCGCGAAGGCCACGCTCACTCCGTGATGTCGGCTTACAACGCGCTGGATGGCGTGCCGGACTCCTGCAACAAGCGCCTGCTGACCGACATTCTTCGCACCCAGTGGGGCTTCGATGGATACGTGGTTTCCGACGACGGTTCGGTCGCCGACATCCTCAGCAGCCACCGCTACACCCAGAATGCGGCAGAGACCTCGGCCCTGGCTGTAAAAGCCGGCAACGACCTCGACAGTGGGACGACCTACGCCGGAGGCGGTGGCGGCGGTCGCAATCTCGCGTCGGCCAACCTGGTCCAGGCGGTTCATCAGAGTCTGATTACCGAAAAGGAAATTGACGTGGCCGTCGGGCGCATCATGGAGGCCCGCGTTCGATTGGGCGAATTCGATCCGCCCGGATACGCTGGCAATCCCTACAACAAGATCACCACCAACATGTATAACACCGAGGAAAACCACGCTCTCGCCCTCAAGGCCGCCGACGAGACAATGGTCCTCCTCAAGAATTCCGATCACGCCCTCCCGCTCAAGACCTCCATCGGCTCCGTCGCAGTCCTCGGCCCCAATGCCAACGCGCCCACCATGCAGTTGGGCAATTACAACGGCCACCCAACGCCGCAGCATCAGATCAGCATTATTGACGGCATCCGGCAGGCCGTCGGCGCGGACCATGTTCTCACCAGCACCGCCAACATCCCGCTCACCGGCACAATCGCCCTGGCGGAACTTGTGCCGTTCGACTGCTTGTTCACTGATTCCGATTCCACGAGGAGCAAGCATGGCCTCACTGTGGCCTACGTGACCAACACTGCCGGCCTGTCTCAGCCGATACGCACAGAAGTGTCGGAAACGGGCGCTCTCAACATGCCCGACGCGGCCGGCGGCATCGCCTTTGACCCGTCGCTCGCTGTCAAGATGACAGGCGTGCTCGTGCCTCCGGTCACCGGCGACTATCAACTCGGCGCCAGGGCGCGCGATGCTTTCCGCATTTCGGTTGGTGGCAATGCCATCGTGGACGAAATGCAGGGGGGCGCCTTGCGCACATCGGGCAACGCGATCCATCTGGTGAAGGATACGGCTTACAATATCTCCGTCGAGTTCTCGCACTCTCCAGCCACTGGCGGAAGCGGCGGAGGTGGTGGCCGGGGTGGCCGGGGCGGCCGCGGCTTCGGTGGCGCGCCGGGCGGTGCCGCTCCGGGCGAAGGTGTCTTCCCTCCAGCCGGTGGTGCTGGCGGCGGCGGCGGTGGTGGTGGCGGCGGCTTTGCCCGCGGTGGTCGTGGCGGCGGACAAACTTTTGGCGCAAGCGCCGAAGCCCCCGGCGTCACGGTTGCTCCCGGCGCTGATCCCAACACCGTTCCGCTCTTCCAACTCGCCTGGACCAGGCCCGCCGCCGACGGTTCTCCCGCTAACACGGCCGGGCAGAGCCTGTTCGGCGAGGCTGTCGGCCTGGCTAAGAAGGCCGACGCGGTGGTGCTGGTGGTGGGCATTGACGGCACGCAGGAAGGCGAACAGCACGACCGCAATGCGATTGAACTTCCTGGAGTGCAGGAGAGCTTCGTCCACGGGGTTGCCACGGCTGCTGGCGGGAAACCGGTCGTCGTTGTCTGCTGCTCCGGCAGCGCCATCGCCCTTGTCGGGGCCAATGCCGATGTCCCCGCCATCATCCAGGCGTGGTACCCCGGCCAGCGCGGCGATGCTGTGGCTGACATCCTGTTCGGCAAATACAATCCTGCCGGCCGCCTGCCGGTCACCTTCTACAAGGCCACCGCGGATCTCCCGGCCTTCACCAACTACAGCATGGCCGACCGCACCTATCGTTACTCCACCAAGCCCGTCCTTTACCCGTTCGGCCACGGTCTCTCCTACAGCACCTTCGCGTATTCCGGCCTCACCGCGCCCTCGCGCTCCGGCACCGGCGACGACGTGAAGGTGTCGGTGGATGTCAAGAATACGAGCAGCATCGAAGGCGATGAAGTGGTGCAGTGCTACTTGAATCGCGAACTGCCGGCAATTGACCCCGCCAGCCTGCCCGAAGCCTCGAAGATGTCAGATGAGCAGGCGACGCTCGCCGCCACGCCGCGCAAAGCGCTCGTAGGTTTCGCCCGCGTGCCGCTCAAGGCCGGGGCGAGCAAGAAGGTCACCTTCACCATCACCACCCAGCAGTTATCGCTGGTCGTGGGCAAGGACGGCAAGCGCGAAGTCCGCCCCGGCGCCCTGCAAATCCAAGTCGGCGGCAGTTCGGTGATCGGTCCGGACACGCTCACCCAGCCGCTCACCCTCACCGGTTCGCCCGTCGCGCCCACCTATCACTTCGTCGCGCCGGTGGTGCAGTGAAGAAAGGCTAAACGCTAAAGGACGAAGGATAATAAACGGGAAAGCTGGGGCATGGTGCATCAGCGTGTTGTTTTAGGATGTCCGAAAACCGACAAACGCGCCGAAATACACTTGCAATTGTTTCCTGAAAAGTGTTTGATACCGAACCTATGGCAACCGAACCCACTGACGCCAATCTTGAGTATCCTAGCGGTGAATCCAATCCGATGCAAACGTTAGGAGGCGAAGCAATAGAATCACCAGCCCAAACGCCACCGGCACCGGAACCACATACACAACCACAAATTCAAGGATTTTTTGCCAAGTGGGCCGGTAAATGGTGGGCAAAGCTGTTGTGGCGAGCGACAAAAGTTCTGTTTGCTGTCGGCAGTTTGATGGTGACCCTTTTGTGGACTTTGGCGTTATGGGATTCATATCGTCCTAAAATTACAGTTTCTCCAGGTCCAACACTGGACCCGAAATCTCCAGTTGGAACCTATTTTATTGTGCAAAATCAAGGAGCTCTGTCTATTGCGAACATTAGATACCTCACACGGTTGGCTCCCTTGCCGATACCCGGGGCGAGTAATGCGCCCAATGTCGTGAGTCAAGAACAAAACGTCTCTGTTATTCCAGAAATGAGGTCTTTGGAATCGTACAGCCTTTCCTTTCGCCATGCGGGTGTTCAAATCAACACGTTGCCAGTATCCACGGCGACCAATCAAATCCAAACGACTAATGGGGTTCAATTTCCAATTGCTGGCCTTCTCCTGACATTTGAAATTAGTTACGACCCTAAATTTTATTGGAAGCGAACGGAAACATTCCATTTTGTCGGGTTGGAAGATGTTGCAGGCGACTGGCAATGGCTGCCTACCGCCCATCAAAACATCACCGAGCAAATAATAGACACCAATTTGCTGCCCCGTGCTCCGGTCGCTTCTGCGCCAGTCGGACCCCCGACCAATGGCGACGTTCAGGTTCATACGAATCAAGATATATCCCCAAAATGATTTTGCCAAGTCAAATCGCTGTCGCCAGCAATTCCTTGACCTCCCAGACGTGATCGGCCAGCCCCAGGGCCACTGCGGGTGTCTTGCCGATGCTGGAATGCACTCGCGGAAAAGTGGTCAACCCATAGTTTGGTTCTATTCCTCTTGAAAACCGTCCCGAACTTTCTCATGGCTTCCATTGAAATGTTTCGCCCTTGGCCAGCTTGACCTCGCGGGTGACCGAACCGTAACGCACTTTGGTCGAGCCGCCATTGAGCGAACGAATTGTGGCTTCGGCCAGCTTTCCGTCGTGCCAGGTCATGTCCACCTGGAATGCCCCGCGGGCGCGCAGTCCCTCGACCGACCCGTTGGGCCATTGCGACGGCAAGGCGGGCAACAGGCTGATTTCCCCGGCGTGGCTCTGCAGAAGGGTCTCGGCAATCCCGCCCGTCAAGCCGAAACTGGCGTCGGACTGGTTGTTGCCGCGATTGTGCAGATTATCGGCGGGGCTTCGCGACACGAACCTCCGAATCAGCGCGCCAGCCTTGTCGCCGTGCTCCAGGCGCGCCCACATGGCGACGCTCCAGGCAAGCTGAAATCCGTTCGGCGACGCATGGGCCTCCATCCACTTCTGGTATGCCCCGGCAAGATCGGGGTTCCCGCGCAGGGTGATGTCGTTGCCGGGGAAGAACGGGTAGAGCGGCGAGACGTTGTGGTTTTCGGTCCCGGGCGTCCAGTCCTCAATCCACTCCTCGACAAAGCCGTTGCTGCCGATCCGGTAGGGTGGAAGCTTCTTCATGGCGTCGGCGAGCTTGACGCCGTATTCCCCATCCTGCCCAAGAATCCGCTCGGCCTCGATGCAATTCGAGAACAACTCCCGGATCAGGGCCACGTCCATCGTCGGTCCCGCCGAGAGGGTCGCCGTGTTCCCATTTTTGTCAACATAAGAGTGCTCCGGCGACATCGAGAGCGGCGTGACCAGCCAGTGGTGTTTCGGCTCTTCCACCATCACTTCGAGCAGGAACTCCGCCGCCCCTTTCATCACCGGGTAATATTCCCGCAGAAAATTCGTGTCGCCGCCAAACGCGTAATGTTCCCACAAGTGATGGCAGAGCCAGGCGCCGCCCATCGGCCACGTCCCATTCTTCGCCGCGTCCACCGGCGCCGTGCCGCGCCACAGATCGGTGTTGTGATGAACCAGCCAGCCGCCGCAATTATAGTAGCTCTTCGCCGTCTTTGCGCCGGTCTCGGAGAGGTCCCTGGTCAGCTCGAACAGCGGCTGGTGGCACTCGGCGAGATTGCAAACCTCCGCCGGCCAGTAGTTCATCTCCGTATTGACGTTGTCGGTGTACTTGCTCCCCCAGGGCGGCAGAAGGCTCTCATTCCAGATGCCTTGCAGATTGGCCGCCTGGCCGCCGGCGCGGCTGCTCGAGGCCAGAATATACCGGCCAAACTGGAAGCAGAGCGCTTCGAGATTGGGATCGTTTCCGCCGCCGCGCACAGCCTGGAGGCGCTGGTCGGTGGGCGTGGCGCTGAGCGCGGCGTCGCCCACGTTCAAGTGGACTCGGCCCATCAGGCCGCGAAAATCGTCCACATGCCGGCGAAGGAGCGTGGCAAAATCCTTGCCGACGGCGGCGTCCAGGACTTGCTTGCACCGGGCCGCAGGGTCGCCGCTGATGTCATGGTAGTTGACAAAACTGGTGGCCAGCGCCATGACCAGAGTAACCGCGTCGGCATTGGTGATCTTGAGTGTCGCGCCATCCGCTTCCGACTGCCCGCCTTCCAGACGCGCCGCCAGCGCCGCCTCGTAGCGCAGCCCGTTGCCTTCCGTGCGCGCAATCAGGCCCGCCATGCCCGATGCCGGCGCTGAAAACGGCCCTTTCCAGGTCCCGTCCATGACCAGGCCACCGGGCTTGGCCACATTCGTCTCCACATACGGGCCGTGAAACTGCGCGCCGAACGACACCCGGCCCGGCCGGTCGGAGCTGATGCGCACAACCAGAACGCGGTCCGGCCACGACACAAACGCCTCGCGCGTGATCACCGCGTCACCCGATCGGTAGCTCACCTTGGCGATTCCGGCTTCCATGTCCAACTCGCGCCGATACTCGGTGAAGTTGGTGGTCCCAAAGTCCAACAGCAGGTCGCCTATCGGCTGGTAGGCCTCCTGCGCCTTCGGCTTTCCACGGAAGTGGTCATTGGCCATCTTCTCCGCATCCATGAATTTGTCCGCCAGGACCAGATCGCGAATCTGCGGGAAGTAATTGGACGCTCCGGGATCGTCGTAATCGTGCGGACGCCCGGACCAAAAGCTTGACTCGTTGAGCGCGATCCGCTCCTGCGGCACGCCGCCAAAAACCATCGCCCCGATCATCCCATTGCCCAGCGGCATCGCCTGCAGCCAGGCCGTGGCCGGCTGGCGGTACCACGTTACCATGTCATTAGGATTTGGATTTGCCGCCCCGCGCATCACTGCCGGCCATCCGAGGACTACAGTAACAAGAAAGATTGCGGCGGAAAATCTGACGAGCAGACGATTCTTTGAAGTGTTCATACAAAGATTGTAATGGCCTGCCGCCGCTTCCATCAAGTGCATTCCATCGGGTGAAGTCGCAAGTCGTTGGTAATCAACGTGTGTAGCGGTGTAGCGGGTTTGCCGGCGGTTTCCCCCCTGTAGCGGCGGTCTATGACCGTCGCAAATAGCGGTTGGCACGTCCGCCACCGCCCTGGGCTGGACCCGTGTAACGGGATGTAACGGGTATGTAACGGGTCGAACAGCGTTGCTTCTCATAGGTAATGTAACGGTGTAACGGGTGTGCCGCCGGTTTCCCCCGGCGCAACGCCGACAGCAGCCGTTGGCATCTCCACCACCGTCCTGTGCCGCACCGATGTAACGGCATGTAACGGCATGTAACGGGTCGAAAAACGCCGTTTCTCATAGGTAATGTAACGGTGTAACGGGTGTGCCGCCGGTTTCCCCCCTGTAGCGGCGATCTATGACTGGCATCAGCCCTGCGGGATGATATTCCCGCGGTTCAATTCTGCTGGTCGAAAGTCTCTTCCGGCGGGATCTTTTCGAGGGCCAGTTTCACCTCTGCCGACAGTGCCGCGGAGCCTTTCCGAACATCCGTCGCGTTCGCCAGATACCAATAGACCGTGTACCGCTCGTGGTTGGCCCGGTAAAGCGGAACCAGCGTCACATCGTCCGGCCTGCCCAGATTCTTCGTTTGGAAAACCAGCGGCGCGCCGGCCGCCTTGATCTTTTTCAGGATCGAGGCCGCATCGCCAACCAGCACCGGAACCGGCGGGTCGGACACGCGCACCAAATCCGTCTGGTTTCTCGCATACACATTGGGCAGTCCATTGGTGCCAAGCTCGCCGGCAAGAACCACCGGGCCATACATCACCGCCACGATGTTGCTGGACCCCTGCAACAGCTCCGTGTGCAGCTTCATCTCCAACTGGATGTCCACATGGTCCCCGTTCTTCCAGGTGTTGCTCACTGTCACATAGCTGCCGGGCTTGCCGGATATCTTCCGGCTCCCGCCGTTCACATGTACGGTGAGCTTCTCAGACCACTCCGGCCAGCGGATTTCCAACGCCAGCGGCGCAGGCTTGGACGCCGTAATCGTCAGGCGCGTCGTGTTGGTTTCCGGGAATTTGGTCTCCTGCCGCACCTCGATCCCCTTCTCCGGCCAGGACAAAGTGGAAGGAATGAACAAATTCACAAACAACGTCTTGTCATTATGAAAGTATATTGTGTCCCCGTATTTCGCGTGATTTTCCATCCCCGTTCCCACGCAGCACCAAAAGGAATTCTCCGGCGTCGAATACGTCTTGAAATGACCCGGCTTGAGCGACATCAGATACACGAACATCCCCTGATCCGGGTCCTGCGACGCCAGAATGTCGTTGTACAGCGCCCGCTCGTAAAAATCCATCGTCCGCGCGTCGGGGCCCCACGAGAAAAGATGCCGCGTCAGCTTCAGCATGTTGTAGGTGTTGCAGGTTTCCGCGGTCTGGGCCGTCAAATGCTGGGGAAAATCGTTCGTCGGGAAAAAATGTTCACTGTCGCTGTGCCCGCCGATCACATAAGAACGGTGCAACGCGACCCGGTCCCAGAAAAAGCTCGCGATGTCTTCATTCCGCTTGTCCCCCGTCAATTCATATTGACGCGCCGCGCCGATCATCTTTGGAATCTGCGTGTTGGCATGAAGTCCGTTCAGCTTGTCCTGGCCCGCGGCCAGCGGATCAAAAAGGCTCTTCTGGTTGAATGCTTCGGCGGTCTTCAAGTAATCGGCATTGCCGGTGATGCCATACAGGTTCGCCAGCACTTCATTCATGCCGCCGTATTCCTGCCGCAGCGACGCCTGCATTTGCTGCTCGGAAAGGCGGTCCACGCGGAACTTCACCCAATTGGCCATGTTGGTCGCGACCACCAGCGCCTGCGCGTTCGCGCAAAGCTGGCTGGCATCCACCAAACCCGCCATGATCTTGTGCAGCGTGTACCACGGCGCCCAAACCTGCCGCCCCGCCTCCACGCGATCTATAAATGACTCCGGCCATGCGGACAAAAAGCCGAAATGCGTCACATTCGTTCCCTCTCCCAGTGCCGTCTGACACTCCGCAAAGCCCGCGACGATCTTGTCCGCGCGCTCCTTGAACCGCGCGTCGCCCGTGCTCGCGTACATCAGCGAGCAGGCCGACAGGTAATGCCCGACGCTGTGCCCGCGCAATTCGCCGGTCGGCGCCTCCCAGCCCCCGTAAGGCCGCGCCTGCGTCGGCAATTTGGCGTTGATCCGAAAGCTGTAAAGCAGCCGGTCGCAGTCCAGACTGAGCAGGTAAGTCTGATCCCGCAGCATCGCATCGCGAAACGGGCCGTCCAGCAGCCGCACTTGCGACAGTGGAAACGGCTCCGCCGAAAGCGCAATCGCATGCCCCGGCCAGTCACCGTTAGTAACCGTCGCCGCCGGTTGCGCAGCCGCAATGTTGACAAAAAGTGGAATTACCGCCGCCAAAAACATGATTTTCATAGGATGAAGTTAACAAGTCCACCGAGATAATCCAGCAGAAAGTGTCTGCGATAACGCGAAGGGCGGGGGAGCAGGAATCTGCAACTTATTTACCCTGTGATGATAGGGGCTTTGTGAATATTCAGCTTTGGCCGCCATTTCCCATTTTCAAGCCGGACAAATCAGCCTGCAAAAGGAGCCAGCAACGCGATGATCTCGCCGGACGCTTTGCGGAAGAAACAGAAGTGACCGTCCGTGGTGCAGACGGTGGCCCCGGGATTCAATTCAGCCATCCTCACAACGCAGGCGTCTGCAAAATCCATCGGAGCGTCTTTGTATCTCTCCATCAGAGCACGGATGGCGGACATCTCACCGGCCAGCGAGACGAGGACTAGGTCGTTTTGCTCGACCAGCTTCAAGACAGCGGCTGCTGGCACGCCATCTTTCGCCACTAGATGACAAACTTCGGCCAACACCGCTTCGCATACGAAGGCTCCGACCGGAAGACCATCAATGACCCGCATAGCCCACTCATGGTGTGAGTCCTTCTTGGCAAACCAGGCCACCAGCGGCCCGCTATCCATGATGGTTTGACTCATTTCCCGAAATCGTCCATGTGTCGCGGGCTGGTGGAAAGGTCGGTGAACTCGCCCCGGCCCGTGACTGCCAGCGCGCGCATCGCCTTTCCCAGAGATCCTACAGGCGCATTAGATTTGACCGTTTGTGGCGACAGAATTGTCAACAGCCCGCGCGCCTTGCCCGGCAGCGTTTCCGCTCCGGCTGCTTGCACCCGGCCGTTTTCCAATTCCACTTCCACCGTCTTGTAGCTCATTGTAGATACAATGCCCCTGAAATCGTTCGGAATCAAGCGCGAATCCGTCAATGAAAGAGTGTGACTTGATCTTTGGCCGCTGAAGCTTGGGAAACTCCATTGTGACGGCCAAAGCCGGCGGAAAACCGCCGCCAGCCGACGGTTTGGAGACAATAACCAATGACAAATTTTCAATGACCAATTCTCAATCAAAAGGTCCGAAAACTTAAAGCGCCTCTTCACCGACAGCCGTTACCCAAAAACTTAAACGCACCCCATCTTCCTCACGGCATTCTGATGTTCCAGTGCCCCTTGTCGCTCTTGGCGTCGAACTTCGTCAGCGTCGGCGTGCTGTAGCCAATCGCGGATAGCGCCAGCGGTTCCGCGGAATTGGGCACAACCTTGGGAGTGATGCGGTAAGTGCCATCGGGCAACTTGTCAATGCTCCACAGTTGTTCGGGCTGGCCGGTGAAAGCCGGAACCGCCACAACCTCCGCGTCGGCAGTCGCCGCCAGGGCGCGATCCGTCCCGGCGATGGTGATCTTAAAGGAGGGCGCGGGGGAAATACTGTTGCCGTTGCCGACGGCCGTGATCGTCCACCTCTGGTGGGGCCGGTTCATGTAGTCGCCGAGACGAATGTCAATGTTGCCGGCAGGCCAGTTCGCTGACACTTCGGCAAGCGTCTGGGCCGGAGTCGGGGCCGTAGATCCGCCGCCGCCTCGGGCACCACCGCCGCCGCCGCCGCCCCTGCCCGCGCCACCACCAGGCGCTGCACCACCCGGCGCCGCACCGCCTGGCGCTGCGCCTCCTGGACCCGCGCCGCGTCGGCCACCGCCAAACCCGCCACGGCCTCCCCCGCTCATCCTCACGAATTCAACACCCAGTTCGAGCGCATAGCCGGTACGTTCGGATTGAATCTGATAGGTTCCTTCCTTCAAGTTGTCGCTGGCGCCGGGCGTCTTGAAGTTCCAGTGCGCCTCGCCCTTGGCCTCGAACTTGGCCAGCATCGGCGCGCCGCTTCCCGCTGCGGTCACTGCCAGGGGTTCCTTGGTATTGGGCACGGCCTTGGGCATGATGCGGTAGCTGCCATTGGTCAACTGGTCTATGCGCCACAGTTGTTCCGGCGCGCCTGTAAAAGCGGGAACCGCGACAAGCTGGGCCCCTTCGGTTGCCGCCAGCACGCGATCCGTGCCGGAAACCGTGATCTTGAAATAGGGCGAGCCGGGATAGCCTCCGGCATTGGCGACGGGCGTGACCGTCCACTTCTGATGGGGCATGCTCATGGTGTTCACGATGCGAACGCCGGTATTGCCTGCCGGCGAATTATCCCCGGCCGCCTCCAGCGCAAAGTCGCCGGATTCGGTCTGAATCTCATAAGTTCCTTCCTTGAAGTTGTCCCCGCCAACCGGCCAGCCGTCTTTCCAGAGCAGCGGTAGGATGTCCACCACGCCGAAGTGGCCGGGGCGATCCAGGTCCGCCTCGTAATGACAAGTGAATTTCTCCACGCCGTCGCCCAGGTCCATCAAGCCGAAGTGGCCCAGCCCCACAAAGCGGCCGCTGGCGGCCGCCACTAGCTTGCCGCCGCCTTTGAGCATGTCGTTGCCCAGGTTGTCGAGGTAAGGGCCTAACACATTCTTTGATCGGCCCACGCGGATGTTGTAGGTCGAGTTGGCTCCGTCGCAGCAGGTGCCGTGCGTGCCCAGAAGATAATACCAGCCGTCCCGGTAGATCGGGTCCGACGCTTCGCAGTCTATGGCGACATTCACCGGCTGGTTGCCTTCGACATGATGGCCTGTCTTGGGATCAAGCTCAACAATCCGGATGAAGCCGAAGTATGTCCCGTAAGTAACCCACAACCGGCCATCGGTGGGATCAAGCAGGAAACCAGGATCAATCGCATCGCAGTCCTCAACGCCGTCAGACGCGGCGACGACGTGGTCGTCATTCCAGAGGTAGTCAGGGGAGCTGGGGTCGAGCGTTTTGCTCCACTTCACTCGAATCGTGCTGGCGTGATTTCCCCCCAGGCCGCCACCGGACGACGCATAAGCCATATAGTAACGGTCGCCAATGTGGATCACGTCGGGGGCCGCCCCGGACTGGACCCTGGCTCCGGTGCGCCAGGTCCAGCCGTCGTCGGACACTATGCCACTGCCGCCGGTGCCCCAAGCGTAATACTTGCCATCGCACTGCACGATAGTCGAGGGATCGTGGATGAAGGGCTCCCCGTCCAGCGCCATTGCCGGGTTGGATTGCCAGAGTGAGAACAGAAAGGGAACCGTTGCCGCCAAAATTCGGGATTTCATAGTTTCTTCGGGAAAAAAGTTAGGGGTTTTCAGTTGACGGCGGGTTCAAGGCTCAGAGTCAGGTCCTTGATCGGATCGCCATTCTCATCAATAAAGCGGACGCAGAAATCGCTCATTCCAGGCCCGTTGATCAGCGCCCCGCGAAGCACGTTCCGGCCCTGGTTCAGCGTGAGCCGTTTGGAGACGCCGTCATCCATCACCATCCGCCGGTCATTGAATAGGCCAACCGCTTCCTTGCCGTTGAGCCACCAGACCGAGGCTGCATTGGAGCCTGCGGTCAGGCGAACGTTCTTCATCTCCCGCGGGCTGTTGACCACGGTTACGGCCCAGAAGATTACGCCGTAGCTCGTCTTGTTCAGCCCGTACGCGAAGCGGAAGAGTTTGACGTTGAAAAGCGAGGAGTCCAGGGCGTGCCACGCGAGTTCCTGGCCTGCAACCGTCACCTTGTCACCGTCGTGCGGAATCACCGTGAACTGGTTGGGAAAATACTCGGTGTTGAAGGCATTCCGGACGTAGCTGTCGGTGAACCCGGTGTTGCTGTTGTTCGGCTTGCTAATCGGCTCCAGCAGCAGCCAGCGCTGGAGAAAGCCGTCCTTGTCCGGCGACTTCGGGGACGATATGGCCGGCGTGAAGTAAGGCGCGATGCTGCGCGGACCGGTGTCCGGCGCGCCGCCGCGGCCACCGCCTCCCGCGACAGCGGGAGACACTTGAATCGTCAATACAGTCAGGACCCCGATTACGGGCATCACGATCTTGCGGAGTGTATTCATGGCAGGCTTTTTGCAGGTTTTCCGATATTTATGCGCGAAACGAGAATGCATTTTTGTTTGTGAGCGTCTTTTCTACGCAATTCCCCCCGCGTTGTCAAACGCCTTTTTCAGCCGCTTTTCAACCGCGTCCGGCGAAGCCTCATTCTCGGGCGAGGCTCCTGCGGAGCCTCCTCCCCGGCAGGGCGGCGCTGCCGCGCCGCCCCAAAATTCATCCCTCACCGCTCCCCTCCCGGCATTCGTCCTATAGGTCTTATTGGTCCTATTGGTCATATTAGTCCCATTCTTCCCATTCCTCCCATTTCAGGTTTCAGGTTTCAGGTTTCAGGTTTCAGCTTTTCAGCCTTTCAGCGTTTTGCCTTTAGCCACCATATTTCAGAATCTTTTTTAATTTTTCCTCTTGCCATCCATTAGCTTCCATGCGACTATACCTCACGAAGGCCAGTTCCATACGCCTTCAAAGGACGGTAGGGCGGGCTAACAACGGAGCCTTGGCAGGTTCCACCCCCAACCAGCAGAGATCTATAAGGAGATCATTATTATGGCACGTAACGGCAAAATCGCGCGGCTCCCCCAAGGGGTCCGCTCTCAACTCAACTCCCGCCTCCAGGACGGACGGG
>Ga0302320_10008753_pt1 | contig 21915 bp, 17 predicted proteins | sample Bog_T0_3_FD_202130 | JGI IMG/M metagenome (GOLD analysis project Ga0302320, IMG submission 202130) | Peat permafrost microbial communities from Stordalen Mire near Abisko, Sweden - Bog_T0_3 | ecosystem: Environmental > Terrestrial > Soil > Wetlands > Peat | place: Sweden: Abisko, Stordalen Mire...
ATCGCCGCGGGAATTTACCACGTGATTTATCTGGCGGCAGTGACGGAGGGGCGGAAGCTGATCCGCGACTTGGCGCCGGGGCCGAAGGACGCGTTCGACGCACTCTACACGATGATGTATTACCTCGGATTGCGGAGCGAGAAGCCGAAGTTTGGCCGCTTCAATTACGCGGAGAAGGCTGAATACTGGGCGCTGGTGTGGGGCACAGCGCTGATGGGGCTCACCGGCATCATGATCTGGGCTAAGGTCTGGGTTGGCGATACGCTGGCTCGGTGGTGGGTGGATGTTGCAACGGCGATCCACTTCTATGAGGCGATTCTGGCCACGCTGGCGATCGTCGTCTGGCACTTCTACCAGGTGTTCTTCGATCCTGATGTGTACCCGATGAACTGGGCATGGTGGGACGGCAAGATGCCGGTGGAGCATTATGAGCACGAGCATGAGCTCGATACGGAGTCGCTTAAGGAAGGCAAGAAGAAGGAAGACAGCCTCTAGCTATTAGCTCTTAGCTCGTTGTTGTGAGTTTGCGTTGTTCGCGACGGGACATAAGAACAAAGAGCCGCTCCTGGTTGAGCGGCTCTTTGCATTGAGGGCTAAAGGCTAATAGCTAATGGCTGAGAGCTGAAAACTGCTCTTCACACCCGCCAATTGTCTGCGCGCCAACTGCGGATACGCTCCTTGATCTGTTTTCTGGTCAGGTTTTGCTCGAGGGCTTGCTTGGCCAGCTCGACGACTTCGTCATCGGAAGCGAAGCGAAGGCCTATGAGTTGGTCCTCGGTTAGTTTGGCGATTTGCGTATGCCACTCCGTGGGGGCAAGGGACTGCAGGCGAATGCGCTCTTCAAGCCGGATGATCCGGTCCTGCACCTTGAGGGAATAGACGCGGATTCTGAAATAGGGGATGAAGATGACCACCGACATCACGGCCAGCCAAATGCTGTAGAAGCACGTGTGCTTGACCGCAAAGACGATGGCGACGATCAGGTTGGCAACGAGAAAAAAGAAGGGGATCACGTGGAACCAGGGGTCGATCCGGCCGTGATTCTTGAGACTCTGAGGGGCAGCTTCACTCATGTTTAGGCCTTTTTCTTCCAGGCCTAGTTTGCGGCGGGCCCACTCCAAGGGATCGCGGAATCGGCAGCAGCGGCGCCGGGGGCCTGGGCACCTGCGCTGGGGCGATTTTCAGTGGCAGCGGTGGGGGCTGTCAATGAGTTTGCGCCGGGAGTTTCTGCGCTGGGCGACGACGCCTCGTCAGCCAACGACGAATCGGGCGCGGAGGAATTGAAGGCGTCCAGGTTGTCCGGCTGCAGAACTTCGAGTTGCTTGGGGATCACATGAAAGCGGCCTCGGATCACGAAGTCCACAAACAGGCCGCCCGCCAGGTAAGGGTTCACCAGCGCAAGCGGAACCGCGTAGCCTGTGGTTGTCAGCGATTCGGCAATGCTCTTGTTGGAATGACTGAGATGCCGGTAGCCGGGCACCTGGCGTATATCGAACACCGTCAGGTCCGTGTCGGGACTCCTGTCCGCAAGCTTCACGAGCTTGTAGGCGGTCTGCTTGGGCGTCGTCATCCATGCGTCGGGAAACATGTTGCGCTTGAACTCGCCGGGAAAAAAGGTGTTGAGCATGCCCCGCGCAAAGTCGGCGCAGTTATTGAACAGCAGGTTGAAGTGCGAACGGTTGGGGCCTGCGTTCATCCTGTCGATGAGCGCGGCATCCTGCTCTGGGGTGGTGTCAAATCGGAACGCATAAATGCGCCGCTCGTAGGCGACGCCGAGCAACTGCGTCCAGCCGCCGCGAACAAAATTCCCAGGGGGAACGTGGGGGCCGAGCATCTCGAGATGCTCTTCGTGGTACCGCTCGCGCAGCCGCGTGACCTGCTCTCGATCCACGTGCGAGGGCACCTCGGCAGCATTCTCGACAGAATAGAGATAGGGAACAAGCGGGACTGCGATCCAATCGTAGCCGTTGATTCCCTGGTAGCGTGCAATGACCGATCCCAACTCGCCAGGTCCGCAGGGGCGCAGCTTCACTGGCGTTTCCGCGCACACGCGCGCCAGGTAAATTGCATTGTGGCCAGTGGGATTGAGCACACCGAAAAAGCCGTAAGGCTCTTCCAGCAGGAGAGCAGCCTGGGCATGCACCCGCGAAGGACCGGCCAGTGTCGCCGTCAGAAAGACGAGGACGTTGACGACAACGGTGAACGTCTTTCGCATCGGCAGCATCGGTCTCCTTTCAGCGGCATTGTTTCTTCTCGATGATCGAGATAGGGCCGACCTACCTGATCTTCCGGTCAGCGTCACCGGACATGAAACCCCACACTGCACCCATGGTGCATTCCCCTTTTTTGACCCACTCGCGAGGCTTTTGTTGCGATTTTATGTTCTGCGAATTGCACAGACGAGATTGCGCCTGCCCTGTGTGCGCTCTGATAAGTTGGTGATCGTGCGGGGCTTCTGCCGCGGGCATTCCCGTTCGCGCAGAAACCGGCCCCAGTGCCATGAGGACTTGGATGAACCTTCGCTCGATTTTGCTGCTTGTGCTGGTCCCGACCGTAACGGCTTCGGCTCAAGTGACTCTTCCCAAGGTTCTTAGCAGCCACATGGTGATCCAGCGGAATCTTCCGGTGCATGTGTGGGGCATGGCCGCGCCGGGCGAGGAAGTTTCCGCGAGTTTTCGCGGCGAAACCCGTTCGACGAAGGCGGGACCGCTGGGTCGCTGGAGCGTTTATCTTTCGCCCGGAGAAGCGGGCGGGCCGTTTGCGCTGACGGTGACAGGAACGCCGGCCGCGGGCGGCGCTGCAGGGCAGGGGAATGCGGTTCCGGCCAACACGATCACCCTCGACGACATCCTGGTGGGCGACATATGGGTTGCGTCCGGGCAATCGAACATGGAATTCGCCATGAACCAGGCAGCGACAGCGGCGCAGGATCTGCCGCACGCAGACAATCCACATATTCGTCTGCTGATGATCAAACGAAAAGCCGTGGACACGCCGCAAGACGATGCCGATACCGAAGGCTGGACGTCGTCCACACCGGATACTGCGAGAGACTTCTCCGCGGTTGCATGGTATTTTGCGCGCGACATCGAGAATCGGGAACATGTGCCGGTGGGCGTGATCGATTCCACCTGGGGCGGAACACCCGCCGAGGCGTGGACGAGCATGGCTGCCCTGGGCGCGGACGCGGCGCTGGCCCCATCGTTTGTTGCCTGGGGCAAGATGACGGAAGAGCAATCGGACGCCGACCTGAAGCTGAAGATGCGGCAACGCGAGGCAGACGCAGCCAAGGCTGCAGGCAAGCCTGTTCCTCCAGCTCCGTGGGTACCGGCGATCGACAGTTGGGGGCCGGGCATGCTGTACAACGGCATGATTGCGCCGCTCACGCCGCTTCCGATTCGGGGAGTCATCTGGTACCAGGGCGAGAGCAACGCAGACCAGGGCCGAGCGCCTCTCTACAGCCGCGTCTTCCGCACCATGATTGAAGACTGGCGCCGCGAGTGGGGCGTTGGCGATTTTCCGTTTCTCTTTGTTCAGATCGCGAACTACAAGGCGGCCGCGTCATCGGACTGGCCAACCTTGCGCGATCAGCAGTTGAAGACGCTTGCGTTGCGCAATACCGGCATGGCCGTCACCATCGATATCGGCAACCCTGACAACATTCACCCGACGGACAAGGTGGACGTCGGCCTGCGTCTTGCACTTGCCGCGCGTGTGCTGGCGTACGGAGAAAATGTTGAAGACTTCGGGCCCGTGTTTCGGCAGGCGACGCCGGAAGGAAGCTCGATTCGCGCGTGGTTCGATCACGCAAAGAATCTGATGGCCAAAGGTGGCGCGGTTACCAGCGTTGAAGTCGCAGGCGTCGACGGCAAGTTTTTCCCCGCGGATGCGAAGGTGGATGGTTCGACGGTTGTAGCAAGCAGTCCGTCGGTAGAGGCGCCGGTTTTCATTCGCTATGGATGGGCTGACAGCCCGCAATGCAATTTGTTCAATGGCGATGGCCTTCCGGCTTCGCCGTTTACTTCGAAGGAATAGAGCCGGACCGCTAGAGAACTTCGGCAAGCATCGACCCGCCCCACACGGCCGCGAGTCCCAGGACGAGACTGACCACGGCGTAGAGCGCGGCGAGAAAAAATGCACCGGCGCGCATGGTGGACAAGATCTCCCACTCGTAGGTCGAGAAGGTGGAGTAGGCGCCGATGAAGCCGATCGGAATCAGAAATCGCCAGGCGGGATTGAGGTCAACGCGGCGGCCCAGATAGGTGAGAGAGAAGCCGATGATGACGCAGGCGCTGAGATTGACCAGCAAAGTGCCGTAGGGAAACCGGACTCCCATGCGCCCGGCGACTGTGGAACTGACCCAGTAGCGCGCAATGGAGCCGAGCGCGCCACCCGCAGCGATCAGGAGATATTTTTGCAATCCGTTTCTCCTCTCCATAAAGGTTACATGCGCACGGTTACGCGCCGTGCAATGCTCTGACCGCTCAAGATCCGGGCAGAAGATCTCGAGCAGCGCAAAGATTTTTGAGAGGGTTCGAGCCGGGAAGACAACTCCGCAACAGGGAACCCTGTCAGGAGTCATCATCTGTCCCGTATCGAGAGAGAGGACAGCGGTTAAGGGTGAACTCCTTCACCACAACCAACTAATGCAATTACACGATGGAAGGGACGCAATGTCAACGGGTCGCGTGCAGAGAGCACTTCAGCGATCAGGCTTCGACGCGTTCCTTGTTCACCGAGATGCGGCCGAGCAGGTTGAAGACTTTCTCGCAGGTCTGGAGATGCGTCCGCATCGCATGGCGCGCTTTTTCCGGCTCACGATTACGGACTGCCGTGAGAATTTTCATGTGCTGCTGGTGGGCGTTTTCCTTGATGCCGGGCAGCTCCTGCGATTTGCTGATCCACTCCTTCAGCACGCCGCGAATGGGAGTGAGCAGCTCGAAAAGCATCTGGTTTTTCGCGCAATGAGCGATTTGCAGGTGAAACTCCACGTCCAGATCGACAAAATCGCGGCCCTGGCCGTTCAGACTGCGTTGCATATTCTCGATCAAGGCATCCAGTTGTTCCAGGTCGCCGGGGCCGGCGCGTTCGGCTGCCAGTGCCGCGGTTTCGCCCTCGATCAGGAGCCGGGCCTCGCCCACATCCTGCAGTTCTTTATCCGTCTTGAGCAGACCGCGCGCCATGATTCGCTCGATCAAAAGTCCTGATCCTTCAATGACATACGTTCCTTCTCCGGGTCGCATCTGGACCATGCCGACAAAGGCGAGCGCCTTCAGCGCCTCACGCAGCGTGGAGCGTCCAATATTGAGGGCAAAGCAGAGCTCGGACTCGGAAGGGAGCTTTTCGCCCGGCTTCCACTTGCCCTCGGCAATCTGATCCGAGAGCTGGGCCGCAACCTGTTCGCCTAAAGTGACTCTGGAGACTGGTTTTAGCGTTGACATGTCTACCTTTCGCTGATTATAGTTCGTTCGCTATAACGTCAGCACATCAGGCTGTCTGATGTTTAACGGCCTCCCATAATAGAATGGAAGGCGAGCGGGCGGCAATTCTATTTTTGGGGCCGCTATTTCTGCCTCAATCGAACGGGGCGAGGCGTGGTTCAATTCGCTGTGGCAAGAAACCTTTCGGGGCGCACTAAAATTCTTGAAAACGGGCCGGCACAATGAAAAAAGGTCTGCGTTGGAAGATGGCATTGCTGATTACGGCGGCCATCGCCATCAGCTATTTCGACCGGCAAACGCTTCCTGTAGCGATCCGCGCCATTCAGCGGGAAATTCCCGTTACCAATATACAGTTCTCGCATTTGCAGGCCGCATTTCTTGCCGCCTACGCGTTGATGTATGCGGGTAGCGGAAAGCTCATCGATATATTAGGCACCCGCAAGGGATTTTTGCTGATCATGCTGTGGTGGTCGTTGGCGTGTGCGAGCCAGGGGCTTGCCACTAGCGTTCCCATCCTGGCGGTGAGTCTGTTCTTGTTGGGCATGGGCGAGGGCGGCGGATTTCCGGCTGCTACGAAGGCGATGGCTGAGTGGTTTCCGGCCAAGGAACGCTCGACCGCCATGGGAATGATGAACGCCGGAACAGCCGTGGGGGCAGTCGCGGCTCCTCCACTGATTGCGCTCACGCTCGCGCACCTGAGCTGGCGCTGGGTCTTCTTTCTGGCGGGCGCGGTTGGGCTTCTTTGGACGCTGTGGTGGGCGAAGGATTATCAGCCGCCCGCAGCTCATCCCGGGCTGGGCGAGGAAGAACGGCTCGAGCTCGCCGAAGTGCTTCAGCCGAAAGAGGAGAGTGGCGTCAAGGTTCGATGGATCGATTTGTTCCGCTATCCGCAGGTGTGCGGACTGGTGTTCGCAAAATTTCTGAGCGATGCGGCGTGGTATTTCTACATATTCTGGCTGCCGAAGTATCTCTACGATGTGCACCATTTCGATACCAAGCAGGTGGGCTACTTTGCGTGGATTCCGTACGCAGCTGCCGGAGTGGGCAGTCTGCTTGGCGGATGGTTCTCAAGCCGGCTCATTCAGCGCGGCGTTTCACTTAACCTGGCGCGCAAGATTGCACTTGGCGCGAGCGCGGCCGTGATGCCGTTGATCCTGCTGGTCCCGCATGTGCCCGTCGAGTTTGTGCTGGTGCTTTTCAGCATCGCTTTTGCCGGTCAGCAATCGTGGTCTACGCTGGTGATGACGCTGCCTTCGGATCTGGTTCCTTCAAGCGTGGTGGGTTCGTTTGCAGGACTAGTTGGCTTCGGCGGCGCGATGGGCGGCATTGTCTTCGGCCTGGTGGTGGGCCGGTTGCTCGATCATGGCTTTGGCTATGGTCCGGTGTTTGCGGTGGTCAGCACGCTTCACGTGATCGGCTTCTGCGTAATTCTGCTTTCCATTCGCGTGGTAGGTCCAATTGAATTCAAATCGAAGTCGGCCCGCTTTGTAACGGCCTGACGGTTTTAGAGACATATAGGAGACAAGCAAATGGGCACTGAAAAGAAAACGATCGGCATCATTCATGCCATTCATCTCACAATTCGCGCGATGCAACCGTTCCTCGAGAAGTACATTCCTGACGTCGAGGTGATGCATCTGTGCGACGACACGATCCAGCGCGACAACATTGCGGCGGGCGTGGGCGTGATTCCAAAAAACAACTACTTTCGCTTTGCGCAGTATTGCCACAACCTGCAGGAGTCGAACGTGGAGCTAATCCTGCTGGCCTGTTCCACGTTCAATTACGCCGCTGAACTGGCGCGGCCCATGATCAATATTCCCATCATGCAGATCGATCGTCCGATGATGGAACTGGCCGTGGGACAAGGCCGCCGCGTGGGCATGCTGGCCACGCTTGCCACCACTGTGCCTTCATCGGAACGGCTGTTGCGCATTGTTGCGGCAGAGAAGGGCACCGACGTCGAGATCACTACCGTGCTTCGCCCCGAGGCGTTCGCGGCTGTGTCAAAAGGCGACGTGGAAACGCATAACAATATTTTGCTGGAAGAGATCGACAAGCTCTCGGGCAAGGTGGATTCGATCGTTCTGGCGCAGCTTTCCATGTCCGCGCTCGCTCCTCACCTTGGCAAGACCAAGGTGCCCGTGTACAACAGCGGCAACACGGGCTTTGACTATATTCGCCACTCGCTTTACGGTCCGGCTGCGACGGAGGTTCGTGCATGAGCGCGACAGCAGTTCAAACCGCGCCAGCGCGCGTTTATGCTTACGGCGCACCGCACACGGCAGAGATGGTTGCCGATTTGTCGCGACGCGCCTATGAGTATCGCGCGCAGGTTCTGCGCATGGTGTACGGCAGCAAGTCAGGCCACATTGGCGGAGCGTTTTCGATTGCGGAGATTCTCACGTGTCTCTACTTTCACCAGTTGAGACTCGATCCGGCCAATCCGCACTGGGCCGATCGCGATCGACTCGTCTTCTCAAAGGGGCACGCGTGCGCGATGCTCTACACGTGTCTCGCGCATCGCGGATTCTTTTCGGTCGACGAGCTGCCCACGTTTCGCAAGTTGAACAGCCATTTGCAGGGCCATCCTGAACCGCGCAAGACGGCAGGCGTGGAAGTGGCCGCTGGTCCGTTGGGGCATGGGGTTGCAATTGCTGCCGGCATGGGGCTGGCGGCGCGCATGGATGGTTCGCGGCGCAAGATTTACGCCGTGCTGGGCGACGGCGAATTGAATAGCGGCGTGATCTGGGAAGGCCTGATGCTTGCCGCGAAGTTTGGCCTCGATAATGTGACGGCGATTGTGGACTACAACGGCGTGCAGCAGACGGGGACCACGAGCCACGTGATGCCGACGGAACCGATTGCCGACAAGTGGGCCGCGTTCAACTGGCATGTGATCGAGATTCATGGACACGATGTTGCCGCAGTGCTTGCTGCGCTCGATCTCGCGGACGAGATTCACGGGCGGCCGGTGGTGATTATTGCGCGCACGACGAAAGGCAAGGGCGTGAGCTTTTTTGAAAATCAGCCTGCGTGGCATGGCGGCATTCCGGATGACAAGCAGTTCCAGGCTGCTCTGACAGAATTGGAAGAAAGGGCGGCCGCATGGACAGCTTGATTCGAAATCCCTTGGGTAGTCCGGCGCCAATGCGCAAAGCCTATGGCGAAGCGCTTGTCACACTTGGGGCGCAGCGGGAAGATGTTGTGGTGCTCAGCGCCGACGTGCAGAGCTCTGACTTCAGTTCCATGTTTGAAGCGGCGTATCCCAAGCGATTTTTCAACGTGGGTATTGCAGAGCCGGCGCTAGTGGATGCGGCGGTTGGCCTTGCGAATGGCGGCAAGGTGCCCATCGCGAACACGTTTGCGTTCTTATTTGCGACGCGCGCGCTGGAGATGGTGCGCACGCATCTTTGCTATGGCGGAGCGAATGTAAAACTCGCGGGGGCATACGCGGGGCTCTCTGATTCCTTCGACGGGCCGACGCATCAGACTGTTTCCGACCTTGCCATCCTGCGCAGCCTTCCGCGGATGACGATTGTGGTTCCCGCGGATTCGCTGGCGGTGAAGAAACTGCTTCCGCAGATTGCCGCATGGGATGGACCCGTGTACTTCAGGCTTTGCCGGAATGAGGTTCCCGATGTTTTTACCGACGCGTATGAGCCGGTGATCGGGAAGGGAATCACGCTGATCGACGGATCGGAAGCGACTGTGATCGCCTGTGGCGTCATGGTCGCGAAGGCGATCGAGGCCGCGCGGCAGCTTGCGAAGCAGGGCATCAGCATTCGCGTCGTCGAGATGCATACCATCAAGCCGCTCGACACCGAATTGGTTGCCGATTGCGCGCGACAGACGGGCGCCATCGTAACGGCAGAAGAGCATTCCGTGATTGGCGGGCTGGGCGGTGCGGTGGCGGAATGCCTTTCACTGTCGGCGCCGGTGCCGCTTGAACGGGTGGGCGTCAACGACACATTTACCGAGTCCGGCCCATACGACGAATTGCTCGACAAGTACGGTCTGACCACAGACGGCGTGATTGCCGCCATCAAGAAAGCGATTGCACGCAAGCAGGCAGAATCACTCCGCACGGACAACAGCCAAGCGGCTGCAACTCAAACGGCTTAAACTCAAACTATGGGCGAGGTGTCCAGATGATGAAGAAAATTTCGCTACCGTACGGCCATGAAGAGCGCACCATCGCGGTTCCCGAAGAAAATCTGGCGTGGGTTGAAGGTCCGCGTCACGCAGAAGCCATCCCTGATATTGAAGCGGCGGTGCGCAGTGCGATTCGCAATCCCATCGGCTCGCCCACGCTTGCGGAGCTGGTGGCCAAGCATGGCAAGCAAACGCTGATCCTTGTGGATGACAGCACTCGGAGCACCCCGCAGAAACTCATCCTCCCGATACTGCTGGATGAGCTGAATGCGGCGGGAGTTCCTGATAGCGAAATCTCAGGCATGATTGCGCTCGGCACGCATCGCTGGATGAAGTACGAGGAAATTGCGCACCGTGTTGGCGAGGCAGTGCTGAATCGGATCAGTGTGACCAACATGTCGCACGATCCGAAGGATTTTGAAGATCTGGGCGTGACGCCGCTGGGCATTCCGATCCATGTGAATCGCCGCTACCTCGAGAGCCCCATCACGATTGCTGTGGGTAACATTATTCCTCACATGTATGCGGGATGGGCCGGCGGCGCCAAGATGGTGCAGCCAGGCGTGACGAGCGCGATTACAACGGGAAGGACGCACTTGATTGCTGGGCCGCGCGTGTACCAGATCCTCGGCAATGTGGACAACGAAGTGCGCAAGGAGATGGAGACCATCGCGCAACAATCGGGTCTCAAGTTCATTGTCAACGTGGTGCTCGATGCTGCCGGAGCCGTCGCGGGCGTTGTGGCAGGCGACGTTGTGAAGGCGCATCGCGCAGGCGTTGAAATTGCGCGGCCGATCTATACGCTCAACCTGGAAGAAAAGCCGGACATCGTGATTGCAAGTTCGCATCCGGCGGATCGCGATCTGTGGCAGGGCTTCAAGCCGGTGAACAATTGCGGCATGCTGGTCAAGGATGGTGGTACGCTCATCCTGCTGATTCCCGCGCCGGAGGGCATCGCGCCGGATCACACGCAGCTTGTGGACTTCGGCACCACGCCAGGAGACCAGGTAATGGCCCTGGTGAATGCCGGCAAGGTAAAGGACGAAGTTGCAGCGGCAACGTATCTCGCCTTTGACCAGACCAGGAAACGCATTACGGTCGCTCTTGTTTCGGACGGAATTCCAGATTCGGAAGCCCGCAAGATCGGCATTACCTCGACAACGGATTTCAATGAAGCTCTCGCGGCGGCATTGGCGAGGCACGGTAACCAGGCGCGCATCGGCGTGATTACGCAAGGCGCAGACATCATGGCAATCTTCACGCTGAAAGGAGAGCAAGTCGAATGCCCCGTTTTGCAGCAAATCTGACAATGATGTTCAATGAGGCTCCGTTCCTCGAGCGGTTCCGCGCGGCGGCCGCAGCCGGGTTTAGCGCAGCGGAGTTTTTGTTTCCGTACGAGCACACGCCGGAAGAGGTAGCCAGCGCAGCGAAGGCGGCGGAGATTGAGATTGTGCTTTTCAATATGCCGGCCGGCAATTGGGGAGCGGGTGAGCGCGGCATCACCGGACTATCGGGCCGCGAAGATGAATTTCGCGCCGGCGTCGACAAGGCGCTGGTGTACGCGAAGGCCCTGGGAGTGCCGAGGCTGCATGCGATGGCCGGCATTGCCCCCGCCGGCGCAGATCTTGCCGCTTGCAAGGCAACGCTGATTGCGAATTTGAAATATGCCGCTGAAAAACTCGCAGCAGAAAACATCACGCTGCTTCTCGAAGCGATCAACACGCGGGATATGCCAGGCTTCCTGGTATCAACCCAGAAGGATTCGCATGCGATTTGCGCTGAAGTGGGCGCACCTAATTTGAAAATGCAGATGGACTTGTATCACATGCAGATTATGGAAGGCGACCTGGCGACGACGCTCAAGAAGTACGCGTCGGAGTGCGGACACATTCAGATTGCGGGCTGTCCTGAACGCCATGAGCCGGACACGGGCGAAGTGCGGTATGAGTATCTGTTCAAGGTGATCGATGCCATGGGCTATGCGGGATGGCTGGGTTGCGAGTATCGGCCCGCGGGCAAAACGACAGAAGGCTTGATCTGGCTGAGTGCAGCGACGCGGGCAAATGGGTAGTCGAGAAGTTTAAGACGATCAACAGTTTGATTGAGGAGGACGCTTGCACTTGAATTCAGGCAGATGGGTGCTTACCGGTCAACGCTGTCTTCTTGGCGCGTCTGTTCTTCTTGTGTTTCTCTCGATTGCAGACTCCAAAGCGGGGCGGACTATGGCGGCGTCGACAGATAGTGCGCAGAAGGTGACCAAGGCAACGGGCGGTATGCCAGCCTCGATCCAGAGTTTCCAATCGGTAAAAGAGGTCAAATATCCCTGGGGATGGATTCGATGGATGATGAATTCTGAATTGGATCCAGGGGCGCAGCAGACGTTCGGCATTGTGCAGATCAACGCCGGGCAGCGAAACCCGCTGCATAAACATCCCAACTGCGAAGAACTGCTCTACGTGCTCTCCGGGTCGTTTGAAAACGTGATGGGGGGCAAGACCGTGGTGATGCATGCCGGCGATATTGTGCGCATTCCGGCCAACACGCCGCACCAGGGAATCAACAACACGAAGGAGCCAATGCGGGCCGTCATCTCCTACAGTTCCGGCACGCGGCAAATGGTGGCACTGGGCGCAGAAACCGAATAGGGAAAAAGGCGCCAGCAAGTCCGGAAGTCGGTCGGACTGGATTTGCCGACGCGCTGCTCCACCACAACAATGACCCACCGAATGTGCAATTGATGCGCACCGAGAAGGGAGCACGCCCAAAGTGTCCTTGTTTCCCATCTTGCATAAAGTTATAAATATCAATAATTTATGCCGAATGTCGACCGCGAGGCGCGGGAAACATCAGACAAGCTGATGGTCATATATTTTTTCCTTGACAGCTCTAAAATTGCGCTGCTAGCATTCGCTCGCTTGAGGTGAGAAACCGTTTCCACCGCGGCGCATTCCCTGCGATGAAGCAGAACAGAAACTACCAACAGTTTGCCGGCGAGACGTACGAAGTAATTCAAGGAGGAATCCAAGTGCTTTACCACTCGTGGAAGAAATCGCTGTTCGCCCTGCCCCTCATCGGCATCTGTCTGCTGACCGGGGCGGTCGCCTTTGCGCAGCTTCAAGCGGGACGCATTGTGGGCCAGGTCTTTGACCCCCAACATGCCGCTGTCGCTGGAGCAGAAGTCACAGTTACCAATACAGCGACGAACGCTGCCGTAGTCGTCAAAGCCGATGCGTCGGGAAATTACGTCGTCACCCCCCTCGACCCTGGCTCTTACTCGGTGACCGTGGGCGCACAAGGATTCGAGACCACTGTTCGGAAGGGAATTGAGCTCACCGTTGGTCAGGCGGCTGAAGTGGACCTGACTCTTAAAATCGGTGCGGCAAATACGAAGGTGGAAGTCACCACCGAGGGCCCCATTCTGGAGACACAATCCGGCTCCTTGAATATGACCGTCACGAATACGGAAGTTCAAAGTCTTCCCCTGAATGGCAGGCAATTTACCCAACTGGCAGAACTGTCGCCTGGCGTAGCTCCCCTGCCGGCTTCAGGAAACTCGCAGAATGTGCGTCCCGAAAGTTTGAACGGAAATGTGTTCGACGGCATCAGCGGACAAGAATCGGACTTCCTGCTCGATGGTGGCGACATTACCGCGCATCACGAAGGCGGTACGCAGATCATGACGTCGATCGATGCCACCCAGGAATACAACGTGGAATCGAGTCCTTACTCGGCGGAATACACGGGAGTAGGCGCGGCCTTTAACACCACCACCAAGTCGGGAGGCAACGAATTCCACGGCGACCTCTTTGAATTTGTGCGCAACCAGGACACGGACGCCAGGGGCTTTTTTGCGCTGACCATCCCTGAGCTCAAGCGCAACCAGTTCGGCGGGACAATCGGCGGACCGCTCTCGTTCCCCAAACTTTACAACGGAAAGAACAAGACCTTTTTCTTTGCGAGTTATGAGGGCAACAGGCAGGTGCAGGGGACCACTTCCAGCGCCCCCGTTCCCTCGCAGGCGCAGTTGGGCTTTTCCTCGACTGGGGCTCCACTTGGGTATGCGGACTTCAGTGCACCCGGCCTGCATGCAATTTACGATCCTACGACCACCACGGGGTCCGGAACCCGCACGCAGTTTCCGGGCAACCATATTCCCCAGGCATACCTCAATAACAACCCAGTTGCACAATACTTCAACAAGCTCATTCCGGCGGCGAATTCGGCAAACGGGCTCAATTACATCTCCAATCCAGTTCAGTACTTTCGCTACGACAACTTCATGCTGCGCGTAGATCAGGTCATCCACAACACCAACCGGGTTTTCGCGCGGTACAGCACGGATCGAAACCGGGAGAACGATGCTTCTCCGTTTCCGGCATTGGGATCCGCATTTCTTGAAGGGCCCGCGACGGACTTCGAAATTTCCCTTACCAGTTCGATTGGACCGCATATTGTCAACGAGGCGCTTTATAACGAGCTTCCCGGGCAGTATCGGGGCTTTGCGTTGTTGAACGGGCAAGGCATCGCAATGGACCAGGCGGCGGGTATCGCCTCGTCTACGCTGGCCGGGCTCATCAGTCCCGGTGCGGGGACATTCCCGATTTTTGCGCTGACCAACTATCTTAACGGAGACTTGACCGGGCAATTTGGCGACGGCCGCCCCAAAGGGCAGAACCGATACATCTACGAGTGGGTCGACAATCTTACATGGGAAAAAGGGCGCCATCTTGTGAAGGTGGGAGCCATGATCGAAGACAACAAGACTTTGCTCTTCGACTCGCGCACCTCCGACGGGAGTTTTAGTTACTCAGGGGCAGAGACCTCAAACAAGGGCGCATCCGGCACCGGAGACGCTTTTGCCGACTGGTTGCTGGGGTATCCGAACAGCGCGACCCGCGGTAATTACCCGAACTTCTGGGGCGGCGCTGGAACCTTCTGGGAATTTTATGGGCAGGACGATTGGCGGGCAACGGAAAAGCTGACCATCACCGCGGGCTTGCGCTATCAATACATGCCCTGGCTGACGCCCTATCTCGGACAGGGGGCGGGGTTCGATCCCACCCAGGCACAACCGGTGATTGTCTCGAGCAACACAAGCTCGGTGAATCTAGCCGCACAACCCGATGCCGCTGTGGGCGTTTCGATTTTCGGAAACTTGATTCAAACAACGCACACCGCGGGTCTCCCGCTCACGGTCACCAACATCAGCCATGATCTGCTTGGGCCCCGGCTCGGGTTTTCCTGGCGGCCTTTTGGAGAGAAGACCGTGATTCGCGGCGGCTTCGGCCAGTACTACCAGATCGAGAGCACCAACCTCCGTTTGAACTTCAACTTTATTCCCTTCGCTTTCACCCAGACGGTCAATGCCACGACGAACGTAGTCCCGACGCAGACCACGGCGAACTTCTACCTTGGGCAGGCATTCGGTGCCGGCATGACGCCGGCCAATACCCCAGTCTCCTGGTCTCCGCTACCCGAGCGCGCGAAAATGGCAAGCAATGCGCACTGGAGCTTTGGCTTCGAGCAGCAGCTACCCGGTGGAATCGTGTTTGACGCGAATTACGTGGGCACGTCGGGCAGGCATCTGCCGGGCACGCTCAACGTCAACGATCCCACTCCGGGTTCCGGCGCCATTCAAGGCCGGCGTCCCTATACCAACTTCGGAACGATTAACTACAACACCCAGAACGCGTCGTCCGCCTACCACTCCTTCCAGGCCTCCGTCCACAAGAGGATCTCTAACGGACTTTGGTACACGCTGGCGTACACATTCGAAAAGAATATTGACAGAGGTCAGCAAGTGGTATTGGGAGGAGACGGCCACATTGCAAGATATGTGGACGGCTCCAACATTCCGCAAATTCTGACAGTCGCGCTGGGATACAGCCTGCCGTTCGGGCGCGGAAAAGAATTTCTGAACACGGCGAATCCGGCTGTGAACGCGATCCTTGGGGGCTGGCAGTTCCAGACCATCAGTAATTTCCGCAGTGGAACACCCTGGACTCCCACTATCTCTACCGACATAGCCAACATTGGTGTCACCCCGCAACACCCGAATGTAGTAGCAGCAGGTGGGTGCGCCAGCACGGGCGTGCTCGCCAATGCCTACAACAAAGCTGCCTATGCCGTACCTGCGCAATACACGTATGGCAATTCAGGCTTCAACGTCTGCTACAGCGATAATTTCCAGGAGGTTGATGCGTCACTCTCCAAAGACTTCAACGTCACGGAAGGCACAAAATTCCAGTTCCGCTTCGAGGCGTTCAACGTCCCCAACCTGACGGACTACTCGGCACCGAGCAATACCAACATCGATGCATCGGCTTATGGATCGATCACCACCATCTCCAACAAACCGAGGCAGCTTCAGTTTGCCTTGAAGTACGTGTTCTAGCTGTCATTCGAATGCGAGCGCACATTCCATCCTTGCCGCAAAATCAACTTGCGGCAAGGATGCTTCCTCCGATTGTGCTTCCACCACTTTCTGCAAGATCAATAACCCAAATCTCAGGAGACAACGATGAAAAAGGTCGTCTTTGGCACACTGATCCTCTTGCTCTCTGCACCGCTGTGGACGGCCGCGCAGTCGGTATACCTCGATCCATCCCAGCCGATCGACAAGCGGGTCGACGATCTGATTAGGCAACTCACGCGGGATGAAAAAACGTCGCTCCTGAGTACGACAGCCCCGGCCATCGATCGACTGAAGGTTCCGGCGATGAATGGCTGGAATCAGAGTCTGCATGGCATTGTCTGGAGCCAGCCGACCGCCATGTTTCCTGTGCCTATCAGCATGGCGGCAACTTTCGATCCGCCGCTGGTGCACGATGTAGCCGCAGCAATCTCCGATGAGGGTAGGGCTGTTTTCAACTACTGGCACACCGTTCCGGGAACCGTTGAACATCAAATGCGCGGGATGGATGTGACGGTGACTCCCGATGGAAAGAGAGTCACGCATAACGGCCTGGTCTATCGCTCGCCCGTGATCAACATGGACCGCGATCCGCGCTGGGGCAGAATCTGGGAGACCTTTGGCGAGGATCCGCTGTTATGTGCGAGAACTACGGTGGCCTACGTCCAAGGGACGCAGGGCAACGATCCAAAGTATCTTGAACTCGCAGCCACGCTGAAGCACTTTGCCGCGTACGACGACGAGCGCGATCGCATCAAGACGAGCAACGACGAAGTAAGCGAGCGCATGTTGCAGGATTACTACATGCCGCAATTCAAGGCGGGCGTGATGATTGCGCATGCCGTGTCGCTCATGTCGTCGTATAACGGCATCTATGGCATGCCGAACGTCGAAAACAAGATGCTGCTGATGGATGTGCTGCGTGACCAGTGGAAGTTCGACGGCTTTGTGGTTCCCGATAGCGGGGCAGTGCAGAATCTTGTTTCCGCGCACAGAAAGTATCCGACGCTTGAAGTAGCGGCTGCGAAGACGATCCTGGCAGGGAGCGATCTGGATGATGGGGCCTATGCCGTGGCGCTGCCGAAGGCTCTGGCGCAAGGCCTGCTGAGCGAGAAGGACATCGATCAGTCGCTGCGGCGAGTTCTGACAGTGCGGTTCCGGCTTGGAGAGTTCGACCCGCCGGAGATGGTTCCGTGGAGCAAGCTTGGCCCGGAGACGATTGATTCGCCGGCTCACAGGCAGTTGGCGCTCAAGATGGCGCAGGAATCGGTTGTTCTGCTGGCCAACGAAAACCACCTGCTTCCGTTGGACAAGAGCAAGGTGAAAACCATCGCTGTGATTGGACCGTTTGCGGACTACGCGCAGACCGGACCAAACTACACCGGTTTGTACACGAAATTTGTGAAGCCCCTTGAGGGCATTCAGAACAAGGTTGGTTCTGAAACCAAGGTGATCTATGCTCGCGGCAGCGGAATTCTCGAGACGGATGACCCGGAGAAGAGCCTTGCAGATGCGGTTGCGGCGGCCAAGCAGGCGGATGTCGCCGTGCTTTTTGTGGGCATCAATCAAACGACAGAACGGGAAGGAATCAATCGCGACGCATTGAACTTGCCGCCGGTTCAAACGAATCTGGTGCGCAGCGTGATGCAGGCCAATCCCAAGACGGTTGTGGTGCTGCTCAACGGCGGACCCGTATCGTTGGCGCCGGCCTATGCTGGCGGACAGAATGTTAGAGCGACGCATTTTTCGACCGTGCTGGACATGTTCTGGGCGGGAGAAGAGGGCGGCAATGCGGTTGCCGATGTGCTGTTCGGGGACTACAACCCCAGCGGGAGAATGCCTTACACGGTGTATGCAAGCGATCGTGAACTGCCACCGTTCGATCAATACGACATCACCAAGGGATATACGTACATGTACTTTCCGGGGAAGCCGGAGTACGTGTTTGGACAAGGTCTAAGCTATACCAACTTCGACTACAGCAATCTCTCGATCTCGTCGGCCAAGATTGCGAGCAATGGAAGCGTGCAGGTGAAGGTGGATGTGAAGAACACCGGCGACCGCGCAGGCGAGGAAGTTGTTCAGCTCTATATCCACGACAACGATACGAGCGAGACACTGCCCAAGGAACAACTGCAGGGATTTACGCGCATCAGCCTGAACGCCGGCGAGCAAAAGACAGTCAGCTTTTCGATTCCGGCCGAGCAGCTTGCTTTCTGGAATTCGGACAAGCATGATTTCGTGATCAACCCGGCGTCGTTTGATGTAATGGTGGGGAGTTCGTCTGCGGACATCAAGCAGAAGGGCAGCTTTCAGGTGACAACTGCTGGAAAATGGCCCGCCAGCGAACTGACCGCGCGCCAGGCAGACATGGTCAATTAGTCAACGCAACTCAACTTCTACGGACTGAAACGAGCAACGATCAAGGAATGTATGCATAAGCTGGCAGTAATTCTTCTTTGTGCCGCCTCGATGCAAGGGGTGGCACAAACTTCTTCGAGCCCCGTATCCATCAACGTAGACCTCGCCAAGCCGCAGGGCGTGTATAAGCCCATCTACGGCTGGTTCGGCTACGACGAATCCAACTACACGACGATGACATACGGCAAGCAGTTGCTGCGGGAATTGCACGACCTGGCTCCTGTGCCGGTTTACATTCGTGCGCATCATCTGCTGACATCAGGCAATGGGGTTCCGGAACTGAAGTGGAGCTCGTCGAACGTGTTCTCGCTGGATGCGAACGGCAAGCCCGTTTACGACTTCACGATTACGGACCAGACGTTTGACGAGTTCAAGAACGCCGGCGTACGTCCGATGGTGGAACTTGGATTTATGCCGAAGGATCTGGCATCCACGGTCCCCGGTGTTACGGAATACCAGCTTCACTATCCCAAGCCCACGATGGGCGGATCGGTCAACAACCCGCCCAAGGATTACAAGCTGTGGGGCGAGCTGGTGCATAAGTACGTTGAGCACCTGGTGGAGCGCTACGGAAGGGCTGAGGTGAGCACGTGGTACTTCGAAGTTTGGAATGAGCCTGACATTGGCTACTGGCACGGAACGCCGGCTGAATACTACAAACTCTACGACTATGCGACCGCGGGCGTGAGGGCTGCGCTGCCGGGCGCTATTGTTGGCGGACCTGCGAGTACGGGGCCTGCAAACGAAAAGGCTTCCAAGTTCCTTGACGGATTTCTGAACCATTGCCTGCATGACAAGAGTGCTGCGGACGGCAAGCCCATTCCGCTGAACTTCATCTCGTTTCATCCGAAGGGGCGCCCACAACTCGTGGACGGTCACGTGCGGATGGGAATCTCGAGCGAGTTGAAGTCCACAGAGAACGGATTTGAAATTGTTGCGAAATATCCGACACTGCGGCATGTGCCTATCATTTTGAGCGAGGCCGATCCCGAAGGCTGCGCGGGCTGCTCGATGAAAGTGAATCCGGCGAATGCTTATCGCAACGGGCCGATGTATCCGACGTACACCGCTGTGGCCATGAAGGCGATGTTCGATCTGCAGGACGCGTCGAAGGTGAATCTTCTGGCGATGGTCTCGTGGTCCTTTGAATTCGAAGGCAAGGATTTCTTTGAAGGGTTCCGTACGCTTGCCACAAATGGCGTCGACAAGCCGGTGCTGAATGTCTTTCGCATGGCTGGCATGATGTCGGGAGAGCGCGTCGCGACCACAAGCTCTGGGCAAGTGCCGCTGAAAGATATTGTGAGTAGTGGTGTGCGTGAAGCTGCGGATGTGGATGCCTTTGCTACGAAGGCCGAACACGAAGCCGCCGTCATGCTCTGGAATTATCACGACGACGACGTGGCTGCTCCTGATGCCGACGTGCAGGTTACCGTTGCGGGAATTCCGGCTGGCGTGAGGAAGGTGCTGCTGGAGCACTACCGCATCGATGACACGCACAGCAATGCGTATACGGTATGGAAGGCGATGGGCTCACCACAATCCCCATTGCCACCCGAGCAATACGCGAAGCTGAAAGCGGCAGGACAGCTCGAATTGCTTGGCTCACCTAAGTGGCTCGACGTCAGCGGAGGCAAAGTTACAATTCCTACAAGTCTTCCGCGGCAGGCCACTTCGCTGTTGCATTTGAAGTGGTAAAGCGCCTCATGGATCGGCGAGTTGCGATTCGAGTTGGCACGGCGGCGCTTCTGCTTTGGAGCGTTGCCGCGATGGCGGCCCGCACTCCGCAGGCGCTCAAGCTCGAAGGCGACATCGCCGGTGCGCACGACCCCTCGATGATTCGCGAGGGAAACACCTACTACGTTTTTACGACAGGCAAGACCAGCAGCGGCGGACAAATGGCAATCCGCTGCTCTACAGATCTCACAAACTGGCACTTTTGCGGACAGGTCTTCGATGCGATCCCATCGTGGATTCGCGAGCGCAGTCCGGGGACATCCGCGTTGTGGGCTCCCGACATTTCGTTCACACACGGTGAGTATCGCCTGTATTACGCGTACTCGCTCTTCGGAAAAAATACTTCGGGCATCGCGCTGGCAACGGCGCAAACGCTGGACCCTGCGAGTCGGCAATATGGCTGGCACGATAAAGGCCTGGTGGTGGAATCGAAGGTGGACGACGATTACAACGCCATCGATCCAAACTACGTTGAAGACAAGGTGCATCACGGCTGGCTCGCATTCGGCAGTTTTTGGACCGGGATCAAAATGCGCGCTCTCGATGACGCGGGGAAGCTCTCTGCCACCGACACCACAACCTATTCGCTGGCGAGTCGCGAGCGGCCTGCGGATGCTCCACCGAATCCTCCGGGCCGGTCGGGAAACTGGCAGGCCGTGGAAGCGCCGTTCCTCGTGGATCACGGCGGCTACTATTATCTGTTCACGTCGTTCGACCTTTGTTGCCGAGGTATCAAGAGCACCTACCGTACTGTGGTGGGCCGTTCGAAGTCCATCACGGGGCCGTATGTGGATCAAGCGGGAACGCCGATGCTGCAAGGCGGCGGAACGAACCTGCTGACGGCGAATGGCCGATGGCTCGGTCCCGGCGGCGAGTCGATCCTGTTGCGCCCGCACGAGGGCGACCTGATCGTGTATCACGCCTACGATCATGAAACAGGGAAGTCGAGCCTGCAGATTTCCACGCTTGTGTGGAACCACGGCTGGCCTTCCGCCGCGCTGCTGGAACACTAGGCTGGAGCGGCACACAGCGCAGTGCATGCCGCCTCTTTTCCACGAGCAGCCATGGGGTGAAATGGCCTAAGATGCTGCGGAGGGAATTTTTGACATGATTTCTGCATTGAAACCGGCCTTTCATCGTTTCCTTTTTCTTGGTTTTGCCGTTGCATTGCTGTTTGCTTCCCGAGCCATCGCTCAACGCGGCGAAATGGACAGGGCGACCGCGCTCCTGCCGCCCGATTCCCGCGTTGTGGCCGAACGGCTCGCGGGTCTGCGCCAACTGCCTGCAGGGACCTGGAAGCTGCACACGGGGGACGTGGCCCACGGAGAAGATGCGAATCTCGACGACGGCTCGTGGCCGACGGTTGCTCTTGGCGAAAAGGCTCCAAATGAGGCGGTCTGGTTTCGCCAGACGATCCAGGTGCCGGAAACCCTGAATGGGTACGACCTTACCGGAGCGCGCATCTGGTTTGACTTTCAAGTGAACGGCAATGGTCCCATGCCGGAAATTTTCTACTTCAACGGCCGGCGCGTTGCCCTGGGCGAAGACTTGGAGCCGGTGGTGTTGTTCGACAAGGCCAAGCCCGGCGACAAAGTGACCATCGCGGTGAAGGTGTTGCACACCGTCGACACCAAGACGTTTCGCGGCGCTGCGATGCGCGTGGAGTTTGCCGAAGGACGTCCCAATCCTGAAGATCTGCGCGAAGAATTTCTTTCTGCCGCGTTGCTGGTTCCTTCGCTGGCGCCCGGCGAC
>Ga0302320_10008754_pt1 | contig 21914 bp, 17 predicted proteins | sample Bog_T0_3_FD_202130 | JGI IMG/M metagenome (GOLD analysis project Ga0302320, IMG submission 202130) | Peat permafrost microbial communities from Stordalen Mire near Abisko, Sweden - Bog_T0_3 | ecosystem: Environmental > Terrestrial > Soil > Wetlands > Peat | place: Sweden: Abisko, Stordalen Mire...
TTCTTCGAGTAGCGTTGAAACTCCGCCTGATGGGCCAAGGTAAGCTGCTTCATCCGTGATCGATCTCCTCAATCCACATTAACCGCGAAGGCTGTGGAAAGGGGCGATTTTCAGAGGTTCCCTAGAGCGGAATTTTCAGAGTCCTCAAACGATTACAGCGAATTATGCGGATGGAACGAGAAGCAGCAGTGAAGCCATTCAAAGTGGTAACACATCAGTGCCCATCGCAAGCTTGTCTCACAGAAGTCAGGAATTTATCAGCAAACTTGACGCCAAAGCAAATACAGATGCTGATCAATCATGCAAAGATGCCCTTAAGAATTTAACTCAAGATGAGTGACGTTATGCCGGCTGTCCCATCCTTCGCTTTCTTCTAGTGAAGGGCAGGAAACCATCCCCGTTAGTTTCCCGAGCCGAAGGCCTCCGCCTGGACGGCAAGTCCCACCATCGCAGGTGGCGCTTGACACTGTAAACTAAATAGTCTACACTGCGAGAATGATCGGCACGTTCAGGCACAAGGGACTTGAGGAGATTTATCTCACAGGCAAGACCCGCAGGATTGGCCCCGATCATATCAGAAAGTGCATTCGCATCTTGCAGTTGCTGGAAGTCGCAAGTCAACCGGAGGAGTTGAACATCGCCGGCTTTCACTTCCACAGCCTGCAAGGCAAACCGAAACGATGGTCGCTGCGAGTGACCGGAAATTACCGGATCACCTTCGGCTGGCAAGACGAGGTCGCCTTGGATGTCGATTTCGAGGACTGCCATTCACTGCCCGCATGAGGAAGGACATTATGCAGAGAAAGAGCGCCCGGCCGCCCGTTCATCCGGGTGAGATTCTCAAGCAAGATATTCTGCCCTCTGTCGGCCTGTCTGTAATGGCGGCAGCCAAGGCTCTAGGCGTCTCCCGCCAGATGCTTCACGACATCTTGGCGGAGCGCCGTCCCCTTTCCGCCGCCATGTGCCTCAAGATCTCTCGCCTTGTGGGCGGCTCGCCGGAAGTGTGGATGCGATTGCAGGCAACTTACGATCTGAAAATGGCGGAACAGGACAAAAAGGTTATGCAGCGCGTCGCGCGGATCATGCCTCTACAGCAAGCCGAAGAACTTCGAGCCTGAGCCCCTTAAGGCGAAAATACCCCGTGTCCCATCCTTGCAATTTCTATCTATCGCAAGGGGGTAGCGTTTTCTGCTCGCTGGGGTACCGACCACTGAACACTGACCGCTGTCCTTCAATCGCGTGACGCAAATTACATGTGATGTGCATCTTAACGACGCATAAGGGCAACATGTGCAAAATTGCCCATAACTAATGTGACGCTCATCACAGCCGGCCATTATTCTCCTGAGTAACTTCTCCTTCATCCAACGGTGAACCGCGAACGGCCCCCTCGTGGGTCCAGGCCGCCACGGTTTCTCCGGTTCCTGCACACGGAGCGAGGTAGGCATGGGTCAATCAATTTGGAATTCAATGCAGCAGAAGGGCTACAGCCGCAGGGATTTTCTCCAATTCTGCGCTGCCGCCGCAACCGTGGCCGGGCTGGGTCAATCCGGCGTGGCTCAGGTCGTCTCAGCCTTCGAGAAAAAAGAAAAACCGGCTGTCGTATGGATGCACTTCCAGGAGTGCACCTGCTGCAGCGAGTCCTTTATCCGGGCATCGCACCCCATCGTTCTGGACGTGCTGCTCGACGTATTGAGCCTCAACTACACCGAAACCCTGATGGCCGCCTCCGGCTTCCAGGCAGAAAAAAGCCTCTCCGATACAATCCAGAACAACAAGGGCAAGTACATCGTGCTGGTGGAAGGCGCTGTGCCGACCAAAGACGACGGCGTCTACTGCATGATCGGCGGCAAAACCGCCGAGTCTATCCTGCAAACCGTCGCCAAGGATGCGGCTGCCATCGTGGCCTGGGGCAGTTGCGCCTCCAACGGCTGCGTGCAGGCCGCCAAGCCCAATCCCACCGGCGCTACGCCGATTTACAAGCTCGTGGATAAGACGGTGATCAACGTCCCCGGCTGCCCGCCCATCGCCGACGTGATGATGGCCGTGGTCACTCATCTGTTGGTTCTCGGCCAGGTTCCGGCGCTCGACTCTCAGGGCCGGCCCAAGGAGTTCTACGGACGCCGCGTCCACGACACCTGTTATCGCCGCCCCAACTACGATGCCGGCCTCTTCGTCGAGACCTTTGACGACGAGAACGCGCGCAAGGGCTATTGCCTCTACAAGGTGGGCTGCCGCGGTCCGGTCACCTACAACGCCTGTTCGGTGACCAAGTGGAACGAGGGCACCAGCTACCCCATCCAGTCCGGCCATGGCTGCATCGGTTGCAGCGAGGCGGGCTTCTGGGACAACGGCCCGTTCTATCAGCACCTGCCCTCCTTCCCCGGCTTCGGAGTCGAGAGCACGGCGGATACCGTCGGCACGGTCGTCGGAGTAGCTACTCTTGCCGGTGTTGCCGCCCACGCCGTAGTGACCAACATTCGCAAGCACAAGGTCATCGCTGAAGTTCATGCGGAAGACCTCAAGGAGTCCTAAGAGCCTATGACACGCATTGTCGTCGATCCGGTTACTCGCATTGAAGGCCACCTGCGCATCGAGGCAGTGGTGGAAAATGGCGTCATCACCGACGCCTTCAGCGCCGGCACCATGGTGCGCGGCCTGGAGAAGATTCTCATCGGCCGCGATCCGCGCGACGCCTGGGCTATCACCGAGCGCGTCTGCGGCGTCTGTACTACGGTACATGCGCTTACAAGCGTACGTGCCGTGGAAAACGCGCTGGGCATCACCATCCCCCCCACCGCCGAGCTGATCCGCAACATCATGATGACCACGCAATACGTGCAGGATCATGTGATCCACTTCTATCACCTGCACGCGCTCGATTGGGTGGACATCGTCAACTGCCTAAAGGCCGATCCCAAGAAAGCGGCAGAGATGGCGCAGACCTTCTCCAAGTGGGACAAGAACACGCCCGCCTATTTCACCGAGGTGCAGGATAAGGTCAAGTCTTTTGCCGCCAGCGGCCTGGGCATCTTCGCCAACGGCTATTGGGGCCATCCAGCCTACAAGCTGCCGCCGGAGGTGAACCTCATCGCCGTAGCCCACTACCTGGACGCCTTGGTCTGGCAGAAGGAACTCGTCAAGATCCATACCGTCTTCGGCGGCAAGAATCCGCACCCGAATTATCTGGTGGGCGGCGTTCCCTGCTCCATCAACATGAATGAAGTGGCCGCCATCAACTCCGAGCGGCTCAACCTGGTAAAGCGGCTCATCGATCAGGCGGATGAATTCCTCAACCAGGTCTACATCCCTGATCTGCTGGCCGTTGCCTCCTTCTACAAGGATTGGGCCAGCCATGGCGGCGGATTGTCCAACTACCTCAGCTACGGCGAGTTCCCTACCAAGGGATACAACCAGCCGGAGTCGTTCAAGTATCCGCGTGGCGTCATCCTCAATCGCGACCTCACCCACGTGTATCCGGTCAACGCAACCGATTCGCAGGAGATCAAAGAGTACATTGCGCACTCCTGGTACAGCTACGAAAAGGGAGACAGCGAAGGCGTACATCCGTGGGCCGGCGAAACAAAAATCAAGTACTCAGGGCCCAAGCCGCCCTTCGAGTCACTGGAAGGCTACGAGAAGTATTCCTTCCTGAAAACTCCGCGCTGGAAAGAAAATCCAATGGAAGTGGGTCCGCTGGCCCGTCTGCTGGTCGCTTTTGCCTCCGGACGCACGGACGTGCAGGAGTTGGTGAAGGCGACCTTGGGCAAGCTCAATGTCCCCGTCACCGCGCTCTTCTCCACGCTGGGCCGCACTGCGGCGCGTGGCCTGGATGCCGCGCTGGCCATGATCTGGCTCAAGGAGTACTACGGCCAGTTGATGGATCGCGTGAAGATCAACGAGGTCTCCACATTCAACGGCCAATTCTGGGAACCCAAGACCTGGCCCAAGGACGCCGAGGGCGTTGGCCTCACCGAGGCTCCGCGCGGCGCGCTGGCGCACTATATCAAGATCCACGACGGCGCCATCGAAAACTATCAGCTCGTGGTGCCAACCACATGGAACGGCTCGCCGCGCGACGCCAAGGGGCAGCGCTCCTCCTTCGAGCAGGCGTTGATAGGCACGCCGGTGGCAAAGATCGACGAGCCGGTCGAGATTCTGCGCACCATCCATTCCTTTGACCCGTGCCTGGCCTGCGCCGTGCATCTGTACGATCCGCAGGGACGGCACCTAGCCCAGGTTTCCTTCGAGTGATGCCCATGAGTACACCGAACATGGTCGCAGGCAGAGTTTCACCGGATAACCTCCCGGTCGAGTATCGGCGCGTCTACGTGTGGGAAATGCCGGTGCGCGCTTACCATTGGATCAACGCCATCGCCTTGGTGGCATTATGCGTCACCGGCTACCTGATCGGCGCTCCCATTCGCGCCTTTTACGCGGCCGAGGCCTACCAGCAGTACTGGTTCGGCTGGGTGCGCTTCATCCACTTCCTGGCCGCTTTCATTTACGTATTCAACTTCCTGGCGCGTCTTTATTGGGGCTTCGTCGGCAACAAGTACTCCCACTGGAACGCCTTCTTCCCTCTAAGGAAGGCGCAACAGAAGGAGATCGCCGAGGTCATCGAGGCCGACGTTCTGCAAACCAAGATGCACGGGCCCATCTCCCTCGGCCACAACGCACTGGCCGGCATGATCTACTTCTTTACTTTTCTGGCGTTCGTCTTCCAAACCATCACCGGCTTCGCGCTTTACTCCAGCATGAGCAATTCGTGGCTGCCGCGAATGTTCGTCTGGGTCGTGCCGTTGATGGGCGGCGAATTCAGCGTGCGCTTCTGGCATCACACGTTCATGTGGTTCTTTGTCACCTTTGTCATCATTCACGTCTATCTTGCCTTCTATCACGACTACATCGAGGGGCGCGGTACGGTATCCTCGATCATCGGCGGATGGAAGTTCGAGCGGGAGACGCGTGACAAGTAACTCAACGGCAAGCAAGCAGGAAAAAACGCTGGTGCTGGGCCTGGGCAACGTCATCATGGGCGATGAAGGCGTCGGCGTCCATGTTGTAAGGGCGATAGAGCAGTCTCTGGCAAAGCACCCGCAGCCAGCAAATGTGGAGTGTCTGGACGGCGGCACGGGCGGATTCACTCTGCTCGAGCCGCTGCAAGAGGCCGGCCGCATCATCCTCATCGACGCAGCCGCCGACGGCAACCCTCCCGGTACCGTCACCCGCACCACACCTAAGTTTTCGCGTGACTACCCGCCCACACTCACCGCGCATGACATTGGCGTAAAAGATTTATTGGATGTCTTCTACATCCAGGGCGGCGCCCCCAACGTAGTTCTCTACGCCATCACCATCGATCCGCAACAGCCCATCTCAATGGAACTCTCGCCTGTGATTGCCAGGGCCGCCGAAGTGGCCGTTGCGGAAATCCTGGCGGAGTTGGAGTCCAACTCCGCAGCCTGACTATTTCGCCCGTGCATTGAGCTTTTCGATCACCTGTTTCAGCGCGTCAAGTTTCTGCCCTGCCTCGCCAAGTTTGCCCGCCGCCGTCAACCGCTGATAATCGTCGAAGTCCTTGCCTGCCTGTGCAATCAGTGCCTTCAAGTCCTGTTCGGGCTGCGGCTTGCCCGCCGGAGCCGTTGCCGCCGCCGACGATGCTGAAGACTCAGCCGCGCTCAGCGACGATACTCCGCCGCCAAACAACGAAGACAAAGCAGCCTCGAAGGTTGGCCCGTAAGCGAGCTTGTCCTGCAGGGCCAGCACCACCAGCCGCAACTCCGGCATGGGGCTGGTGTTCGCTTGCAGATAGATCGGCTCGGCATACAGCAGCGCCTTGCCGGAGGGAATCACCAGCAGCGTTCCCCGCACCACATGCGAGCCTTGCTGATTCCACAACGTCAACTGCCCGGAGATCTGCGCGTTCTGATCGATGCGCGCCTCGATCTGCAATGGTCCATCCACCTGCTTGGACTTGGGAAAATCGTAGACGATCGACGTGCCGTAGTGCTCGCCATCGCTGCGCCCCGCGATCCAGCCGATCAAATTGTTCCGGCTTAAAGGCGTGAAGGGCAAAATCTCCACGAACTCGACGCCGCTCTCGCCCGGCAGCTTCATCAGCACGAAGTTAGGCTGCATCGTCTGCGTCTGTTGCGCGCCGCCCCCACCGGCGCCCACTTCCTTCGCCACCGTCCACTGGTCTACCTTGTTGTAAAAGACTTCGGGATTGGTCATATGATAAAGGCCATAGACTTCCGCTTGTAACTTGAGCAGTAACTCTGGGTAGCGCACGTGCTTGCGCAGCCCCGCCGGCATGGCCGCCGCGTCCTTGAACAAGCCCGGGAAGATGGCGCGCCAGGCAGCCAGGATCGGATCTTGAGAGTCGAATACATAGAACGTCGTCGTACCGTCGTAAGCGTCCACCACCACCTTGACGCTGTTGCGCATGTAGTTGATGGGCTGGCCGTCAACCGAGTAATGCGTCGAGTAAGGATAACTATCCGACTGCGTAAAGGCATCCAGTATCCATGACAGCCGTCCATCATCGCCCACCACAATATACGGGTCCTGATCGAAGGTGAGAAAAGGCGCAAGGGCGGTGACACGCTCACGCACCGTGCGCCGCATCAGCAAACGGCTCTGAGAATTCACGTCGTCGCTGAAAGGCAGTTTGGCCAGGTCGCCGCGGTCGTAAGCAATCAGGGCGCGGCGCAGGAATCCGCCCAGTTCAATGCCGCCATCGCCCTCGTAGAGGGTTCGGTTGTCGTTGTCGCCTTGCGGGTAGTTGAACTCCTGCTGCCGCGTCTTGACATAGACGTCGGTATTGGTCATTTCGCCGAAGTATATCTCCGGCCTCGTTACATTCAGTCCGGCCACCGTGCTTTGCACCGGCATATTACTTAATAGCAGCGTGGGACGGCCTTCGGTCGTGAAGCCATTCACCGTATTCATGGTGATACCGTAGCCGTGGGTATAAATCAGTTTGTCGTTGATCCAGTTGCGGCTGCTCTCCGGAAGTTTGTCCACATTCAGTTCGCGCGCGGCCAGCATAACTTCGTGCATCGAGCCGTTAATCTGGTAGCGATCAATGTCGATGTCGGGAAAGTCGTAGTAAGTGCGAATCTCCTGAATCTGGCGCAGTGTATCCTGAAGCGCGTGCCAGTCCCACAGGCGAATGTCTTGTAGCGTTGCCTGATTGTTGGCCGGGTCGGCGGCTTCAACCGTGATCTCGGCGGGGAATTCGCGCTGCTGAAAGTGGTCCAGGCCGTAAGCCTGCTGTGTCATCGCAATGTTATTTGCGATGTAGGGCTGCTCGCGAACCAGCTCGTTGGGCTTGACAATAAAGCTGGAGACGTACCAGCCCACCAGCGCAACCCCGGCGTAACAAATCACGGCCGGAGCAACAGCCGCCACCAGCCAGCGAGCGCGAGGCGCCAGCACGCCACACACTGCGGCGATCACAGCTCCCAGCAACAGCGCCGCGCTTACCAGCAGCATTCCGGTGAGCGTTACGTGTGCGTCCGTGTAGGTGACGCCGTCGAAGATCGTGTGGTGATCGAAGAGTTGCTCGAAGCGGCCAACATACACGCGCATCGCAACGACAAGCAACAGAAATGCAGTCGTGATGGAGAGCCCGCGCCAAGGCAACGCAGCGAGACTGCTGCGGTCCCCGGCAAGCGCGCGCGAGCTGCCCGAAACCAGCAAAAACACAACGGCCAGCACGCAGGCGATGATACTGAGCGTCAGCAGCCAGCCAAGAATGAGTTGCCATGCCGGCAGCGTGAACAGATAGAAGTCGAGCGGCCTCGCGAAGATTGGATCGACCGCGCCGACCGCGCCGCGCGGCGCATACCACCAGAGTGCCAGCGTTTGCCATTGCGCGGCCATTGCTCCGCCTGAGAGTATCGCAATAACCAGTGAGCCGCCGATGGAAACGATGGCGAGCACGGGCTTGAGCGACAGCTTCACCTCCTGGCCGGCGATGATAAGGGTGTGATCGCTGGGCAAATCATCGCCATGAGCCAGCTTGAGCGCGGAAAATGTCCCTAACAAAATTAGGAATGTGAGAGCAAAGAACGCCGCGAAGATGCCCCACTCCAGTCCGCGCGCCTTCCAGAACACGTCGCCGTATCCGAGCGACTTGAACCACAGCAGGTCAACCCAGTACGAGAGCGCAGTCCGGCTGCCGAGGACTATCACGACGACAACAGCGATGAAAATCAGCAATCCGTGGCGGCTGCGGCGTCGCGGCGGTGTCAACTTTGGCCAATTGATTGTTTCGGGCATCTATCTACTCCACTCTTTCGGTTTTACTCCACTCACGATTCAGGCGTCCTGGCCCCTGAATCATAGCGGCTCAGGAATCACGGCTTACCAGACTCTTCAGCTTCACTCTAATTCACTTCCGAGCTTTTTGCAGCCGTATAGCACGCATGAACTCCAAACCCGGGTTGCAACTGCCGGCCAGTCTTGAAATAGGTGGGCGTTCGGTCACATTTTTTCTGAACCAAAGCGCTCCCCCGTGCTACCCTCACAACACAGCATGAGCCAGATCCCTTCCACGCATACACAACCAGTCATGGCCAACCTGCCCCGCGTGCTGGGCGCCAGCCAGGCCACCGCCATCGTCGTCGGCACCGTCATCGGCAGCGGCATTTTTCTAGTTCCCAGCGAAATGATGCGCGACACCGGCTCCTCGGCGCTCGTCTATCTTGCCTGGATCGCCGGAGGCCTGCTCTCGCTCTTCGGCGCCATGACCTATGCCGAGCTGGGCGCCATGCTGCCCTACGCCGGCGGCGGGTACATCTACCTGCGCGGCGCTTACGGCGATACGCCCGCCTTTCTTTATATGTGGACCTGGTTTGCCGTGGCCAAGCCGGCCTCTGCCGCCGCCATCACCATCGGCCTGGCCCGCACCCTGGAGTTTTTCCCGGCCTTCAGCGGCCTCGGCAATCAGGCCATCGGCGCCCCCATCCACTTGCTGTGGTCGCAGATCTTCGCCATCTGTGTGGTTTGGTTCATGACCGGCCTGAACTATCTGGGCGTCAAGAAGGCCGGCGACTTTCAGCTAGTCTTCACCGTTCTGAAAGCCATCCTCATCCTCATCGTGGTCGCGCTTTGCTTTGCATCGGCCTCCGGCTCATTGAGCAATTACTCAACCACGCTGCCCCACGCCGTGGGAGGTTTCCGCGGCTTCATGCTGGCGCTGATCGCCACCCTGTGGGCTTACGACGGCTGGCCCGACCTCACTATCCTGGCAGGCGAGATCAAGCGGCCGGGACGCAGCCTGCCCATCGCGTTGATCGGCGGCCTGTGCATCGTCGGCTTTCTCTATATGGCCACCAACGCCGCCATGCAGTACATCCTGCCTGCCGCTCAGATCGCGGCCAGCGAACGGCCCGCCGTCGCCGCGCTCAATCTCGTCGTCGGCCCCGCCGGAGCGGGCTTTGTGGCCGCCGCCATGGCCCTCTCCATCTTTGTCGGCCTCAACGGAACGGTGATGTCCGGCGCCCGTGTCCCCTTTGCTGCCGCCCGCGACCGGCTTTTCATTCGTCAGTTTGCCCGCATCAGCCCGCGCTTCCAGTCCCCTTCCACCTCGCTGGCCGTCCAGGGAATACTGGCCACACTTCTGTTGCTGATCTTCAGCCAGTTTGAAAAGCAATTCGATCTGGCCATCTTTGCCGAGTGGCTCTTCTATTTGCTCATCGCCACCACGGTCTTCGTCTACCGCCGCAAGCGGCCTGATCTGGCGCGTCCCTACAAAGTCTGGGGCTACCCGCTGCTGCCGCTCATCTTTTGTGTCTGCGGAATTCCCGTGCTGGTTTACTGCTTCCTTGGCAACCTGCTAGGTTCGCTGCTCGGAGCCGCCCTCATCCTGCTCGGACTGCCGGTGCTGTGGTTGGTGCGGCGTCAGTACGGAGCCTCTGTTTCTATTGAGGAGAGCCAATCCGAATAGAAAAGGGCGCACAGGCTGCGAGCGCCCTGCTGTTCGTCTCGTGATGATTCCTACTACACGCGCTTCTGCACTGCTTCCTCGTAAACCGCCTCATACTCTCGCGCCGACTGCCCCCACCCATAGTCCTGAGCCATGCCATTGAGCATCAGCCGTTTCCAACCAGCCTTGTCTTCAAACGCAGCCAGCGCACGCCCGATGGCCTCCCACAGACCCTCGGCTCGCAAGCCCTTGAATTTGAATCCAGTCCCGGTTCCTTTCTCCGGATTCCAATCCTCGATAGTGTCGTCCAGTCCTCCAGTAGCTCGCACCACCGGCACCGTGCCGTACTTGAGCGAATAAATCTGGTTCAGCCCGCAAGGCTCGTAAAGCGACGGCATAAGAAACATATCGGCTCCGGCCTCAATCTTGTGGGCCAGCGTGTTGTCGTAGCCGATCCGCACTGCCACATTGGCCCTGTTCCAGAAGGCCCAATCGCGGAAAAACTTCTCGTACGACGGCTCACCCGCGCCCAGCGCCACCACCGCTACGTTCAACTCCGACAGCCGTCCTGCAATCTGCTCCACCAGGTCAAAGCCCTTCTGCTCCACTAGCCTTGAAACGATGCCGATGACCGGCGTCGAGTCCTCCACCATCTCCAATCCGAAGGCCTCCAACAGATCGGCGCGACACAGCTTTTTCCCATCCAGGTTCTCCGGCGAGTAATTCGCCGCCAGCTTCGGGTCCGTGGCCGGATTCCACTCCGCATAATCCACGCCGTTCAGAATGCCGCGCAGGTCCGCCGCTCGCCCGCGCAGCACGCTGTCCAGCCCTTCGCCGAACTCCGGTGTCTGAATCTCCTGGGCATATTTGCGGCTCACCGTGGTCAGAATCTCCGCGTAGACCATTCCGCCCTTGAGAAAATTGAATTTGTTGTGCTGCTCCACTTTGTCCATGGTGAAAATCTCCCATGGAAAAAGCAGTTGTTCGGTGGTCGCCGCTGGAAACGCGCCCTGGTAGGCGGCGTTGTGAATCGTCAGCACCACGCCCGCGCGGCCCAATAGCCGGCTGGAAGCGTACACCGTTCGCAGGTAAACAGGAATCAGCGCCGTCTGCCAGTCGTGCACATGAAAAATCTGCGGCACACCCAGCTTTTTGCTCGCCTCCAGAACCGCGCGGCAGAAGAGCGCGAATCGCTCGGCGTTGTCCGGATAATCGCCTGCGGCTGTCCCATACAGCCCCTCCCGGTCAAAGAGTTCCGGGCAATTCACAAAGTAGTACTGCACTCCGGCGCGTTTGCCGCCGTCCACAATGCCCGCCTTGCGCTTGGAATGCTGAAACGGAATCGTGATCGACCGCACCGCGTAGGTCAATTTGTCCGGGAGTTGCCGCCGCACGCACGCATAAAGCGGCAGGTAGACCGTCACCTCGTGACCCAGCTTGGCCAGCTCCGGCGGCAGCGCCCCCACCACGTCCGCCAACCCGCCGGTCTTGGCAAACGGCACGCACTCCGAGGCAACAAAAACAATGCGCATGAAAGCTTCTCCCTGGCAAGTTAACAAATCATAGGCGATTGACCAAATTGCGTGGTTAAAATGCCAGTCTACTACGCTCTTACTTTGCAGCGCACAACCGTTGGCTTCATCTACCATCAAGTAAGCCCATGCCCGCCAAGCCCAAGCTCGGCCAGAACTTCCTCGTTGACACCGAGGCCATCCAGCGCATCGCGGCCTCCATCGGCGACCTCACCGGCCGTACCGTGGTCGAGATCGGCCCCGGCCAAGGCGCAATTACCGCGGCCCTGGCCGCCCACGCCGCCCGCGTGCTGGCCGTAGAACTGGACCACGTACTAGCCCTCGGCTTGCGCGTACAGTTTCCTCCGGATCACGTCACCGTCGTCGAGCAGGACGCACTGCAATTTGATTTCGCGGCAGCCTCTGCCGCTGCGGGTGAGCGCCTTCTGGTGGTTGGCAACCTGCCTTACGGCATTACCTCGCCCATCCTGCTCAAGCTGGCCGCAAGCCACGCCGCCCTGGACCGCGCCGTGCTCATGGTGCAGCGTGAGGTAGCCGACCGCGTCGTTGCCCAGCCCGGCTCGCGCGACTACGGCCTGCTCTCGGTCACCGTGCAGATCTACGGGCCGGCGCAGCGGCTCTTCACCCTGCCGCCGTCGGCCTTCTCGCCGCCGCCCGAGGTGCATTCGACCGTCTTCCGCTGGCGATTTGCCCCGCGCTTCGACGAATTGGGCGTTGAAGAAGCCTCCTTCCTGCGCTTCGTCCGCCTGTGCTTTGCGCAGAAACGCAAGACGCTGGCCAACAACCTGCGCGCCGCCGCAATTCCCCCCGCAGTGGTTTCCGCCGCGCTGGCTCAGGCCGCGATCGACCCTATGGCGCGCGCCGAGGCGTTGCCCATCGAGGCCTTTGCGGCTCTCTGGCGCTGCCTTGAAACATAATCAAAACAAGCCGTTAGGGAATTTTATTCACTGGGCAAAGATTGCGTGCTAAAGTGTGAGCATCCAGGGAATATCTACTTCTCATGTCTGAAGATGAGTTAAAACCGAAGGCTGCATGGATAATTGGGCGCGCGCAGGACTGCGATCTGGTAGTGCCTGAGGCTCCTGTCTCCTCTCACCATTGCCAGCTGACCCACCAGGAAGGTGGATTCACGCTGGAAGACCTGGGCTCAACCAACGGCACCTATCTGAACGGGGTCAAGATCGCCCCTCATGAGCCGGTTTCGGTACCGCATGGGGCGCTCGTAACCATGGGCGGCCAGGTGCCGATGCCCTGGCCCGTCGCTTCTGCCGGCCCGTCCGAGACAAGCTCACCCCGTCCGCCCGCAGCCCCCGGCAGCGCCCGCCAAATCACGATTGGCCGCTCCCCAGAGTCGGATGTCCAGATCGATCTGCCCATCGTCAGTTGGAATCACGCCGTCATCACCGAAGAGAACGGCCAGTACATCCTGGAAGACCGTAACTCACGCAACGGAACGGCTCTCGGAGAGTTGAGCAACCGCATCCAAAAAACCGTTCTGGAGCCTTCCGACCAGGTCTTTCTGGGCTCCTATAAGATTTCCGCCGCGCAGCTTCTCTCCCTTGAGGACAAGGTCGAGATCGGCGAAGCCGCCTTCCAGACCGTCTCCTTTAGTGGCAATTCCATGGAGGCCGGGCGCGATCCTGGATGCGATATTCCCCTCGATTTCCCCATGGTCTCCTGGCGTCATGCACGCCTCACCCGCACCCTGGAGGGCATTCTGGTCGAGGATCTGGGCTCTCGCAACGGGACTTACCTCGACGGCGTACGCGTTACCGGCAAGGTGCTGGCCCGGCCCGGTCAGGAGATTGGCCTGGGAAGCGTCCGTTTCCAACTGCTGGAAAACGGCTCTCTGGCCCAGCGGGACTATAACGGCAAAGTCACCATCGAGGCCAAGGATATTGTGGTCAACGCGCCCAACGGCAAGCGCCTGTTGGACTCCCTCTCCCTCACCGTTTTTCCCTATGAGTTGGTGGCCATGATGGGCCCAGCCGGCGCCGGCAAAACCACCCTCCTCAAGGCTCTTAACGGCTACACCCGCCCTGTCAGGGGAACGGTGCTCTTCCGCGGCCAGAGCCTCTACGACTACTACGACCTCTATCGTCACATGATGGGCTATGTGCCCCAGGACGACATCGTCCATCCCCAGCTGACCGTCCGCCAGGCCCTCTATTTCTCCGCCCGCCTGCGCACCGACCTCACCGACGCGGAAATCACCACGCGCACCGAAAAGGTCCTTTACGACCTCGGCATTCCCGACAAGATCGACACCGTCATCGGCTCGCCGGAGCGCAAGACCCTCAGCGGCGGCCAGCGCAAAAGGGTCAACATTGGCCTGGAACTTATCACCGATACACCGGTTTTGTTTTTGGACGAGCCCACCTCCGGCCTCTCTTCCTACGATGCCGAGTCCGTCATCGATCTGCTGAAGGAGCTGTCCAAAACCGGCAAAACCATCCTCACCACCATCCATCAGCCCAGCCTCAGGGTCTACAAGCAATTCGACGACCTGCTCATGGTCTCCCGCGACAAGGGAAACAAACCCGGAGCGCTGGTGTACTTCGGACCGGCTTTCCCGGATTCAATCCAGTTCTTCAACCCTCCCACCACGGGTCCCACGGGCACGGTGGCCATTCCGAGTACTGAGCTGAATCCGGAGATGCTCTTCACCGGTATGAACACTGTCCCCGATGCCAACCGCACTGAAACCTGGCATCAGCGATACCTCGCATCCAAGTATCAGCAGGAGTACGTCGCCAACCGCAGCGGCAAGCAGCCCGCCACTGCCGACAAGACCGGAGAAGAAAAGCCGCGCCGCCAGTTTGGCCTGGGCCAATGGCTTGCACTGGTCAAGCGCAACATTATCGTCCGCCTTCAGGACCGCGCCCAGACCGCCATTCAGTTGGCGCAGGCGCCGTTGTTCGCCCTGCTGGTGGCGCTGGTCACTTACCCCTTGCGCGCGGACAATTTTGGCGAGCTCTCCCAGAAGCTGCCCATCGCCCATTTCCTCATGGTGGTAGCCGCCATCTGGTTTGGCTGCAACAACGCCGCACGCGACATCGTAGGCGAGTGGACCATCTACAAACGCGAGCGCATGGTCACCCTCAAGCTCCTCCCTTACATCTTTTCCAAGCTAGCCGTGCTCATGGCGCTGTGCATCTTCCAGTGCGGCTCTTTGCTGGCCATCGTCTACCTGATCTGTGGGCTGCACAGCAACTTCTTCGCCGACTTCCTCGTCCTGCTGCTTTCTTCCATGATCGGCGCGGGACTCGGCCTCTCCATCTCGGCGCTCTCCAAAACCACCGAGAGCGCCATCGCCATGCTGCCCCTGGTGTTGTTGCCCATCATCGCTCTGGGCGGCGGCATGAGGCCCGTCTACCTCATGCCCAATGCCGGCCAGGTTCTCAGCGCCGTCATTCCCTCCCGCTGGTCCTTTGAGGCCAATCTGCTCAATGAGGCCACAGCCAGCCAGTGGGGTGCCAACAAGCCGGTGCCCGACTACACCTGCAATATTGTGCTGCCAAACGCGCCCGCCGGCAGCCAGCCGATGCCCCCTGTGGCGTCCGCGCCGCCCGACTCGTCAGTGCCGCCAGAAGCATCGATGCCATCTGGAGCATCGCTGCCGCCTGGTTCGTCCATGCCATCCGGTTCATCCATACCGCCCGGCTCCTTCAACCCTGACGACCTCAACCCATCGCTCCACATCCTGGGAGACCCTGCCGAGGGCAGCATTCCCGCCTACCTAATCACCTTTACCGATCCCCTCGGAACCCACCACACCTGCCGCGCCTCGGCAGACGAGCAGTATCCCCGCATCAATCCCACCGCCTATGCCGTCAACCACCGCCGCAGCTTCCGTGATTCGGTAGCCGTGCTGTGCGCTATGCTGCTGGTGCTGGTCGCCGGCATCATCGCCATCCTGCGCAAGCGCGACAATGATCCGCAGTGAGATGAGGGATACAATTTCTGCCATGAGAATTCAATCGCCATTATTGATCTTCGTAATCACAATTCTTTTACTTGCAACACAGAACCGTCTCGGCGCGCAGCCCGCCACAGACGCAATCTCGGTGACTGACGAGGAGCTTTCGATCTATGCGATGGTGCTGGATACCCATCCAAAGTTAGGTCCGTCCAGCCACCCGCTCATCGCCAGCTCCACATCTACGTTTTCATGCGATAAGGAGAACTGCAACGGATTCCTGATAGGACGCTGCAATGGAATGCGAGGAGAAGGAGAGACGGTTTCTGATCGTATTTCCTTCGTCAAGCGCGACATCCCGGAACTACACGAAAAAACATTATCCAGCTTCATCGAGCAGAACCAACAATGCGTAAGCATCCGTTCAAGGATTCCAACAGCGACGAATTACCATCTGTTCAACGACCCGCAAATCCCGAAAGACTGGCATTATTCATATTTGGTCTATTTTTCCCGCGTGGGCTTCAATCCCGAACACACACAAGCGCTTATTTATGTCGGTTTCGTATCCGCGACGGATGCCCGGAAGAGTCAAGGATTTCACTTTATTCTGACAAAGGTATCTGGAAAATGGGTACTCGGCGAAGGTTCATCCGTTTGGCAAATGACTCCTGCGGAGTAAAGCGCGTACCGGGTGCCCCATCCTTGAATCGTCTTTGATTCAAGGGTGGGAGACCACGAACTCCGCATTGCGTATACCGCCAAAAACTCTACTGCGCAGGCGCAGGATTAGGCGCCGCCGGCGCCAGCAAATCCGCCGGCAGAAACGCCCCAGTCTGCTCGTCCTGAACCAGCCCGATCACCCCATCCGGGGTCACAATCGGCGAGCCGAAGACCGCCCCATCCACTGGTTCGCTCAAATGAATCCCCAACCCATCCCTGCGCGCTCCCAGTTGCAGCACATCCACCGATGGCCTTCTGGTCACCGCATCCTGCCGCAGGCGAAAGACGGCAACATGCTCCCAACTGTCCTGCGCTGCCACCGCTGTCGAAGCCGCTGCCAGCGCAGGCGGTGCGGCAGGCGCGTGAAGCGTCAGAACGGCCATCGAGGCGGGAGATGCCCGGCGCAATACCTTCATCTTGCCGTGTTTGCCGCTCGTCGCTATCAGCGTGCCTTCCTCCGGAGCGCCGCGCATTTCCACGGAAAAATCCTTGGCGCTGAGCCGCAGTGGATCGCCCTGCGCGACTGGCCGAAGCTGGATCTCCAGGCTGTGCTTTACCAGCTTGGCCGCGCCCGATTGCACCGCGCCCAGAAACTCCGCATCGTACTTCCATGGCGCCTGCGCTTCAGCCAATGTCACCACTTGTGCCGGCGCAACGCGAAAGCCCAAATGAACCGATGTCACAGGGTACTTCGCATCTCCCCGCGCCAGCGTGTAACTCGATTCCACCGCAAACAGATTCGCCGGGGCATTGGCTTTTAGATCGCGAATCCACTGGGGCTGTGTGCCGGGAATGTACTTGTCCTTCACGGTCTTAACCTTCAGCCCGGTATCGATCACCTTCAGGATGGCCAGTGCCACATTCCGCTCCAGAGGCGTGCCGCCCAGGGTCACCGGCACGTCCTGGCTGAGAGCGATCTCCACGCTCGGATGCTGGGTGTGAAGCGCCAGCTTCTCCACCAGGGTGAGCCGCACATCCGCCACCAATTCGCCCTCGATCCGGACGCTCTGGGTTTCGATCATCCGCCGCAGCGGCTCCGTCGTATTCAAATCGCGAAACAGCACCGTGATGTAAACCGGAGGCAGTGCCGCCGTCGTGCCCTTGTTGATTACTATCTCCTGGTTCAAAGGCGACGCGAAAACCGGCTGGCCATTCAGGTGAAACGAGATAAGGCGCAGGTTCTCCAGGGTCGCTGACTGGGTCGCGGTCAAACTGAGGTCCACGATCAACTTCACATGTGACGTGTCGATCTCCGCCACGTTGATTTCCTTGACCTGAAAGTTCCCTACCATTGGCGCCTGCACGGCCGGCTGAGCCAGCCCGCCTGCCGCCGACAAAACGCTCATCCCGGCGATTGCGACACGCAAAACAGCTTTCATTTCGCCTCCTTCTCTGCAAGCATGATAACGCCCGCAAGCGAGCGCGTCTTGATTGGTTAGACGCGCGGGCGAAGAGTATGGCGGACCGGGAGGGTTCCTGAATCGGGACTTGCGCTGCCTGCCTGCGAATGGGGTTAAATTCAGGCGTAAAAAAACAAGCCAATCGGGGTAACCAGGAGTATACGGGAGTATATTGGTTCTAGCCTAAAACAGCTATTAGTAATACTGGCTGAGTTACGCTTGTTCCATCTGCACGCCATAAGCGTGGGAAAACTCTATCTCTGTCCACATCCCGAAAAGGAGGGATCATGACCGATCCAAATAAGTCTGGCTTCACTGACAACTCACTTGGCGCAATCGCCTACCTCACCGTTGCCCCGGCGATCTTCTTCCTCGCCATTTCGCCTTACAACAAGAGTACCTATGTGCGCTTCCACGCCTGGCAGTCCACAGTACTCTCCGCTTTTACGTTCATCCTCTACCTGATCCTGAGCTTAATCCCTGCGTTGAACACATACCTTGAGTCCATTGCCTTTTTGGGCCTCTACTTGGTGGTAATAATTGTCTGGGCCCTCGTTTCGATCTGGTGTGCGATCAAAGCGTTGAACGGCAAGCTCTTCAAGCTCCCGGTTATCGGCTCATGGGCCGAGCGGCAGTCCCATAAGTAACCGCTTGCGTGGCAGGTCAATCCCGCGAACGGCCTCTGTCTGGAGGCCGTTTTCGTTTGCCAAAACAGGACATCGGCAACCAAGCGCAAAGCCCGGCTGTCATCTAGGATGAGAGTCTGCAAATAGAGGGAAATTTATGGTGGGCGCTGCAGGATTCGAACCTGCGACTTCCACCGTGTGAAGGTGGCACTCTACCGCTGAGTTAAGCGCCCTTGCGATGGCCGGAGAAGGCAGCGGGGCATCCCGTAGGTTAGAGTAACACCAGCGGGGCTTTACGGCCAACCCCGGCGGCCCGTTCAGGCCAGCCGGAACCTGCAACCAACTGTTCATGCGCTGGAACGCCAGATCAATTCGCCGTGTAGCCGGTTTTCTCCCCGATGGGGAGGCCTTGCTTTGCCCGGTTTTAGCCTCTGGAGACCCAGAGCCGGCTACTTCGGGCCTGACCGGTTCAAGCCTTTCCGGAGCCGGTTTCATACTCCAAATGGCTGGGGTTGGCAGCAATCGGCCCGGCGCTCGCCCGGCTCCGCCCGCAAAAGAGAATCTCAACCCGCAAACGGCTCTTTCAGCGCAACATTCCAGCACGGATGGGGTTTCAGATGATATGGCAACCCTGGTCCTGGACAATTCGTCCCTGGGAGTGGGCACGGCTACGCAGCCGGAACTGCGGCAGGGTTTGGCCGCCAGCCTGGACCCGGTCGGTCTAGACCCTTCCAGCGACGCCGCCATCATGTTGCGCGCCGCCGCCGGCGATGAAGAGGCGTTCAACTACCTGGCGGAGAAATATCACCGGCCCATCTTCCACTTTCTTTTTCGGATGGTCCACAACCAGGCAATTGCCGAGGAATTGGCGCAGGAAGTGTTCCTGCGCGTTTACCGCTCCAGGCAGAGCTACCGGGCGGAGGCCAGGTTTACCACCTGGCTCTACCGCATCGCCACCAACCTGGCGGTAAACCACGCACGCGATACAAAGTACGAACGGGCAGCGCGCAATGTGTATCTGGATGCCCCGGACGAGCAGACCGGAGCCACGCCGGAAGTAGCCAACGATGAGCCTTCCGCGGAGCAGAGCATGATCCACCAGGAGCGCATGAATGCCATTCGCGCGCATGTCATGGAGCTGCCCGATCGGCAGCGGATGGCCGTCCTGATGCACAAGTATCAGGAAATGGACTACCGCGAAATCGGCGAGGTGCTCAAGCTGAGCGAGTCGGCGACCAAGTCGCTGCTCTTTCGCGCTTACCAGACGCTGAGAGGCAAGTTGAAGGATTTTGTTGAACGGAAACAAGCCGGCTCGGCCGGCGGGGAAATGGGGTAACGCCGATGGTATGGATGACAAAAATGCAAATGAAATCGGACTGCACCGGAATGGACGAGAAGCTGGCTCTCCTGCTGCTCGATTCGGCCCCGTCGCCTGACGCCGCTGTACCCGTCGAGGTGCGGACCCATCTAGCCGGGTGTGACCGCTGCCGCCGGGAACTGGATGAACTGCGAGCGACCATGAACCTGCTGGATGCGTGGAAGACGCCGGAGCCGAACCCATACTTTCTCACCCGGCTGGAAGCGCGCCTCCGCGAAGAGCGTGAGGCCCAGCCGGCCGGATGGTTGGCAACTCTGCGCGCCCACTTGGTTTTTCATCCTGTATCCCACATTCGTCCGTTGGCCGCCATGGCTCTGACCGTCGTGCTGCTGGTAGGCGGAGGAACCTATCTGGGCATCACCGACTGGAACCAGCCCCCAGTCGCTCCCGGACAGACCGCCGTGGTCCATGACCTGCAAACCATGGGGAGCAACGCCCAACTGCTGGACCAGTTGGAGACACTCTCCAGCAACAACGAAAGCGGAGACTGACCATCAATTAGTGCCGTAACTCGGTGATTTCGTAATCGCACCCATAAGTTTGGGTTTCCCAGGTCTCGCTTTGAGACCTGGGAAACCACAATTTACACAGTCGTACTATTAGGGACGGAAGAAAATGTTGACTGAAACACATAAGGTGGGATCGATTGGCCGCGCAGCCATTGCAGCGGCTGCCATCCTTCTTTGTGTGCCTGCGGCCTGGGCCCTCGGCCAGCACTCCGGCGCGTCCGCGCCTCATTCCTCGCCCTCGGCCCGGCCGCTGGCCAACGCTCCCCGCCCCGCGTATCCTGGTCCGCCTTACATGGGGCCAGGCGTTCACCGTCCAGCTTATCCTGGCTATGCTCCGCCTGTTCAGGGTCCGCCGGGCCATCTGGGCGAATGGCTCAATCAGCACCGCAATCTGCCCGCCCAGGAGCAGGAGCGAATGCTGCGGGCCGATCCCAACTTCCGCCGCCTCCCCCCCGCAGAACAGCAGCGGGTTATCCAGCAGTTGCATCAGGTAAACCAGTTGTCCGAGGAGCAGCGCCAGCGCCGTCTGGCCCGCGCTGAAATGATCGAGCACCTGCCGCCCCAGGAGCTGGCGCGAATCAACAACTCCGCGCACCGCTGGCTCGCCCTGCCGGTTGACCGGCAAGCGCTGATGAAGAACGCATTCCGCGACCTGCGCTCCATCCCGCTCGACCAGCGCCCCATGGTGCTCAACTCCGCGCGCTATCAAGGCGTCTTCACTCCTGAGGAGCGCGGCATCCTCGCCGATTTGCTGCGCGTCGAGCCTTACCAGCCGCTGCGGTGACCATTGCGCATCGGCACAGTGCAAGCTGGCGGATGCAGGGGCGTCCAGAATAAATGTAACTTTTTCTGATACTTATCGGGCTTAACATACTCTAATATTTGTGAGCTTCCCCGCTCTCCACCCTTCACTGGAGGTTTCCATGTCTTCTCTCAAGCATTTGGGAGTCCTTGTCTCTGCGCTTCTCGTGGGAACGGCAGCAATGGCCGCGCCCGTCTTGACGAATATCTATGCCTGCGTCAATAACTCCACCGGTGCGGTTCGCATCGTTGCTTCAACCTCTTTCTGCGTCGCCGGGGAAACCGGCATGAGCTGGGCGCTGGTTGGCCCCACTGGTCCCACCGGAGCTACTGGTCCCGCTGGCGCAACTGGCTCTCAAGGACCAACCGGACCAACGGGAGTAACAGGATCTGCCGGCTCGCAAGGCCCGGCTGGGGCGAACGGCACAACAGGCCCGGACGGCGCGACAGGGCCGGAAGGTCCCGCCGGTCCCGGGGGACAGGGCTTGGCCGAGACTCGGGCAGCCCTGTTGCAGTGGTATTCCACCACGTATCCGGTTGGAGGCGCCCCGGAAGGAGTAGCCTTCGACGGAACCAACATCTGGGTTGCGATTTATGGCAGCAACAACGTGACCAAGCTGCTGGCCAGCAGCGGCGCGGTTGTGGGCACGTATCCGGTTGGAAGCTACCCAACGGGAGTAGCCTTCGACGGAACCAACATCTGGGTTGCGAATTATGGCAGCAACAACGTGACCAAGCTGCTGGCCAGCACCGGCGAGGCTGCTGGCACGTATCCGGTTGGAAGCTTCCCATATGGAGTAGCCTTCGACGGAACCAACATCTGGGTTGCGAATGAAGGCAGCGACACTGTGTCCAAACTGCTGGCCAGCACCGGCGCGGGTGTGGGCACGTATCCGGTTGGAAGCCAACCACGAATAGTAGCCTTCGACGGAACCAACATCTGGGTTGCGAATGAAGGCAGCAACAGCGTGACCAAGCTACTGGCCAGCACCGGCGAGGCTGCTGGCACGTATCCGGTTGGAAGCTTCCCATATGGAGTAGCCTTCGACGGAACCAACATCTGGGTTGCGAATGAAGGCAGCGACACAG
>Ga0302320_10008755_pt1 | contig 21913 bp, 18 predicted proteins | sample Bog_T0_3_FD_202130 | JGI IMG/M metagenome (GOLD analysis project Ga0302320, IMG submission 202130) | Peat permafrost microbial communities from Stordalen Mire near Abisko, Sweden - Bog_T0_3 | ecosystem: Environmental > Terrestrial > Soil > Wetlands > Peat | place: Sweden: Abisko, Stordalen Mire...
CCGGGGAAATGATAATGGCGACATCAGGCACCTCCGGAATTTTATCAACGCTGTCATAAACATGAGCGCCGGCAATATCTCCCTCTTCCCGGCCGACGCCGTAGATGTTTCCCTCGTATCCGTTTTCCCGGTTGTTCAGCACGATAATATGTCCCAAATTCATTTTCGTAACTGATGCGCCGATGACTACTATGCTGCGGGGATAGAAAAATTTTTCCATTTTGCTACATTACTCCTTTTAAAGAGACTCAAATTTCACAAACGCAGTGTAGTGAAAACTGTATCGTTCTCATATTAACAAAGATGTTCATGTTCTCCGTTCAACATTGGCGTAGGATCATTTGCCGATTTTAGATTTAATCCGTTTCTGAAATTCCACGATTTCATTTCTCAAAATATTAAGATCGGCGATGCGGTCGTCAAGTCTGCGCAATTGATTGCTCATTAATTCGAGAAGACGCCCGAGAACTTTGTCGGTGGACTTTTCAATCGTCCACATTGCTTCCAGTTCCTGCATTTCCGACAAGGTCATTCCCATAATTTTCAGACGCTTGATTAATTTCAGACGCCTGAGATCCATGTCTGTATAGACTCTACGGCCGGCTTCAACGCGTTTGATGGAATTAAGCAGACCAATCTCCTCGTAATAGCGGATGGTGCGCTGGCTCATATCCAGTTTTTTCGCTATTTCACCAATGGAGGTTAATTGCTCTTTTGTTTCTTTCATGATGTATGGTTCCTCTTTGTGTTATAATACCTCTGTAAAACTGAGTAAACCAGCAATTATGTCATACCGGTCGTAGAGATTGTGTCACAATCCTCAGTTGTCATTGCGAAGCGCCTCTCAGGTCATGATGACCTTTAGGTTACGCTGTGGCAATCTCTATGACGTCGATAAAATAAGAGATTGCCACTGAACTCGCAATGACAAATGAGGTCTCTGCGGTTGCAATGACGAAAATATTAGTTTCACAAAGCTTATACTTTATATTGTTCTTTCAGCTCCCGCTTTAAAATTTTTCCCGATGGATTTTTGGGAAGCTTGGCGGCGATGAAAACTTTCTTGGGGCACTTAAACCCTGCCAGATGTTCCTTGCAATAGGCGATAATTTGTTTTGCGTTTATTGATGCGCCTTTCTTTGGCACGGCCACAACCGCTACAATCTCTATCCACTTGGGATCGGGCAGACCGATCACCGCCACTTCTTCAATATCCGGATGCTGATAAAGAACTTCCTCAACCTCGCGGGATGCCACATTCTCGCCGCCGGTCTTGATCATGTCTTTCTTGCGGTCAACTACGAAAAGATACCCGTCATTGTCGAACCGGCCCAAATCGCCGCTGTGAAACCAGCCAAATTGAAAGGCCTCGGCGGTTTTTTCCGGATCATTGAGATAACCAGTCATAACATGGCCGGACCGGTGGACAATTTCTCCAACCTCTCCCAGGGGTACAAAATTTCCGTCATCGTCCATGAGCCTGGTCTCAACATTAAGTACCGGTTTGCCTGCCGATCCCGGCTTCAATAATTGATCTTCCGGCTTCAAGAAGGTGGCCGCCGGCCCCATTTCTGTCTGACCATAATAATTCCAAAGCTTCAGGCCGTGGAAGGTGACGGATAGCTGCTTGATAATTTCCACCGGCATGATGCTGGCGCCATAGGCAGCCTTCTTCAGGCTGGCATGGCTGTAGTTTTTGAATTCCGGATGATTCAGAATTCCGATCCAGACAGTGGGTGGGGCGAACATATGCGTGATCTGGTACTTTTCAATGAGCCTGATCATTTCCAGGGGGTCCGCCTTGTGCATGATCACATTGGTGGCGCCGATGTACAGATAAGGCATGAGGAAACAGTGGAGCTGGGCGCAATGGAACAGGGGCAGGGCATGGAGGCTGACGTCGTCGGTCTCGTACTGGCCGTCGAAAATACAGCTGTGATACTGCGACATGAGCGCCCGGTGCGAGAGCATGGCACCCTTGGGCTTGGACTCTGTTCCGCTGGTGTAGGGAATTTGTACGATATCTTCCGCGTCGACTTCCACTTGCGGTTCATCGTAGGGCATGGCCGCCATTTCCGCAATCAGGTTGAAGCAGCCGTCGGGAATGGCAGTATTTTCCAGGGGTATGAATCCCCACTTTTCCACGGCGGAAAATTTATCCCGGTTTTGGGCGATAACAGGATACAGTGTATCTTCCACGATAAATATCCGCGAGCCCGAATGATTGATGATGTAGGCTATTTCTTCGGTGTTGAGCATGTAGTTGATGGGAACCTGGACGGCGCCGATTTTGGCCAGGCCCATCAAGCTTATCGGATAATAGGGAGAGTTGTAAGCGTATACCGCCACCCTGTCGCCTTTTTTAATTCCGTAGCTTGTCATCAGGTTGGCAAAACGCCTTGCTTCCCGTTCGAGATCATAGAATGAAATCTTTGTGTCGCGGAAAATAATGGCGGTTTTATCGCCATATTTCGTTGCCGCTCTGCGGGCCATATCGCCGATGGTATCGCGATCGATTATGTTGCTCATATTTTAAAACCTTTCATTTAATAGTCATTAAGAATGGTCTAGTAAAAAAGTCAAATTTGGACTTTTTCCTTTTTTTGTCATTCCCGCGAAGGCGGGAATCCAGTGATTTAAATCTCTCCGGGTAATATTCCCCGAAGCTTGCTTCGCTTGGAGAGTAGCTACCAACCATGAGATACCCCGCAGCTTGCTGCGGGGAGGTTCATTATGTTATGCATTCCCGCCTTCGCGGGAATGACAGTTTGCGGTCATCAATGGCCGGTATGACAGCTTAGGTACATTTCCCCATTAAACCGGATATTTCTTTTCAAATATTTCCTTCATTTTAAATTTCTGAATCTTGCCGCTGGCCGTCATCGGATAGCTGTCCACAAATTCCCAATACTTCGGAATCTTGTGCCGCGCGATTTTGCCCTTGCAAAACTCGACAAACTCTTCAGCCGAAGCCGTTTGATTCGCCTTGAGCTGGATTGCCGCCAGAACCTGCTCGCCATATTTTTTATCGGGAATGCCGACAACCTGAACATTCATCACTTTGGGGTTTTTATAGAGAAATTCCTCCAACTCGCGGGGATAGATATTTTCACCGCCGCGGATAATCATATCTTTAATCCGTCCGGTAACCTTGAAATAACCGTTTTCATCAATCTCGCCCAAATCTCCCGTATGGAGCCAGCCTTCCTTGTCGATAGCCTCTGCCGTTGCCTCCGGCATTTTATAATATCCCTGCATTATGCAGGCGCTCCTTGTAACTATTTCACCCTGCACATTTACGGGTGCGTCATGGCCCGTTTCCGGATCAATGATCTTGCCTTCAATGTCGGGTAGAAGTCTGCCGACACTTGCCACGCGAAGCTTTACCGGATCATCACGCCGCGTCATCGTCATTACGGGAGAGGATTCCGTCTGACCGAAGGCAATTACAATTTCGGGACAGTGCATTTTCGTGCGTACCTGATTCATTGCCTCTTCCGGGCAAAGAGCTCCGGCCATAATGCCGGTACGCAGAGAACTCATGTCGTATTTGTCAAAATCGGGATGATTCAACATCGTTACAAACATCGTCGGGACGCCGTTGACGGCGGTGCATCGCTCCGCGGCTATAAACTGAAGCGCTTTAAGTGCATCAAAAGATTCCAGAATGACCATTGTTGAACCGTGGTAAATAGAATTAAGAGTGCTCATCACACAGCCGAAGCAGTGAAACATCGGCACCTGAATCAGCAGGCTGTCTTTTTCCGTCATGCCCATGACATCTCCGACCATCCGGGCGTTGTTGACAATGTTGTGGTGAGTCAGCATGACGCCTTTCGGAAAACCTGTGGTGCCCGAAGTGTATTGCATATTGATCACGTCACCATCGGAAAGAGAATTCATCCGTTCATCCAGTTCCTGCTCGGTTATTTTCTCTCCCATTTTGATCAGATCGGAAAATTTGAACATGCCGGGCGTGTTTTCTTTTTTGCCGATATAGATTACGTTTTTTAAAAGCGGCAGTTTTTCCGAAACCAGAGATCCCGTAGTACAGGAATCCAACTCGGGAGTGACCTGACGGACAGTATCGTAGAAGCTGGTGTCCCGGTAGGAATCAATAAGAAACAAACTCGTGGAATCGGATTGCTTCAGGATGTATTCCAGTTCATGCGTCTGATAATTTGTGTTTATTGTAACGAGGACGCCGCCCGTCATTCCCAGAGCAGACTGCAAATAAACCCATTCGGGAATATTCGTCGTCCAGACGGCGACATGATCTCCCCGCTTAATGCCCATCGCCATGAGACCTTTAGCTACATCTCTGCATGTTTTGTAAAATTCGCGATAAGTCTGCCGGATGCCAAACTCCAGAGAAACCAAAGCGGTATTTTCCGGATAGCGCGTGGCCGTATCCTTGACTAACTGGCCGATCGTTTTATTGACAAAATCTGACATTTTTATACCCCCTAAACCCACCTTACGTTAACTGGCATATATAGCCGAAAAATGCTTCTGTCAAGATGTTTTTCTGGAAGAAAAAAATTACAAAACATTTGTCATTCCCGCGAAGGCGGGCGAAGTGCCCTCTAGGGTAAATCCAAAGAAAAATATTTCCCTGTCATTGTCATTGCAATGACCGAAGTAACATTTTTTTTAACCGGTAACTGATTATTTTTTCTTGCAATGTTTTCAAGAAGTTGTTAATGAAACCCGAGTTTCAGAGGCGCAGCGCGGTGAACCTTGCAAATCGAATTATCCTATCATTAAGCAAAGGGTAATGACACACCTCAAGAGCGAAGTTCACTGAGACATTTTAGTCGCATCACGTATCACGCATCACCAAAAAAATTTAATGTTAACTGGAGGATGTTATGCCATTAACACAATCTTCGTCAATTAAATCTCTCCGGGTAATATTCCCCGAAGCTTGCTTCGCTTGGAGAGTAGCTACCAACCATGAGATACCCCGCAGCTTGCTGCGGGGAGGTTCATTTTAAAATCAATTATTAATGATGGAGCAACGGACGATATTATTGAGGAACTTATACCTCTTGCTCTATGTCGGGAATTCATGAGAGGCGGTAAACCACAACTATTCTATGCGGGTATATGTAAAACTATTCCCGAAAAGGATCTTAAAAAAAGATTTAGTAAAAAATCAAAGAAAAAACCAATTAAAATTTATCTTAATAAAAGCATCAAGCAGATTGACGAAGAGATATCTTCGTATCTACATAGGAATGACTATACTGTAGAATTCGCTGCAAATTGGTACTACTGTAAGAAATTATACATTTCTAATTTAGAATGAGGAATTCGGGCGACATAACGGTCAGTTGTCTTGATCAAAAAAATCGTTTCCATTATTTCTTACTTTTTGTCCCGCCTAAAAAGTACGCTGTCCGCGTCAATGTATATTTGCTTACAGTCGGATTGCTTGCGGATGATTTCGCATACATAATTATCATGCTGCAGCAATATCAAATCCCGCGAGGCTTGGAATCCCCCGGCTCCAGCCGGGGGAGGAATGCACCCTCCGATCAGGTCGAGGGCAGGCTGCACTCGCGGGAGGTCGCGTTATCCTCTGCTTCGCGGGGTAATTCGACCTGCAAGCTTCAGTGCACTTTGTTTCTAAAGCTTGGGGCTCATTATTACAGGGAGCCGCTGACTATTGTCGGCGGGGCTCCACTCATGAGGATATTTATCCAGATACTTTCGCAAATCCGGCCCGCCTGCGGCAAATTCAAAATACTCCCGGGAGACATACTCAGGAAGCCATCACTGTTCCAGAAAAGGCGGCCGAAAGATAAATATCCCCATAGATCAGGATCAGCCGTGCCGGCGGTATGTCGTCCCAATATTAAAAATATTACGCCAAACAGAACTATGCCGTGTGTCCAAATCTGTCGCCTTGGTACTTGACGGGACGATCTAAACCGCTTGTCATTCCCATAGTAAATGACCCTAGTGACCTACAGGTTATTCAGGTTATGAAAACGGGACTCCAGAATTGTCGGGGAAACCGTTATTTCAAGACCTGATCCGTAGGTTTTTTAGAAGTACTAATGTGCGTAGTTTTTCCTGTAATCTTTAATTTTCAAACCTGCGATTTTATGCTAGGTTACAACCTGCAATAGACAATGAAAATTTTAAAGCCTTGATGAAAGAAAGATTATGGAAGGAGTTTTAAATATGAACGCAAAAGGTATTTCTTATGTTGTAACAAAAGCTAATATGACCGCGGCTTTTGGTGAGGAACGCTGGACAGCCTTTATGGCCAAACTAGCAGAGAAGGACAAATATTTCAGCACTGTTATTATGTCCATTACTCCCATTCCGGTAGAAAAATTAATCGTTCTTTTTGATGAAATGTGCAAGGAATTCTTCAACGACGACAAAATGCAGTATATAAAGTTTGGGAAGGGAGGTGCTAAAGGTGTCCTGTCACCGGATGGTCCATACAAGTCATTTATGCTAACAAAGGATATAAAGCAATTCGTTGAGTCGGTTCTGCCTAAGATCTGGTCGATGTATTTTGACAGTGGTGTAACAGTCGCACGATTAGAGAACAACGTTGCTCATATCAAAATCACCGGAATTCAAATTAAATACACTTATTTCGAATATCTTATTATGGGTTACTTTCAGCAGGCTATAAAAATGTTTGGAAAGAAATCTATTGCGAAAAAGGTCAGGAGTATTGCATCGGGCAATGAAGATATTTATTTCACATATGAATTAAAAGACTCTTGATTATAATGTAATTTCTGAAATACTTGATCATCTAAGTCCTGTCCCTCGTATTTGCAGAGATCCAAATGATGACATGATTATTGCCTGTGCTATAGATGCAGCCGCGGATTATATCGTTACCGGCGATGAAGATTTGCTGATCCTGAAAAGATATAAAGATATCATCATTCTTAATCCCCGAAATTTTGCAGCCAATTTTGCAGACTAATCAGACTAATAGTATTTCTGTCAAATTCTCATCCGGCAACAGACATCGACACCAAACCCCAAACTGTTGGTCAAGCTTTCCTTGATATACAAAACCGTTCTTCTTGTATTCCCATTGTGACCAAAGGCAGACATAAATAGAGATTGCCACGCCACCTGAGAGGTGGCTCGCAATGACAATTGAGTGACAAAGAAGTCGGGTCTGCTGTTGACCTTTGTGGTGAAATAGACGGAAAGGTAGCGCAATGGATTTTAAACGTTGATTTCGAAAATAATCCTTTCATAATTAACGGAAGGTGTAATATCCTTTTTCTCATCTTTTGATCTTTGCTTTTCCACAAGACCAACTTGAGCAAGATATTTCACATCCATAGCAATATTCTTAACATCTCTGTTTAACATTCTCGATAATATATGAATAGAAGATGGTTTCTGAGTACGAATTGTATGCAGCACTTCCATACGTTTTGGAGTCAAGGCTCGGCGGAAAGCTTCGACGCTGGTAAAATAAACACCAGTATCCTTCTTTGCAATATTTCCTTTCTGAAGGGACTTTCCCGTTTCAACGAATTCGTTGAGGGCTGTTTGAATATCTTTAATGAAATCAGCGGAAATCTTCTTCAGGCTTATGAATTTATATGCTTCTTCCAAAGCGCCGCTATGACGACGATGTCCTTTCCCTTCAGCGTTATCGTAACCCAATACACGTTGTCCATTGACAATATAAACCAAAGAGTATTTATAGCCATCTGGCTTATCGGGTGTTGGAAGGACAGTCCAAATTTTAATTTCAACGGTGTTTTCCCGTTTATCCGTGATCTTGTCATGTTTAAAATGGTTGAGTTAAGTGTTGTGTTCCCGTTCCCGAAAATGTTTGCGTTTACGCGTTGTCCTGAAAATATTCACTCTTCATCGCCACGGTCAGGCCGTCGGCTTTCATCAGCCTTTTAAAGAGACCTCCGATCTTGGGTAATTCATAACCGAAGAAATAACGCATGGTATAAAGCTTTCCTTCGTAGAAATTCTGTTCGTTGGGTTTGATGCCCTTTTTTACTGCCTCGCGCACGGACAGACCCTGTTTAAGCCACTGCCAGGCAATGCCGATGATGCTGAAGGCTTCCAGATAAAGGGTGGCATCCGCAAGAAACAAATCCGGCGAACCCTTGAGGGCTATGCCGATCAGGTGCGACGTAACTTTCTTCAGGTTTTCGACTGCTCCGACAAGTTCCCGTGCCAGAGGCGTCAGTTCGGAATCCTCTGTGGCCGCCAGTATTGTTTTGTTCAGTTCTTCCAGAAAATAATTGAAGGCCTTGCCCTTTTGCATGGTCACCTTGCGGCCCAGCAGATCCATTCCCTGTATGCCGGTGGTTCCTTCGTGAATGGGGTGGATGCGGACATCGCGGTAGAATTGTTCCAAGGGAAATTCGTCGCAGTACCCATACCCGCCAAGGCATTGCAATCCCTGGCTTACGGCCAGAATACCCATCTCTGAGGGATAGCTCTTGGCCACCGGGGTGAGGATTTCCAGCAATAAATTGTAGCGTTCTTTTTCCTCGCCTTCGGTTACCAGTTCCATATCGGAATAAAGGCTGCACTGCATCAGCAGAGAAAGAGAACCTTCCACGACGGCGCGCTGGAAGAGCAGCATGCGCTTGATGTCGGCGTGCTCAATGATCGGGATTTGCGGCGTTGTGGGGTCCTTCGCGGTGATTGGCCTGCCCTGTGGACGCTCGCGCGTATATTCCAGTGCCGCGTAATAGGCCGCCGACGCGATAGCCGCAGCCCCCAGGCCCACTTCAATGCGGGCCGCATTCATCATCTGGAACATGGCGAACAGACCCTTGCCCGGTTGGGCGATCAGATATCCGCGGCAGTCGTCATTTTCTCCGAAGCTGAGTTGGGTGATGGGAGCGCCGCGATAACCGAGCTTGTGATAAATACCCGCGCAGTTGACATCGTTGAATACCAGTTTTCCATTTTCTCCGGCGCGATATTTAGGCACGATAAAAAGTGATATGCCTTTCACACCGGCAGGTGCGTCCTTGATGCGCGCCAGCGCTAGGTGCACCACATTTTCTACTCCGTCGTGGTCACCGGCCGAGATGAAGAGCTTCTGACCGCGTATATTATAATAGCCGTCGCCGGCGGGAACGGCGATGGTGGATATGTCGGCCAGCGAACTTCCGGCCTGAGGTTCAGTCAGCGCCATGGTTCCCTGCCAGAGGCCGGCGAACATCTTGGGGATGTAATGGTCGATCTGTTCTTTGGTGCCGAAGCTTTCGATCAGATGCGCGGCCCCGCTGGTCAGCATGGGATAGACACTGGCCGAGTAGTTGGTGGCAGCGAAAATTAACATGGGAATGAAGTTGATAGTGTGCGGCAACTGCTGCCCGCCCAGTTCGACCGGTGCCAGGGCTGAGATCCAGCCTCCTTCGCCGCATTCCTTCATTATGGTTTTGACCGCCGGGTGTACTTTGACCTTGCCGCCGACGTATTCCGGCTGGATCTTGTCCATTTCCGAAAGACACGGTTTGAACAGATTTTTACCCATCTTCATTGCCATATCGGAAATCATGTCGAATTCTTCCCGGCTATGATCAGCGTATCGCGGGTATTGAAGAAGATCCTCAACCTTGAAGACTTCGTATAAAAGAAAATTCAGATTTTTCTCACCTACAAATTGTTCTGCCATATATTCCTCCTCTTGGGGTTATCTTATTAATATGTGATGTCGCTTAGTCAGCCCGTCACACCGGATATATTTTGTGTGTCTCCTGCTGGCGGGAGATTAAGGGGGTGGATGTGCAATGGAGTCGTAATTTCGTCCAAGTTACAGGCTGGAAGTCCTTTATCCACCTCCGCCACTTCGTGACACCTCCGCCAGCGGAGGATATGAAATGAAATGATATTTTTCCCTATTACGACACAATCTCTGCGACCAGCACAACAAACGAATCAGGTCGATGAAGTTATAAACAGCAATGGTTTTATATGTCAAGGAAATCTTGGCCGCAAGATGGATAGTGCGTCATTCCAGATATTGTGGATCATTATGGAATTTATTGTAGAATTAAATCCATCAAGTTTTTGGTGACCATGTGATTTGAAAATATAGTTTTTGCATGCATGCCATAAATCGTATACAATGCACACGATTAATAAATAGGTGTATTATGAGATCTACAGTATCTATTTGTCTTCCTGACGAAATTGCGAAAGAAACGGGGAGGCCGCGTTCTTTCCATATCCAAAAGGCATTGGAAGCATATATTGAAGATTTTGCCGATTTACGGATTGCCATTGACCGTTTAAGAAATCCGAAGATGAAGTTATTTCCGGAAAAGAGTTGAGGAAAACTCTTGGCCTGTAACATTAAATACAAGAAATCAAAGAGACCTCGGCCGCTGACGGGAAATTTATAAAAAATAACAGGTATGAATCATCCTCCCCCATATTTCCCATAAGGATAAGATAGTTAAAAAAAAGATGCTTGATTGAATGCGGCAAATAGTTTATAATTGAATAAAAATGAAGAGGTTGGATTATGGGTAAAACGATAACATTGAGAATAGATGATGATACGTATGACATCTTCAGGACAGCGGCTCAGGCGCAAAGGCGGTCAATATCAAACTTTATCGAATATGCCACTCTTTCCCATGTGACTGAAGAAGCATTTGTTGATGATCATGAAATGGCCGCGATATTGAAGGACAAGGAGCTGGTTTCATCATTAAGGAAGGCAAAGGAAGATATTAAGAAGGGGAAATATCGAATTGCTAAATAGATTTGAAATTGCGGAGACGGAAACATTTCAGCGTTCCATTTCTAAAAAAGAAATCAGTAAAATTTATAGTAAAATTACAATATACGTTTATCCCCAATTAAGAATCAATCCTTTCTTTGGCAAAAATATCAAGAAACTCAAAGGTGAATTTAAAGATGGTTACCGGTATCGAATCGGAGAATATCGTTTGTTTTATCAGGTTGCTGAAAAACAAATATTGATTTTCAGCATGGATATAGTGAAGAGGAAAGACGCCTATTAAGGAGAACACCCCAGTTCAGACAAGTATTTTTGACTTGACTGTCGATGATATAAGTATGTTGTAAGGATGAATGGTCGAGTCCAAAAGACTCGACCGAACGAGGGTATTACATTTTAAAGATGGGTAGGTTATGGAAAAGACACTTTTGGTTTTATTTTTAATTTTGTTTCTCGGCCGGATAATCTGGCGTTATATTTTACAGCAGCTCAATATCAGTAATTTGCGCAATCACGGCAAAGAGATTCCGCCTGTTTTTCAGGGCGTCATTGATGAAGCAACTCTGGCCAAAATGGTGGACTATACTTATGACAACTCGCGTCTGGAGACCAAGGAAAATTTGGCCGAGGATATAATAGAGCTTGCTATATTGTTTCTTTTACTGCCGGTACTTGTCGGCAAACTGGCCGGATTGCATCTGCACTTAATCTTGCAGGCGCTGATTTTTTTCGGGGTGCTGGCGGCAATCGGCGGTGTTGCCGGAATTCCCTTTGATATTTACGATACTTTTGTTCTGGAAAAAAAATACGGTTTTTCCACCATCACCTGGCGTCTCTGGCTTACCGATCTGATCAAGTCCGTGATTATTTCTGCTGTCTTAATGGGATTTATGCTTGCCGCCTTTATGGCTTTTATTCTTTATCTGCCTGGTACATGGTGGTTTTGGGCCTGGGTATTTTTTACCATGTTCGAAATTTTACTGATGTGGCTTTACCCGGTGGTCATCGCGCCGCTCTTTAATAAGTATGAACCCATCAAGGATGAGTCGCTTAAAGAAAAAATTACAGCATTGATGGCGCAAGTGGGATTAAAGGCCAAAGGAATTTATCAGGTTGATGAGGGCAAACGCTCCAAACATACCAACGCCTATTTTACGGGTATCGGCAAAACCAAGCGCATTGTTTTGTATGACACGCTGTTGGCTTCTCATTCGCCGGAAGAAATACTGGCAGTGCTCGCGCATGAAATTGGCCATTGGAAAAAGAAACATATTCTGAAGCAATTAATATTTATGATCGTTGCGTCTCTTGCTGTTCTCTATTTTACTTATCTGATCGTGAACTGGCCGCCGCTTTACAGTACGTTCGGCTTGATATATACGCCTGTCTATGCCGGTTTGTTTTTGGTTTCGCTTTATTTAAGTTGCGCCGGATTTTTCTTAAGTCCCATTGGCGCGGCGATCATGCGTCGTTATGAACGTGAGGCCGATAAAATGGCCATGGAATTGGTTGGAACTTCCGAGCCCATGATTAATGCTCTCAAACGCTTAGCCAAAGACAACCTGTCCAATCTGCATCCCCATCCCTTGTATGTCTGGTTTTATTATTCTCATCCGCCATTGATTGAACGCATTGAATATTTGAAAGTTATGGATTAAGATTTGAATGAGTTATTCCCCTCTTTCCTAAAGAGGGGTTAAGGGAGATTTAATGAGACTCAAGCTTCAGAAACGTAGTGAACTGAAGCTTGTTAGTCGAATTATCCCCCTTTAAAAAGGGGGAAGAATAAAGGGTCGGACGCGCTCAGGAAGTGCGCCCTATGATTTTTAAGTCTTATTTTTTTCCGTAGCCAATCGTCTTAGCCGATTGAGCGATGGCGTCGAGTACGGAAGGATCGTCAATGGTAGATGGCACCACATAATCCTTGCCGTCAACTATTTTGCGCATGGTGGCACGCAGGGTTTTCCCCGATCGCGTTTTCGGCAATGCCTTTACTACAGCGGCTTCTTTGAAGCAGGCCAGCGCACCTAATTCGGAGCGAACCATCTGGACAAGTTCCTTGATAATGTCTTCCGGCTTGCGATCCACGCCCGCTTTCAGCACGACGAATCCCACGGGAACTTGCCCTTTCAGTTGATCCTCCGCGCCGAAAACAGCACATTCCGCCACGTCCTTGTGCTTGGAGACGATTTCTTCCATAGCGCCGGTGGATAACCTATGCCCCGCGACGTTGATGACATCGTCGATGCGTCCCATGATAAAGATATAACCATCCTGATCAAAACGTCCGCCGTCGCCCGTCACATAATAGCCCGGCCTTTCCGTGACATATTCCAGATAACGTTTGTCATCCTGCCAAAGTGTGGGCAGGCATCCCGGGGGAAGGGGAAGCTTGATTACCACGGCACCTTCCTCGCCGTCGGGAAGCTGGTTTCCGTCGGAATCGAGAATCTGCACGTTATAGCCGGGGATCGGCTTCGTCGGTGAGCCAGCCTTGATGGGGAAAGGCTCGATGCCCATGCAGTTGGCGGCGATGGGCCAGCCGGTTTCAGTCTGCCACCAGTGATCGACCACGGGAATCTTCAGCATGTCGCTTGCCCAGTGATAGGTGTCGGGATCGAGACGCTCGCCCGCCAGAAACAAGTATCTGAGGCAACCGATATCATATTTTTTCAGATAGTCGCCGTTAGGATCTTCCTTCTTGATGGCGCGGAAAGCCGTAGGCGCCGTGAACAGAACGGAGACGCCATGCTGGGAAATGACGCGCCAGAAAGCGCCCGGGTCCGGTGTTCCGACCGGTTTCCCTTCATAAAGGATGGTGGTACAACCATAAAGCAGAGGAGCATAGACGATATAGGAATGGCCGACAACCCAGCCGACATCGGATGCGGCCCAGAAAACTTCGCCCGGTTTAATATCATAAATATATTTCATAGACCATTTCAGGGCCACGGCATGGCCGCCGTTATCTCTCACGACGCCCTTCGGCTTGCCCGTTGTTCCTGATGTGTAAAGAATATAAAGAGGGTCAGTCGCGGCGACGGACACACAGGGCACCGGTTTGGCGTCTTTCATTAGAGCATTCCAATCCAGATCGCGCGGCGCTGTCAATTCCGCCTGCACCTGTGGGCGTTGGTAAATGACGCATTTTTCCGGTTTATGGGAGGCTAATTTTATGGCCTCATCAAGAAGCGGTTTATAGGGAATAGTCTTTTTCCCTTCGATGCCGCAGGATGCTGAAATAATGACTTTCGGCTTGGCGTCGTCGATGCGGATGGCCAGTTCATTGGGAGCAAAACCGCCGAAGACAACGGAATGAACCGCGCCGATGCGGGCGCAGGAAAGCATGGCGACCACGGCTTCAGGTATCATGGGCATATAGATGATGACGGTATCGCCTTTTTTGACGCCAAGCGTGCCGAGGACACCGGCGAATTTCGATACTTTGTCCAGCAATTCCTTATACGAAATTTTTTGAACAGTGTTTGTTACCGGGCTGTCATAAATAATCGCCACCTGTTCTCCGCGTCCCGATTCAACATGATAGTCAATAGCGTTGTAGCAGGTGTTTAATTCCCCTCCGGCAAACCAGCGGTAAAAAGGTTTTTTGCTGTCGTCGAGAACCTTATCCCATTTCTTGTTCCAATGGATCTCCTCTGCCGCTTTTCCCCAGAAAATATCCGGCTGATTGATGGATTGAGAATAGATTTCTTTAAATTTTAATTGATCGGCCATGTTTATTCCTTTTTGAGTTTTAATTTTCTATGGGCATACCAGATTGAAATTGAATTTGTCAAAGGAAAGATATCCCATTCCGCCCCTGCCAATCCCGACACGTCGTAGATTGGCGGGATAGTTCGTCCAACAAATTTCATTACGCTACGCTTCTGAAATTGGGGACTCACTACTGCGCTTCGGGAATAATTCCCAATAACCAAAGGTTATTGGATAATTCGACTAACAAATTTCATTACCACTTGCGCTTCAAATTTCGTTTCACTCATTTTCAGCGAGTGTCATTTAAAAAGCACGGCCCTCTTATATTCAGAGCTGTGCTTCGTTAATTAACAAATTCAGGTGTTATCAAACTTTGATATCGCCTTTTTTCATTAATTCTGTTGGTTTGAAAACTTCCAGCTTGAATTTTTTGTAGAGTTCTTCCAGTTTTTCCACCAGAACATCGTAGCCGACGATCTGAGCCAGCGCGAAGGGACCGAACGGAGAGCCTCCGCCATTGCCTACGGCCAGGTCAATTTCAGCCGCGCTTTCGGCGATGCCTTCATCCAGAACTTTAGTCGCCTCATTAACTTGAAGAGCGATCAAATGATTGATTTCGTATTCCTTGGTTGCTTTAGCCAGATCAATAGTTGGTCTTCCGGCAGACCAGTCATAAATGCCTTTACCGGTCTTTTTGCCCAGTGTACCGGCTTTCATCATAGCGTCCATAGCCGCGGAGGGTTTGTATTCGGGAGAGAGGACTTTCGCGAAATAATCAAGGCTGTGATAAGCGATGTCGATTCCGACGTAGTCCATAAGCTCAAAAGGGGTCATGGGCATAGCAGGTTTCATTGCCGCGTCGAACTCTTCCGGAGTGGGGTGTCCATCCTGCAGAATCAGAGACAATAACAGCGTGGCAGGTTCATTGATGCGGTTGAAAATGAAACCGGGCGAATCTTTATGCACGATTACCGGAACTTTCTTCAATTTTTTAGCCAGTTCATAGCCTATCTGGACTGATTCGTCAGAGGTCTTAGCGCCTTTAGTGATTTCCACCAGTTTCATTAGAACGGCCGGATTAAAAAAATGATAACCAATGATTTTATCCTGTCTGCCGGTTGCTTTGGCTATGTCGGTAATGCTGATATTCGAAGTGTTGGATGCCAGAATAGCGTGTTTCGGGGAATACTTGTCCAGTTCAGCCATTACGCTCTGTTTGATTTCCAATTTTTCGGGAACAGCTTCGATGATGAAGTCTGCATCTCTTATCGCTTCTCTAAGGTCAACTATGGGAATCAGCTTTGCCAAAGCAGCATCGTGAACTTCCGGTGTTATTTTTCCCTTCTCTTTGAATTTGGCAAGGCTGCTCTTGACGCCGGCAACGCCGCTATCAACAAATCTCTGTTCGATATCCCGCAGGGTTACGGTATAACCTGCCATAAGACCGCAGGTGGCAATCCCGCTTCCCATAGCTCCCGCACCAATCATCGTAATTTTTTTCACATCTTCAAATTTCATCGTGAGTCTCCTTCTCATAATTTTATTTTATAAGAATGCCCTCAGGCAGCAATCCTTTTTCTGATTTGCAGAGAATAGGAAATAGAATGATTAACCATCAAGTGAAAAAGGATTAAAAATTCACTTGGAGTTTCATAAAAAAGCTAAACAATATTGGATTCCACATGGTCTCCAGTAATTGGCGGTGGCTCTGCATGGTGATGTCTGTGACGAAAAAGAGCCAGAAAAACTCCGCCAAAACCAATTGTTATGGCAACTGTCTTGATAATTGTGCCAATGTAAAAAGGTATCCAGTCAATAAACCACAATAAAATCAAACCCAGCAGAGTTTCCCGAGTTAAAGATTTTTTATGACGGCGAAAAATTTTTGTCAAGACAAAATTTCCCAGAAGCGCGCTTACGCCAATAAAGCCAAACATAAACGCCAATAATATAGCGGCGAAGGCCAATGGTATTAAAGGGATGCCGATAAATGAGAACACCAGCAACATAAAAAAAGGCGCTATCATCAGGGTTGCCAGAAAGCCCCAAAAAAAAGTTTTTGTTTTATTGCCTTGAATTGAATCAGCAATAGCATTTAAAGGGCGGGGGAATAAAATAGTTATCAATAATGCTAACGTAAATATCATCGCGAAAAAACAAATTTTAATAATATCGACAAGCCATGACCAGGCATCCATATCCCCATGAAAAGCAGAAGCAACAATAGTGGAAATGTTTGATGAGTTCATTTCGGTGATGTTGCCAAAAACCTGGGCGCCATTTCCCTGAACAACAACACCGCCGATACAGATAACATCGCCACGGACAACCGCCGAGTTGGTAAGCACAATAGAACCGCCAATAGTCACCACATTATTTTCGACCAGTCCGCTGACGGTTATTTGACCGGCAATGGCAACGGCATTGTTTACTATCTGATCGTTGCCGATATTAATATCTTTATCGATTTTAATAATATTTTTGGCATTAACTGAAGCAGCCGTCAGAAAAATCAACGCCAAAATAGCGATAGCGGCAATAAATTTTCTTCTCATGTTTTTCCTCGTTTTTAATTTTTCTTTTTAGAAGTATTACGCCACTGCCGCCAGTATTCAAAAACTCCCGGCATAACTGAAATAATGACAATCGCGATAATTACAATGGTAAAGTTACTTTTCACGGAAGGTATATTGCCGAAAAAATAACCGCTCAGAAGAAAAAGGCAGACCCACGTGATGCAACCGGTGACATTAAACAAAATAAATTTAGAATAAGTCATAGCGCCAACACCGGCCACGAAAGGAGCAAAGGTACGGATAATCGGCATGAATTGGGCGATTATGATCGTTTTCCCACCATGTTTTTCATAAAACTGATGCGTCCGCAGAAGATATTCCTTTTTGAAAAAGCGGCTGTCCTCATAATGAAAAACTTTGGGTCCGATAAAATGTCCTATCGAATAATTGACAGTATCTCCGGAAATGGCGGCAATACAAAGCGAAATCAATAAAACTTCAATATTCAAGGCCCCCTGCGCAGCCAAAGCTCCCAAGGCGAATAAAAGCGAATCGCCGGGCAAAACTGGCGTAACCACGAGGCCTGTTTCACAGAAAATAACTAAAAACACAATAACATACGCCCAAATACCAAAACTTTGGATAATTACCGGCAGATATTTATCCAGGTGAACAAAAAAATCTATAAAATTAATGATTATATCCATAATAATTATGTTATAGTGAGGACCAGTTAAGAACTCTAAATTTTCACTAAGTCAGCAAAAAATTTGTATTTTGTATAGAGAAGAACAGAAGGGATGTCAACATGAAAAAGATTTTATAGGAATAAGAATTATTTTTTAAAATATTGGAGCTGCTGTAAAAGGTGGATTAATGGTTAAAGATCAAAATATAAAATATTTATTTGAGCCGCGGTCAGTTGCCGTTATCGGAGCTTCCAGCAATAAGGGAAAAATCGGCAATGCTGTAATAAGCAACATTATTAAAGGCGGCTATAAGAATAAGATTTTTCCGATTAATCCCAAGGGCGGAGAAATTGAAGGCATTAAAGCATACAAAAGTGTTTTAGATGTCCCGGATGAAATTGATATCGCCTGTATTACGGTTCCCGCAAAATTTGTTCTGGAATCCGTAAAAGAATGCGCGGCCAAAGGCGTAAAATACGCTATTGTGATAACTTCCGGTTTCTCCGAAATTGGTAAAATAGAAGAAGAGAGAAAACTGGTTGAAGCCGCCCGGGAAAAAGGAATGCGCATTCTGGGACCGAATGTTTTCGGCATCTTCACGGCAGAGGTATCGTTAAACTCGACTTTTACCGGCAGTGTTATTCCTTCCGGCAATCTGGGCATCATTACCCAGAGCGGCGCTTTAGGTGTGGTCATGATTGGACAAGCCACCGTCGGCAATATCGGCCTATCGGCAATTGTTTCCGTGGGAAATAAAGCCGATGTTGATGAAGGTGACCTTATAGAATACATGATCGCTCAAGACAGGACAAAAGTTATTCTCATTTACATGGAAGGAGTGCACGAAGGCGAACGGCTGGTTGAAACACTTAAGCGCGCCACTAAAATAAAACCGGTCGTCATAATCAAGTCGGGACGGTCAACGCGGGGAGCTATGGCGGCGGCATCGCACACAGGATCGCTGGCCGGTTCCGACACCGTGTTTGATGATGTAATCAAGCAATGCGGGGCGCTACGGGCGGAAAATATGACGGAAGCGTTTGAGTGGAGCAAGTTTCTTGCCAACAATCCCCTGCCGGCGGGTGAAAACACGGTCATCATTACCAATGGCGGCGGTGCCGGTGTTATGGCCACTGACGCCTGCGAAAAGTATGATATAATCCTTTATGATGATTCTAACCATTTAAAAACAATTTTTTCGCCGGCCACACCGGAATTCGGCTCGACAAAAAATCCGATAGATATAACCGGTCAGGCCAAAGCTGAAGATTACGTAAAAGCTTTTAACGCGGCACTGCATGATCCTGAAATTCATTCCGTAATCGGCGTGTTTTGTGAAAGTTCCCTTTTTACCCATAAAGATTTGGACATGGCCGTAGAACAAAACTACCGGCAATTTAAAGCTGCCGGTAAGCCCATTGTCTTTTGTTTACTGGGCGGTGAAACAGTGGATGAATATGCCAGAGAATCGCGCCGGAAAAATATTCCTGTTTATAATGATGTTTATGAAGGCGTGGCGGCTCTGGGCGCAATGTATTCCTATAAAAGATATGCTGAAGAAAAAGAAGATGAAGTTGCCGATTTTAAATTTGATGTAGCGGCTGTTGACGATATCGTTGACAATGCCCGCCAAGAAGGCCGGTCTTTTTTACTTTCACATGAAGGGCAGGAGGTGATGAGAGTTACCGGCATTGCTGTTCCTAAAAGCATGATTGCCGTGAATATCGAAAGCGCTGTCAAAAGCGCCGCAGCAATTGGTTATCCGGTAGTCATGAAAGTTGTTTCCAAGGATATTTTGCATAAAAGCGATGCCGGTGGTATCGCTCTTGATCTGGTAAATGACGAGGAAATAATTTCCGCCTACGAAGCAATTATGCGAAATTGCCGCGCTCATGTACCCCACGCAGTCATTGAAGGCGTGGAAATATCGGAAATGGTCCAACCCGGAACGGAAATGATTGTCGGGGCAAGAATCGACGGTTCTTTCGGCCCGACTGTGATGGTTGGTTTAGGCGGCATTTACGTGGAAGTAATGAAGGATGTTTCTTTCCGTGCCACTCCTCTGGGAAGACGGGAGATAATGGCGATGATCAAAGAAATTCGCTCTTATCCTTTGCTTTTGGGAGTACGCGGTGAAAAGACGCGTGATATAAACGCTCTTGTGGATACAATAATCAAGATCGGAGCGGTAATACGCAATTGCAAAGGAATTTCCGATATTGAAATTAATCCTCTTGTCCTTTATGAACAAGGTATGGGCGCAAGGGCCGTGGACGTAAGAATAATACTTTCAAGAGAAGAGAGGTGAAATAAATGGATAAGCTAGTTGTCACATCAATGCGACAGGGCGCGGGTAAAACCAGCGTTATTATTGGCTTGGCCAAGGCATTGAATAAAAAATCCGGATATATGAAGCCCTTTGGTGAAAGGTTGATTTACCGTAAAAAGAAGTTGTGGGATTATGATGCCGCTTTGATAGCCAATATCTTTGGCATGGAAGAAAGCGGTGAAACTATGAGTATCGGTTTTCATCCTTCCAAGCTTATGTCCATGCTGGATGAAGAAATGACCAAGCAAAAGTTGTTTGAGCTTATGTCCAATGCCGGCAATAATAAAGACATCGTTTTTATCGAAGCAGGAAAAGATATCACCTATGGCTCATCCGTTTATCTGGATGCCCTCTCTCTGGCGCAATATTTAGACGCTGGTTTACTGGTAGTGGCCAGCGGCAATGAGGATACAATTTTCGACGACATTACCTTTTTAAAGAAACGTGTCCAAATGGAAAAAGTAACGCTGCGGGGCATCATCATCAATAAGGTCGCCAACATTAGTGAATTCAATGATATTTACCTGCCCAAAATAAAGCAATTGGACGTAAACGTGTTGGGCGTGATTCCCTATTACAAAGAATTGCCTTTCTTCTCCGTGAACTATCTGGCTGAGCGGTTGTTTGCCAAAATTATTGCGGGAGAAAATAACTTAAACGGCATAGTGGAGAATGTATTTATCGGCTCGGTTTCCGTAAGCGCCGCTTGCAAAGAACCTGAATTCCAAATGAAAAACAAAATTGTTATCACCAGCGGCGACCGCAGTGACATGATCGTTGCGGCGTTAGACAGCCGGTCGACAGCTGTTGTCCTGACGAATAATATTTTGCCGCAATCTAATATTATTGCCAAGGCCGAAAAGATGTGCATTCCCTTACTTTTAGTTTCTCTGGATTCCTACCAGACGGCCAAACAAATAGACGCTCTGGAGGCGCTGCCCACAAAAGATGATAAAGAAAAAATCGCTCTAATTGAAAAGATGATCAGCGAGCATGTGGATATTAAAAAACTTCAGTTGGAGAAATAATTCGCCGCATAACAAAAAACCAACAGACAACCGGATTGCTAAGAACAAACTGGACGTAAAAGTCAGAGAATCAGGAGAAATAAAATGAGTACGAGAAAAGTCATAAAGAATTTTGAAGCTGCAATAGACCGCGTATGCGAGGACATCAAGGAGAAGAAAGGTGGCTCGGGCGCTGACAAGTTGGACTCCTTAGCTAAGCTTGTCAACTCATACGGTTGCTTGATTGAACGAAAGAATGAGAATGCCTATGATAGAATGATGAATGGTAATCCAAATCATTATAAATGTCTGCTTAAAGCAGGTGAACAGGATAGGAAAGGAATAATAAGATAAGCAGCCCCCCCCCCTCGATTTATCTCAGGCAACGGTTTCGATTTGGCCGATAGGGTTCTGGACATAAATTTTCCCCCAGAAAATCACAACTGCAACACTTCTTCCTTGTAACAAATGATCCTGTGTAATTTCCTCTTTTAAAAAAAATGAATAGTGTTATTATAATATTCAACATCGGGGGAAGGAAGTTCTTATTAAACCGATTTTAGTGTAATTGGCAGGAGTACAATTGTTTCTTAATTTCCCTATTTAATCTGTTTAGTCAGGTCATTGCGACGACTACCTTATCAGAACGACTGTAAGGGAGTAGTTTTGCGTGGTGTATTATTGAATACTTGATAAAAGAGTAAGCAAATAAAAAAGCATTAGGTCAAGTCTTTGTTTGGCTCATTAGCGATGTCGTATGCCATAGTTAAATGGTATTCTGACCGCTGCTATATTAATTGTCGGGTGTATGATATAATTTCATGAATATAATTGATTTGTAGGGTATGCCGTGTAAAACGTATGACTAGTCGGTTAAAGTCCGATCAGGGGAGTTCGGTAGTTCACCCATGTAGCTAGAGGGAGGTGTA